>Ga0184632_10000054_pt1 | contig 31692 bp, 30 predicted proteins | sample PLM31_50_b1_FD_133153 | JGI IMG/M metagenome (GOLD analysis project Ga0184632, IMG submission 133153) | Groundwater sediment microbial communities from an aquifer in East River, Colorado, USA - PLM3-1_50_b1 | ecosystem: Environmental > Terrestrial > Soil > Riparian zone | place: USA: East... | reverse complement strand
GGAGCAGCACTGGCCAGGGTCACTGCGAAGGGACAACCGACCGGGAAACCGGCGGCATTAAGGCCGCAGGACCTACCGCCCAGCAACAGCCACCGCGCCAGCCCCCGACCCAACCATGAGCTGGCCGTTGCGAAACAGCGTCGATCATGACCTCCAGGTCATGATCGACGGCGAAGGGGGGAGGGGAGGGGGAGGGGAGGGTGTTTTGACCGGCGTGATTTGCGCCAGCTATGCTTATGCGCTGTTGTGCGAGAGCTGCGGTGCCCCTTGATCGGGTACCCTGTGTAGTCGTGCGCCGCCGATGTAGCGCCCATACGCTCTCAAGGAGCCACGAACAACCCGACGAACGAGACAAGGTAGACCTGTGCGTACGTACAGCCCGAAGCCGGTGAGATCGAGCGTCATTGGCACGTCATCGACGCCTCTGACGTCGTGCTGGGTCGCCTGGCGACCCATGCCGCCACGCTGCTGCGTGGCAAGCACAAGCCGGTCTTCGCGCCGCACGTCGACACCGGCGACTTCGTGATCATCATCAACGCCGGCAAGGTCGCCCTCACCGGCAACAAGCGCCAAACCAAGGTCGCCTACCGTCACTCGGGCTATCCGGGTGGCCTCAAGCAGGTGGGCTACGACGAATTGCTGACGAAGCGCCCGGAGCGCGCGGTCGAGCTGGCCGTCAAGGGCATGCTCCCGCACAATCGCATGGGCCGTCAGCTGATCAGGAAGCTGAAGGTGTACCCCGGTGCCGAGCACCCGCACGCCGCGCAGCAGCCGGTCCCGTTCGAAATCAAGCAGATCGCGCAGTGAGCACAGGCGAAGGACAAACAGTGACCGAAAGCATCGTTGAGCCCGAGGCAGTCGAGGTCGTCGTCGAGACGACCCCGCCAGCGCCCGTAGCCGCGCCAAAGGCGCCGCGGAGCCTGCCCCGAACGGAACGTCCCATCCAGACCGTCGGTCGCCGCAAGGAAGCCATCGTCCGAGTGCGGATCGTGCCCGGCAGCGGCAACTTCACCCTGAACGGCCGCACCCTTGAGGCCTACTTCCCGAGCAAGGTCCACCAGCAGGTCGTGCGGGAGCCGCTCGGTGTGACTGAGCGCTCCGACACGCTTGACGTCATCGCCAACCTGCGTGGCGGTGGCGTCACCGGCCAGGCTGGCGCACTGCGACTGGCGATCGCCCGGGCGCTCATTGAGCTCGAGGTCGACGACCGCCCCGCGCTCAAGAAGGCCGGCTTCCTCACCCGGGATCCCCGTGTGAAGGAGAGCAAGAAGTACGGCCTCAAGAAGGCCCGCAAGGCTCCGCAGTACTCGAAGCGGTAATGCCAGAAGGCTTGCGAGCGGAACCAACCAACGTACGCTGACCAGTGTCACCGGCCGGGCCGCCCGACGAGGGCGGACCCGGCCGGTGCGTTCAGCAGAACGGCAATCGCACCTCAGAAAGGACTCACGTGGGGCGACTCTTCGGTACCGACGGCATCCGCGGGCTGGCCAACGCAGACCTCAGCCCCGAGTTGGCGCTCTCGGTGGCGGTGGCGGCGGCTCACGTGCTCGCCGAGGCGGACCGCTCCCATGCGCCGGTCGCCGTCGTCGGGCGGGACCCGCGGGCGAGTGGCGAGATGCTCGAGGCCGCCGTAGTCTCCGGCCTGTCCAGCGCCGGGGCGACCGTGATCCGCGTGGGTGTCCTGCCGACCCCGGGGGTCGCATTCCTCACCGCGGAGGCGACCGCCGACCTGGGTGTGGTCATCTCAGCCTCGCACAATCCCATGCCCGACAACGGCATCAAGCTCTTCGCGGGCGGAGGGCACAAGCTCACCGATGAGGTCGAGTCGCGGATAGAGGACGCGGTGCAGGAGCCGAGCGCGTGGCGCCGACCGACCGGAGCAGGCGTCGGGCGCGTCCATGACCTGCTCGACGGGGCTGAGCATTATGTCAAGCACCTCGTAGGGTCGACGCCGCATCTGTTGACAGGCGTGAAGGTCGTCGTTGACTGCGCCAACGGCGCCGCCTCCGACGTGGCCCCGGCGGCGTACCGGCAGGCCGGTGCGGATGTCATCGTCATCAACGCGGACCCGGACGGCCACAACATCAACGATGGTTGTGGCTCGGAACACCTCGATGGGGTGCGTACGGCCGTGCTGGAGCATGGCGCTCACCTCGGCATCGCCCACGACGGCGATGCCGACCGGTGCGTGGCCGTTGACGCCACGGGCCAGGTCGTAGACGGCGACCAGATCATGGCGATCCTCTCGCTCGCCATGCGCGACGCCGGCACGCTGACGCAGAACACTCTCGTCGCCACAGTTATGAGCAACCTCGGCCTGCGTATCGCGATGCAGCGAGAGGGGATCACGCTGGTGGAGACCGCGGTCGGGGACCGGTACGTATTGGAGGCGCTACGGTCGCATGGGTTGGCGATCGGCGGTGAGCAGAGCGGGCACGTGGTCCTGCCCACGCACGCCACCACAGGTGACGGCATCCTGACTGCTTTGCATCTCATGGCCCGGATGGCCGAGGCCGGGCAGTCGCTGACCAACCTGGCCGCCGTGATGACGAAGCTACCGCAGGTGTTGATCAATGTGCCCGTGGTGGATCGTAAGGGCGCCTGCGAGGCGGGATCGGTCCTGGCCGCGGTCGCCGACGCCGAGGCTTCGCTCGGTGAGTCGGGTCGGGTGCTTCTGCGTCCCTCCGGAACCGAACCATTGGTACGGGTCATGGTCGAGGCTCCGACGGCGGAGCTCGCGGAGTCGGTTGCCGGTCGTATCGCCGCTGAGGTCCGCGCCGCAAGCCCTTCGTGAAATCGTCTCAAGATCGGCCAGCACCACACTTGGCCTGCACGCTGCCGATGACCGTTCCGGCGTTGAGGTCAATCTGGCCGAGCCTCGAGCCGCCGAATTCTGGCGATGGCCTCGGTGAGGACCTCGGGCCGCTTGCAGAAGGCGAACCGGATGAGGCGCTGGCCGGCTTCCACGTTGTCGTAGAAGACCTGCGTCGGAACCGCCACCACCCCGCAGCGCTCCGGCAGAGTGAGGCAGAACTCGACACCGTCGCGCCCGCCTAGCGGTGTGATGTCGGCCGTGACGAAGTAGGTGCCCTCCGGGACGAGTACGGCGAATCCCGCCTCCTTGAGTCCCGCGACCAGAACGTCGCGCTTGCCCTGAAGGTCGATGCGGAAGCCGTTGAAGTACGCATCGGACAGTCCTAATGCGACGGTGATCGCGGGCTGAAACGGTGCACCGTTGACGAAGGTCAGGAACTGCTTGACTCGCAGCACCGCGGAGACCAGCGGGCGGGGACCGGTGATCCAACCGATCTTCCAGCCGGTGCAAGAGAACGTCTTGCCCGCCGAGGAGATCCGCAGGGTCCGCTCACGCATGCCGGGCAGACTCGCCAGCGGCACATGTGAGCCCGAAGCGTCGGAGTAGACCAGGTGCTCGTACACCTCGTCGGTGATGGCGACGGCGTTGTACTCCTGGCACAGCTCGGCGATCAGCGTTAGCTCCTCGCGGCCGAATACCTTGCCAGTGGGATTGTGCGGCGAGTTCAGTAGCACCACCCTGGTGCGCGGCGAGAATGCGGCCCGGAGCGCCTCGGCGTCGAAACCGTATCGACCCGTGTCGTCCGGGCGCAGCGTGACCGGACGGCGCGCCGCGTGGGTAAGTGCGATGCAGGCGGCGTACGAGTCGTAGTACGGCTCGAAGCAGACAACCTCGTCGCCGGGCTCACACAACGCGAGGATCGCCGCGGCGATAGCCTCGGTCGCACCCGCGGTGATGAGCACCTCGCCGTCCGGGTTGTACTCCAGGCCCCAGAAGCGCCGCTGGTGGGCCGCGACGGCGCCGCGTAGCTCAGGGATTCCAGGGCCGGGCGGGTACTGGTTACGCCCGGCCCGCAGGGCGGCCACCGCAGCGTCCAGCATCTCCGGTGGACCGTCCGTGTCAGGGAAGCCTTGGCCGAGGTTCACCGCACCGGTTCGCGCCGCGAGAGCTGACATCTCGGCGAAGATCGTCGTACCGAACGGGCGCATTCGCTCGACCAGCGGGTCGGTCGCGGGCATGGCTGGGGTCATGCCGCCATTCTTGCGGTTGCCGCGCCGACGGGTTGCTCGGCATAGATGAACGCGGTTAACGTGCGGTGACCCGGGCATTCCCTCGCCCGGTCACGGGGAGATCGTCGTGAAGAACTCGTATCGCGCCGCACTCGGGGTTCTGCTCCTGCTCGGGTTCTATGTGCTTGGCCTCGTCGTGGTCGCCGGGATGTTGTTCATCGCCCTCATCGCGGCGGTGTACCTGCCCGGTCTCGGCATTGGCATCGGCGTCGCTGCCGTCCTAGTCGCCGCAGCGTTCGTCGCCGCACTCTGGCGGGTCTCCCGGCAGCGCAAGACGCCGGGCGTGGGCACGACCGTCGGCCCTGACCAGGCACCGCAGCTGTGGGCGTTGGTTCGAAGCCTCGCCGCGGTGGTCGGCACCAGACCACCGGACGAGATTCGAGTCGTGCCGGAGGTAGCCGCCGCGGTCACCGAGGACATCCGGTGGCTCGGCCTTCAAGGCGGGCGGCGTTATCTCTATCTCGGCTTGCCGTTGATCTACGGTATAACAGTCGATCAGCTCGCCTCGATCGTTGCGCACGAGTTCGGTCACTTTAGCCACCGCCACCTCAGGTTCGGCGCCATCGGGCATCGCGGAAAGGCAGCTGTGCTCGCCACTGTTGGGCGCCTGAACCCGCGGAGTCTCGCAGGCCAGATCTTCAGCTGGTACGCAACGGCCTACCTGCGCTCGCAGATGTCGGTGAGCCGGCTGCAGGAGATCGAGGCGGACCGCTCCGCGGTTCGGCTCTCCGGGTCCGATGCGGCAGAACAGGCCTTGCGCCGGACGCCCGCTGTCGCCGCCGCCTGGCAGTTCTACTTCGACGGGTATGTCGCGCAGGGCTGGCGGCTCGGTTTCGCACCGGAACAGCTCTTCGCCAGCTTCGCGCATCTGCTGTCGGCCCGCGGTGACGAGATCGACGAGATCGTTGCCGACGCACCCACATCAGAGCGTTCGCCGTGGGACAGCCACCCGCCGGACGCGGAGCGGATCGCCCTCTTCCGCAGCATGGCGGTGGTTCCAGCCCGGACCGACTCCCGCAACGCCACCGATCTGTTCCCCGCGTTCGACACGCTCGCCGCTCGGGTCGAGGCCGAGTTCGTTGACATGGGCCAGCGGCGGGTGCTGTCCTGGGATGACTTCACCGCGATCACCCGCGCGGCGGAGCTGCGCCTCCAGGTGGAACCAATCCTCGCCGAGGCGGCCCGGATTCTTGGCCGCCCGCGGGCCACCGTGGGCATGGTGCTTGACATGATCGGTACGCCGCAGGGCGCTCAGCTTGGCGAGGTCCTGCTCCCGAACGCCACCCGCAAGGAGCTGCGCACCGAGCTGGCGCGCCCGCTCGGGCCGCTGCTCGCGCTCGGTGCGGTGGAGTCCGGCGTGGCCCGCTACCGCCACTCCTGGGCTGGTCCGACGCCGCTCGTCGGTCCGCCAAACCTCGATCTGGAGGGGATCGCCGCGCTGGCGGCAAACCCGGATACCGTTGGCGAGGCGCGCGCGAGACTGGCCGAGCTCGGTATCACGCTGGACTCGTCGGTCGAGGTCGCTGTCGTCGATCAGCGTGAACGTAGCCTTGCTGAAGCCAACGCAGAGGTGTGGACCGCGATCGTGAACGTGGTCGTCGACCGGACTCGCAGCGACGTTGTCGTGTACGACCTCGGGCTGCTTGTACTGCCTGGCTCCCGCCGTACGAAGATGCGCGGGGCGAAGAAGCGGCTATCGAGGCTGGCCTTCGATACACCACTGCCGCACCTTCTCGCTCATGAGCAAGGCAGGCTGATCCGGTACTCGGAGATGGACAGCGTGCGGCGGCTCCGCAGGCTCGCACCTGCCTATGAGATTCGTCTCACCGGCGGTCAGGTGGTGCGGGTGCGCTGGGGCGGCGAGTCGGAATCCCTCCACTCGAACGGCGAGCGGATCCTGAAGGACGCGCTCAGGTCGGTGTCGCGTCGGTCCTGATCGCCGCCCGCAGTCGGGTTTCAATCAATTCGTCTGCGCGAACATCGGCCTTCTGAACAACCGAGATGAGCGGAAGTCCGCTACGCTGTCGGCCATGTGCGGCATCGTGGGATACGTGGGCGCGCGACCGGCGCTCAGCATCGTGCTGGACGGCCTGCGGCGGCTCGAGTACCGCGGCTACGACTCGGCCGGCGTGGCCATGATCGGCGACGGGGCGCTGCTGACCTGCAAGCGTGCGGGCAAGCTCGGAAATCTCGAGAAGGCCCTCGCCGGGGGCGCGGCCGACGACGTCATCGCGGGGATCGAGCTCGGCACGACCGGCATCGGCCACACCCGGTGGGCGACCCACGGCGGCCCCACCGACCGCAACGCCCACCCGCATCGATCCACGAATGGTCGCGTGGCGGTGATCCACAACGGCATCATCGAGAACTTCGCTCGGCTGCGCGCCGAGTTGGAGGGCATCGGAGTCGAGTTCGTCAGCGATACCGACACGGAGTGCGCCGCCCACCTGCTCGAATCGGAACTCTCCTTCGTCCGTACCCACGCAGCCGGAAACGGCGCGGCAGGCGCCGACGACGCGCAACTGCTCGCGGCGGCCATGCGCCGGGTCTGCCAGCGCCTGGAAGGCGCGTTCACGCTGCTCGCGGTAGACGTGGACACCCCAGATGTGGTGGTCGGCGCCCGGCGCAACTCACCACTCGTGGTCGGGCGAGGACAGGGCGAGAACTACCTCGCCAGCGACGTGTCGGCATTCATCGAGCACACCCGCGACGCGGTGGAGCTGGGTCAGGACCAGGTCGTACTCATCACGCCCGACCGGATCGAGATCACCGATTTCGACGGCAACGAGGCGATCGGCAAGGACTTCCACGTCGACTGGGATGCCTCCGCCGCCGAGAAGGGCGGGTACGACTACTTCATGCTGAAGGAGATCGCCGAGCAGCCCCGTGCGGTCGCCGACACGCTGCGTGGTCGCCTCGGGGAGGCGGGCGAGCTGATGCTCGATGAGATGCGCATCACCGAGCAGGACCTGCGCGACATAGACAAGATCTTCATTGTGGCGTGTGGCACCGCCTACCACGCTGGGCTGGTCGCGAAGTACGCCATCGAACACTGGACGCGCATCCCGTGTGAGGTCGAGCTCGCCAGCGAGTTCCGCTACCGCGACCCGGTGCTCGACCGGTCCACGCTGGTGGTGGCCATCTCCCAATCGGGCGAGACGATGGACACCTTGATGGCGCTGCGCCACGCCAAGGAGCAGAAGGCGCGGGTACTCGCGATCTGCAACACGAACGGCTCGACGATTCCCCGCGAGTCCGACGCCGTGCTCTACACTCACGCCGGGCCGGAGGTCGCCGTGGCGTCCACCAAGGCATTCCTGACCCAGCTCGTCGCGTGCTACCTGGTCGGCCTGCACCTGGCACAGGTCCGCGGCATCAAGTACGCCGACGAGGTCGGAGCGGTGCTCACCCAGCTGCAGGCCATGCCGGCGGCGATCGAGCAGGTGTTGGAGACGATGGAACCCGTCCGGGAACTCGGCCGCGAGTTGGCCAAGGCTCGCTCCGTCCTCTTCATCGGCCGTCACGTCGGTTACCCGGTGGCCTTGGAAGGTGCGCTCAAGCTCAAGGAACTCGCCTACATGCACGCGGAAGGATTCGCCGCGGGCGAGCTCAAACACGGGCCCATCGCGCTCATCGACGAGGGCTGCCCGGTCATCTGCGTCGTACCCTCCCCGGTGGGTCGCGGCGTGCTCCACGACAAGGTGATCTCGAACATTCAGGAGGTACGGGCACGCGGGGCGCGGACGATCGTGATCGCGGAGCGGGGGGATGAGGCGGTACGCCCGTACGCGGATCACTTGATCGAGGTCCCGCCCGCCCCCACGTTGCTCACCCCGTTGGTGACCACCGTGCCGCTGCAGGTGCTCGCGTGTGAGATCGCGACCGCCCGTGGCCACGACGTCGACCAGCCCCGAAACCTGGCCAAGTCCGTCACGGTGGAGTGACCGCAGTGGACTCGATGGCCGGGGTGGACTCGGTGGCCGCGTTCGCGATCTTCGCGGCGGTGCTGACCGTGACACCGGGTCTGGACACCATGCTGGTGCTGCGGACCACAGCGCTGACGGGACGCCGGGCCGGGCTGGGGGCCGTCACCGGCATCGCCCTCGGCTGCATGGTGTGGGCGGTGGCGAGCGCGCTCGGTGTGACCGCGGTGCTGGCTACATCGCGGGTGGCATTCGAGGTGCTCCGGATCGCCGGCGTGGCGTATCTGTGCTGGCTGGGTGGGCGCGCGCTGTGGCCGGGCCGCCGCGCGACGGACGACGCGGTGGCTTTGGATGAGTTGGCGTCCATGGTGGACCCCGGCGGGAGCCGAGCGTTTCGTACCGGGCTTACAACGAACCTGCTCAACCCCAAGGTAGGCGTCTTCTACCTCTCTGTGATGCCGCAGTTCCTCCCTGTCGGGATGAACCCGCTCGCCGGTTCACTGACACTGGGCGCGGTCCACGTCGCCGAGGGTCTGGTCTGGCTCAGCCTCGTGGTGCTGGCGGTGAACCGGGCGCGCGAGTGGCTGACCCGGCCTGTGGTCAAGCGGCGGCTCGAGCAGCTCACCGGCATCGCGTTCATCGGGTTTGGGCTGCGCCTCGCCTTCGAACGGGCCCCCCGATAGCCGCCAACGGCCCTTCGCTGTGACGGGAACGCTATCGCGAGGTCGCCGCCAGACCCTAGGCTTCGATGCGTGATCGTGGCAGTCGGCATGGACGTCGTACTGGTCGACCGGTTTGTGCGCGCCGTTGAGCGCACACCCCTGCTCGCGGACCGGCTATTTACCGAGTCGGAACGCCTCACCGCGTCGGGCAACCCGCGCCCGCCCGAGTCGCTGGCGGCCCGCTTCGCCGCCAAGGAGGCGGTCGCGAAGGCCCTGGGCGCGCCCACCGGGCTGAACTGGCACGACTGTGAGATCGTCACCGACCCGGATGGGCGGCCGTGGCTCACCGTCTCGGGCACCGTCGCCGCGGTCGCGGCCGAGCGCGGCGTGAGTCGCTGGCATCTGTCGCTGTCCCATGACGGGGGCATAGCCTCCGCGATGGTGGTGGCGGAACGTGATTAGGGCAGTGTGCACGTTGATCGCCTCCGGCGAAGGATCGTACGGATGAGAGCGGCGTGGCGGGCGGCGGACATCAGAGCCGGGGAGAAGCAGCTGATCGCGGCACTGCCCGAGAGCACGCTCATGCAGCGGGCCGCCGCGGGGCTCGCGCGGCGCTGCGCGGCGCTGCTGGCCGAGCGTGGCGGTGTTTACGGCAGCGCGGTACTCCTCCTGGTCGGCGCGGGCAATAACGGCGGCGACGCGCTCTTCGCCGGCGCGCGGCTGTCGGCGCGTGGTGTGGCGGTGACGGCACTGCTCCTCGCCCCCGACCGGGTCCACCGGGACGGGCTCGCCGCGCTCCGAGCGGCCGGCGGCACGATCGTTCAAGCAATGCCGTCCACTGTGGATATGGTGGTCGACGGAATCGTCGGGATCGGCGCCCAGGGCGGGCTGCGTGGGGTCGCGGCCGAGGTGGTGGACGGCATGCGTGCGCTGAGCACCGCCAATGGAGGACGTCCGGTCGTGGTGAGCGTTGACGTGCCGAGCGGGGTCGATGTCGACACCGGAGCGGTCGAGGGAGCCGCCGTACGAGCGGATGTCACGGTCACCTTTGGCTGCCTGAAGCCGGCGCTGGTGGTGGGGCCGGCCGCGCCGCTCGCGGGTCAGGTCGATGTGGTCGACATCGGTCTGCCGTGGCTGGACGCGGCTCCGGCGGTATGGGTGCCCGATGCGGCCGACATATCCCGATGGTGGCCACGTCCGGCCGCTACGTCGGACAAGTACACGCGTGGCGTGGCTGGGCTCGCCACCGGGTCGATGTCGTTTCCGGGCGCCGCGCTCATGTCGGTGGCGGGTGCGCTCGGTGGGCCGGCCGGAATGATCCGCTACGCGGGCGTGATCGCCGACGACGTCGCGCGAGCCCATCCGTCCGTGGTGGTGTCGCACCGGGTCGCCGACACCGGACGGGTCCAGGCCTGGCTGTGCGGTTGCGGTCTCGGCACCGATGAGCGGGCGCAGGACGAGCTGAGGGCGGTGCTCGGCTCTTCGGTGCCGGTCGTGCTGGATGCGGACGCGCTGACGCTGCTCGGTGACGGCTCGCTGGCGGCGTGGCTGCGCCGGCGCGACGCCCCGACGGTGGTGACGCCGCACGACCGGGAGTTCATCCGCATCGCCGGCGAACAGGTCGGGCCGGACCGGGTCGATGCGGCGCGTCAACTCGCCGCCCGACTCGGTGTGGTGGTGCTGCTCAAGGGCGACCGGACCATCGTGGCCACGCCCGACGGGACGGCCTGGGCCAACCCGACCGGTACGGCTGCGCTGGCGACCGCCGGTACCGGGGACGTTCTGGCAGGTCTGCTGGTGTCACTTCTGGCGGCCGGTCTGCCGGCGGACCGCGCGGCCGTCGCGGCGACGTTTGTGCACGGACTCGCCGGCCGACACGCGACGCTCAACCTTGGCGGTGACGCCGCGCCGGTCACCGCCCCAGATGTGGCACGCGCGCTTCCCGAAGTCATCGGCTCACTGATCTGACCATCCCGTCGATCTAGGGCGTAGTCGCGTGGTTGGAGATCGACTCGCGCGACTCGGCCCTAGATCAAGCCAAGCATGTGACCGTCGTGGTGTGTGACCATGGTCACGGTTGCTTTCCTTAACGAGCGTTTGCTACCGGCCAGTTAGGCTTGGTTCATGTGGCAGGCCGAGGTTCGGGTCGACCTGGACGCGATCAGGACAAACGTCGCACGTCTGCGCGACGGTACAAACGCCGAGGTCATGGCCGTCGTCAAGGCCGACGGGTACGGCCACGGGATGATCCCGGCGGCCCGCACGGCCCTTCAGGGCGGCGCAACCTGGCTGGGTGTCTGCACCCTGGACGAAGCTCTCGAGCTGCGCCGAGCCGGTCTGACCGCGCCGGTCCTCGCCTGGCTCCTCGCGCCGGGCCTGCCGCTGCACCACGCCGTCGCGGCCGACGTCGATCTCTCGGCCGCCTCGATCGGGCTGCTGGACGAGATCGTGGCCGCGGCCCGGCGAACCGGACGGACGGCCCGAACCCATCTCAAGGTTGACACCGGGCTGGCGCGTGGTGGAGCGACCGCGTCAGACTGGCCCGCGCTGTGCGAGGCCGCCGCGAAGGCACAGGCCGATGGAGCCGTGGAGATCGTCGGGGCTTGGAGCCACTTCGTCCACGCCGACGTGCCCGACCATGAGACCAACGACCGCCAGCTAGCCCTCTTCGTCGAGAGTCTCGCCGTGGCGGAGCGATTCGGCATCACCCCGGCCTACCGGCACCTCGCCAACTCCGCCGCCACGCTGACCCGGCCCGACACACACTTCGACCTGGTCCGACCCGGCATCGCGACGTACGGCCTCACGCCCATCCCAGGCCGCGACTTCGGGCTGCGCGCGGCGATGTCGGTGCGGGCTCGCGTCCTGCTCACCAAGCGCGTCCCGCTGGGTCAGGGTGTCTCGTACGGTCATACCTACCGTACGGAGCGCGAGACCACATTGGCTCTCGTGCCCTTGGGCTACGCCGATGGCGTCCCGCGGGCGGCCAGCAACGCCGCGCCGGTACGCCTGGCCGGCGCCAACCGGCCCATCGCCGGCCGAGTCTGCATGGACCAGATTGTTGTCGACTGTGGCGATGACCCGGTCGCCGCTGGCGATGTCGCGGTCTTGTTCGGACCCGGCGACGACGATGAGCCGACGGCCGACGACTGGGCCGCCGCCATCGGCACGATCAACTACGAGATCGTGACCCGGATGAGCAGCTCCCGTGTTCCGCGCGTATATGACGGCGTGGTCACAGACAACGTGCGTTCGAGCGAGGCTCACGCGTGAGCGCAGCAGCAGAAGCACCTCCGACCCCACCGACCGGCCGCGGTTCCCGGCGTCGTACGGCCGGTATCATCGGCACCATTGCCGCCGCGGCGGGCGTGGCCGCGGGCGTCGCGGCCGAGCGGGCGCTTTTCAAGCGCAAGCGGCGCAGCACCGAGCGGGATCCACACCACGGCGAGCCATTCGGCGCCCTGCCCGCCGACGAGTATCGGACCATCACCACGGACGAGGGCATCCCGCTGCACGTTGAGATCAGCGGCGATCCGAAGGCGCCTCTCACCGTTGTGTTCACGCACGGCTTCTGCCTGGACATGGGCACGTTCCACTTCCAGCGTCGGGCGCTGGCTGGCATGGACGATGTCCGAACGGTCAGCTACGACCAGCCCGGCCACGGTCGTTCGGGTCGCCTGGACAAAGGGGAGTACACCCTCGACCTGCTCGGCGCGGCGTTGCGAAAGGTCATCGAGGAGACCGCGCCGACCGGCAAGATCGTGCTTGTCGGTCATTCCATGGGTGGCATGGCCATCATGGCGATGGCCGACTCCACACCTGAGTTGTTCAAGCCCGAAGGTCGGGTGGCGGGAGTTGTGCTCATCTCGACATCTGCCGGCGAGCTCGGCGGTGTCACATTTGGGATGCCTCAGGTGCTGGTGCGCTTCCGCAAACCCCTGCTGCCCATCATCAGTGGCGCGGGCTGGGTCACCGCAGGCATGCTCGATCGGGCTCGCGACGCGTCCACCGACCTCGCCTGGCTGCTCACGCGCCGGTACGGCTTCGGCTCGGAGAAGCCGAGCCCAGCCCTGGTCTCCTATGTGGAGCAGATGAACTCGGCGACCCGCACCGAGTCCGTGGCCCGCTACCTACGCACGCTCTACACTCACGATCGGGTGATGGCATTGGGCGCATTCACCGACATTCCGGTGCTCGTGGTGTGCGGCGAGGAGGACCTGCTGACTCCGGTGGAGCATTCGCAGGCGATCTGCGAGACCCTGCCGAACGCGGAGTTGGTCGTGGTGCCGAACGCGGGTCACGTCGTGCTGCTGGAACGCAGCGAAGCCGTCAACGCGGTGCTTGTTCCGTTCGTCCGGAAGATACTGTCGTGAAGTTCGAACTCGCCACCGTGGAGGACACCAGGGCATTCGGTCGGCGCCTGGCCATGCTGCTGCGGGCGGGGGACCTCGTGATCCTCGACGGTCCGCTCGGTGCGGGCAAGACCGCACTCGCTCAGGGGATCGGTGCGGGACTCGGCGTCCGCGGTGAGGTGACCTCCCCGACCTTCGTGATCGCCCGGGTACATCGTCCAGACTCGGGCCGAGGCGGCCGCATTCCGCTCGTGCACGCGGACGCCTACCGGCTCGGAAGCTTCGCCGAGGTGGACGACCTGGATCTGGACGCGAGCCTCGATGAGTCCGTCACTGTCGTCGAGTGGGGCGGCGGCAAGGTGGAGCGACTTTCTGCCGCGTACCTGCGTGTCCGGATCGAGCGTCGCGACGACGATGCGCGCCTCATCGAGTTGGTCGGCTCGGGCCGCGGCTGGCCGGACCGGTTAGCAGGGTTCGGCGCGCCCCTCGCGACCGGTTGACGGATGAGGCGGGCGGCCTGGGCGGTCCTCTGGTGGTTAGTGTTCTTGGATGCTTGTCGTTGTCGTGGACACATCGACGTCGGCGGTGACCGCGGCGCTCGTCCGGGTGGACGTCGACGCTACCGGTGCGGATGGCGTTGAGATCCTTGCCGAGCGGCGCACTGTGGATGCCCGGGCGCACGGGGAACTGCTCGCACCCGCCGTCGGCGCGGTGTTGGCCGAGCGCGGGGCCACGCCCGGCGACCTCGGCGCGATCGTGGCCGGCCTCGGTCCGGGTCCGTTCACCGGCCTGCGTGTCGGGCTGGTCACCGCCGCGGCGATGGGGCAGGCGCTGTCCATCCCGACGTACGGTGTCTGCTCCCTGGACGGCATCGGAGCGCGGACAGAGGGCACCGCACTGGTCGCCACGGACGCTCGGCGTAAGGAGGTGTACTGGGCGGTGTACCGCGAGCGGAGGCGGTTGACCGATCCCGCGGTGGACCCACCGGCACACATAGCGGCTGTGCTCGAAGAGTTGGGCATTGCCGCCACTGTTGCGGTAGGCGCGGGCGCTCGGCTGTACGCCGAAGCGTTGGCATTGCCCGTACTGGATGCCTATCCGGCGCCGGGTGCGCTGGCCGAGCTGGCCGCTGACCGGGTCCGCTCGAAGGCACCGGGCGAGATGCTCACCCCGCTCTATCTGCGCCGGCCAGACGCCGTCGAGCCAGCAGCTAGGAAGCGGGCCCGGCCGTGAGGATCGAGCGGCTGCGGTGGTGGCACATCGACCAGCTGATCCCCATCGAGGACGATCTCTTCGGCGCGGAGCAATGGACTATCGCGATGTTCTGGAACGAACTCGCCAACGGACACCACTACATCGGTGCCTTCGATGGTGACGAACTGATGGGCTACGCCGGGCTCGCGCTCAGCCCACCCACCGAGGTTTGGGTCAACAACATCGCCGTCCGCCGTGATCGCCAGCATCAGGGAATTGGCCGGGCGCTGCTGGACGAGCTACTTGCGTACGCGCGCGGCAATGGTGCCCGAAGCACGCTGCTCGAGGTGGCCGCGGACAATACCCAAGCACAGCGGTTCTATGACGGGTACGGGTTCGACGTGGTCGCCGTGCGAAAGGGTTACTACCAGCCGAGCAACACCGACGCGCTGATCATGCGGAGGGTCGAGCCGTGACCGATGAGCCACTCGTGTTGGGCATCGAGACCTCCTGCGACGAGACCGGCATTGGTGTCGTACGCGGGACGACCCTCCTCGCCGATGAAGTAGCATCCAGTGTGGACGCTCACGCCCGTTTCGGCGGGGTAGTGCCGGAGGTTGCAAGCCGGGCGCACCTGGAGGCCATGGTGCCCACGATGCGGCGCGCTCTCGACATCGCCGGCGTCCAACTCTCCGATGTGGACGCCATCGCGGTGACCGCCGGGCCAGGGCTCGCCGGGGCGCTACTGGTCGGCGTCGCCGCGGCCAAGGGGTACGCGGTCGCCGCCGAGAAACCGATCTACGGCGTGAACCACTTGGCCGCGCACGTGGCGGTCGACACACTTGAGCACGGTGCCCTGCCCGAACCCTCGATCGCGCTCCTCGTCTCAGGCGGGCACTCCTCGCTCCTTCTTGTCGATGACCTCGCCCGTGGCGTCACGCCCCTTGGCGCCACGATCGACGACGCCTCGGGAGAGGCGTATGACAAGGTGGCGCGTCTGCTCGGCCTGCCTTTCCCGGGCGGGCCGCCGATTGACCGAGCGGCCCGTGACGGCGACGCGTCCGCCATCGCGTTCCCCCGCGGCCTCACCGCGCCCCGGGACCGGGCGGCGCACCGATTCGACTTCTCCTTCTCCGGTTTGAAGACGGCGGTGGTGCGGTGGGTCGAGGCGCGGGAGCGGGCCGACGAGCCCGTGCCGGTGGCCGACGTGGCGGCAAGCTTCCAGGAGGCCGTGTGCGATGTGCTCACTGCCAAGGCCATCGAGGCCTGCCGGGAGCATGGCGTGTCCGTGCTCGTGATCGGTGGCGGGGTGGCCGCGAACTCACGCCTTCGAGCCCTGGCGCAGGAGCGCTGCGACCGTCACGGCATCGCGCTGCGGGTACCCCGGCCGGGGCTGTGTACGGACAACGGCGCCATGGTGGCCGCTCTCGGCGCTCATCTGGTCGCGGCCGGACTCCCTGCGAGCCGCCTCGACTTTCCGGCGGACTCGGCGCTCCCGGTCACTACAGTTGCCTTCTAACGCGGAGGGAGGCGATGGCGGGTGATTGTGCGGATGTGGGAGGTACACGCCCAGCAGCGTAACTTCACTGAGTTGCTCACCTGGGTATGCGACGTCGCCATACCCGCGGTTGAGCTGAACCCCTTACATGTCTCCAGCGAGGTCTTCTCCTCGCCCGACTTCCGACTCGTTGTGATCTCCAAGTGGCGCAGCCACCCTCAGCCGTTCAAGGAGCCGCCGGCGCACCTGATCAATCGAGCGCCGCACTCCTGGGACTTCTCACCGGTGGACCGATGAGCGCGAGCAGATCCGCGAGCGAGCCAATGCGCTGCCGCGGCCACGGTCCCTCAGCCGGGACGTGCTCCTCGGTACGCACAACCGTCATGCCGAGACTTGCCGCGGAGCACACGGCCAGATAGATAGCGAGTGTTGTACAGATCGAGGAGTACGGCCCGGGGCATGCGCGCACGCTACCGCACGCCGCGGAGCACGCGGAAAATCACAGGCGCCGCAGTTCACGCCGGCCGTAAGGTCGGTGACATCATGCGTGACTTACCCGTCCTCGACCCCGGGACACCCGACCATCGATCGGCCGCCAGATACCTCTGGTGGATTGTCCGGCTGCAAAAACGTACCGTGATCTTCGGTGTTGTGATGGGCACGATATGGATGGTCGCCCAGGCGCTGATGCCGTACGCGATAGGTCAGGCGATCGGAGCCGGAGTCGCGGACCGGGATACGAAGGCCCTCGCCATCTGGGCGGGGGTCCTTCTCGGTCTGGGTGTGGTGCAGGCGGTGGCCGGCATCATGCGGCACCGCTGCGCTGTCTTCAACTGGCTGTCGGCGGCGTATAGAACCGTTCAGCTCACGGTCCGGCAGGCCGGCCGGCTGGGGGCGACGCTGCCCAAGCGGCTCGCGACCGGCGAGGTGGTGAGCATCGGCACGTCGGACATAAGCCACATCGGCAACGCGATCGACGTCACCGCCCGCGGCTTCGGCGCGGTTGTGGCGATCGTCACGGTCGTGGTGATCCTCCTCAACGCTTCGGTGCCGCTGGGTCTCGTCGTCGTGATTGGCGTGCCACTGCTGATGGCTATTGTCGGCCTGCTCATCCGGCCGCTACACGCCCGCCAGCAGGCCTACCGGGAACAGGCCGGCAAGCTGACCACACGAGCGGCGGACATCGTCACCGGCCTTCGGATCCTGCGTGGCATCGGCGGCGAGTCCACGTTCGCCGGCCGCTACCGGACCGAGTCCCAGCTGGTACGGGCGGCCGGGGTCAGGGTGGCCAGCGTGGAGTCGCTCCTGGAGGCCACGCAGATCCTGCTCCCTGGAATCTTCGTCGCGGTGGTGACCTGGCTCGGGGCCCGGTTCGCCGTCGCGGGAAAGATCGACGTCGCGCAGTTGATCGCGTTTTACGGCTACGCGGTGTTCCTGCTCTTCCCCCTGCGCACCCTCACCGAGGTTGTACAGAAACTGACCCGGGGGCATGTCGCGGCCCGCCGGGTGGTTCGGGTGTTGTCTCTGCGGTCCGAGCTGGTCGATCCAGCGCACCCGGCGCCCGCTCCCAACCCGGAGACCTCGAACCTCGTCGATTCCGAGTCCGGCGTGATCATAAAACCGGGTCGCCTCACTGCGATCTCGGCGGCGAAGCCCGAGGAGGCCGTCGCGATCGCGGATCGCCTCGGGCGGTACTCCGACAGCGGGGCACGGCTGGACGGCATACGCCTTGCCGATCTGGAACGGACCACGATTCGGGACCTGATTCTGGTTGCCGACAACGATGCGCGCCTGTTCTCGGGTCGGCTGCGTGACGAGCTGACCGGGCGGCGTGCCGCAGAGAATGAGCGGATACGGGCGGCTCTGTATGCCGCGAACGCCGAGGACATCATCGAGGCGCTCCCAGACGGGCTCGACGCCATGGTCGCTGAGCGCGGGCGGGAGTTCTCCGGTGGCCAGCAGCAGCGGCTACGACTGGCTCGCGCGCTGATGGCCGACCACCCGGTGTTGGTGCTGGTGGAGCCCACGAGTGCGGTGGATGCACATACCGAGGCCAGGATCGCGGCCCGGCTTGCGGCCGCGCGGGCCGGACGCACGACGGTGGTGTGCACCACGAGCCCGCTTGTCCTAGACCGGACCGATCATGTGATCTACGTCGAGGCGGGACGGGTCGTGGCTGAGGGTACCCATCGCGAACTGCTCGACTCTTCGCCGCTCTACGCGGCGACCGTGACCAGGGAGGAGGACGAGTGAGCTCGGGTCAGATGTTGCCGGTGGCATCGACGGGGGAGGTCCGCCGTTACGCACGCGGCCTCATGCGCCGCCACCCGCGCGAGTGGTCCGTGGCGCTGACCCTGCATGGCGTCGCCGCCGTGGCCGGCCTGGCGATGCCCTGGCTCATCGGCCGCTTGGTCCAGGCGGTCCAGGACGGCACGACCACCACAACCGTGGACAAGGTCGCCCTCGCGATCGTCGGGTTCGTGCTAGTCCAGTCCGTTCTCGTCCGGTTCGCCAAGCTGGCCTCGGCTAAACTCGGTGAGCGGATGTTGGCGGAGCTGCGGGAGGACTTCGTTGACCGAACGCTCGCGATCCCGCTCTCGACCGTGGAGCGCGCGGGGACGGGTGACCTGCTCACCCGTACTTCTCGGGACGTCGACGCCCTGTCGCACAGCGTTCGATTCGCCGTGCCCGAGATCCTCATCGCCTTCGTCACCTTGGTGTTCTCCGCTGGCGCGTTGCTCGTCGTCGGCCCGCTCCTCGCTCTGCCCTGCCTGCTTGGCGTGCCGGTGCTGTGGGCGGGCTCCCGGTGGTACCTCAGGCGTGCACCGCAGGGATATCTGCGGGAGAGCGCCGCGTACTCGGATTTGACCGACGGCCTTGCCGAGACGGTCGAGGCGGCCCGCACCGTGGAGGCCCTGGGAGGCCAGCAGCGCCGGATTGAGCGCACGAACACCGACATCCGCCGGTCCTTCGCCGCCGAGCGCTACACGCTGTACCTGCGGACGATCTTCTTCCCGGTGATGGAGGTCGGCTATCTGGTGCCGGTCGTGGCGACCCTGCTCATCGGCGGCTGGTACTACAGCCAGGGCTGGGCCAACCTCTTCCAGGTCACCGCGGCGACCCTCTACGTGCAGCAGCTGATCGACCCCGTCGACCGGTTGCTCTCCTGGTTGGACGAGCTGCAGGTCGGGCAGGCCTCGTTAGCCCGCCTCCTCGGCGTGTCCAATGTGGCCGACGACCGGCAGGAGAGCGGGCGGCGCCCCGACGGCGAACGCCTGGAGGCGACCGATGTACGGTTCTCCTATGTGGATGGCCGCGACGTGCTGCATGGCATCTCGCTCTCGATGGCGCCGGGGGAACGGCTGGCGAGGGTCGGCCCGTCCGGGGCGGGCAAGTCGACCCTCGGCCGTTTGCTGGCCGGCATTCACGGCCCCCGTACCGGCTCCGTCACCGTCGGCGGCGCACCCCTGACGGAGCTGCCACTGGGAGAGCTGAGACAGCATGTCGCGCTGGTGACCCAGGAGCATCATGTCTTCCTCGGCACGCTTCGCGAGAACATCGCGCTGGCCCGGCCCGAGGTGTCCGACGCCGAGATCCGAACCGCCCTGGAGGCCGTGGATGCCTGGCAGTGGGCGCAGCAGCTGCCGGCCGGCCTTGACACCGAATTGGGGTCGGCCAATGTCACGCTGTCGCCTGCCCAGGCGCAACAGCTGGCACTCGCCCGCCTGGTGATCGCTGACCCGCACACCCTTGTGCTCGATGAGGCGACCTCGCTAATCGACCCGCGGGCCGCTCGCCACCTGGAACGGTCACTGGCGGCGGTCCTCGAGGGTCGGACGGTCATCGCGATCGCGCACCGGCTCTTCTCGGCTCACGACGCCGACCGGGTCGCCGTGGTCGAGGATGGCCGGATCACCGAGCTCGGCCCGCACCAGGAGCTGGTGGCCGCGGGCGGCGCGTACGCCGCATTGTGGCGCTCCTGGCACGGCGACCGCCAACCCCTCCCGTCGACTCCCGTCGCCCTCTCCGGTCGATCATGACCTCCAGGTCATGATCGACGCTGTTTCGCGACGGCGAGGCCGTGATCACGGGGATCTTGAAAGTGACCTCAGAGCTGGGTCGGGTCGAGACGGAGGATGCGGTCGTCCGTGTCGGCGGGAGAGCCGCGCCCGTCCCGGTTGGAGGTAAGGATCCACAGCGACCCGTCCGGCGCGACCACGACATCACGAAGGCGCCCGTACTCGCCGGTCAGTAGCGCCTGAGCGCCGGTGCCGTCGGTGCCGATCCGGTAGAGCTTGGTGCCGCGAAGGCAGGCCATGAAGACGCGGTCACCGATGACGGCGATTCCACTCGGGGACGCGTCGGAGGTCGCCCAGGTGGCCAGCGGGTTGACGAAGCGTCTGTCGTCGCCGACACCCTCGACCAACGGCCAGCCGTAGTTGCGCCCGGGTTCGATGCGGTTGAGCTCGTCGTAGCGATTCTGGCCGAACTCCGACGCATAGAGGTTCCCGGCGCTGTCCCAGGCCAGCCCCTGCACGTTGCGGTGCCCGTACGAGTAGACCAGTGAACCCTCGAACGGGTTGCCAGGTGCGGGTTTCCCGTCCGCGGTGAGCCGGAGGATCTTCCCGCCGAGGTGATCACGCTCCTGCGCCCGCCCGCGATCGCCGGCGTCGCCGGTGCCGGCGTAGAGCATTCCGTCCGGGCCGAACTTGATGCGCCCGCCGTTGTGATTGCCGGCCTTCGGGATGCCGGTGACGATCGGCTGCGGCGACTCACCGAGATGAAGTCGGGCGATCCGGTTGTCCTCGGCTGCCGTGTAGTAGATGTAGACCCAGCTGTCGCTCGCGTAGGTCGGCGAAACCGCGATACCGAGCAGGCCACCCTCGCCGCCCGGGTCGACCTCGTCGAGACGCTGCACCTCGGTCACCGTGCCGTCGGCTTTCACCGAGAGGATGCGAGCGGAGTCGCGCTCGGTCACCAACGCCGTGCCGTCGGGAAGGAAGGCAGCACTCCAAGGGGCCTCAAGATTGGCCGCCACGGTGCGTACGGCGCTCGACGGAACGCTGATCGGGTCGCCGGCGTTGACGCTCGGGTTGGTGAAGATCAGGCCGAAGTACCACGCGGTCCACACAACCAGCCCGACGATGACGACGAGCACGCTCGCCCCGATCGCCAGCCGCCGGCGACTCATCCGGCGATCCTTGCCAGGGTCGCTCCGGTTAGCTGTTGGAGATCTGAGGGGTCGAGTTCGACTTGCAGTCCGCGCCTGCCCGCGCTTACGTAGACGGTCGGGTGGGTCGAAGCGGACGCGTCGATGACGGTCGGTAGCTTCCGGCGCTGACCGAGCGGACTTATGCCGCCCCTGAGGTATCCGGTCGTCTTCTCAGCCAGCCCCCGGTCGGCGAGCGCGGCGCGCTTGCCGCCGACGGCGCTGGCCAGGGCCTTCAGATCGACGTCGCCCGTGACCGGGACCACGGCGACGGTCAGCGCGCCGTCGATGGTGGTCACGAGCGTCTTGAAGACCCGCTCCTGCGCGATGCCGAGAGTGTCGGCAACCGCGGCCCCATAGTTCGTCGTGTCCGGGTCGACCTCGTACGGATGCAACCGATGTGTCACGTTCTCCCTGGCCAGCAGCGCGGTGGCTGGCGTGCCCTGGCTTGCCACGGTATGCCCCTTCACGTTAGACCCAAACAACACATCGCATGGAGTCACCATGTTGCACGGAGTCCCGGCAGCGGCGCTGAGTTCCCGGCCGTCCGGCACAGCAACGCGGTCGGACGCTCTCGCACCCGGGTAAGCACGAGCGTAGCCTCCGCGCCGCCGGAGAGCCTCAGCTCGCGACGTAGCCGGTCCGGCTCGACCGCGACTCCACGTTTACGGATCTCCAACCGTCCAATACCACGTGTACGCAGGGCGAAGCGCAGCTGCTTCACTGGGAACGGCAACTCCTCGAGTACCTCGAAGCAGCGCCCGAATGGCGTGCGGGCCGGGGCGTCGGCGAAGACGTATGCGATCCGAGGATCGGCGAGAGCGCCGTCCACAATGGAGGAAAACTCGGCCACCAGGTGCGAACGAACGACAGCGCCATCTGGATCGAACAGATAGCGCCGGACCCGCCCCACCGGTGCGGCGACCTCGCCCGTACCAGTCAGTTCGTGCACGGCACTGCCCCGCACGGCGGTGGCCCGGCGCGGCGCCGTGGCGAGCGGCCCGCACCAGATGGTGGCCTCGACCACGTCACCGTCGACGCTGACCCATTCAGCCTCCGCAGCGGCGGGAATGAGCGCATGGTCGATGCCGGGTGCGAGCTTGAGCACGGTCATCGGCACACGCTCAGCGAGCGCCACGACGAAGGACCAGGGCGGGGAGTACGCGGCTGGGTCGAAGACCCGCCGTCCGCGCCCGCTGTCTCTGCGGGCGGGATCGCAGAACACCGCGTCCACATCGGACAGGTCCACCGCGGCCGCCTCGGCGCAACGCACGTGGAGGCGGTCGGCGAGTCCGAGCGCCTCCGCATTCGCCTGGGCCATCGCGGCGGCGGCAGGATCGGCGTCGACCGCCAACACAACGAGGCCGGACCGGGCGAACGCGAGCGCGTCGGCACCGATGCCGCAACCGAGGTCCGTCACTCGGGCGATCCCGGCCGCGGCCAGGCGTGCGGCTCGGCGGTCGGCCACAACCCGCCTCGTCGCCTGTTCGAGCCCGGTCCGCGTGAAGAACATCTCGTGTGCGTCGACGCCGAACTTGGCCTCGGCCCGCCGGCGCAGCACCGCCTGGGTGAGGGCAGCGCTGGCGAGGTCCGGTGCGAACCCGGCGGCGCGAAGTGCGGTCGCGGCCGCGAGCGGGTCGACCGCGGCCGATCCACGCTCGACCAGAGCGGCCGACGCGGCGAGCGCGGCCTCACCTGCCGGACTGCGCAGACCTAGCAGCGCGTCGACATCCACGCCCGCATTGTGCCGGGCGCGCCCGCGATGCTACGAGCAGACCGGGGGGAGCGGGACCGGAGTCACGTGAGAGGTGATGGCGTGTGGTTTGCCCCGCGCCGAATCAGCGATCTTGACAAGGTAGTTGAGGCCGTCTGCGTTGTGGATACGCCCCTGCCAGGTGTTGACCACCCCGAAGGCGCAGACCGGGTACACGTCTGCCGGCGTGTAGTGGGTGCAGTAGTCGACCTCGGTCCGCTCGAGCTTCATCTCGACCGCGGCGTGCGCCTTGCCGGGGAGCGCGTTGGTGATCCGAAGTGTGATCACATCGCTGTCATTGCTGACGAAGATGCCGTACGAGGATCCGGCGGCGGGGCGACGCTGACGCCATGGCGGCCCTCCTCGGTGGCGCCGGTATCAACCGGCGAGCGGGTCGCAACCCGATCCCTTACAGACCCTGTTGATGGCGTTCGGCTTGCCGTTGGTGTCCGTGAGGACCGAGAAGGTGTAGTAACGGCCGCTGTCACCGGAGAGGCCGTTGACCTCAACCTTGGAGTAGCCCCCGCCTATGTACACGGGTGTGCTCTGGCCGTAAGCGGCGATCGGTGCGCCCTCGCCGGCGAAGAAGTTCTTGATGGCGGTGTTCGAGAGGCGGGCCATGCGCTGCGTGTTGCCCTGCTGCCAGGCGTGCACAAACGCGGTGACGTAGCCTCCGGGGTCGTTGTCGTACTGGGTCCGGTTCAACTGGGCCTCGGTGACCGCCGCCGTGAATCCCAGCTGAGTGTTGATCAGCTTGATGGTGGCTTCGTCTCCGTGCGCATTCCGGAACAGGCAACTGGTGAAGCCGGTGGACTCAGCGGGCCCGCAGTTCACGTTCGTCCACTGTGCGTTGGGTTTGCCGCCGAACGTGATGCTGTCCTTGATCTGCTGCACTGCGGCCTGGACCGCGAGTTGGCTGAGCCGGTTGTAGTCGGGCTTGGCCCATGCCTTGAGCACCTCCAGGGCGTAGGCCTTTGCGTCCTTTGGGTACGTCGTCCCGCCGCCACCGCCGCCGGGTTGGCTGGCCGTCGGTCCTCCGGTCGGTGCGGTCGTGGGTGCCCCGCCGATCTGCGAGTCGCCGGTGGGGTTGGCGCCGCCGGTCTGGCCGTCCATGGCACACGCGGCCAGCGCGAGCGCCGCGAGGGTAATGGCGGCTATGGCGGCGATGGGCCGCCGCCAGGTCATGCTGCCCGCCATGGCGTGTCCTCCTCGGGGCCGGCTCACCTCGTCGTAGCTGCCCTGAAGGTAGAGCGGACCCCTGAGCATTGATCGCGTCCGTCGGAAAGCCGACGTGCGGCGGTCCGAACCGCCGGCGGGCAGCGTGGACGATCGCCTTGGGCGGGAGTCACCAAGGTCAGATCACAAAGATCGCGTACCGGTGTGTGTGCCCTACTTCCGGCCGCGGCCGGCCGGCGTGGCCTCGATCACACAGTCCGGACCGGGGTAGACCAGGGTTTCGTGACCGTCGGCGAAGCGCACCAGGTAGGGCGGCGCACCCTTCTCGCCACGGACTTCGATGATGAGAGCGATCTTGTCGTGAGCGCCGACTGTGTTGCTGTGCACGTGAAGCCGGTCGCCGACGGTTGCCTGCATGTCCGTTCCCTCCGCTGCGCGGTCCTCACCTAGCGACAATGCCGCATCGGGCCGATCGGCGCAGTACAACGGTCATGATCGACTAACCGAGGGTGTGACGCGCTGGCACTCTCCTTGACGGAGTGCTAGCCATCGGCATAACGTGGCCTTTAGCACTCTCCCACTGAGGGTGCTAGCCGGGCGGTGCCGGCTCCCGCGACGACGGGACCGTCAGGCGGCAGCAGACGAGGCTTGCGGGTTCGCGCGCAAGCCCGAAAAATCGACAACCCAGATACCCCAGGAGGGTATGCCAGTGACTACCGCGACCAAGGTTGCGATCAAGCCGCTCGAGGACCGGATTCTGGTCCAGGCGAACGAGGCGGAGACGACGACGGCCTCCGGCCTCGTCATTCCGGACACCGCCAAGGAGAAGCCGCAAGAGGGCACCGTCATCGCCGTGGGCCCGGGCCGCATCGACGACAAAGGCAACCGCGTACCCATCGACGTCACGGTGGGTGACACCGTCCTCTACTCGAAGTACGGCGGGACTGAGGTCAAGTACTCCGGCGAGGAGTACCTGGTTCTCTCGGCCCGTGACGTCCTTGCGGTCATCGAGAAGTGACCTACCGACACCCGTGAACCACTAGCTACATCGGCAACCGCCCCGGACCGGCTCGCCGGGCCGGGGCGGTCGCCTATGAAGCGATTCAGTGCCTTTGAAAGGACATCCACACACATGGCGAAGATCCTGAGCTTCTCGGATGACGCCCGGCACCAGCTTGAGCACGGTGTAAACGCGCTAGCTGACACGGTCAAGGTCACCCTGGGCCCACGCGGGCGCAACGTCGTCCTCGACAAGAAGTTCGGCGCCCCGACCATTACCAACGACGGTGTGACGATCGCCAAGGAGATCGAGCTCACCAACCCCTACGAGAACCTGGGCGCGCAACTGGTCAAGGAGGTGGCGACCAAGACCAACGACGTCGCCGGCGATGGGACCACGACCGCGACCGTGCTGGCACAGGCCATGGTCCGCGAGGGTCTTCGGAACGTTACGGCCGGCGCCAACCCGACCGAGCTCAAGCGCGGGATGGAGGCGGCCGTCATCGCCGTCGACAAGGCGTTAATGGATAAGTCCGTCGCGGTCAAGACGCGCGACGACATCGCCCACGTGGCCACGATCTCGGCACAGGACCCGGCGATCGGTGATCTGATCGCCGAAGCCATGGAACAGGTCGGCCGCGACGGCGTCATCACGGTGGAAGAGGGCTCGACCCTGGCGACCGAGCTCGAGATCACCGAGGGCATGCAGTTCGACAAGGGCTACATCGCGCCGTACTTCGTGACCGATCCCGAGGCCGGCGAGGCCGTGCTGGAGGACGCACTCGTCCTGGTGACAACGCAGAAGATCAGCGCGATCGAGGAGCTCCTCCCCTTGCTGGAGAAGGTGCTTCAGGCGAACAAGCCGCTGCTGATCATCGCCGAGGACGTCGACGGGCAAGCCCTGTCGACCCTGGTGGTCAACGCGATCCGCAAGACCCTCAAGGTCGTTGCGGTGAAGGCGCCGGGGTTCGGCGACCGCCGCAAGGCGATGCTGCAGGACATCGCGATTCTCACCGGCGGTGAGGCCGTGGCGCCCGAACTCGGCTACAAGCTCGACTCGGTGGGCCTCGAGGTGCTGGGTAAGGCCAGGCGCGTCGTGGTGACCAAGGAGAACACGACCATCATCGACGGCGGCGGATCAGAGGCCGACGTCAAGGCGCGCATCGAACAGATCCGCAAGGAAATCGAGGCCTCCGACTCCGACTGGGACAAGGAGAAGCTCAACGAGCGCCTCGCCAAGCTCTCCGGCGGCATCGCCGTCATCAAGGTCGGCGCCAGCACCGAGGTCGAGATGAAGGAGCGTAAGCACCGGATCGAGGACGCCATCTCGGCGACCAAGGCCGCGGTGGAAGAGGGTGTCATCCCGGGTGGTGGCGCCACGTTGACCCAGATCGCCGCGACACTCGCCGACGGACTGGGCAAGACCGGTGACGAGGCGACCGGCGTGTCCATCGTCCGCAAGGCGCTGGACGAGCCGCTGCGGTGGATCGCGCAGAACGCCGGCCACGACGGATATGTCGTCGTCAACAAGGTGCGCGAGTTCAAGTTCGGCAAGGGTCTCGACGCCTCCACGGGTACTTACGTGGAGCTACTCAAGGCCGGCATTGTCGACCCCGTGAAGGTGACTCGCAGCGCGGTTGCCAACGCCGCGTCGATCGCGGGCCTGCTGCTCACGACCGAGGGCCTGATCGTGGAGAAGCCCAAGGCTCCCGAGCCGGCCGGCGGTAACCACGGCCACGGTCACGGCCACCAGCACGGACCGGGCTTCTAGCCCCAAGATCCCGCCCCAAGATCCCGTCGATCATGACCTCCAGGTCATGATCGACGGGTTTTCGCGACGGTGAGCTCATGATCACGGCGATCTTGGTCAGCCTGAGGCTTACTGTTCGGTGACGGTCGGCGTTGCGATCTTGGCGGCTGACTCTCGGCGCAGCAGACTGGGACCGTGGCGAAGCAGAAGGTGTACGCGGCATTGGCCGGGATTGCCGCTTCCGCAGTGGCACTCGCCGTTGGAGAGATCGTTGCCGCCGTTGTGTCGGCGCGCTCCGCTCCGTTGGTGGCGGTCGGCGGGGCAGTGATCGACAACGCGCCGGAGTCAGGCAAGGAGCTGGCGATCCGCCTCTTCGGCACCAACGACAAGGTGGCGCTGCAGGTCGGGACGGTGATCCTGCTCGTTGTGTTCGGGGCGGCATTGGGCGTGATGGCGGTGCGCAGGATGTGGGTTGGCCTCGCCGGCATCGCGCTATTCGGTGCAGTGGGGGTCGTCGCAGCGGTCACCCGCACCGGAGCCGGCGCCCACTGGGCGCTGCCATCCCTGCTTGGCGCTGCCGTCGGGGCGTTGACATTGTGGCTGCTCGTGCGCCTCCTCACCGGTGGCTCGGACGAGTTCGCCGGAGAGTCCACGACGCCGTCGTCGGCGCGAGCGATGGGCGGCACCGAGCGTCGCAGGTTCCTCTACACGGCCTGGATTCTCATCGGCGGTGCCGCGTTGGCGGGCTTCGCCGGTCGTACTCTTGGCCAGCGGACCGTCGTCAACACCGCCCGATCGCGCGTGGTGCTGCCGACCCCGTCGGGCCGTCCGGCCGTTGCGCCGGCCGAGGCCGACGTCGCCGGCTTGAGCTACGTCACGACCAACGACACCTTTTATCGCATCGACACCGCGATCGTCGTGCCCCGGATCGATCCGGCCGAATGGACGCTTACCATTGACGGCCGTGTCGGCAAGCCGCTGAGACTGACGTTCGACGATCTCCTGCGCCGGCCGATGATCGAGAGGTACGTAACGTTGGCCTGCGTCTCCAATGAGGTCGGCGGCGATCTTATCGGCAATGCGCGCTGGCTTGGGGTGCCCCTCAAGGACCTGCTCGACGAGGCCGGGCCGGAAACAGGTGCTGATCAGGTGGTCAGCCGATCCGTAGACGGCTTCACGGCGGGAACGCCCACCGAGGTTCTCCGGGACGGCCGCGATGCCATGATCGCGATAGCCATGAACGGCGAACCACTGCCGATCGAACACGGCTTCCCGGCCCGCATGGTCGTGCCTGGGCTATACGGATATGTGTCGGCGACTAAGTGGCTCGCCGAGCTCGAGCTGTCGTCCTTCGCCGACTTCGACGCGTACTGGATCCCACGCGGATGGGCACAGCAGGCTCCGATCAAAACCGAGTCACGCATCGACCGGCCGCGTCCAGGATCGACGGTCCCGGCTGGTGCCGTGGTCATCGCGGGCGTGGCGTGGGCGCAGCATCGGGGGATCTCGCGGGTTGAGGTGCGCGTCGACGACGGTCCGTGGCAGCCGGCGACGCTCGCGGCCACTGTCTCCACAGATACTTGGCGGCTGTGGTCGCTGCGCTGGGATGCGACCGCTGGGCCGCACAAGATCCAGGTGAGAGCGACCGACAACGCGGGCGAGGTGCAGACCGAGGCCCAGGCACCTCCCGCACCCGACGGCGCCACAGGCTGGCACCAGATCACGGTCAACGTCGAATGAGTAGGGTAGGGTCGAGGTGGCGTGAGACGACGTGTGGCGTGAGAGCGACGTGTTGCCTGAGACGACTCGCGGCGTGAAATGACTTCAGCGCGCGGGAGCCGGCGCGGTCATGGCGCTCGGCGCCATGGGTCGGCGCTGCGGCGGTAGTCGCCGTTGCCCCAGTCCCAGGCGGGCCTCCAGCCGTAGTATGTCCACACGGCCGCGTACGTGGTCGGAGAGATCTTCCCAGCCGGTGACGAGCAGGCGGAGGCGTTCGGCCTCGGTGAAGCCGCCCCACACACCGTAGGGCTCGCGTGCCGCAAGGGCGTGTGCGGCGCACTCAGCCCGGACCGGGCAGGTGCGGCAGACCGCCTTCGCGGCGATCTCGCGACGGAGTCGGGAGGCGCCGCGTTCGCCGTCGGGGTGAAAGAATTGAGCGCTGTCGCGCCCACGGCACGCGCCATTGCGTTGCCAATCCCACACCTCGGCGGAGGGCCCTGGCAACCTGCTCACATTAGACATAGCCTGCCCTCCCGCGCGGACCGCAGGGCGCACACGTGCTGAACCTACTCCGACAGCGCCCACAACGGAATAGATCAACTCCGCCAAAGTGGGTAATGAGCCGCCCCTAGCGTGGTTCCCTTTCGTAATAGAAAGGGAGGTTCAAGTGCGATCGGTCCTGGTTTGCCTGCGGACGCCGTTGGCGGCGCAGGTGGTGGCAAATGCCGCAGCTCACCTCGGCTTGAGCGACGTCATCTCCACGGCGGTCAGCGGCGCCGACGCGCTCGCGCGTTTCGCCGACACACCGGCTGACGTCCTGCTGGTTGATACGGCCTCGGTCCGGCCGGACACGGTGGGCTTCACACGGCGGGTGCTGGAACGCTCGCCGGAAGCTGTCCTCGTCTTCTTCGGGCCCGAGGATTCGGTGGTCGCGCGCGGCGCGGTGGAAGCCGGTGCCCGAGGGCTCATCCGCGGCGGCGAGCGCGAGGACCTGGTTGCCTCGGTCGCGAAGGCCCTGATGCTGCTGTTCCGATCGGCGCGCGCTCCGGTGCCGCTGCAACGATCGGAGGCCGAGCAGGGATCGGAGGCCGAGCAGGGATCGGAGGCCGAGCAGGGATCGGAGGTCGAGCCGCGCTTGGATGCGGAGGACGTCGAGACCGGCGAGCCCGGCGCCGGCGATGCGTACGCGGAGCACGCTCACGCCGGGCGTGCGGAGGACGCGGCAGGCGCCACGGGCGCCGGACATCCAACAGCGACGACCGCCGGCCAACCCGCAGCTGCGGCCGGTGTCAGCGTCAATGGTGTACGTCGTCTGGCCTTGACCGAGCGTGAGCTGCAGGTGCTGCGCGGCATGGCGGACGGCAGGAGCAACGCCGAGATAGGGCGGGAGTTGTTCGTCTCGGAGGACACGGTCAAGACGCACGCCCGGCGGCTGTTTCGCAAGCTCAGCGCCCGGGATCGAGCCCACGCAGTGGCGGCCGCATTCCGGGCTGGCCTGGTGCGATAAGTTGCCGCGTTGGTCGCCTCCGGCGACGTTGCCGCGTTGATCGCCTCCGGCGAAGCCGCTACTTGTCGTCGTCGTCTTCGAGCAGCGTGTCGTGCACGCCGTCGGTGTAGCCGCGCGCGTATTCCCACGTCACATAGTGGTCCGGGTCAGGATCGAACGCTGGTTCGTGCACCCGCGGCCGGCCCGAGTCCAGCAGATGCCGCAGGTTAGAGCGAAGCAGAGCCCAGTCGAAGAAGTGGGGCTCGCGGCAGTCCTCGCAGTCGATGACAAGTCCACGGATGCCGGCAGGCCCGAGCAGCGCCTCGTAGACCTCCAGGTCCGCGAGATCTTCTTCGACGTCGGTGCGCTCGTCCTCCGTGAGCGGGTCGATCGGCTCGTCCGGCTCCTCCAGGTCGGTGGACGGGTCGACCGGGTCGTCCCGGAACGGGTCCAGCGGCTCGTCATGCACGCCTCCACCGTATCTCCACGTCCGCCACGCCGTGCGCCCTGGCGTGCCCGCGCGTCCCCGCGCCCGCCGTGGGTGTCGGTACCGGCCGCGCTGCAGCGGTAGATCGTTGCTGTTGTGGGTCGTGGTGGCAATGGTGCTGATGTAGCCAGTGAGTACAGTTGATCAAGGCTCTTCGTCGGGACTTACCAGGGTGACTGGACCCAGCCATGATCGACAGGTCGCGAAACGCGATCATCACACTGTGGACACTGCCGTCGGCGGATGGTGGCCGCCCCCACACTCCGTCGTGTCAGCACATGGGTCGACGGTGATCATCGACTAGGATTGTCGCCACGACGAAGCCGTCGCCGCCGGGCAATGCCACCCGGGGGGCCGGCCCAACGATCGGGGAGTGATGATGGCTTTCCTGCCAGGGGAACCAGGCCCCGCGCTGCCGCTGGGCCTCACCTTTGACGACGTGCTCCTGCTGCCGGCCGAGTCCAACGTCGTGCCGAGTGAGGTGGCGACAGCGACCCGGCTCTCACGGCGGATCACGCTGCGGGTGCCGCTGGTGTCGAGCGCGATGGACACCGTCACCGAGGCGCGGATGGCGATCGCGATGGCGCGCCAGGGGGGCATCGGGGTGCTGCACCGTAACCTGGCCATCGAGGATCAGGCCCTGCAGGTCGACCTCGTCAAGCGATCCGAGGCGGGGATGGTGACCAACCCCGTCACCTGTTCACCGGACGACACGCTGCGCCAGGTCGATGGGTTATGTGCCCGCTATCGGATCTCCGGCGCACCGGTGGTCGACGGCGCCGGGATGCTGGTCGGCATCGTGACAAACCGCGATATGCGCTTCGTCGGGGACAAGTCGACGCAGGTGCGCGACGTCATGACCCCGATGCCATTGATCACCGCTCCCGTCGGTGTCACCACCGCCGAGGCGCTGGATCTGCTACGCGAACACAAGGTGGAGAAGCTACCGATCGTCAATGCAGCCGGGCGGCTGGCCGGCCTGATCACTGTCAAGGACTTCGCCAAGAGCGAGCAGTATCCGAATGCGACCAAGGACCCGGCCGGCCGATTGCGGGTCGCCGGCGCCGTCGGGGTCGGCGAGGACTCGTACAAGCGCGCTCGCAAGCTCGTCGAGGCCGGCGTGGACGCCCTGGTCGTGGACTCGGCGCACGGTCATAGCCGAAACGTGCTCGAGATGGTGACGCGGCTCAAGCACGATGTGCCCGAGATCGACGTGATCGGCGGAAACGTCGCGACCGAGGATGGCGCCCGCGCCCTGGTCGTAGCGGGCGCTGACGCCGTGAAGGTGGGCGTCGGGCCGGGCTCAATCTGCACGACCCGGGTAGTCGCCGGCGTCGGCGTACCTCAGGTCACGGCGATCATGGACGCCGCTCGAGCCTG
>Ga0184632_10000052_pt1 | contig 32137 bp, 32 predicted proteins | sample PLM31_50_b1_FD_133153 | JGI IMG/M metagenome (GOLD analysis project Ga0184632, IMG submission 133153) | Groundwater sediment microbial communities from an aquifer in East River, Colorado, USA - PLM3-1_50_b1 | ecosystem: Environmental > Terrestrial > Soil > Riparian zone | place: USA: East... | reverse complement strand
GGTCCGCGTCGGCACGGTGTCCGCTAGCCTCCACGCCGCCCACCGAACCCTTCGCCGAGCTCTGAACGAGGTGTCCAGATGAACGAGATCCAGCTGCGGGATCGCCTCTTCGAGCTGTTCCCTCCGGAATCGGACGGTGACTGGGATGACGTCCTGCGACGTTCCGCACTGCCTCGCCGGAGCCTGCGGCGCTTCTCGCTCCTGCTCGCAGCGGCACTCCTTGCCACCCTCGCCGTTGGGTCGGCACTTGCCCTGAGCGGCCGGCTCGGCGGCCTCTTCCAGGGGACGCCTGTCAACGACCTCTCGCCCCGGGAGCGCTTCCTGATGAGTGAGCTCGACATGAGCGGGAAGGTCGAGTTGATCGCGACGCGCAACTCGCGCGCCTTCTACGTGATCCGCCGGAGCGACGGACGCCTCTGCTACTCGATCGGCGACATTCGCAAGAACCTCACCCCGGCCCAGCGAGAGCTGCGGACGAGGTTCGGCTCGACCGGTTGCATCGACCCACGCGTCTTTCCATCCAAAGCCGTGCCAGTGCTCGATTACTCCTACTACTCGTATCGGCGGAGTGATGCAGAGTCACGGCTCGTAGGCCTTCAAGGCTTTGCGGCCGACCCTGTGGCCAGAGTGGGAGTGATCGGCAGGGATAAGCGGATCGTCTTCAGCGTCGCGGTCGAGAACAACGTGTACACCGCCGGCAAGAAGGGCATCGCGGGCGCGCGCGGCATCGTCGCGCTCGACGACGAGGGCAAGGTGCTGTGGGTTCAGTGCACCGCGATCGGGCGGAGCCCGGCTCCACAGTTCCCGAGCGGTGGCTGCGGCAGGTACAAGAACTCGCCGCCGCCGAAGCTTCCGCCCACGCCGCAGCCTAAAACGCCTACGAAACCCAGCGGCCCAATCGTCGTCCAGCGTGGGAGCGGAGACGGCGTCAGCGTCGTTGTCCGTGGTGCACAGATCGAGGCAGACTTCGCCGGAATCTCGGCCGAGAAGCGGCGGCTGCTGGTCTATAAGAACGGTGGGACTGTGATCGGCTGCATCAAGCTGGTCACGGTCGGCGGCGCGACCAACGCAAGCGGTGTCTATGTAAGTCGGCCGTTCACGACCGTAGTCCGTGTCCGACCGTGGAGCCCATACGGCGGGCGCAGAGCGCCGTTCGACGGCTGCACCGCCTCAGGCAGATACGGACACACCTGGAACGACGTCCACGGGACTCACGACCTCGTTGAGGTCCCGCTTACGGCGAAGGGCCGGCGCTACTTCGCCGAACGCGCGGTCGCCCGCGACCTCGCCTGGCTCGCACGCGCGCGCGTCTTTAAGGCCGTACGGTACGCACAGCGGCCGTTCACGTCGCCTAGTGCAGCGGCGCACCTTGCGGAGCGCGTCGATGCACTGGTGCGGCCGTCGGACACCCCTCCCGCGGGGCGACTTGGGATCTGGCTCGGTCCGGATCGCCGCATCGTCCTCGTCGAGCGTGCGCCGACGGGGCGACGCCTGTTCCTCGAGCTCCGGCGCGGCGTGATCTACAGGACGAACCTGATCGGGTTAGCGGGCGTGCTGTAGCGCTACTCTGTAGGTGCGCGCCCGTGGTGTAGTGGTAGCACCGGGTCCTTCCAAGTCCCTGGCGCCGGTTCGAATCCGGCCGGGCGCTTCTTCCGTCCGAGCCGCTCGCTACCGTTGTCTAGGATGAAAACATTGGAGCGAGGTGAGGCTCGACGCCTGCGTCGAGAGCAGGGATTGCCGATCAAGGAGATCGCACGGCGACTGGGCGTAGCCGTGTCGTCCGTCAGCGTTTGGGTGCGTGACATCGAACTCACGGCGGCGCAGCACGAAGCTCTGCTTGACAGGAACCCGGCGTACAACCACCAACGCAACGGATCGAGGACCATGGCAGCGCGTTACCGGGCCGAGCGCGTCATCTACCAACAGGAGGGCCGCCGTCTTGCGCGACGGCGGGAGCCCTTACACATCGCCGGCTGCATGCTGTATTGGGCCGAGGGAGCGAAGGAGCGGAACCAACTTCAATTTTCGAACTCCGATCCCGACATGGCGCGCTTCTTCGTTACGTTCCTCGAGACGTATTTCGAGGTGGCACCGTGCGACATCCGCATCACCTGCCATCTCTTCGCTGATCACGTCGAGCGGCAACAGGAGGTCGAGCGGTTCTGGCTGGACTATCTCGGTCTACCTGACAGTTCTCTTCGCAAGTCGGTAGTGAACAGGTACTCGCGGTGGACGCAAAAGAAGAGGTACAACCGGCTCCCGTACGGAACCTGTCGTGTCGTCGTGTCCAGAACCCGCATCACGCAGAGCATCTTCGGCGCCATCCAGGAGTACGCAGGTTTCGAGCGCGAAGCTTGGCTGGAATAGATAACTCATGCCGGAGGAGAGCAACGAAGAGCGTCACGACCGAGAGCTGATCGAGCTCCTCAACGAGCTCCGTGTGGCGCTTCCGGGCGTGCAGGTGCTGTTCGCGTTCCTGCTGACTTTGCCCTTCACGAACGGTTTCCCGAAGCTCGGTGGGTTCGACCGCGACATCTACTTCGTCGCCTTCATCGCGACGGCGGTCTCGACCGTTCTGCTGATCGCACCGAGCTCGTATCACCGGCTGCGCTGGCGGCAGGGGGACAAGGAGCGCATGCTCATCGTCTCGAACTACCTCACGATCGTCGGGCTGGCGGCGCTCGCGGTGGCGATCACGGCCACGGTCTTCGTCATCACCGATTTCGTGTTCGACCGCGCTTGGGCGTCGACGTTCACGGCGATCGTCGCCGTGCTCTTTCTCCTGTTCTGGTATGGACTGCCGCTGGCGTCGGCTATGCGGGATCGTCAGAAATCGAGACAGTCTCGATGACGACATCCGCGTGAGGTTTGTCGCGCGCGTCGCGCTCAACCTCTGCGATCTTGTCCGCGACATCCATGCCGTTCGTGACGCGACCGAAGACGGTGTGCTTGCCGTCCAGCCAGGGCGCCGCATCGGTGGTGACGATGAAGAACTGACTCCCGTTCGTGTTCGGACCGGCGTTGGCCATCGCGAGCGCGCCCCGGTCGACCTTGTGCTCGTTGAACTCGTCCTCGAACGAGTAGCCCGGGCCGCCTGACCCCGTTCCCGTCGGGTCGCCGCCCTGGATCATGAAGTCGGGGATGACCCGGTGGAAGATGACGCCTTCGTAGAACCCGTCGCGGGCGAGCTTGACGAAGTTCTCCACGGTCTTCGGTGCCTCGTCGGGGTAGAGCTCGACCTCCATCGTCCCGTGATTTGTCTGCAGCGTCGCCTTCATCAAGGCCGGAATCTACCGTCCGGCCCTCCCGCGATGCTGCACCAGTGCCGGAGCAGGCGGAGCGGATCGTCCAATTCCGCCCCAAGACCATCCTCATGGTCCTGGGGCTCATCATCGCCACCGCCGTGGTGCTCGAGGTCGTGTGGATTGCGCGGAGCGTCCTGTCGTGGATCTTCATCGCGCTCTTCCTCGCTCTGGCGTTGAACCCGGCGGTCGACCGCCTCGAGCGTCGTTTCAAACGCCGCGGCCTAGCGACTGCAGTCGTTTACCTGGCCGCGCTCGGCGCAGTCGTCGGCATCGGGCTTCTCTTCATCCCGACACTCGTCGACCAGGTCAACGATTTCGCCCGGAAGGTTCCCGACTACCTCGACGACCTGACCAAGGGACGCGGCCGACTCGGATTCCTCCAGGACCGGTACCACCTTGTCGACAGGGCGCGCGACGCGCTCGACGAAGGCGGGGCGTCAAGGCTCTTCGGGATCTCCGGCACCGCTCTGGCGCTTGCCAGGGGCATCGTCACGACCGTCGTCGCGACCCTGACAATCGCGTTCATGACCTTCTTCATGCTGCTCGAAGGGCCGAAGTGGCTGAACCGGTTCTACGGGCTGCTCGCTCCGGCCTCCCGCCAGCGCTGGCAGACCGTCGGCGGCGAGATCTACCGGACGGTGGGCGGCTACGTGACCGGCAACCTCCTGATCAGCCTCATTGCGGGGACGCTCACCTGGATCGTGCTGTACCTCACCGACGTGCCCTACGCGCTGGCGCTGGCTCTGATCGTCGCGATTCTCGATCTGATCCCGCTCGCGGGCGCGACAATCGCGGCGATCATCGTCGGCTCGATCGCATTCCTGCACACCATCACGGCCGGAATCGTCGTGGTCATCTTCTTCGTCGCATACCAGCAGATCGAGAATCACTTGATCCAGCCGGTCGTATACGGACGCACTGTGCAGCTCTCGCCGCTCGCGGTACTCATCTCCGTGCTGATCGGGGCGGAGCTCGCCGGCGTGCTTGGGGCGCTAGCCGCGATCCCTGTGGCGGGCACACTCCAGGTCATCTTCCTGGACTGGCTGCGGCACCGTCGGGGGCAGACTCCCGCGGGCGCCACCTGACCCTGATTCTGTAACTCGATCGAGGGATCGACGGCCCTTGGGGCCTGCCGATGCAAAGTGCATGGCAAGTCGCGCCGTTCGTCTCATTGCGCTCGTAGCGGCAGTCTGTGGCGTCTGGTTTGCCGCATCCCCCGCCGGGGCCACCGCGGACCGGCCGGCGTCCGCGCTGCGAACGCTCGAGCAAGACGTGCTCTCCAACATCAACGCGCTCCGCAGCGAGCACGGGCTCGCGCCGCTGCGCTTCTCGACCCGCCTTTCGGCGGCTGCCACGGCACATTCGAAGGACATGGCGGCCCGCGGCTACTTCAGTCACACCTCAGCCAACGGCTCGTCCTTCGACCGCCGGATCGCGCGCTTCTACCCGATGGGCAAGAGCCGCTACTGGTCGGTGGGCGAGAACCTGCTTTGGTCGTCGCCCGACGTGGACGCGGACCGGGCCCTCGACATGTGGATCAACAGCCCGGAGCACAAGAAGAACATGCTCACGGCAAGGTGGCGCGAGATCGGCCTGTCGGCGGTGCACGTCACTGCCGCGCCCGGAACCTTTGCCGGCCGCGAGGTCACGATCGTGACCGCCGATTTCGGCGTAAAGCGCTAACCGCGGCAAGTCATCATGTCCCGGGAAAGCCGGGCCGGACTTGCGACGGGAGTGCGCCTGGGAGGATTCGAACCTCCGACCCGCGGCTTAGAAGGCCGCCGCTCTGTCCACTGAGCTACAGGCGCCGGGGACGAGAGGGTAACTGTGCCGTGGGTTGGCTCGATCCTCGGCGGGGGCGGGCTATCCTGTCCGCGAGCGCGGTGGCTGTAGCTCAGTTGGTAGAGCCCCTGGTTGTGGTCCAGGTGGTCGTGGGTTCGAGTCCCATCAGCCACCCTTTCGCCCGCCTTGAGCCCCGGTACCCTCCCGCGCACGGCCCCGTAGCTCAGCGGATAGAGCGACGGACTTCGAATCCGTGCGCGGAGGTTCGACTCCTCCCGGGGCCACCTAGTCGAGTTGGGCTGTGCGGCCGCAACGCGGGCAGACCCATTCGGTCACGGGTTCCCCACGGCTGCCGCTTCGGCCCGGGCGAGCCTGCTGTCCTGCCCACCTCGTCCGCAGGCGCATCGGGCCGTGCCCGCTGGGGCACTCCTTCGGCTCGAGCTGTGTCTCTTCCTTCGCGTCCGCCAACTTCGGGACATCCTAGGGAAGCAGGCCGTCGGCATATATGGCTATCTCTTTCCGTCGTGATCTGCTTCCATGGGTTGAGATGGCCGGTCCCCAAGCAACCGTGCTCATCTGCGATGACGAGCCGTCACTCCGCGAGCTCATCCGGGTCAGCTTGGACGGGCCGTATCAGTTCGCCGAGGCTGATGACGGCGAGGAGTCGCTCGAGATGGCACGGCGCCTCCGGCCGGACGTGGTGATCCTCGACATGATGATGCCGCGCCTGAATGGGCTCGAAGTACTAGCCGAACTGCGGCAAGACGAGGGTTTCTCGGGCACTGCCGTCATCGTCCTGACGGCCCAGCCGGGGACGCGTGAAGAGGCCCTACGCCAGGGAGCAGACCGCGTCATGGTAAAACCGTTCGAACCCAAGCAAATCACGGCTGCGGTGGAGGAGGTCCTCGCAGAGCGACGATGAGCCAGGCCGGCCACGCACAAACCGCCGCGGGCGTAGGCGAATCGAACGGTGAGGCTAGAGGGTGGTGGGCGCGTACCGGGCTCGTGACCCGCATTGCACTTTCGGCCTTGTCCGTCGCCATCGGTTTGGCGATCGTCTTCGCCGTTCTCTTTCTGGCGATCGTCAGCCTGCGCCAGCGTTCGCTCGACGCCAAGCACTCGCAGGAGGTGATCGCGACCGCGAACGGCCTGCAGACGCTCGTAATCGATCTCGAGACCGGAGCCCGCGGATTTGCACTCACACGGGAGGAGCGCTACCTCGATCCCTGGAATACGGCTCAGGCTCTCTATCCGCGCGAGATTGCCGCACTGCTCGAACTGACCAAGGACAACCGTCTGCAGCACGAGCGTGCGCTTGCGATCAAGAAGGACATCCAGACGTACTTCAACGACTACTCCTTACCCCTGGTCGACTTTCTGCGCCGCAATCCCGGCAAGGCGACGGACATCGTGACGGCCTCCCAGAATCGTGATCAGGTCGAGCAGCTCAGACAGCGCTTCGAGCGTTTCATCATCATCGAGACCGTGTTCAGCGAGGCGCGCAACGACCGTGCGCAGAGGACGACCCGCAACTCGCTCATGGTCGGAGGGATCGGCCTTGGTACCGCGCTCCTGCTGATCCTCATCGGAGCGGTGTACGTCAACCGTGCGGTCGCACGACCCGTGCGTCTGACCGCTGACGCTGCTTCCCGGATTGCCGGCGGCGACCTCTCAGAACGTCTGGACACCCAAGGTCCCGGAGAGGTGGGACAGCTCGAGCGAACGTTCAACACGATGGCCGACTCGCTGGAACGCACCGTCGCCGACCTCGAGGAGCGAAACCGGACACTGGTCGAGAGCGAACAGGTGAAGAACGAGCTCGTCAGCAACGTGTCGCACGAATTACGGACGCCTCTTGCCAGCGTGCTCGGCTTCTCTTCGTTGATGCTCGACCGGGACTTGCCATCGGAGGAGACGAAGCGCTATCTCGAGGTCATCCGCACAGAAGCCCGCCGACTGGCCGCCCTCCTGAACGACCTCCTCGACCTGCAGCGGGTCGAGCAGGAGACGCTCGAGCTCCGCAGCGAGGAAGTCGACCTCAACGATCTGCTCTCCACGCAGGTCACTCTGTACTCCGCGCAGAGCGACGGTCACACATTGCAGTTCTCACCGCCCGGCGAATCGCTCCTTGTGCGCGGCGATCGCGACCGCCTCGCACAGGTGGTCGGCAATCTCCTCTCGAACGCCATCAAGTACTCGCCCGAGGGCGGAACGGTCGAGGTCACCACGACCCTGATTGGGGACGAGGCGTGGATCTGGGTGCGGGATGAAGGCTTGGGTATCCCGAACGACCACCAGGAGCAGATCTTCACGAAGTTCTTCCGCGGTGACGTCGGCCGCGAGCTCGGCATCGCCGGCACCGGTCTCGGGCTCGTGCTCTCGCGTCAGATCGTCGAGGCCCACGGCGGCCAGATCGGGTTCGAGAGCGAAGCGGGGCGAGGCTCGACCTTCTGGCTGCATCTGCCCGCAGCGCCGTCGCCCAGCGAGACGGACGTCCCGCAGCCGTCGCTAGCAGCCCGCGACGACTCGGAAACCGGTCACGGGATGTAGCTCGGCCCCGTTCCGCGCCGCGCCCCGGAGCCCTCGTCGCTGGCTCCAGAAGCCGATCCCGCGCAGGTGAACAACCGCGCCGAGCGACTGCCAACCCTGCGAAGGCTTGGCGCACTCAGTCATGAAGAGTTTGAACGAAGTGGAGATGTCGATGCGCGCGCGCGTCTTGCCGGACAGGCAGTCCGTCGAGGGGATGACGGCGTTCAGGTACGACCGGTCGTCGAAGCCCTCGAGCCTGACCCCGCCGGCCTCGATGCGGTATCTGGTGATCTGGGCGACCAATTCCCAGGACTGGCGCTGGAACGGGGTTCGTCGCCGCGTCGGCACCGGCCGCGGGTAGGGACGCACGCCGATCGCAGCGATGGTCGTCGGCTTCGACGCGAGTTGGACCGCGTTCCGTTGCGAATCGCTCAGCGTCTTCATCCGCCACAGCTGGCCGCCGCAACGTTCCGCCGTCGGACCAGCCGACTTATGCCCTGCCGCAGCCGCCGCAAAGGCAGTGGCAGCAAGGAGAACAAGAGCGATAGGGGCCGCACGCTTCATGTCACGTTCCTGGCGTCCGTGATCGTACGCCTCGCGGGGAGGAAAGGTCTACCCTGGAACCGCCCGCGGGCGTGGCGGAATTGGCAAACGCGCCGGGTTTAGGTCCCGGTGGGGCTCACGCCCCTTAGAGGTTCGAGTCCTCTCGCCCGCATCGCCGTTCCTGTCGGAGCGCGCGCCTTGTCGCGGCGACGAGATTGGAACCTAGATTCGAGACTCCACGCCGTCGAGCAGGCGCCAGTTGCCCTCGAGTGCAGCTTCGGCCGCCGCGACCAGGCGGTCTGCGTCCTGCGGAGTTGCCTCCTCCAGGACGGCTCTTGATGCGGCGGCGTGCTCGTGGTCACGCTCGGCGTGGAGCTCGAAGTACTCCGTGCCGGCAGACCCCGCAGCGAAGCCGTAGTGGTCGACGAGACCGGTGAGCTTCGTGCGGGAGATGTCTGGCTGCCCGGACTCGACTGCGTACAGCACCGCGCGTGCCTCGAGCGGGTCGTCTCGGTGCCAGGCCTGGGCGCAGCTGTGGCTCTCCGCATTCGGCGCTCGGTCGAGCGGCGCATCGAGCGCCGCGGCGAATTCATCCCAGAGCGCGACGTGATCGGACTCCTCCGTCGCATGCTCGGCGTCGCCGGTCGCGGCGGCGGCGCCGGCCAGCGCCACGACCGCATGCCGGTACTCACCGGCATAGAACGCCAGTTCGTCGCGGTCCAGCTCGCCGCGCTCCCAGCGGAGGTAGAAGGGGTGGTCGAGGACGTTCCAGCGCTTTCGCGCCTCGTCGATTCGCTCAATGACCGTCATGTGGCTCCCCTTTCGCCGTTGCACCGTGAAGTGATCCTACTCGGCGCTTAGGCGAGGCGGAGGATCCCCTCCACGGCCCGCCCGAGCGAGTTCTCGTCGAAGAGGAAGGGCGTCGCGTTCGCGAGCTGGTGGGCCGGCCCGTCGAGGTCGTCGGAGCCGTCGGCGGCGTTGATCGCGTACCGCAGAGGGATCTCGTGCATGACGACGAGGATGGACCGCTCCGGGCGCTTGAGCAGCTTCCTGAACGCCTCTGCGTAGCGCCGCGCGGCGTCGTCGAGCGACTCTCCGCCCGGGAAGTCGTCGCTGCGCACGTGCTCGCGCTTCCACGCGCGGTATTCCTCCAGCGGCACACCCTCGAGCTTGCCGACGTCGATGTCGTCGAGGAGCGGTTCAACCTCGAACGGTACCTCGCGCCCCTCGAGCGCGATCTCGGCGGTGTCGCGCGTGCGGCTGAAGCGAGTGTGCACGCAGAGCTCGACCGGGATGTGCTTGATCTGCTGGCCGAGCAGCCGGGCTTCCTCACGGCCCTTCTCGGTCAGAGCGACCGGCACCGAAGGGTCTCCGTTGATCCGCTGCTCGAGGTTGAGGGTCGATTCCCCGTGGCGCGTGAGGTTGTAGAGCTGCACGGGAACGCAGGCTAGTCCAGGCCTCCCTTGCGAAGCCAGCCAACGTCCCAGACTCGGAGGGGTTTGGTCTAATGGCTCGATGAGCGCCCAGGTCGAGGAGCTGTCGGACAACAAAGTCCGGCTCACGGTCGACGTCCCGAAGGAGGACGTCCACCATGCGGTCGAGCACGCGGCCTCCGATCTAGCCGAGAGCGTCAAGGTCCCCGGGTTCCGGAAAGGCAAGGTGCCGATGCCCGTGCTTGTCTCGCGCATCGGCAAGGAGCGCCTGTACACCGAGGCGATCGAGAGCCACATCGCCGGTTGGTACGGCAATGCCGTCGCGGAAGCGCGGATCAGGCCCGCCGACCAGCCCGAGCTCGACTACGAGCTCCCGGCGAGCGACTCCGAGGACTGGAGGTTCACGGCGACGGTCCCGGTGCTTCCGAAGCCCGAGGTCGGGGACTGGAAGAAGTTGCAAGTCCCCTATGCCGAGCCGGAGGTTCCGGACGACATCGTCGACCACGAGCTGAACGTCCTGCGCTCGACGGTTGCGGAGCTCGTGCCCGTCGAAGGACGGCCCGCGCAGCAGGGCGACACGCTCGTCGTGGATCTCGTCTCCGGGGACGAAGGCCAGCACGACTACGTGGTGGAGCTGGGCGGTGGCCGCCTCGTCCCGGAGATCGAGGACGAGCTCGTCGGCATGTCGGCGGGGGAGACGAAGGAGATCGAGCTCGGCCGCGCGGGCGAGGGGGAGCCCGTCAGCGTTCTCGCGTCGGTCAAGGAGATCAAGGAGAGGGTTCTGCCCGAGCTCGACGACGAGCTCGCGCGCTCCGCCTCGGAGTTCGACACGCTCGACGAGCTGCGAGCCGAGATCGAGGAGCGACTCCGTGCCCAGATCGAGGCCGAAGTGGATGAGGCGTTCCGCCGCGCCACCGTGGACCGGCTCGTCGATGCTTCCAACGTGCAGGTGACGGGACCGCTCGTCGATGTGCGCACCCGCACGCTGCTGCGCGAGCTCGACGCGGTCATGCGGCGCAGCGGCGCGACGCTCGACACGTACCTCCAAATGTCGGGCGACTCCGCCGAGAACCTGATTGCCCGACTGCGCGAGCAGGCCGCCGCCTCGGTCGCGGGCGAGCTCGTCCTGGAGGCGGTGGCCGACCGGCTCGGCATCCAGGTCTCGGACGAAGAGGTCGACGAGGCGTTCCGCGAGCGCTTCGATGAGCCGGAGAAGATCATCGAGCAGGCCCGTGCCGCCGGCGCGTACGAAACCGAACGCGAGACGATGCGCCTCGCCCGGGCCCTGGACCGCGTGGCCGAAGAGGTCGAGCGGATTCCGCCGGAGCAGGCTGCTGCCCGCGAGGCGATCTGGACACCCGAAAAGGAAAAGCCAACCGAGAAGCCGAAACTGTGGACCCCCGGCAGCAAGGAGCCAGCCTGACATGAGCCCGTTGATTCCAATGGTGATCGAGCAGACCTCGCGAGGCGAGCGGTCCTTCGACATCTACTCGCGTCTGCTCAACGAGCGGATCATCTTCATCGGCACGCCGATCGACGACCAGATCGCCAACCTGGTCGTCGCGCAGCTGATCCACCTCGAGTCCGAGGACCCGGAGAAGGACATTCAGATCTACGTCAACTCGCCTGGGGGCCAGGTCTACTCCGGCCTCGCCATCTACGACACCATGCAGTACGTCAAGCCGGACATCCAGACGACCTGCATCGGCATCGCCATGTCCATGGGCGCGATCATTCTCGCCGGGGGGACGAAAGGAAAGCGCGTCGCGCTGCCGAACGCCAAAATCCTGATCCATCAGGTCTCGGGCGGTTTCCAGGGGCAGGCGACCGATATCGAGATCCAGGCCCGCGAGACGATCAACCTCAAGCGGCGCCTGGAGGAGATTCTCGCCCTTCATACGGAAAAACCGGCCGAGCAGGTGGCCAAGGACATGGAGCGGGACTACTTCATGACCTCGCAAGAAGCGCAGGAGTACGGCATCATCGATAACGTGATCGCGCAGCGGTAGACGGCCGGGGCGCGAGACGCTAAAAGGAGAGACGTGGCCCGAGCATCCGACGGCAATGAGCAGCTGCTCTGCAGTTTCTGCGGCAAGAGCCAGCGTCAGGTCAAGAAGCTGATCGCCGGTCCCGGCGTCTATATCTGCGACGAGTGCATCGACCTCTGTAACGAGATCATCGACGAGGAGCTCACCGCTCCCGCCTCGCTCGATCTCGACAACCTGCCACGGCCGAAGGACATCTACTCGGTCCTGAACGACTACGTCGTGTCGCAGGAAGAGGCGAAGCGGACGCTGTCGGTCGCCGTCTACAACCACTACAAGCGTGTGCAGATGGGACAGGAGGACGGCGAGGTCGAACTGCAGAAGTCGAACATCCTGCTGCTCGGCCCGACCGGCTGCGGCAAGACACTGCTTGCCCAGACGCTCGCGCGCATCCTGAACGTCCCGTTCGCGATCGCCGACGCGACGGCGCTCACGGAAGCGGGTTACGTGGGCGAGGACGTCGAGAACATCCTGCTCAAGCTGATCCAGGCCGCCGACTTCGACATCAAGAAGGCCGAGACCGGAATCATCTACATCGACGAGGTCGACAAGATCGCGCGCAAGGCGGACAACCCGTCGATCACGCGTGACGTCTCCGGCGAGGGCGTGCAGCAGGCGCTGCTGAAGATCCTCGAAGGGACGATCGCATCGGTTCCGCCGCAGGGTGGACGCAAGCACCCCCACCAGGAGTTCCTCTCGATCGACACGACGAACATCCTGTTCATCTGCGGCGGCGCATTCGCCGGCCTGGACAAGATCATCGGAAAGCGGATCGGCAAGAGCGCGGTCGGCTTCGGCGCCGACGTGCGCTCCAAGAGCTCGATCGAATCGTCGGAGCTGCTCGCGAAGGTCATGCCCGAGGACCTCCTGAACTTCGGCTTGATTCCCGAGTTCATCGGACGCCTGCCCGTCATCTCTGCGGTGCACCAGTTGCAGCGCGAAGATCTCGTGCAGATCCTGACGGAGCCGAAGAACGCGCTCGTCAAGCAGTACCAGCGCTTCTTCGGCTACGACAACATCGAGCTCGTGTTCACCGAGGACGCGCTGTGGGAGATCTCCGACAAGGCGCTCGTGCGTGAGACCGGTGCACGCGGATTGCGCTCGATCATCGAGACCGCCCTGCTCGACGTGATGTTCGAGTTGCCGTCGCGCCGCGATGTCTCCAAGTGCGTGATCACGAAGGAGACGATCGAGAAGCACCTGAAGCCGACGCTCGTGACGAGCGCCGAAGGGGTGGTTGACGACGACGCCGCCCCGATCGAAGAATCCGCCTAAGCGCGGCTCCTGCTTGGATTGGCGGCTCGAGGCCGCCTGCCCTCCCGACGGACTTGACACGTCCGTCGCCAAGTATTAGAACCTAAGACCTGAATCGGGTGTCAGGTTCTAGCTAGGAGAAGGGGAGGACTTTTGATGCACCGAGGCCGTCGCTTCGGACTCGCCGGCGCGCTGTTCGCGCTCGTCGTTCTCATCGCCACCACAACGGCAGCCGCCCGAGTTGAGTCTTCCGGGCATGTCGTTGCCAAGTCACCTGTCAAGGTGGGAATCATCTACTCCCGCACGGGAGCCCTCGCCGGCTTCGGCAGCCAGTACAACGCCGGCCTGAGGCTCGGGCTGCGCTACCTCACGAAGGGCACCAACACCGTCAACGGCCACAAGCTGCAGATCACCTACGTGGACGACGCCACCGATGCGGCCAAAGCGGTCGCTGCGGGCAGAGACCTGATCGGGCAGGGGTACAAGATTCTCGCCGGTTCCACTTCCTCCGGCGTTGCTCTTCAGATGGCGCCGCTGGCTGCGCAGAACAGGGTGCTCTTCATCTCGGGGCCGGCCGCGAGCGACGCGATCACCGGGCTCAATCGGTACACGTTCCGGTCCGGGCGTCAGAGCTATCAGGACGTCCTCGATGCGGCGAACTTCATTCCGCGGGCGCAGGTCGGACGCAAGGTGATCGTCTTTGCGGAGGACACGGCGTTCGGGGCTTCGAACGTGGCGGCCGTCCGCGCGGTCTTCGGGGGGCGCGGCCACACTGTCACCGGCCTCCTCGTGCCGTTCAACGCGTCGGATCTGACGCCGTTCGCACAGCGTTTGCGCAACGCGGACGCCGACCTGGTCTTCGTCGCATGGGCGGGGCCGAACGCGACGCAGATGTGGCAGTCGCTGCAGCAGCAGGGCGTGCCGAGCTCGACCCGGCTCGTCACGGGCCTGCCCGACCGCGTCACCTATCCGACGCTCGGGCCGGCGCTTGGAGGCGTCAACCTTCTTTCGCACTACGTCTCGAACGGGCCGAAGAAGAACAAGATCAACACCTGGCTCGTGAAGACGATGGCGAAGAGCAAGCAGGTGCCGGATCTCTTCACGCCGGACGGTTTCGTCGCGGCGCAGATGATCGTCCGCGCCGTGCAGAAGGCGGACGGTGACAACGTCGACAAGATGATCAGCGCCCTCGAGGGCTGGCAGTTCCTCGCCCCGAAGGGCAAGCAGCGCATCCGGCCGCAGGATCACGCGATGATCCAGCCGATGTTCCAGGTGCAGCTCGTTCGCAAGGGCAGCGGCTACGCCCCAAAGGTCATCAAGGTCATCTCCCCGGGCAACGTCCAGCCACCCGTCAAACCGTTCCCGTAGAACCGGGAGCGTGAGCGCAGGCTCCCTCCTCGCCACCCGCTCGCTCGGGCTCGACATCGGCGGCGCGACCATCGTCGCCGATGTCTCGCTCGAGGTGACCGAGGGCGAGCTGCTCGGCATCATCGGCCCGAACGGTGCCGGCAAGACGTCGCTCTTCAATCTCCTGTCGGGGATCTACCGGCCGACCTCGGGGCGCGTCGAGCTCGACGGCCGCGACATCACGGACTTCCGGCCGTATCGCCGGACGCGGCTCGGGCTCGGCCGGACCTTCCAGGTCTCGAACGTGTTCCCGCTCTTGCCGGCACTCGAAAACGTGCGCCTCGCCGCCGAGGCTCGACGAGGCGGAACGATGCGCATCTGGCGCCGCGCGAGCTGGGTGCGTGATGCGATCGAACGGGCGCGCTGGGCACTCGGTCGAGTCGGCTTGGAGCGGCGAACCAACGCGATCGCGGGCGAGCTGGCGCATGGAGACAAGCGCAAGCTCGAGCTTGCGATGCTGCTCGCGGCCGATCCGCGAGTGATCCTCCTCGACGAGCCAATGGCGGGAGTGTCGGCGGAGGACGTGCCGGAGCTCGTCGAGCTCATCCGCTCGGTGCACCGGGACGAAGGCAAGACGGTGCTGATGGTCGAGCACCACATGGAGGTCGTGACGGTGCTTGCCGAGCGGATCGCGGTGATGCATCACGGCGCATTGCTCGCCTGCGACACGCCCGAGGCGATCATGGCCGACCCGACGGTGCAGGCTGCCTACCTCGGGGAGGAATTGTGAGCGCCCTGCCCGCGGTCCAGCCTTCTCGGCCGCTGCTCTCCGTCGTCGACCTTCACGTTTATCTCGGACAGTCACACGTGCTCCAGGGCGTCTCGTTCGACGTCGCCGACGGAGGCGTGACGGCGCTCCTTGGGCGTAACGGCGTCGGCAAGACCACCACGATCCGCGCGATTCTGGGGCTCGTCGGCCGACAAGGCCGGATCGTCTACGGGGGCGACGAGATCCAGTCCCTCGCCACGCACAAGATCGCACGGCGGGAGATCGGCTACGTCCCCGAGGACCGCGACGTCTTCGCGGGGCTCACTGTCGACGAGAACCTGAAGCTCGCCGAGCGCGACGCCGAGCCGCGTTACGACCTCGTCTACGAGCTCTTCCCGGAATTGCGCGAGCGGGGCAAGCAGCGGACAGGAACACTCTCGGGCGGACAGCAGCAGATGCTCGCGATCGCGCGCGCGCTTCTGAACGACAACAGGCTCCTGCTCGTCGACGAGCCGACGAAGGGGCTCGCGCCCCGGCTCGTGACCGAGGTTGCGCGCGTGCTCGAGCGCGTCGCCGAGCTCGCGACGATCCTGCTCGTCGAGCAGAATCTGGGCGTTGTTCGGAAGCTGGCCCGCGACGCGGTCGTCCTCGACCAGGGTCGCGTCGTCCACGCGGGCTCCGCACCCGCGTTCCTGGGCCAGCCCGAGCTCGTTCGCAGGCTCCTCAGCGTGAGCGTCGCATGAGCACCTTCGTTCTGCTGACCATCACGGGCTTCGGCCTCGCGGCGATGTACTTCTTGATCGCCTCCGGCCTGTCGCTCATCTACGGCTTGATGGGTGTCCTGAACTTTGCGCACGGGCTCTTCCTCACCGTCGGCGCGTACTCCACGTGGTGGTTCGGAACCCATCTCACCGGACTCGGCAACGTCACCGTCCGGTATCTCGTCTCCGCGCTCATCGGCCTCTGCGTCGGGGCCTTGTTCGCAACGCTCGTCGAGCTGCTGCTGATCCGGCCGCTCTATCGCCGTCACATCGAGCAGGTGCTCGTCACGGTCGGTCTCGGGCTCGCCGGCACGGCGCTCGTCCAGGCGATCTGGGGTCAGGACTCTCGTCCCTTCGTGACGCCGAAGTGGATGAACGAGACGACGACCGTTCTCGGGGCTCATGTCCCGAACGACCGCTGGGTCGAGATCGGCGCGGCGGCTGCCGTGCTTGTGGGGCTCGAGACCTTCCTGCGCCGGACGCGCTACGGCCTGATCGTCCGAGCCGGCGTGGAGAACCGGGCGATGGTGACCGCGCTCGGGATCGACGTTCGCCGTGCGTTCACGCTCGTCTTCGCGATCGGCGGCGTCGCGGCTGCGCTCGCCGGGGCGCTGTCGAACGTCTACTTCGGCTCGGTGACGCCCGAGCGCGGAACGAGTCTGCTGATCTTCGCGTTCATCGTCGTGGTGATCGGTGGGCTTGGGTCGATCACCGGGTCGGCGCTCGCCGCGCTGCTGGTCGGCGTCACTCAGCAGTACGCCAACTACTACGGTGCGACTTCGCTCCACCTCGGCTCGTCGATCGGCGACATCACGGTCATCCTGCTGCTCGGCCTGATCCTGCTGGTTCGCCCGCAGGGCCTGTCGGGGAGGCTTGCGTGATCCGCCGCTTCTGGAACGTTGCGCTTCCTGTCGCGCTGGTCGTAGCGCTGGCGTTCGTGCCGCAGATCTCCGTGGACATCCCCAAGCTGTTCAACGGGCCGATCGACAGTCCGGGGACGCTGCAGTTGCTGGCGACGTGCCTCGTCTTCGCCGGTCTGGCGCTGACCTACGACCTCCTCTTCGGCTACACCGGCCTGCTGTCGTTCGGCCACGCGCTCTACTTCGCGGTCGGCGTGTACCTGCCGGCGATCGCGATGACCAAATGGGGCTGGGGCTTCTGGGAGTCGCTCGCCATCACGGCGGCCTTCGGGCTGGCGCTGCCGTTCGTGCTCGGCGCCGTGAGCCTCCGGGTCACGGGCATCGCTTTTGCGATGGTGACGCTTGCCTTCGCACAGGTAGGCGCGGTGCTCGCGATCAAGAACCCGCACGGCTGGACCGGCGGCGAAGAGGGCTTCGGCACGGACTTCGAGAAGCTGCCGGCGGCGCTCGTCGGCGTCTTCAACACGAAGCACCTGTACTGGCTCGCGCTCGGCTATGCGGCGGCGGTGTTCCTGATCGTCCGCTGGGCGGTGGAGTCCTCGCCGGGCCGAGTCTGGCAGGCGATCCGCGAAAACGAGCTTCGCGTCGAGGTGCTCGGACTGCGTCCGCACTCCTTCAAGCTGATGGCCTTCGTCCTCTCCTCGTTTCTGGCGACTGCGGGTGGAGCGGTCTACCTGCTCACCTCGCTGACGGGCCCGAGCCCTTCCGTGACCTCGCCGAACATCACGTTGACGCTCCTGATCATGGTCGTGCTTGGCGGCGCTGGAACGCGCTGGGGCGCGGTGATCGGCGGGGTGCTCTACAAGTACTTCGAGAACAGGCTGGGCGCGATCGGGGATTCTCCGACCGTGCACGATCTGCCCGGCATTCTTCGCACGCCACTGTCCGAGCCGCTCTTCCTGCTCGGCACCCTTTTCATCCTCCTCGTGTTCTTCCTTCCCGGCGGTGTCGCTCGCCTCTCGCTTCGTGGCAGGCGCGCCGGTCTTCGCCGCTTCGAGCAGGCGCTCGCGTCCCAGACCACGCCGGTCGGTGGCGGGATCGAGAAGGCGACGTGAGCAGCGCGGCTGTCGCATCGGGGGTCCGCATCGCCTGGGAGCGTCGTGGCGAAGGAGCGCCGCTCTTGCTCGTCCACGGTCTCGGCTATGCGCGCTGGGGCTGGGAGCCAGTCGTCGACGGACTGGCGGCCGCTCACGAGGTCGTGCTCTTCGACAACCGGGGGATCGGCGAGAGTGACGCTCCCGCCGGTCCGTACTCCACTCGTGTGCTGGCGGAAGACGCCGCGGCCGTGCTCGATGCCGCAGGGCACGAGCGGGCGCACGTGCTCGGCACGAGCCTGGGTGGGATGGTCGCGCTCCAGCTCGCGCTCGACCGACCGGAGCGGGTCGACCGGTTGATCCTTGCGTGCACGACTCCCGGCGGAAGCAGCGCGGCGCCGATGCCCGAACGGACGGTGCAGCTCATGCAGGAAGCTGCGACGCTGCCTCCCGAGGTCGCGCTGCGGCGTTTCGTCGCGAACGCGCTAGGCCCGGTGCAGGATCAGGACCTCGTCGACCGGATCATGGAATACCGCCTCGCCACCGCGCAGCCCCCGGCCGCGTGGGCCGCCCAGGCCGCGGCCGGCGTGTCGTTCGATGTCTGGGACCGGCTGCCGGAGATCTCCACCCGCACGCTCATGCTGACGGGGGATGAGGACGGCGTCGTCGACCCGCGCAACTCGGAGCTGCTCCTCGAGCGCATCCCGGACGCGCGGCTCGACGTGTTCCGGGAAAGCGGGCATCTGTTCTTCTGGGAGCAGCCGCAGCGTTTCGTCGAGGTCGTGACGGAGTTCTTGCGATGAGCGGCGCGCACACGATCGGGCGCTGGATTCGGGACCGTGCGCGCACGACGCCCGGTCGGATCGCGATCGACTACCCCGGCCGCACGATGACCTACGCCGAGCTCGACGACGCTTCCGAGCGGCTCGCAGCCTCCTTCCTGGGGCGAGGCCTCGAACGAGGCGACCGCGTGGCCACCCTGACGGGCAACTCTCCCGACCACGTCGCCGTCTTCTTCGCCTGCGCCAAGGCGGGCTTGATCTTCGCGCCGCTCTCGTGGCGGCTGGCCGCACCCGAGCTCGCGTACCAGCTGGAGGACTCCGACCCAGCGCTTTTCCTCGTCGAGGACGAGCGGGTCGGCCTGGCGGAGGCGACCGGCCATCGTTTCGAGGAGCTTGCGCTGCATGGCAAAGGCGATGCGCTCTCGGCCACAGTCGAAGACGACGACCCGCTGCTGCTCGTCTACACGTCGGGAACCACCGGACGGCCGAAGGGCGCGCTGCTCACGCAGGCGAACTGCTTCTGGACGAACCTGAGCTTCGACCTCGCAACGGGCGTCTCGGGTGACGACGTGGTCTTGCAGGTCCTGCCGCAATTCCATTGCGGAGGCTGGAACGTGCAGGCGCTGCTCGCCTGGTGGAAGGGCGCGGCCGTCGTGCTCGAGCGCTCCTTCGACGCGACCCGGTGTCTTGCCTTGATCCAGGAAAAACGGGTGACGACGATGATGGGCGTCCCCGCCAACTACCTCTTCCTCGCACAGGAGCCTGGTTTCGAGCAGGCCGATCTGTCCTCCCTGCGTCGAGCCGTCGTCGGCGGCGCGCCGATGCCCGAGCCGCTGCTCGAGGTGTGGCATTCGCGCGGCATCGACATCGTCCAGGGCTACGGACTCACCGAGGCCGCGCCGAACGTGCTCTCCCTTCCACCAGAAGATGCGGTTCGGAAAGCGGGGTACGCCGGCAAGCCGTACCCGCACGTGGACGTCCGCCTCTCCGACGAGGGCGAGCTCCAGGTGCGCGGCCCGAACGTCTTTGCCGGCTACTGGCGCGACCCGGAGGCAAGTGCCGAGGCGTTCGACGACGGCTGGCTGCGAACCGGCGACGTCGCCGAACGCGACGAGGAGGGCTTCTATCGAATCAAGGGTCGGCTGAAGGACATGTACATCTCCGGTGGCGAGAACGTGTATCCCGCGGAGGTCGAGAGCGTTCTCCACGAGCATCCGTCGGTGTCCGACGCCGCCGTGGTGGGGATTCCGGACCAGCGCTGGGGCGAGGTCGGCGTCGCATTCGTCGTCAGCGACGGCGGTCTCGGCGAGGAAGAGCTGCTCGAGTTCGTGCGCTCGCGTCTCGCGCACTTCAAAGCGCCGAAGGCCGTCCGCTTCGTCGAGGTGCTTCCCCGCTCCGGCATCGGCAAGGTCGCGAAGGAGCAGCTCCGAGCGAGCATGACCGAGGAGATTGCGAGATGACTGACGTCACCGCGCCGACGGGAGTAGGCGGACGGGCGCTCTCCGCACGAGGCACGCGAACGCGCGCACGCGTGCTCGAAGCCGCCGAGACGGTCTTCGCGGAGTACGGCTACCACGATGCCTCGATCGTGAAGATCACCGAGGCCGCGGGTGTCGGTCAGGGCACGTTCTATCTCTACTTCGGCAGCAAGCAGGACGTGTTCGACGAGCTCGTTCGCGACCTCAACCGCCGAGTCCGCCACGCGATGAAAGAGGCGTCGTCACAAGGGAAGACGCGGCTGGAAGCAGAGCTGCTCGGCTTCCGAGCGTACTTCCGCTTCACCGCAGACCATCCCGCCCTTTACCGCATCATCCGCCAGGCCGAGTTCGTGTCACCGGAAATGCTCCGCTACCACTACGACCGGTTGTCAGGTGGGTACGTCGAGGCCCTGCGGGACGCAGTGGCGAGCGGCGAGATCGCGGACCTCGACCCCGAAGTCGCCGCCTGGGCGCTGATGGGCATGGGCGAGCTGATCGGGATGCGGTGGATCCTGTGGGACGAGGCGCGGGAGATGCCCGAAGGGGTTCTCGAGGAACTGGCCAGGATCATCTCGTGCGTCCTGGAGAAGCGAAAGTGACGCGGGTCGGCCTCGCAGCGACGGCGTCCTATCTTCCTGCCCGGGTGATGACCGCTGCGGAGGTGTCGACGGCGAGTGGGATCCCCGAGAACGTGGTCGTCGAGAAGTTCGGCCTGCGCGGAAAGCACGTCGCCGCCGAGGACGAGCACGTCAGCGACCTTTCCGTGCGAGCAGGCGTGGCTTTGCTCGAGGAGCAAGGGCTCGACCCCGCATCGATCGACGCGGTCATGTACTACGGCTCGACGTGGAAGGACTACGCCGTCTGGCAGGTCTCGCCACTGATCGCGCACCGGCTGGGTTGCACAAACGCCTTCGCCCTCGAGTTCGACAACGTCTCCCACGGCACACCGATGGCTCTTCGGGTCGCCCGCGACCTGCTGCGTGCTGAGGAGGAGCTGCAGAGGATCCTGATCGTCGCAGCGTGCCGCGAGTCCTACCTCCTCGACTACGCGAACGAGCGCGCTCGCTTCATGTTCAACTTCGGGGACGGCGCGGTGGCAGGTCTGCTCGTCCGCGATTCCATCCGGAACGAGCTCCTCGGGTGCCACGCGATCACCGACGGCTCGTTGTCATTGCAGGTGAAGGTGCCGCGGGGCGGAAGCGTGCACGCCCACGACGGCTACGGCTTCCTCGACGTCGATGATCCGGCAGCGATGAAGGAGCGCCTGGACGAGACGAGCCTGGACAACTTCGTGCGCGCCGCCGAGGGCGCCCTCGCACGCTCGGGCGCGGGTCTCGGCGATGTCGCGTACCTGTGCGGCATCCACATGAAGCCCTCGATGCACAACGCGCTCCTTGCTGCACTCGGGCTCGACCGGGAGCGTGCGGCGTACCTAGACGACACCGGGCACATGAGCGGGGTCGATCCCCTGCTGGCGTTCGACCGTGCGGCGCGCGAGGGCCGGCTCGACACCGGGGATCTCGTCCTGCTGCTCGCGGCCGGCACCGGCTACACGTGGGCGGCGAGCGTGGTTCGCTGGGGCGAGGCGTGAAAGCAGGAGTCTTTCGCCTGTCGAGGTGAGGACAGCTCTTGTCACTGGCGCGGCGAGCGGGATCGGGCGTGCGACCGCCGAACGCCTTGGTGCGGACGGCTGGCAGGTGCACGCGGTCGATCTCGACGACGGCGACCTGACGACGCGTGACGGGAACCGCGCAGTCGTCGATGCCGCGCTCTCGCGTTTCGGTGAGCTCGACGCTGTGGTCGCCAACGCCGGCTTTCAGCACGTCGCTCCGGTGCCGGAGTTCCCGGAGGAGCGGTGGGACCAGCTCGTCGCGCTGCTCCTCACGAGTCCGTTTCTGCTCGCCAAGTACTCATGGGAGGCGCTGGCCGCGAGCGGCGATGGTCGCTTCCTCGCGGTGGCGTCGGTCCACGGCCTTGTCGCCTCGCCCTTCAAGGCCGGCTACGTCGCGGCGAAGCACGGGCTCCTCGGCCTCGTGAAAGTGCTGGCACTGGAAGGCGCTTCGGTCGGCATCTCAGCCGCTGCGCTTTGCCCGTCCTACGTGCGAACGCCGCTGATCGAAGCCCAAATCGCGGACCAGGCGCGAGCACACGGCGTCTCTGAAGACCGAGTGCTCGAGGACGTGATCCTCGCGCCCCAGGCAGTCAAGCGCCTGCTCGAGCCCGAGGAGGTTGCAGAAGCTGCCGCGTACCTTCTCGGCCCTCACGGCCGGGCGGTGAGCGGCGCGCCGCTCGTGATGGATTACGGCTGGACCGCACGCTAGCTCGGCGGGCCCGAGCTGACGAGTTTCAGGATGTCGTCCAGCGACCCACGCTCGTCATGACAGCCCTCGAGCCACCATGTCGCACCCGCCTCTGCGTACGCCGCCGGCTCACGCTTGTCGCTCTCGCCGACGACGACGACGTCGAACGGCTCGCTTGAGCCCTGCCGCAACTCGCGGATCAGGGTCAGACCTCGAGAGACGTCCTCCGGGGAGGCGCCTTTGTCCCGCGGGTAGGCGCTGTCCGGCATCCAGCCGTCCCAGCGCGAAGCGCGCCGCTGCGAGGGCGGCTTGTTGCCGCCGACCCACACCGGCAGCCGATCCTGCACTGGAGTGGGGGCGAGCGTCACGCCGTCCACGGTGTAGTGCTCGCCGTGATGCGTCACCTCGTCGCCCGACCACAGACGGCGGAGCACGTCCAGTCCTTCGTCGAGCATCGACGCGCGCACCTTCGCGTCGGTGGGCTCGCCGAACTTCCCGAACTCCGACGGCGACCCACCGAGCCCTGCACCGAAGATGACGCGGCCTCCACTGAGCACGTCGAGCGTCGCCACCTGGTTGGCGAGCACCTGCGGCCGGCGGCGCGCCACCGGCGTGACGGCGGTGCCGAGCTTGATGCGTTCGGTCGCCGACGCGATCGCCGACAGTACGGTCCACGGGTCGGCGGCCGGCGGCCCCCAGACGAACGCCAGGTGATCCCAGACGAAGATGCCGTCCCAGCCGTTGGCCTCCGCGGACTGCGCCACGCGGATCGAGATGCGCGGGTCGGCATACGTTCCGATGTTCGCGAGGCAGATGCCGCAGCGCATGAGCAAACTCTAGAGCCGCTGGATGGAAGACCCGCTCGCTCGTCTCCGTCTAGAAACCACATCGCGACTGGGAGTAGCGTCGCCGACAACCGAGGGAGGACCCATGGCTGGAGTGCTCGCCGCCGACGCCGAGCTCGTAGAGGCGCTCGACCCTGATTTCCGGGGCCGTTTGATCGGAGCCGAGGATCCGGATTACGACGTCGCCCGCAAGCTCTTCAATGCGATGATCGACAAACGGCCGCGTCTGATCGCTCAATGCGTCGACGCGGCGGACGTGATCGCGGCAGTCAACGTCGCTCGCGAGGCGGGGCTGGACGTCGCGGTTCGCGGCGGTGCCCACAGTGGACCCGGGCTGAGTAGCGTGGACGACGGCCTGGTCGTCGACCTCTCGGCGTTGCGCGGAGTCGTCGTGGATCCTGAGTCACGCGTTGCGCATGTCCTGGGAGGGACTCTGCTGGGCGAGGTCGATCACGCCACGCACGCGTTCGGTCTGGCCGCGCCGTTCGGGATCATCTCGACGACGGGTGTCGGCGGGCTGACCCTCGGAGGCGGTGTCGGGAACCTCACGCGCACGCTCGGGCTGTCGATCGACAACCTGCTCGAAGTCGATGTGGTACTCGCCGATGGCCGGTTCGTGACGGCGAACGAGGACAAGCATCCCGATCTGTTCTGGGGGCTGCGAGGAGGCGGAGGGAATTTCGGGGTCGTGACGAGGTTCGCTTTCCGCCTCAGCCCGGTGTCGACAGTCGTCGCCGGGCCGACCCTTTGGCCGCTGGATCGGGCCGCAGAGATCCTCTCCTGGTATCGCGACTTCATCCGGCAGGCGCCTGAGGAGCTCAACGGGTGGTTCGCGTTCCTCACCGTCCCTCCAGCCCCTCCGTTTCCCGAGGAGCTCCAGCTCGAGAAGATGTGCGGGATCGTCTGGTGCTGGTCCGGCCCCGAGGAAGAGGCGAATGCCGTCCTCGAGCCCGTGCGCAAGTTGCAGCCGGCGCTCGACGGGATTCAGCCCATGCCGCTACCTGCCATCAACGCGGCCTTCGACGGGATCTATCCGCACGGCGACCAGTGGTACTGGCGAAGCGATGTCGTCTCCGAGATTCCGGATCAGGCGGTGGAGGCGCACGTCGACTACGCGAAGGAGCTACCGACGTCGAAGTGCACCATGCACCTCTATCCGATCGACGGCGAGGCGACGCGTACAGGCGCCGACGAGACGGCGTGGCCGAAGCGCGACGGCGGTTGGGTGCAAGTGATGGTCGGCGTCGACCCCGACCCCGCCAATCGGGAGCTCGTCACCGGGTGGTGCAAGTCGTACTGGGAGGCGGTGCACCCCTACTCTGCCGGCGGCAGCTACGTGAACATGATGATGGAGGAGGGCGACGACCGGATTCGTTCCACGTACGGGGCGAACTACGAGCGTCTGGCGAAGGTCAAATCGGAGTACGACCCCGACAACCTCTTCCACGTCAACCAGAACATCAGGCCAGGTTGAAGCAACGCGGGCGTCTTTCGCGGGCGCCCTAGGATGTCGCGGGTGGAATTCACCACCCGCCCTGAGCTGCGGGGGACGTTCGGAATGGTCGCGTCCACGCACTGGCTCGCCTCGGCTACGGGAATGGCCGTTCTCGAGCGCGGCGGCAACGCGTTCGACGCCGCTGTTGCAACGGGCTTCACGTTGCAGGTTGTCGAGCCGCACCTCAACGGGCCCGGCGGCGAGGTGCCGGCCGTCTTCTACGCGGTCGACCGCGGCGAGCCGCTGGCGCTCTGCGGCCAGGGCGTCGCACCCGCCGTCGCGACGATCGAGCGCTTCAGAGAGCTCGGGCACGATCTAATTCCGGGCACGGGCGTGCTCGCAGCGACCGTTCCGGGCGCGTTCGGCGGTTGGCTTCTGCTGCTCGAGGAGTTCGGCACCTGGCGGCTCGAGGACGTGCTGGAGTTTGCGATCGCGTACGCGCGCGACGGCTTCCCGCTCGCCCCGGGGATTCCCTTGACGATCGAGCGGTCCGCAGGTCTCATCGCCACGTGGCCGGCCTCCGCCGAGCTCTACCTGCCGGCCCCGGCCGCCGGCCAGCAGTTCCGGAACCCCGTACTCGCTTCCACCTACCAGCGGATCCTCGACGAAGCCCGCGGCGGCTCACGCGAAGACGAGATCGAGCGCGCGCGCCTGGTCTTCTACGAGGGCTTCGTCGCCGAGGAGATCGATCGCTTCTCGCGGGCGGAGCAAGGCCTGCTGACCGGCGAGGATCTTGCGCGTTGGCGCGCGACCCTCGAACCCGTCGTCTCGTTCGACTATCGCGGCGCCACGGTGTGCAAGACGCGGCCGTGGGGAACGGGCCCTGTCGCTTTGCAGCAGCTCGCGCTGCTCAAAGGCTTCGATCTCGCCGCGCTGTCGGAAGAAGAGCTCGTCCACATCGTCACCGAATGCGCCAAGCTTGCATTCGCCGATCGCGATGCGCTCTATGGCGACGCCGACGTGCCCCTCGACACGCTGTTGTCGCGCGAATACAACGACCGGCGCCGTGCCCTCGTCACCGACGAGGCATCGTCCGACTACGAGCCGGGTCTCGGTCGCCTGCCGACCGTGCGAGAGGCCGCGCCGCTGGCCGGAGCGGGCGAGCCCGCCCGTGGCGACACGGTCCACCTCGACGTCGTCGACCGCTTCGGAAACATGCTGTCCGCCACCCCGAGCGGCGGCTGGCTGCACTCCTCGCCGGTCATCCCGGCACTGGGCTGGCCGCTCGGCACGCGCGCCCAGATGTTCTGGCTCGAGGAGGGCCTGCCGTCCTCGTTGCGTCCCGGCGCGCGGCCGCGTACGACGCTCTCCCCGGGCCTCGCCCTGCGCGACGGCAAGCCGTGGCTGGCCTGGGGAACGCCCGGCGGGGACCAGCAGGAGCAGTGGGCCTTCCATGTCTTCCTGCGCCATGTCGACCGCGGGCTCAACCTGCAGGCGGCGATCGACGCTCCGGAGTTCCACACCGACCACCTGATCTCGTCCTTCTACCCGCGGGGATTCGCCCGCCGCTCGCTCGATCTCGAGGGGCGGTTCGACGCGAAGGTGATCGAGGGCCTGCGCGGGCGCGGCCACGAGGTCACGGTGACGCCGGACTGGTCGCTCGGCCGGGTCACGGCCGTCCAGAAGGAGAACGGTCAACTCCGAGCCGCCGCCAACCCGCGCGGGATGCAGGGCTATGCGGCCGGACGCTAGACTCCGGTGCATAGTCGCAGCGTGACCTCACCGGCCCCCTGAGTCGCCTCCGAGGCGAGGCTAGGATCGCGCGCGAGATGGATTCTCTCTACACACCCGAGGGCGTCGAGGAGCGCTGGCAGCGCATCTGGGAAGAGGAAGGCCACTACAACGCCGACCCCGATCCGACGCGCAAGAGCTTCGTGATCGCTCACCCTCCCCCGAACGTGACAGGCGACCTGCACATGGGTCACGCGCTCCAGCTCTCGCTGGCCGACACGATCGTCCGCACTCGCCGGATGCAGGGCTACAACACGCTCTTTCAGCCCGGCTTCGACCACGGAGGCATCTCGACGCAGAACGCCGTCGAGAAGCACCTCGCAACGCAGGGGAAGACCCGCCAGGACCTCGGCCGCGAGGCGTTCGAGGCGCTCGTGTGGGAGTGGCTCCGCGAGTACGGCGGCAAGATCATGTTGCAGTTCCGCCGGATCGGCGCCTCGCTCGACTACCGGCGGGAGCGCTTCACGATGGACGACGCGTACGTGCGCGCGGTGATGCGCTTCTTCGTGCATCTCTACGGGAAGGGCTGGATCTACCGTGCGAACCGGATCATCAACTGGTGCCCGTTCCACCTGACGGCGCTGTCCGACCTCGAGGTCGCGCATGTGGAGGTGGACGACGCCCTGACCTACGTGCGCTATCCGCTCGCCGACGGCGACGGCCACATCACGATTGCGACGGTGCGGCCGGCGACGATCTTGGCCGACGTCGCGGTGGCCGTACACCCTGAGGACGACCGCTATCGCGACCTGGTTGGGTGCGAAGTGATCGTTCCCGTGGTCGAGCGTCGCGTGCCGGTGATCGCCGACGAGCGGGTTGAGCGCGACTTCGGCACCGGCGCGCTCAAGGTCACTCCGGGTCACGACCCGCTCGACTACGAGATCGGGCGCGACCATGGTCTGCCCGAGCTCACGGTGATCGCCCCGGATGGGCGTATGAGCGAGGAGGCGGGCGACCTGGCGGGGTTGACCCAGGAGGAAGCCGATAAGCGTGTTCTTGCGTGGGTGAAGGACCACGGCCAGCTCGAGAAGCGCGAGTCGCACCGGCACACCGTGGCGCTCTGCGACCGCTGCAAGAGCCGTATCGAGCCGCGCATCTCACTGCAGTGGTGGTGCTCGATGGAGGAGCTGCGCAAGCCGGCGCTCGAGGCGCTGCGCTCAGGCCGCGTTCGCTATCACCCGGAGTCGCAGCATCGCTTCGCGATTCAGTCCCTCGAGGATGCACCCGACTGGAACATCTCCCGGCAGATCTGGTGGGGCCATCAGCTGCCCGTCTGGGAGTGTCCGGACGGACACGTCAATGTCGCGGAGACCGCCCCGAAAGCCTGTGCCGAATGCGGCTCTCGTGAGCTGGAGCGCTCCACCGATGTCCTCGACACCTGGTTCTCGGCGGCGCTCTGGCCCTTTGCGACCCTCGGCTGGCCGGAGGACACCGAGGATTTGCGCACCTTCTATCCGGGCGACCTGAACACGACCGCGCGGGACATCATCCGGCTCTGGGAGAACCGGATGATCTTCAGCGGGCTCGAGATGATGGGCGACGTCCCGTTCCGCGATGTCGTCATCCACTCCACGGTGCACGCGCCGAGCGGCGGCCGGATGTCGAAGAGCCTCGGCACCGGGATGAACCCGCTCGCGGCCATCGAGGCCTACGGCGCGGACGCAACGCGCTACGGGTTGATGAAGATGGCGTCCTCACAGGACGTTCGGTTCTCGGAGGGGGCGATCGAGGAGGGGCGGAAGCTTGCGAACAAGCTCTGGAACGTGGCACGGCTGATCCTCCAGGCCTCGGCAGGAGCCGCGCCAGACGAGCGCCCGCGCACGCTCGAGGAGCGCTGGATTCTCGCCCGCCTGTCGCAGACGCAGCGTGAGGTCGAGCGCTTGCTCGCTGCGTTCGACTTCTCCCACATGGTCGACGAGCTCTACCACCTCACTTTCGACGACTTTTGCGACTGGTACGCAGAGGCCGTGAAAGGGCGGCTCTACGACGGGGACGCAGACGCGCGGGCGACGGCGGTCGCGGCACTCGAGCGGTTGCTCAAGCTTCTTCATCCGGCGATGCCGCACGTGACCGAGGAGATCTGGTCGAACCTGCCGGCGCGCGAGTCGCGCCTGATCGTGGCACCGTGGCCCGAGGCGGGCGACGACGCCGAGGCCGGCGCGCTCCGGAGCGTGCACGAAGCGGCAGCCATCTTCCGGCGGAGCGGCGTGCTGCCACGGCTCGAGGGCGAGGAGCGACGCATCTTCGACGCGGTCGTGAAACCGGCCAAAAGCGCGGGCGACGGCAACGCAGCGGCGGAGGTCGACCGACTGCAGAAGGAGATTGCGCGCGCCGAGGGCATGCTGGCCAACGAACGCTTCATCAGCAACGCGCCGGCCGAGGTCGTCGAGTCCGAACGCGACAAGCTCGCGCGCTACCGGCGGGAGCTAGATGCCCTCACAGGTTGAGTACGTCGAGTCGCTTGACCCGTGGCCGAGGGGCGGGTTCGGTCTCGACCGGATCAAGTCGCTGTTGCGCGAGCTCGGGGACCCGCAGCTCCGCTATCCCTCCATCCACGTGGTGGGCACGAACGGCAAGTCCAGCGTCACGCGCACGACGGAGGCGCTGCTCGCGCAGGCCGGGCTGGCCGTCGGCTCGTATCTGTCCCCGCACGTGCGCGGCTGGGGCGAGCGCATTCGCGTGCGGGGCGAGGAGGCGGACTTCGAGGCTGCGATCGAGCGCGTGCGCGAGCGGGCCGAGCGACTGGAGGCGACGCAGTTCGAGCTGCTGACGGCCGCAGCGCTCGCCGAGTTTGCTGCCGCTGAGGTCGACGCCGCCGTCGTCGAAGCGGGCCTGGGCGGCCGTCATGACGCCACCAACGTCCTGCGCTCACCAGTGCAGGTGCTGACGAACGTCGCGCTCGAGCACACGGACGTCCTCGGCACGACGCGCGAGGCAATCGCGGTCGAGAAGCTTGCGGTCGTCCAGCCGGGAGCGACCGTCGTGCTCGGCGAGCCCGAGTGGGAGGGCCTGGCGCGGGAGAACGGCGCTGCGATGGTCGTCGTGGCCGGGGCCAGCAACCTCGCGCTCGCCCTTGCAGCGGCCCAAGCCTTCCTCGGCCGGCCCGTCGAGGGGCACGTCGACGTTCGGCTCCCTGGCCGGCTCGAGCGCGTGAACGAGGATCCGCTCGAGATCTGGGACGGCGCCCACAACCTCGGTGGCCTCGCCTACGTGCTGCCGCGGCTGCCGAGCGCACGGTACGTCGTCCTCGCTTCGATCCTCGCGGACAAGGACGTGGACGGGATGCTCGCAGCGCTGTCGGTGCTCGGGAGCCGGCTGGTCGCTACTTCGTCGAGCAGCGACCGGGCGCTCTCCGCGGCCGACCTGGCCGCGCGGGCGCGCCCTTACTTCGCCGAGATCGAGCTGGTCGCCGATCCCGCCGAGGCTCTAGCGCACGCCCGCGGCCTCGGCGAGCCGCTGCTCGTCACCGGCTCCCTTTACCTCCTGGCCGATCTCGCCAAGGATGAGAGCGTACGATGGCGAACGTTGGCGACAAGCTAACCGTCTTTGCGTTCGCGGCGTTCGTCCTTGCCGCGATCGTCGGGCTCGGGTTTCTCGCGGGGTACCTGATCGGAAGGATCCTCCTGTGATCGTCGCAGCCAGTTTCAGTGATCTGAACGACTTCTTCGGCTCGGGTGCCTGGGATGTCATCCGCAACCTGCTCTTTTTCTTCCTCGTCATCTTCTGGCTCGCCGTCGGCTACTGGGTCTACAAGGACGCGAAGCGCCGCATCGAGGACCCGGTCCTGATCGCGATGGCCGTAGTCCTCGGGCTGATTCCGCCCTACATCGGCGCGCTCGTCTACATGCTCTTCAGGCCGCCGGAGTACCTGGAGGACGTGCGGGAGCGCGAGCTCGAGATCAAGGCGATGGAGGAACGGCTCTCGCGCCGTGACCTCTATTGCCCCGTCTGCCGCGCCGAGGTCGGCGCGGACTTCCTCGTTTGCCCCGTCTGCACGACGAAACTGCGGCAGGCGTGCAGCAACTGCAAGGCCCCGCTCGAGGCGCTGTGGCAGGTGTGCCCGTACTGCGAGACACCAGTGGAGGCTGCAGCAGTCGAGTTCCCGACTTTCGAGGTCCGGCCGCCGCGACGCCGGCGCCGGTCCGGCACGTAGCGTCGGGTCAGTTGGCCACGCGATAGAGGACGCCGCTCGTGTTGTCGGCGAGCCAGACTCCGCGCTCGTCGACAACAAGGCCGTGGACGTCGAGTAGTCCGGTCGCCACGATCGACGCAGCCACGGTCGCGGATCGCGCGTCGACGCGCCGCAGGGCTTCCATGGTCGGGAACCCCCTGGTGTCTGTCGCGCTGTTGCGAGCGGGAACCCACAGCGTGTCTCCTAGAGCGACCACGTCGATGCCACTGGCGCCGATATCGACGGTTCGCAGGACCGTGCCGGTGCTCGGGTCGACCTCGAGCAGGTCGGTGCCTCGGCCGGTGATCCAGAGATGCCCCGCCGCCCAGGCGATGCGCTCGGGCGCGTCGCCGGGAATCGTGGCGAGGAGACGTGCGCTGTTCGTAAGTGCATCGAGTTGTACGAGTCCGAGATCGCGATGGTTAATGATCCAGGCGGTCGTCCCCTGAAAGACGAGATCTGCCGGGCCGTTGCCGACCGCGATCCGTGCAACCACCGCGTTGACGGCGGGATCGATCCGGACCATCTCTCCGGTTCCGTCGTCGGCGACCCAGACCGCGCCGGCTCCGGTCCAGACGTTGTAGGCCTTGCCCCTGCCGAGGTTGATACGCGCGACGACCGCGTTCCTCTCCGGGTCGATCCGGTTGAGCCTGTCGGAGGATCCGTCGAGCGCCCAGACGGATCCGAATCCGGTCGTGACTGCGATCAGATCGGAGCCGCCGAGCTGCAAGACGGCGCTCGTCCGCGATGTCGTCAGATCGAAGCGTGCGAGCGCACCGCGCTCCTTGCACGCCACCCACGCGGATCCGAAGTCGATCGCGAGCGTCATCGTGGGCCAGAAGGCTCCCGCGTTCGCGCAGATCGGGTACGCGTTCGAGCCGGGCAGACGGGAGTCCACTTCCGCCTGAACCCGACCTGTGCCCGCAGTCGCGTTGCCGATCGTGATGCGGTAGCTCCAGACACCGGCAACCGGCAACCGGAACCGCACCGAGTAGCGGCCACGCCCGCTTACCGGCCGTCCGGCCGCGACCACGACCGTTCCCCCCGACGCGAACCGGACGCGCGGTCTCGTTGTGCGCGCAGGGCGTCCGCGCCGAGTCACGAGTACCGTCGCCGTCGCCGAGCGGCTCGCCACGATCCCGTCGGTGGGTGCGATCAGCCGCGCAACGATCCGGTCGTCCACGGCAGTCTGATGTGCAGACGCGTCGCCCCAACCGAGTGCCGACACGATTGCAGCCGTGGCGACGATGAGTCGCATCATCACGCCTACGACCCCGTAGCGGCGCCGCGCAGGATCGTGCGAATGATCCCGCGCGCGGTGTCGATCCGGCCGACCCGCCACTCGGGCCACTGGCAGACGTAGATCGTGCCGTCGGCCGCGACGGTGACGGAGTTCACCTGGCCGTTGGCGATGATCGTGCTTCCCTCCGCCGTCGTGCGCCAGACGCCGGCAGGCGTCGAGCCACGTGCGACCCCCGCGGAAAAGACGGTTCCGTCGCGCGCGACCTCGAGCGACGCGGGGACGCCGACGTTGCCCCCAAAGGAAGTGATCACTCCCGTGGCGGGATCGACGCGCCGGATGCGCCCGTTCTCCGAGTCGGCGATGTAGACGG
>Ga0184632_10000051_pt1 | contig 32282 bp, 24 predicted proteins | sample PLM31_50_b1_FD_133153 | JGI IMG/M metagenome (GOLD analysis project Ga0184632, IMG submission 133153) | Groundwater sediment microbial communities from an aquifer in East River, Colorado, USA - PLM3-1_50_b1 | ecosystem: Environmental > Terrestrial > Soil > Riparian zone | place: USA: East... | reverse complement strand
GCGGCGAACGTTTTGCCCGATCCGGTCGGCGCGGCGATCAGCACATCGCCGCCCTGCTGGATTACGGGCCAGGCGCGCCGTTGGGGCTCAGTCGGCTCCGCGAATCGGTTGGCGAACCAGCGTTCGATAGCAGGATGGAAACGCGACAGCGGCATAAGACCCGAAATATAACCGAAGGACTAAGGTTTGTAATACTCGCAGGTGCCGGAAGAGCGTCGGAAGCCTGACTGGTTCACGCGGATACTGTCGGCGCCAGTTCTTGCTGTCGCATAGCGGCGGGCACACTCCTCAGTGCGCCGGAGCGTGACCGACTGTTTGCCGAAATACGCGAACGCCACAAAGCCAATCACCACCAGGGCAGCCAGACTCCCCTCTTGCACCTTGTCGCCCCACGTCATTGGTGCGCGCGGCCGCGCGCCGACCTCGGACGCGTCCAGGAGTTCGGTATCGCATTTCGGACATTTTCCCGATTCCAAAACGGCATAGCGTCCCGGGCTGCCCAAACCGGTGGCATACAGATCTTTGTTGCAGACGGGACAGGTCAGTCCCGTACGGCGGATCGACCGCCGGAAGGGCAGCGCTAAGAGGAGCATGCTGACGGTGAAGCCGACCAAGACTACGGCCAACAATGGACGCACCATCGACGAAGACAGAAGGCCATATACATGAAGGGCTAAGACGGCTGGGTAGCCGACCGCAAGAATCATTATCCCGGCGATCGCCTGCCAGAGCGCGCCGCGACGAACCCGCTCCACACGCGCTTCGAAATCAGCGCGGCGAAATACTGCCATCAGGCGACCGCCAGTGACCCACCCCTCAATGCTGCGACCCGCTCGATCGTCTCGCCGATCTTGTTGTTCGGCGTCGAGGCCCCGGCCGTAATCCCGATTCTGAGCGGCCCAGCCGGAAGCCAGTTCTCGTGGCGTTCCTCCGAGCTATGCATCCCGACCGGCCGGTGGCGGATGCTTCCGTCGGCCGTATCGATGCAAGCCGCGTCTTCGATGTGGTAAGTGGTCACCTTCTCTTTGCAGATGGCCGCGAGGTGCGTCGTGTTGCTCGAGTTGTAGCCGCCGATCACGACCATCAAGTCGAGCGGCTCGGCGATCAGCTTCAGGACAGCGTCCTGCCGCTCCTGCGTCGCCGAGCAGATCGTGTCGAACGTGCGGAAATGCTCGTTGGCCGCGGCTTCGCCCCAGCGGCGCGCCATGCTCTTCCTCACTTCCGCCGCGATCGCCAGCGATTCGCCGGACAGCATCGTGGTCTGATTCGCGACGCCGACTCGTTGCAGATCCCTGTCGGGATCGAAGCCCGGTGACATCTTGCCTTTGAATTGCTGCTCAACCTGCTCCTTGCTCCCTGCTCCCTCTATGTAATCGCAGACAACCCGAGCCTCAGCCATATCGCGGACCACGAGGTATTTGCCGCCCGGATATTTGTTGACCTGACTCGACGTCGCCTTCGTCTCTTCATGATAGTTCTTGCCGTGAATCAGCGCGGTGAAGCCATCGCGCGCGTAGGACTCGACGCGCTTCCACACGTTCAACACCGAGCCGCACGTCGTATCGACAAGGACACAGCCGATCGCCCGCAGCCGCTCGAAGTCCCGCACGGTAACGCCGAACGCGGGGAGAATCACGACGTCATTCGCGGTTACCGCACTGAAGTCGAACTCGGCCTCACGGCCTTCGGGCCGGTGCAGGAATTCCACGCCCATCGCGGCGAGCTTTTGGTTGACGTGCGGGTTGTGGATGATTTCGCCGACGAGGTACGTCCGCTTATCCGGGAATTTCGTACGCGTCTCATACGCGTATTCCACCGCGCGATCCACACCGTAGCAAAAGCCAAATTCGCCGGCCAGCCGGAATGTGAGATCGCCGACGTCGAGCGTGTAACCAGACGCCCGGATGGCATCCACCACCCTGCTGTGATAGTCGGCAGTCAGAGCGCCTTCGATGGCGCCCTTGAGGCCGAACCCTTTTCGGAAGTAGGTCTGTTCCACAGGACTCAATCTAACTGGACGCCTCGGCCGCCGCGGATCGCGTCGAGGACCCGCTGCACCTGCCAGCCGTCCCGGAACGTCGCGGGCTCTCCTTGCGGCGCCCCACCGCGGATCACGTGAGTCATCTCGCGCATCAGGCGCACGAACGATCGCGCCCACATGTTGTTCGGCTTGGTCTTTTCCCAGAGATCGTCGGGAGCGGAGATATCCTCGAGGGGTCCTCCGCTCTTCCCCAGCTCGAGCTTGGTCTCGCCACTGAGGAGCAGTGTGCCCTCGCTTCCCGTCACCTGGCCCAGATGCCCCGGCCCGTGATGCGCGACGGTGCTCAGCGTGATCGTCGCGACGGCACCGCTCGCGGTTCGCAGCACGCAGCTCGCGAAATCGTCGGCGGTGACATGTCGCAACGCACCCGTTTCGTCTGTGCGCTGCTTGACGAAGGTCTCGGCCAGCCCGGCGACATGCGAGATCTCGCTGCCGCTCCAAAACCGGAAGAGATCAATGAGGTGCGATCCGACCGCGCCCAGAATGCCGCCGCCGCGCGCGGCGTCGAACCACCAATTCCACGGCGCATCGGATGCCTGCGGCCGGCCGTCGCCGCGCAGATACGGCTTGAGCGACAGCTCCATGTGTCGCAGCTCGCCGATGGCGTCCGAGCGGATCAGCTCGCGCGCGCGCCGCCGGTTGGGCTCGTAGCGGAGCTCATGGTCAATCCAGGCCAACCTGTCGGGATGCTGTCCAGATGCTGCCACCATCTGGGCGGCTTCAAACGCGTCAATGGCCATCGGCTTTTCGCACAGAACGTGCTTCCCGGCCTCCAGCGCGGCGATCGCGTAGCGCGCGTGAGTGTCGGGTGTGGACGAGACGACCACGAGGTCCACGTCCGCCGAGCGGGCCAGTTCCGCCCCGTCACTAAAGACGTGCGGCAACCCGAAGTCGCGAGCCACGGCCTCCGCATTCGCACGATGGCCGCTCGCAATAGCTGTGGGCTTCGTCCCCGGGACGAACGCGAGGCCCGGCAGCTGCACTCGGCGCGCAAACCCCGCTCCAATGAACCCAACGCGGATGTCGGAATTCGTCACGGCTCGTACTTACAGGGCACCGTGTCGGTGCCGAGAGCAACGTCGTGGTACTCGATGCGCGCAGGGATGCGAATGGCATTCTCGAGACCGGCGCCTTCGGCGCGTCCTTCGATCTTGTTGCCTATGCGCCGGACGTGGACGCTGCCGCTGTCGAGGACGTAGCCACGCGGCGTATCGCGGATGAAGTATCGGATGGCCACGGTCGCACCTGGGACGGCGGCGGTGTCGCCCGGCCCGACGATGGGAAACGAGTCCGGGATCACGCTGTCGCGGTAGCGCAGTCGCACGAGCACGCCGCTGCCCTCCGGGCCAAGTGATTCGAGCAACAGCGACCGTCCATCACTGCAATGCCGCGCGGCGGCCGGGAGCTCGAAGCGAATCGTGTCTTGCGGAGGAAATGCGACCATGGCCTGAAGCAGAAGCGGTTGCTCGTTCTCATCGTTGCCGCACCCCAGCAGCAGCAGGAGGGCAGGGGCCAGCTTTAACGGGGAGATAGTGCGACTCCCAACGATTTGCGTGCCGCGTCGGGACTCAGCGTGTGCGGTGTCAGTGCCGCGATCAGACCGGACGGCAAAGGTGTCGGCTTGAGGCGCTTCCGATCGACGCACACGAGGACCATCCATCCGGCAGCGCCCAGCGCGTCGTCCCTGTCCGCCCGCAAAACGTCGAAGTGCAGCGTGAGCGACTTGTTGCCCACCTTCCCTACGTAGGCGGCGATGCGTAGCCGGTCATCGAGGCGGGCGGGCCAATAGAACTCGCTGTGCACGGCTTTGCGCGGCAGGAAGATGTCGTACTCGTCGAACATGCTGGCGTACGCCAGCCCGCAATGCCGAAACATCTCCGTTTCGGCGATCTCAAACAGGCGTACGTAGGACCCGTAAAAAATGATCCCCGCGAAGTCTACGTCCGACCAGCGGACGTATTCCTCAATGATGAACGGTGCCGGCAGCGCGGGGTCGGGGGGGGCCATCCCCCGGGGAAGCTAGGACCCTATGGAGAGGCGCGAAAGCCATCCATCCCGTAGGACTTGAGACGTCTCCACAACGTCGTCCGGCTGATGCCGAGGCGTCGCGCGGTCTCCGCGAGCTTGCCGCTCGTGTCCTGGAGTGTGGTGGTGATGGCTTGGCGTTCGCGTTCGGCGAGCGTGAGAGGACCGGAAGGAGGAAGAATCGCTGCTTCACCGAGGCTCTGGGCGCCGCTCTTCAGCGGAGAGAATCTGGCACCGAGACTTTGCAGCCGGTTGCGCACATCGCCGTTCTGCCCATCGATGGCCCGTCGTGCGGATGCGTTGGCATAGAGCACGCGACCCTGTTGGTCGAAAATGACGATGCCCTCGGTCACGGAGTCGATGACCGCGCGCACGAGCGGAGAGAAGGTAGCGGGGACGGTGCCCGCGGGGGCAACAGGTTTGTCGATCATAGGTTGATTATCCTCATACAAATCTTGGGGCTCCAAGGTTTCATGCTGTACCGCAACGGTGTTAGGGTCGTGTCAAGATGAGACTCGGCCTTAGGGCAAAAGGTTGCTGGTTTGTTTCGTCTTGCGTCCTCCCCCATCGATTCCCATTATTGACCGCCAGGACAACAACGTGCCCAAAGACGCTACCTCGACTCGCGCCAACATCCTCGCCGCCGCCGTTCAGACGCTGCAGCGACTCGGCGTCGAGGGATTCACGCTCGATGCGGTGGCTCGCCGCGCCGGCGTGGTGAAGGGCCTAGTCCTCTATCACTACGCATCGCGGGGCCGATTGCTGCGCGCCGCCGCATCCCAGATCGCTGATGCCCGGGGGGGCGCCATCAGTCGGGCGCTGGACAGCGGCTCTGGAATGGTGGGAGTCGACGCCTGCTGGGAAGAGCTCCGCCGTCAGGCGGAAGACGGCACGGCACGGGCGTGGCTCAGCCTGTGCGCCGCAGGGTTAATTGACCGATCGACCAGGAGCGTCGGCTTCGAGGAGGCGGCGCGCGACGCCGTCGTGGATGGCTGCGCCCTCGCGATCGCGACCGGTGTCCCGCTCGCCGATGCGCGAGACGCGTACAATGCTCTCTGGTTGGCGCTACTCGATGTGACCGAAAAGGCCTAGCGCCGTCGGGGACGGCGACCACCCCGCACGACCCGCGCGCGATGCCCGCTACCTAGGCTCCGCAGTCCCATTCGCAGCTCATCGAGCGAGCTCGCTCGGACCGCGTCGTGTTTCCCGCGCGTCACCGTGTACCGTACCGGCCGGTCGAACGGCGGGAGATCCTTGGGATGCAGCCGGCGGGCCTGCCCCTCCTTGAGCCGCAGCCGCACGACTCCGCCGATTCCCTGCTCGACGTCATAATCCACCGGCACGCGATCCCCATAGAGGAATACCGAAGAGGGCAGGGCGTCGAGCCGGTGGCGGTCGACTTCGGGGATAGCCTGGTCCGGGTCGAGGACGATCCGTGCGCCGATAAAGGAGTCCCATGAGGTGACCGCGTGTAACTGTGCCGCGATTTGCTCTTTGAGTTGCCCGCTTTCCGCCTGGCTCAAGCGGCCGCCTGAGCGCCGCCAGTAGTGCCCGAACCGCTCCAAAGCGCGCCGCACTTTCCCTTGGTCGGGATGCGGCGTTTCCCCGGCGAATGCCGCGTCGACGAGCGCCCGTCGCGCCGTGTCGGCCAGGTCCTGAGGAAAAGGGCTCGGCAACGGTTCAACTTCGCGGTCGAGGGTGAACCCGAAGTACTCGACCGTGCGCACGATCATCAGCCCTTCGCGGCGGCGCTGGCGCTCGAATACGACGTCGGGCTTCCCGCGCCGCGCGTAGCGGCGAATCGCACGCTCCGGTATCTGCGTCCCCTCGATGCTCGCACGCGGCACGCCGAAACGGTCTGCGAAGTAACGCAGCGTTCCGGCGATCGCGCCCCAGCTCCCGCTGACTGAGCTGCGGCTCACGCGAGCCTCACGCCCATCGGCCGTTTGCTCATCAATGACCAGGTCGAAGGGCATGATCTTGGCCAAAAGGTCAGCAAAAAGCTCGAGAGTCTTGCGGTCCGCGTACGGCAGCTTGGCGGGCAACGGCAGCTCGAGCTGACGATAGACAGACGCGGTTCCCAGGGCGATGTCCTCGATCGCCTTCACCAGCACACCGCGCTCCTCGGCCCACCGCTCGATCTCGTCCTCGCGGAACAGGTGGCGTGGCAACCCGTACACCTCACCCAGGTAGCCATGCTTGTTCACGGCCTCCGCGTAGACGTTGTAGGCAGTGATGTGATCGGACCCCGGCGCGATGAGCCCGCCGAGCTGTCGTTCTTCGCGCGTCATGCGATGCAGCGAGTCGATGTTGGATGCGACGGCCACGAGCGGCACGAGCGGCGGCTCGGCGTGATAGAGCATCTCCCCCCAAGGCCGCTCGACCGGCATCGCTTCGACCTCGCGGCCGTAACTCGTTAAGCGGCCGTGTTCTATGAGCCCGCGCTCGGTGAGAAGCGCGACGCTGTCGCGATAGGCGCGACGGTCGAGCGGCACGGGCAGCTCCAGCTCCGTCGCGTCGACGCCGATGGCGGCGCAGGTGATGGCCACGCGCTCGGCATCGCCCGCCAGCTGGAATTCGGGGGCAGTGGGGCGGAGATCCTCGAAAGCGAGGTCGCGGTCGCTGAGGATGTAGACCTCACCCTGCTGCACCCGCCCGTGTACGCGCCCCGCCATTTGCAGGATCTCGTTGGCGCCGAGATAGGCGCGGGTCAGCACGTTCTTTCCGCGCTCTACCACATTCGTGTAGCGAGCGTCGTAAATGACCACGGTATCGAGCCCGCGAATGTTGAGCGCCGACTGACCCGCGGCCGTCATCGCGAGCAGGAAGGGACGTTTGACCAAACCGTCAAGAAAAGGTCGGATTACGCGAATCGGCTCGCCGCCATGGTAGAACGCGGTGGCGAGGTTGGGCCAGCGGTCGCCAAGCTCTTTCGCGATCTGCTCGACCTCGGCGCGTGTGGGGACGAACACCGCCACGCCGCGGCGCTCGCGCATTACGCGTTTGACGAACCGGTCGTTCAGGAATTCCAGCGGTCGCTCTGCTAGAACATTCACCTGCGCCGCCTTGGCGGGGTCGAAGGCGCGGGTCTCGAGCACCGTAGCGGAAGCGAGGTAGTTGGAATAGAAGCTCGGATCAACCGTGGCGGACAGCCAGATGAAGCGGCAGCGGGCGCGCTTGCCTAAGGCCAGGCACAGCTCCATCTCGGCAGACGTCTGATGGATTTCGTCCACCACCAGCGTGTCCTGCGCCGTGATGAGACCATCCTGGAACCAGCGGCGAGCGATGCCGGTCGTGATGATGACCACGTTCCAGGTCGGGGTCTCGGGCGTGGCTTCGCGCTCACGATTGACGACGCCCACCTTGAGCGGCGCCTTGAGGATGGTCTCCGCCATGCTGCGGATTGCGAGTGTTTTGCCGGTCCCCGTGCCCGCGACGATGCCGAACCCCTGACCCGACCCGGCGAGCCGCCGAATGTCGTCCCCGTGCTCGCGCTCGAGCAGTGTTTCGAGTGTGAGGCCCAACGCCAGCTCGATTGTCTCACACGCGGCGCGCGTGGGGGCAATGACAATGACTCGGCCGGTCGCCGGTTCGGCGGCTAGAAAGGCCTGGCGGTCGGGGGGGAGAAAGTGATCGCGGGAGGTACGCACTGCTGGAATATAGACGGCCCCCTCTCCACAACGTGGAGAGAGGGCCGGAGCTGAAGTCAGTTACCAGCCGCGATGATGCCGACGGGCGTGATGCCGATGCGGGCGAACCACAACTACCCGCGGGCGATAATAGCGGGGCGCGACGACGATGACCGGTGCGGGGCGATAACGGTGGTAGTAGGGCCGTGAGTATCGATGGTAGTACGGCCGGCCGATCACGACGTGACCGCCGAAATACGGGTCGCCGAAACTCAATGACACCCCGACACGGGTTTGGGCCTGCGCGACGCCCGTCGCTAGGCCAACCAGCAGTCCGACAATGATGAGCATGCGTTTCATGGCTGCCTCCTTGGCCCCCTCCTCCTAAGGAAGACGCATGCCACGTCGGCGCCGGCTCGTAAGTGCTTGTCATATAGTGTGATATACTCGAACGTGCGGACCAGCCGCCTGTCCGCCTGCTGGTACAACCTGTCCTCGCTCAGTCTCCGAAACTGATTCCGAGATCGCGTGCCGTGGCAATCGTGTCGGAATCGAGGGGGACACGTCGCGGAGTCGCGATCGCCTCGGCCAACGGCACCGCCGTAATGCGCGGTGGCTGCAGGGCGACCATCATCCCAAACTTCTGCTCGGCGACGAGACGGACGGCGGCCGCCCCGAAGCGCAGAGCGAGCAATCGATCGAATGTGGTTGGGCTGCCACCGCGCTGCAGATGTCCGAGCACGAGGGACCGCGATTCCTTGCCCGTCATCTGCTCGATCGAATGCGCCACCTTGTCGGCGATGCCGCCGAGACGCGCGTGCTCGGGATCGATGAGCGACACCGAACCGCCCTTTGGGACGGCGCCTTCGGCAGCGACCACGATGCTGAAATGCCGGCCCTCCGCTTCGCGGCGCCGGATCTTGTCGCAGACCTTGTTGATGTCGAAGGGAATCTCGGGAATCAGAATCACGTCGGCCGAGCCCGCGAGGCCGGCGTGGAGCGCGATAAATCCCGCGTTGCGGCCCATGACCTCGACGACCATCACGCGCTCATGGCTTTCGGCGGTCGAGTGCACTTTGTCGATGGCATCGGTCGCGGTGGCGACGGCCGTATCGAATCCGAATGTCGCCACGGTGACGCCCACGTCGTTGTCGATGGTCTTGGGCACACCGACGACGGGAAGGCCCTTCTTCCACAGCTCGTACACGATGCCCAGCGTGCCTTCGCCGCCGATCGCGATCAGCGCGTCGAGACGGTGGGCACGGAACGAGTCGAGCAGCTCCTGGGTCCGGTCGCGCTCCTCCCACGAGCCGTCGGGTCGCTGCATACGCCATTTGAGGGGATTGCCGCGGTTCGAGGTGCCGAGAATCGTGCCGCCCAGGTGAGTGATGCCGCGGACTTCCTGCGGGCCGAGGGGAACGGGGGGTTCCTCGCCAAGCAGGCTGCCGAAGCCGCGCTTGATACCGACGCATTCCCAGCCGCGATGCACCGCCGTGAGCACGGCGGCTCGAATGACGGCATTCAACCCGGGGGCGTCGCCGCCGCCGGTGGAGATGGCAATTCTCACCGCTTGCCGGCGGCCGCCTCGCGAATCAAGCGCACCACTTCGCCGTCCTCGGCGTGGCGCTTCTTGGATTTCTTGGAGAACACGCGCTGCCCATCGACGTCTACCTCGAACACGCCGCCGGAAGATTGAATCAGGCGCACCTCAGCATGGGGGTATGCATCGCGGATCTCGGCCGCCAGACCGGTGGCCCGAGGTTCGTAGTTTCAGATGACGCAGTATTCGATTGTGACGGTCATGGCGTAAACGATAGTCGCGCTTGACACACCGCGCCACGGCGCCGACCTTGCGCGACAGCCTTATGCGGCGGGCACTCTTCGTCCGTGCGGCGGTTTCTCTCGCCGCACTCGTCAGCTTCGGCGCAGGGCTTGCCGCCCTCGCCAAGGGCACGGTGCCCGCGGGCGAGAACCTGCCGCTCGCCGGCGCATTGCTGATCATCGTCGCCGCGCTCACCCGGCGCTATGGCATCGCGCTCCCCGGTAACGGCTTCTCTTCTTATGTGATCGGCGTGATGCTGTTCGCCATTCTCGATCGCGGCTGGGCATTCGCCGCGACCGTCGCGCCGTTCGCGATGATCGTCGGCGACGTGCTGCTGCGGCGGGTGCCGGTGCGCGCCGCGCTCGGCAACGCCGCCCACCTCACCGCGGGATCGACATTCGTCGGGCTGATGTATACGCGCATCGGCGGCGCTACCGGGGCGGGGGGAGCGCTCTCCATCGACAATGTCGGCGCGGTGGCGATTACGATCGTCCTGCTACCCATCATCGTGAACGGGACGTTCTACCTCGAGCTGGCGCTGGGACAGACGATCGCGTGGGTGGATGCGCGGCTCACGCTGCGCTGGGAGTCGATTGTTTATCTCGTCTCGGCGGCACTGGCGCTCGCCTGGCTCGCGCTGATTCACGCGAGCCTTCCCGCCGGTCCGCGTGCGCTGCTCGTGAGTGCGCTGGCCATTGCCACCGCCGGCAGTCTCCACGTGCTGCGTCTGGGCGTGCGGGCGGATGAGCTGCATCTGATTCAGCGACTCGCGCAGGTGATCGCGGCCGAGCTGACGTTGAGTCAGAGCTTCCAGCGGGTGCAGGAGTTGACGCGCCAGCTCGTCCCATGGGAGCAGATGGGCTTCGCGCGCTACGATCCGCGCACGCGGCAGATGGAGCTCGTCGCCGACACCGCGGCGCAGCCCGGAACGGCATTTCGATTCGATTCCGACGCCGGCCTTACGGGCGAAGCGCTACGCCTCCGCCATTCCGTCGTGGCGCACGGGCTCGTCAGAGACCAGGTCGTGGTGCCCGGCGCCGAAACCCCCGGCTCGGAGATGCTCGTTCCGCTCTACCACGCCGGCCAGCTCGTCGGCCTGTGGAGCGTCCGCCATTCCGATCCCACGATGTACCGCCAGTCGGACGGCGATCTCCTCGAGCTGCTGGCCCCCCAGCTCGCGCTGATGGTCGCAATCGACGGCTCGCTGCGGCCGGTGACGGGCGCCTCGGATCAGACGATGCAGTACGTCCAGACGCTGACCGCCACGACGGAGGAAATCCACGCGTCCAGCGAAGAGGTGGCCGCATCGGCGCAGCGCGCCAGTCACGGCGCGAGCCAGGCGGCGGCGCTCGTGAGCACGGCGGCGCGCGAGGCGGGACAGCTGCGAGACAGCGCGGCGGAGCTCGCGGCGGCGGGTGACCGCACCCGCGACGCGGGCTCGCAAATGGAGAAGACCGCAGACCGCGTGCGCACCGGCACGCAGAACGCCGTTCGCCAACTGACCGATCTCGGCACCACCACCGAAGAAAGTGCCGCCGAGGTCGGCAGGCTGCGCGACGTGGCGGCGCAAGTCGAAAAATTCTCAGAGACGATCGGCTTCGTTGCGAACCAGACGAATCTGCTCGCGCTCAACGCGACGATCGAAGCGGCGCGCGCGGGCATCCACGGACGGGGCTTCGCCGTCGTCGCCGACGAGGTGCACAAGCTGGCGGAAGCGAGCGGGCGCGAGGCGCGCAACGTGAGCAAGGCCGTGCAGGACACGCGCCGCGCCCTGGATCGCGCCGCACAGCTGATCGAACGGATCCGCGGCGACCTCGGACAGGTGGTCCAAAACTCCGCCGCCTGGGTGCAAGACCTCGATCGCATCGGCGAGGCAGCCGTGGAAACCGCGCGCGCCGGCAAGCACGTCGCGGAGCTCGGGCGTCAGAGCGCGGCGCTGGCAACCAAGATCACCGAGTCCCTGGGCCAGGCGCGCAGCGGCGCGCAGACCTCGAGCCAGGAAGCCGAGGCCGTCGCGGCGGCCGCCGCCGAACAGCTGCGAGCAATCCAGGACCTCGCCCATGGCGCCACCGAATTATCGGCCCTCTCCGAGCAGCTCTCCCAGGCGCTCCGCTTCATCAGAGGAGGAAACGGACACCCCTAGGAGGGGGGGGACGGGGGGACCCAACGGCTGGTGATCGAGGCTACAGGGGTTTCTCAACGAGGGGCCGATTATTAGAGTGAAGTGGCGCCAACCTCAGGGGAGAGCCATGCGCGCGCGGACGATCCTACTAGTGCTGTGTCTCATTGCCGTTCCAGTGCTCTGCGTCGGCCAGCATACTCATCAGTTCGAAATCGGCGCGTTCGGGTCGTTTACGCGCTACGACCGCGCGTTCAGTCTCGACAACCAAATCGGTGGCGGCGGCCGTCTCGGCTACTTCTTCAGCCCGGTGTTCGGCATCGAGGGCGAGCTCGGCTTTCAGCAACCCACGCCCAAGGGCGGCGGCAGCAACGCTTCCCTTTCGCTGTGGAGCGGCAGCCTGACCCTCAACTTCGGCGGCGAGCGCAATCTCTTCTATATCTTGGGCGGTTACTCGCGGCTCGACTTCGGAGAGCATCCGGCCTACACGTTCGCTGATAATGGCTTCCATGGCGCGATCGGCGACCGGATCTTCCTCGGCCAGCGCGTCGCGTTGCGGCTTGAAGCTCGCGCGATCTATTCGTCGAACACCCGCTTTTCGAGTGGCAATTGGGCCGGACACATCGTCGGGTCGGCGGGTCTATCCATCTTCGCCGGGCCCAGCGCGTACCGGGACGGCGATCAGGACGGCATCGCCGATCGGCGTGATACGTGTCCAGGGACGCCCGCCGGCGCGGTCGTAGATCCACAAGGCTGCCCAGGTGACTCCGACCGCGACAAGGTCTACAATGGTCTCGATGCCTGCCCCAACACAGTCGAGGGTGCGGAGGTCGATGCCCGTGGCTGCCCCAAAGACGCCGACGCCGATGGCGTGTACGACGGGATCGACAAGTGCCCGGCGTCGCCGACAGGCGCGCGCGTTGACGCGACCGGCTGCCCGACCGACTCCGACAGCGACGGCGTTCCCGATGGTCCCGATCGGTGCCCCAACACGGCCGCGGGCGCCACGGTAGATGCGACCGGATGTCCGGTCGATACCGACGGCGATCGCGTACCGGACGGCATCGATAAGTGCCCCAGCACCCCGGCGGGTACGGAAGTCGACTCGGCAGGTTGCCAGCGCGCCTCCGATACCGATGGTGACGGCGTGGACGACACGAAGGACAAGTGCCCGGGAACCGCGTCTGGCACGCGCGTGGATGCGGCCGGCTGCCCAATCCTGTTCACGGAAGCGCGCACGCCCGTCGTGCTTCGTGGTGTGACCTTCGAGACCGGCCGTTCGGCGCTCAACCCCGACTCGTACACGATCCTGGACATCGTCGCGGCGTCACTCATCGCGAACCCGGACATCCGGATCGAGATCGCCGGACACACCGATAACACGGGATCGACGGCGACCAACATGCGGCTGTCGCAGGCGCGTGCCGAGGCCGTCCGCGCGTATCTGGCGACCAAGGGTGTGGCGCCCGGCAGAATGGTCGCGAACGGCTACGGACCTTCGCAGCCGGTGGCGCCGAACACCACACCGACCGGACGCGCGCAGAACCGGCGCGTCGAGCTGCGCCAGACAAACTGAGGCGGAGGCCAAACCGTGCGTAAGCTCGCCCCGATACTTCTGGTGCTTGGTCTGACTGGGACTCGGTTGGAGGCTCAGTACGACCGCCGTTACGAGGTCGGGCTATTCGGCGCGTTCACGAGATACGACCAGGCGTTCAATCTCAGCAACAAGATCGGCGGCGGCGTCCGCTTCGCCTACGCGTTCACACCGATGCTGTCGCTGGAAGGCGAAGGACTGTTCCAATCGCCGCAGGACATCGGCTCAGTGCACATCGAGCCGCTCATTGGCGCCGCCAGTCTCGTCGTGAACGTGCTGAATGCGAGCCGTATGTCGGTCTATGCCCTGGGCGGCTACACGCTGCTCGATTTCGGCAACACGAGCCCCTACCGCTTCACCGATGGCGGCGTCCATGCCGGCGCCGGCGCGAAGTTCTACATGAGCTCGCGGCTCGCGTTGCGCTTCGAGGCGCGCGGGATCTACTCCCCGGACACGCGGAGCGCCTTCCCCGGCGGCTCGAAGAACGCCACGCATCTCGTCGGGTCGGCCGGTTTGGCCTTCTTCGAGGCCGGCGGGACTCCCGCGGCGGGAGACGCCGACAGGGACCGCGTTTCAGACAAGGACGACGCCTGTCCCGACACGCCGTTCGGCGCAACCGTGGACCGGCGCGGTTGTCCCGGCGACGAGGACAGCGACGGCGTGCTTAATGGAATCGACAAGTGCCCCGGCACGCCGGCGGGCGTCACGGTCGATGAGCGAGGCTGTCCGCCGCCCACGCCCGGTGACTCGGACAGTGACGGCGTCAACGATCTGCTCGACAAATGCCCGGCGACGCCGAGTGGCGCAACGGTCGATCCGACCGGGTGCCCGATCGATTCGGACCACGACACCGTCTGGGATGGCCTCGATAAGTGTCCCGACACGCCGACAGGCGCGACCGTCGACACCAACGGCTGCCCGATGGATTCCGACGGCGACCGGGTTTTCGACGGCATCGATCGCTGTCCGGACACCGCTGCGGGCACGCCGGTGGATGCGTTCGGCTGCCCGGCGGATACGGACAAGGACGGCGTAGGGGACGGCTTCGATAGGTGCCCCAACACGCCGCCGGGAACGCAGGTAGACTCGAACGGCTGCCCGCTTGCGAAAGACACCGACGGCGACGGCGTGATCGATCCCGAGGATCGTTGCCCGAACACACCCGCGGGGTCGCGCGTGGATCAAGTCGGCTGCCTCCTGCTGTTCGAGGAACGCGCACCGGCACCGGGAGCGCCGGCGCGGCCGACGCTGATTCTCATGGGCGTGAATTTCCAGAGCGGCCGGTCGGTCCTCACGACGTCGTCCTACGCGGTGCTCGATCAGGTGGCCGCATCGCTCGTCGCGAACCCCGAGATTCGTATCGAAATCGCGGGTTACACCGACTCCACGGGAAGCCGTACGATGAATCTCCGGCTCTCGATGGCGCGAGCCGCGGCGGTGCGCTTCTATCTCGCACGTCGAGGAGTGAGCCCGATCCGGATGCAAGCACGGGGATTTGGCGCATCGGGGTACATCGCCCCGAATGCGACACCGGAGGGGCGAGCGGAGAACAGAAGGGTTGAGCTTCACAAACTGAACTAAGCGCGGACGTTCAAATGCTAGACGCACCGACGCACCGCGTCGGTGCGTCTAGTATTTGCAGGTCCGCGTCGTATTTTTCCGGCCCGACCTAAAACGAGTCTCGCATGCATGTGCGTCATGCTGTTCTCGGCCTCCTCCTGCTCCCAACCGCTGCAAGGGGTCAGCAGGCTCGTCCCTGGCAGTCCACCGACTACTATCGCTTGAGCGTCGTCAGCGATCCTGAGCTGTCACCGGACGGCCGGCGGGTCGCGTTCGTCGTGACGTCCGTCGTCGAGGACAAGGACCGGCGCCACAACGAGATCTGGATGGCCGCCGCCGACGGATCGGCGCCTGCGTTCCGCTACACCAGCCCCTCGACGGAAGCATCGAATCCCACCTGGTCACCCGACGGCTCGCTGCTCGCGTTCTCCAGCAAGCGCGAAGGCTCGGATGACGACATCTGGTTCCTCCGCACCACGGCGCCAGGCGGCGAAGCATTCCAGATCACGGGCGTGCACGCCATGCCGGTCTTCTCGCGCGACGGCAAATGGCTGGTGTACACGTGGCGCGGCGAGGAGCCGGACAGCCTCAAGAAAGAGACGTGGCGCACCCGGGTCTCGCCGGCGGCCATCACCCGCGGCCCCGACCCGAAGCGATTCGACGGGCGGGTCTACACATCGATTCCGATCGTCGGTGACGAGCGCGGCTACCTGGCGCCACGCGAGACGCGGCGCCTCAGCCACCTCTACCTCGTTCCCATCGCCGGTGGCGCACCGCGGCAGCTCACGAGGGGCGACTTGAGTCAGACGTCGCCGGCGTGGTCACCAGACGGCAGAACGATCGCGTTCGAGCAGGACACCAGCGAGAATCGGGAAGTGCGCGACGATGGGTGGCCCGCGCTGTTCCTCTTCACACTCGGCGACAGCACGGTTCGCGCCTTGCCCACCGGTTTCCCGCAAAGCAGCAATCCCGCCTGGTCGCCCGATGGCAGGACGGTCGCGTTCGTCTGTTCGAAGGGTCGTGGGATGGAGAATGACATCTGCGCTGTCGCGGCAACTGGTGGCACCGGACGGAATCTCACTTCCGACTGGAGCCTCGATCCCAGCAGCCCCACGTGGTCCACCGACGGCAGGACGATCTATTTCAGCGCAGAGACCAACGGCAACGTGCATCTGTTCTCGGTGGCGGCGGCCGGTGGTCCGGTGCGTCCGGTCACCACGGGAGAGCGGCAGCTGCGCGGCTTCAGCATCAGCGCGGACGGGCGGGGGAGCCGGGGGGGCTCGCTCGCCTACACATCCAGCGACATCACGCACGGGACCGAGCTGTACGTCGCTCCGCTGAGCCGCGGCGCTGAACGGCGACTCACTTCGTTCAACGATTCTCTGTTCAAGCAAGTCACCGTGATTCCGGCGGACACGTTCTGGTTCACCGGCGTCGGTGGATTGAAAATCGAAGGCTGGCTGATGAAGCCGTACGGATACCAGCCGGGCAAGAGCTACCCGTTGGTGCTGTCGATTCACGGCGGTCCGCACTCGAATTATGGCAACGTGCTGTTTCCCGAATTCCAGATGCTCGCGGGCCAGGGCTATTGGATGCTGTTCACCAATCCCCGCGGGTCGAGCGGCTACGGGCACGCCTTCACGTTTGCGACGCGCGGGCGCTGGGGCATGGAGGATTACCAGGATCTGATGCAGGCGGTGGACGTGGCCATCGCGCGGACAAAGGGTGGCGTGGATACCACCCGCATGGCGGTGCTCGGTGGATCGTACGGTGGGTTCATGACCAACTGGATCGTCGGGCACACCAATCGGTTCCGCGTCGCGCAGACCGACCGCTCGATCTTCAACTGGTACTCCTGGTACGGCTCATCCGATGCGCAGGGACTCACGGACTATGAGTTCAGCGGCGCGCCTTGGGAAAGCGATTCGTTGTATCGCGTGCTCTCGCCGATGACGTACGCCAACAACATGCGCACACCGATGCTGATCGTACACTCCGAGGACGACAAGCGCACACCGATCACCGACGGCGAGCAGTTGTTCATGTCGCTCCGCAAGCGCGGCGTTGCGGCGGAGTTCGTTCGCTATCCGCGGTCCTTCCATGGACTGTCACGCACCGGCCCACCGTGGCTGCTCGTGGACCGGTTGGAGCGGATCCGCACCTGGTTCGCGCACTGGATCGGAACGGGCGACGCGACGCCGGCGACGACGACGAGCCAGCATTGATGCGCCGTCTCGGGCTCGTCGCGCTGGCAGGAACCCTGCTGGCAGGGCCGGTGCTCGCTCAGCAGCGCCGCCCTCGTCGTCCGGCGCCGCCTCCAGCCGCCGCTGCTCCTCGCCGCCCTTCGCCGCCCACCATTCCCACGCCGCGTTCGATTCTCGGCTTCGAGCCCGGTGAGGACCGCAAGCTCGTCGAGTGGCCGGTGCTGGTCCGCTATTTCGAGGCGCTGGCGAAGGCGAGCGATCGTGTGGAGTACCGCGAGCTTGGCAAGACCACGCTGGGCGCCCCGTTCATCGCGCTGGTGATCTCGAGCCCGCAGAACCTGCGGCGGCTGGACTACTACAAGCAGGTCAACGCCGGGTTGGCCGACCCCAGAGTCTTCCGTACCAGCCGCGCCGCGCGGGAAGCGCTACACAGCGGCAAGACGATCGTACTCATCACGTCGAGCATCCATTCCACCGAAGTTGGCGGTCATCTCTCGCCCGTCGTGCTCGCCTATCGACTCGCGACCGACACGGGCGCGACCACGCGCGCGATCCTCGACAATGTGATTCTCTGGTTGGTGCCGTCGCTGAACCCGGACGGCGTGACCATCGTGACGAAGTGGTATAACCGCACGCTCGGCACCGCCGCCGAGGGGACGTCGCCGCCGGAGCTATACCATCACTACACGGGACACGACAACAACCGCGACTGGTACGCCTTTACGCAGGCCGAGACGCGCCTCACCGTCGATTCGCTGCACAACGTCTGGCACCCCCAGATCGTCCACGACATCCACCAGATGGACGCGAACGGCGCACGGCTGTTTGTCCCGCCCTATCTCGACCCCGTCGAGCCCAACGTCGATCCGCTGCTGATCGACGGCGTGAACGCGCTCGGCACCACGATGGCCTGGGAGCTCGCCGGCCAGGGCAAGACCGGCATCTCGATCAATGCCACGTATGACGCCTGGACGCCGGCCCGGGCGTACCAGCACTACCACGGCGGCGTGCGCATCCTTTCCGAAACCGCAAGCGCCGATCTCGCGTCGCCGGTGGACATTCCGTTCGATCGTCTGCAGGCGCGTGAGCGCGGGTTCATCCCGCGCGAGCGCTCCTGGAACTTCACGAACCCCTGGCGCGGCGGCCGCTGGACGTTGCGCGACATCGTTTCGTATCAGACCGATGGCGCGTACGCCCTGCTCGCGCAGGCAGCGCGGGAGCGCGAGCGCTGGCTCGCGAATTTCTTCACCATCGAGACGCGCGCGGTACGCGGCTGGCGGGAATGGCCCTACGCGTACGTCATCCCGACGCGACAGGACTCTGTCGCGCTCAGCGCTCTGCTCGCGATTCTGCGGCGCGGTGGCGTCGAGATCCGTACGGCGTTGCAGTCGTTCAGCCTGCAAGGTCAACGTCACAACGCGGGGACTTATGTGGTCGTACTGCGACAGCCATACGCCGCGTTCGCCAAAACGCTGCTGGAGGTGCAGCGCTATCCGGATCGCCGTCTCTACCCCGGCGGGCCACCGGAGCGGCCATACGACGTCACGGCACACACGTTGCCCCTGCTGATGGGCGTAAATGCGCTCGTAGCGAATGATTCCCTACGGGTTCCCTTGTCATCGCCGATTGCTCCGAGGCCGGTAAGCCCGGTTGGAATGTTTGCGACCGAAGCACCGCGCATCGGTCTCTACAAATCCTATGACGCGACGATGGACGAGGGTTGGACGAGGTGGGTGTTCGACAACTGGAAGGTGCCCTACACGTCGCTCGTCGATTCCGTCGTGCGCGCGGGAAAGCTGCGCGATCAATTCGATGTGATCATGCTCCCGGATCAGTCGCCGCGCGAGATACTCGAGGGCCTGCCCCGCCGGTATCCGGCGCCCTACGCCGGTGGACTCGGTGCCGACGGCAGTGAAGCGCTGCGACAGTTCGTCGTGGACGGCGGGACGCTCGTGGCGCTCAACGAGGCGAGCCGATTCGCGATTCAGGCATTGTTGCTTCCGGTCCGCAACGTGCTCGAGGCGGTGCCGGACGAGGACTTCTACGCGCCCGGTTCGATTTTTCGTCTCGAGCTCGACACGTCACAAGCCGTCGCGCGCGGCATGCCGCGCGAAACGATCGGCTGGTTTCAGGGAGGACCGGCATTCGAGGTCCTCGACTCGACGGTGTCGAAGGTGATCGGGCGGTGGCCCGAGGATCCGGCGCGTGTGCTGCTCTCCGGTTGGGTGCTGCATCCGGACCGGATCGCGGGGAAGGCAGCTATTCTGGAAGTGCAACAGGGTGCCGGTCGGGTGGTGCTGTTCGGCATTCGACCGCAGTATCGCGGCCAAAGCATTGTTACTTACCCATTGCTATTCAACAGCTTACGACTCAGATGAGAGATTAATCCTTGCCGGGCCGGGGGTCCATTTCCTATGTTGGTGGCCCCTATGAAGTTGGCTCGGCTGGCCTGTGCATTGTTGCTCTGGGCCGCGACCACAAGTCGCGGCCTTTTTGCCCAACAATTGCCCGTGTCGCCGGACAGCATGCTGTTGCGCGGCGTCGAGCTGCGCTATGTCCTGCCCGAGCCGCTGTTCGACAACTCGCCCGCCGCACAGCCAGTCAAGGCACTCTATGTCAACGCGTGGGCGTTCGGATCGAGCAAGCTCGCCCAGCTGGTGCGACTCGCCGATTCGACGGAGATCAATGCCTTCGTCGTCGATGTGAAAGACGACACCGGGTGCCTGCTGTATCCATCCGAAGTCAAGGTCGCACAGGACATCGGCGCGACACGCTGCGTGCGCACCCGCGACGTGCAGTCGCGGCTCGACACGCTGCGCGCGCATGACATCTATCCGATCGCGCGCATCGTCGTCGCCAAGGATCCGTTGCTGGCCGAGCACCGGCCGAAGTGGTCGGTGCAACACACGGACGGCGGGCTGTGGCGGGACCGGATCGGCAGCGCGTGGGTGGACGCGTACAACGACTCGGTGTGGATCTACGCTGCGCAGCTGGCCGAGGAAGCGGTCCGGCTCGGCTTCGCGGAGGTGCAGTTCGACTACGTGCGCTTCCCGGATGAGCCGAAGGAAGCGATGGCGCTGGCGATCTTTGCCGCCCGCCGCCGTGGTGAGACCCAGCGCGCCGGTGTGCAGGCGGGCATCGCGATCCTCGCGAATCGCATTCAGCAGCTGGGCGTTCCCGTCACGTTCGATATCTTCGGCCTCACCGCTGCGACGACTGGCGACCTGGGCATCGGCCAGGTGTGGGAGGATTTCATCACCGTCGCCGACGTGGTGCTGCCGATGGTGTACCCGAGTCACTACTATCGCGGCAGCTACGGGCTCGCCTGGCCGAATGCGGAGCCGTACCGGGTCGTCCGCAACGCGCTCCGGGAGGCGATCGAGCGTTCACGGCCGTTCGCGAAATCCGCCACGATTCGTCCGTACCTGCAGGCGTTCACACTGGGCCGCCGCAAGCCCCGCTACACGCCGCACGAGATTCGCGAACAGATCCGCGCGGCCGAAGAGCTGGGCATTACGACGTGGGTGCTGTGGAATCCGCGCAGCGTCTATCAGCGTGACTCACTGCGGCCCTATCGCGGGTCGACGGTTACGGGTGGCGCGCAGTAGCGCCATATTCTCTCACATGCGAAAGCTGTTGGTTCTACTCGCGCTCGCGGGGTGCTCTGACGCGGGTGGCGTCGATCCCGATGCTGTTCCTGAAGCCGAGCTGGTCGCCGTGCGCCTGGCGCTCGATTCGGCGTTCCTGCACGACACGACGCTGGACACCGCGTTCACCGGCGACTCAGGGCTCTACGCGCTCATGTCCGATCTCGTGTTCTTCTTCGTCGATCGCGCCTCGCGCATCGGCCAGGGGACCGACACTACGCGAATCGTCGGCATCGAATTCGACATCGATGCCACGCAAGGCGGAACGCGGGTAACGAGCAACTTCACCACGATCCTCGCGTGGAAGGGCTACGACTCCACCTCAGGCACGATGGACACCGTGTTCTTTATTCTCGGATCCGGCCGTGCTCCCGTCACCGATTCGCTGTGGCCGCGGTTCACGCTCGACACGGCGGGCACGGGCACGGGCTTCGTGATCCATCAGGCGACCGACTCGACAGTGACGAAGTGGTTGTCGCGGGGTGGGCGGTTGCGCACGACGTCGAGCCGCTACGGCCGGGCTCAGGGGAGTGCGGCGTCGTTCTCGGTTTCTCGCGGCACGTTGAGCGGTGAGTTCACGATCAACGGAAAGTCGGTTCCTGATTCGAGTACGTCGGTGACGTCTGCTTTGGACTTTGGAAGTGGCGCGCGGGCGGTGAATGTGAGAATTCGCGGCACCCTACCCTGAGCGAGCAGTCTCCAGCACCATCCCAGGCTCCCAGGTTGTGATGTAGCCGGTGATCGCCGACGCGGCCACCGTGTAGGGATTCGCCAGATAGAGTTGGCCTGGGCCTGAGCGTCCCGGGAAGTTGCGGTTGATCGCGCTGATCGTGACTTCCTCCCGGGTCTTCGACACGCCCGGGCCCGCGTTGATGCAGGCGCCGCAAGAGGGCTCGAGGAACGTCGCACCGACCTGGCGAAAGACATCCAGATATCCCCGCTCTTCGCAGTAGCGCTTCACATCCTGAGACCCGCATTGAATGAAGAAGCGCACCCACGGCGCCACGCGCTCGCCCCGACCCGCCGCTTCCGCGAGGACGCGCGCATACATGTCCATGTCTTCCCTCTTGCCCGCGGTGCACGAACCGGCGTACGCGATATCGACCTTGATGCGCTCGGCGACGTCGTCGATGTACAGGCCGTTCCCGGGGTCGCCGGGGAGCGCGATCATCGGGCGAATGCCGGCCGCGTCGATCTCGATGACTTCGCAGTACTCCGCGCCGGGGTCGCTCGCGAGGCCCGCGCCCAGCTGCTCGGCCTCCTGGCGCGACATCTTGCGGTAGTCCATCAGGTACTCGACCGTCTTGTCGTCCGGCGCGACATAGCCCGTAAACCCGCCCACTTCCGCCGTCATGTTGGTCATCGTCGCCCGTTCGTCTACCGACAGCGACTCGACAGCATCGCCACAGTACTCCACTAGTTTGCCTATCGCCTTACCTGTTTTCACGTACGGGTGGCGCAGCACCTCGAGCATGAAGTCCTTGGCGGTGACGTTGACGGGCTTCTGGCCCCTGATGACCACCTTGACCGTCGCCGGCACCTGCAGGCGCACGTCTTTCGTGATCCAGGAATTGAAGATCGCCGTGGTGCCAACGCCGAACGCGATGCAGCCGACGGCACCGGCGTGCGGGGTGTGCGAGTCGGAGCCGATGATCACCTGGCCCGGCAGCGCATGCGACTCGAGAATCTTCGAGTGGCAGATCGCCTCCGAACCGTGGTGCCCGAGTCGCAGCTCGCCGTATAGCTTGATGCCCTGCGCGGTCGCGAATTCGCGCTGTTTCTTTTCGAGCTGCAGCGCGACGTCGAGCAAGCCTTCCTTCACGCGTTCCGGAGTCATTGCCTCCGGCAGGAACGTCAGGTGATCGCGGAACATCAGGATCGATCCGGGATCGTTGACCTTCGCGTTCTTCCCGACGAGTTGCTCGAAAAAAATTGCCGCCATGGGCGTCACGTATTCGTGGCTGAAGCGGATGTCGGTGAGGACGAATCCTTCATCGCCCGGCTTCACCGCCGGGACGCCGATTCTCCCGTTCGCGGGATCCACGACCCAGCGCCGGGCAAGGATTTTCTCACCCAACGTCATTGGGCGGGGCCGGGTCTCGGGCGGATGCAGCACGACCTGACCCTTGAGCCGCGCCATGTTGTAATTGAAGAGCCCGCCATGCTCGATGATGCCGCGGGTGATCTCGCCTTCGCCTTCCGTGAACACCGAGAGCGGGATGTCTTCCCCGCGCCGTACCTTGTCGAGAATCGAAAAGTCGGTCGATGTGAGGACGCCGAGGTTCTGGCAGTTCTCGCGGTAGATGCGCTCGATGCTTTCGGCCACGACGAGCTTGATGCCGGCACACATCTCGGCATAGGGCGACTGCTCGCGCGAGGAGCCCTTCCCCCGTCGCTTGCCGCTCACGGCAGCGACGAAGCCCCCCTGCTTTACGCTCCCTCGGGTGATGGGGAATTCGTCCCGGCACTTCAGACCGAGGTAGGGGAATTCGCCCAGCGTTTCGTCGTAGTAGTAGCAGATGTAGGCAGGTGTGATTTCGTCGGTGGAAATGTCGTCGCGCAGCTTGTTGGCGGGCGACCACGTCGGATCATTCCCGGCCAGTTGCGCGCGCACGAAGCCGGGATCCTCAGCCAGGTAAAGGATCCGGCCCTTCAGTCGAACGTTTGCGTCGCGCATTGGCGAAGTATCTTCTGGGACCCTTATGTTCGCAACCGCGCTGCTCCTCCTTCAGGCGACGTTTCAGAGTCCACGGCTCATCGAGAGCTCCGGCGTGGCGGTCAGCCGCGCCTACCCCGATGTGTTGTGGTCCCACAACGATTCGGGCGACGGGCCGTATCTCTACGCGACGGATCGGCGCGGCACCAACCGCGGCCGGCTGACCGTCTCCGGCGCCTTCGCGATCGACTGGGAGGACATGGCACGCGGTCCCTGTCCGCTTCCCTTCCTGTTGCAACCCCGCGTTCGGAAGTCTGCGGCAACCACGTGCCTGTACCTCGCCGATACGGGGGACAACCTCGAGGTGCGGCCCTTCGTGACGGTGTACGCGATTCCGGAGCCACAGCCGCCGGAGCACGCGGGCGACACGCTGGGAACGACACGGGCCGCCGCGGTTCTCCACCTGCGGTACCCGGACGGGGCCCATGACGTCGAGGGCATCTACGTTTCGCCCCGTGACACCGCGTTGTACCTCGTGAGCAAGGGATTCAAGACCGGCAGCGCGATTCGCCTGTATCGCATCGATCGACGCTCGTGGAGCCCCAGCGATACGGCCACTGACGCCGCGGTAGCGAGTCTCGTCCAGACGCTCGACATCACGCCCAGCCGGGAAGCCGGGCGCGTCGTCACCGGAGCGGCGGTGCGGCCGGACGGGCGACTGGTGGCGCTGCGGACCTACGGCGAGATCTATCTGTTCTATCCCGGCGTCGGCGGCCGGCTCACGCCGGCTCGCGAGCGGCCGTGCGGCATCGCGGGGATCGATACCGGCGGCGAAGCGATCGACTTCGATAGCGACACGACGTTACTGCTGACGAGCGAAGCAAGCCGCGGACGACCGGGTACGATCAACACTGTGAGGTGCCAATGACGATCAGATGTTGGAATACTGTCATGATGCTGGCTCTCATGACCACGAGCGCCGTTTCCCAACAGATCCCTGTGGACACGGCGGCGATGGACGCGCACCTGCGCTTTCTGGCGAGCGATCTGCTCGAAGGACGCGCTCCAGCGACGCGTGGCGGCAGGCTCGCGGCCGAATACATCGCGGCGCAGTTCCAAGCCCTGGGTCTCCAGCCCGCGGGCGCCAACGGGACCTACTTCCAGCCGGTCGCGCTCGTAGGCATGACGCCGCAGCCAACGCTCTCCTGGGGCCTGACGGGCGGCCAGCCGGAGACTCTTGTCTATCGTGACGCGTTCGTGGCTTGGGCCGAGCGGCCTGAAGCCGACATCGCCGCAGCTGGAGATGTCGTCTTCGTTGGATACGGCATCCGCGCTCCCGAATGGCAGTGGGACGATTTCAAGGGCATGGACCTCAGGGGCAAGATCCTCCTGATGCTGGTCAACGATCCCGGACTCGTCGATTCGACGGTCTTTCTCGCGAAGGTCCTCACCTACTACGGGCGCTGGACCTACAAGCTGGAGGAGGCGGCGCGTCAGGGGGCGGCCGGTGCCATCCTGATTCACACCACGGAGAGTGCCACCTATCCCTGGGAAGTCGTGCGCGGATCATGGTCGGTGGAGCAGTTCAAGCTGGATCAGCCACACTCACCCAGTATCGGGTTCGCCGGTTGGGTCACGGAGGGTAGCGCCCGCGCAGCCTTGATAAAGGCGGGGCTGAACCTCGATTCGCTGAGCCGGGCCGCCGGGCGCCGCGATTTCCGTCCCGTCGCGACCGGTCTGCAGGCCTCCGTCCGCGTGCACAGCGCGCTGCGGCGCGTAGAATCGGAGAACGTCGCGGCGCGTCTGCCAGGACGCGACCCTCGTCTCGCTTCGCAGGCGGTGCTGATTACGTCGCACTGGGATCACAAGGGGATCGGTCCGATCATCCGTGGCGATTCGATCTACAACGGGGCGGAGGACAACGCCTCCGGCATTGCAGCGATGCTCGGCGTCGCCAAAGCACTCACCCAGCTGCCTCGGCCCGGGCGCTCGATCATCTTCGTCTCCACGACGGCGGAAGAGAGTGGACTGCTCGGCAGCGAGGCCTACGTCCAGCAGCCACTCATTCCTCTCCCGCAAACCGCGGCGGTATTGAACCTTGACGTGACGAATGTGCGTGGCGCCACGCGTACCATCGGCGCGCTCGGCAGGGATCGATCGACGTTAGGCCCGGTGATTGTCGCAGCCGCCCAGGCCGAAGGGCTCACCGTGGAGGCGAAACCGGATGTACGCGGATCGTTCTTCCGTTCCGATCACTTCCCGTTTGCGCGCGCTGGCGTCCCGGCTCTGTCGATCTTTCCCGGCGACGATTTCATCGGACGCTCCCCAGGCTGGGGGGAGGAGGAGGAAAACATTTACAACCAGCAGCGCTACCATCAGCCGAGTGATGAGTATCGGCCGACCTTCCGTTATGCGGGCATGGCCCAACAGGTGCGAGTGACTGTTCGCACCGCGCGGGCAGTGGCGAACGATCCCAGCTTGCCCCGCTGGCTTCCGTCGTCGGAGTTCCAGCGGCCACAACCCTGATTCGTGCAGTAACTTGCACGATTTACGGAGCTCCGGAACAGCTTGGAGGACAATGGGTTAATCCCTTCGCGCCGCGCTCGCGACGGCCGGTGATTGCCTATTGTGCGGAGCGCGGGTAAGTTTGCGCCCGTTTTTGGACCCGCGGCACCAGCTGGTCCGACCTCCTACCATTGGAGCGGCGGTTGGAGATTCCCTCCACACATACAGTGCCTCTGTCGTGGTTGTTTGAGGCCGCCAGTCTCCCAATCCAATATCGGACGCTCACGGAAGTCGTGCCCGAACCGGCGCGCGACTTCGAACGCGTCGCGTCGCTGCGCGAGGAGATCCTGCGCTACAAGGAAGCGCTCGCGATTGTTCGCAAGCAGAAGGAAACAGGGTTGTGGGGCGGAAACCTGCTTGCGCCTGGTCCCTCCAAAGCGATGGGATGGAAGGAAACCGGCACGATCTTTCAGTATCGCCGGCTCCTCGAGCTCGGCTGGCCGGGGGACGCGCGGCCGTTCCGATTCGCCGATCGCTTTCTCTTCCGGTTGCTCTCGCGGGATGACGATCCGACCCTGCTCGTAGAGTTCCAGCGCGCCGCGAAGTCTGATCCTGGACTTGGACTCTGGGCGCGGAGCATGGGCGCGCAGGCAGCTGCCGCCGCGCTCGCCCGAGGCGCGCATCAGGATGATCCACGCCTGCGGGGTGCTGCCCACCGCATCGCGAGTGACATCTCGATGTACCTGCGCAGCGAGCTGGCGCAGAAGCCGTTCAAGAAGGCGCAGGGGAAGACGGTGCTGGATCCCCTCGCCTATACGCCAACGATTTTCTCGGTCGAGCTGCTGGCGTTCATGCCCGCGGTGCAGCGCGAGCGCGCCGGTTTTCTCGAGCGCCTCGCCGCGTACTTCTCGACTCCGACGTCGCGGCGCTCGTTCTTCATTTTGGCTGGGAAAAAGATGTTCCGGCCGCTGTTCGAGATCCTGGGTGATCCGATGCAGGCGGATGCCCAGGGCCGGATAGATGACGTGGCGTTCGCTGTCTACTGGCTGGAGCTGTTGGCCCGGTTGGGTATCCTGCGGCAGGTACAGCCTGCGGCGCGGGTTCTCGCCCGGCTTTACAGCGAATGCGACGACCAGGGGATCTGGTCGCCCGCCGGCCTGCGCGTCATGCCGAAGTCGACTAACCCCCTCGTATCGCCTTATTTCCCGCTGGAAGGACCGGGAAAAAGCCCAGCCCAACGGCAGACGGACGTCACGTTCCGCCTCGCGCTCATCGCGCGGCTCCTTGGGATGCCCCTGAACATCGTCTGAAATAGCGAATTGTTGAATTAAGTAGTAGTATCTGCTACTACAGTGACGCTCGACCTTACCCCATTTGGCTTCACGCCCACCGAGTCGCTCGTCTACGCGACCCTGCTGCGACTCGGCCCGTCCACCGGCTATGCCATCGCCCGCAGCGCACGACTTGCCCGAGCGAACGCCTATGGAGCGCTGGAAGGACTGGTCTCGCGCGGCGCGGCGACGCGAACTCCCCCACCCGCTCGTCCGGCCCGCTACCGGCCGATTGACCCACAGGCGCTGATCGCGCAGCTCGCGACGATCCAAGGCGAGGCCCTGGACCGTCTCGGCCGCGAGCTCCGTGGCCTGTCGCGCCCCGGGGAGCCCGTGACACGAGAGGTGGCCGGCAGCCGGGCGGTGGCGAACCTGGTCTTGCAGCTCGTCGCTCGGGCCGAGCGCAGGGTAGAAGGTGTGGTGGCACTGGAGCTGTGGCGGCCGACGCTTCCCGCCTGGCGGCGTGCAGGTGAACGCGCCCAGATGGATGTCCGTGTGCGCGGCGACGTGCCGCAGGAGGCGCCGTCATGGCTCAAGCCCGCGCGGGACGACGCACCGAGCGCCACGATTCTCGTCATGGACGAGTCGCAGCTCGTGGTCACGTCTGGCGATGGGGAGGGCATCGCCGGCTTATGGACGTCGCATCCCCTCATCGTCATGCTCGCGCGTCGCGCGCTGCAGACGGCCCTCTTGAGCCTCGCGCTGCTGGTTGGCGCGTGCCGAGCGCGACCGATTCCCGAGGCAGAGCGCTATCCAGCCGGTACGCCGTTTCGCGCGCAGTACCGGATCGTCGATGGCACGCGTCTACGGATGATCGATTCGGGGAACGGGGGGGGGACGCCGGTCGTATTGATCCACGGGATCGGCGCCTCGATGTACGGCTGGCGCTATGCGGTGCCAGCGATCGTCGCCGCGGGATATCGAGTGGTCGCGTTCGACAATCGTGGCTTCGGATTCTCGGAGAAGCCCGCGCATGGTTATCACAACGCCGACTACGTGCGGCTCGTCGTCGCCTTGCTCGACTCGCTCGGTATCTCAAGCGCGGTGCTGGTGGGTCATTCGATGGGGGGGGCGATCGCCGCCGAGGTCGCGCTGACACATCCCGATCGCGTGCGCGGCCTGGTGCTGATCGATGCGGCCGGGTATGGAATACGCTGGCCTGGCGTTCTGAAGATCGCGCGCTGGCCTTTTATCGGAGCGGTCGCGACCGCGTTTCGGGGGCGATGGATCACGGGGCGCATTCTGCGTTCAACCTTCGCGGACCCGAGCCGGGTCACCGAGGCGGCCGTCGACCAATACTACGCTCCGGTGCCCGACGCCAACTTCGGCCGCGCCTTGCGGGGTGTGCTCCGCGAGTTCAGGTTCGACAGCCTGGGCGGGGGACGTCTTGCACGCGTGCAGACACCGACGCTGATTCTGTGGGGTGATACGGATCGGCTGATGCCGCTGCGCGATGGAGCCCGGTTCGCGCGCGACTTGCCGCGCAGCGAATTCGTCGTGATCCAACGCGCGGGGCATGACGCACAGGAAGAATCGCCCGACCAGGTGAATCGTTTGTTGTTGGATTTTCTCAAAGCAGGCCTGTCCCGCATTCCGGAGAACGTCGCATGGTCCACGCCGCCCTCGCGCTCCTCGCGCTCCAGCAGCCCGTAGACTCCGCGTACACCGCTAAGATTCGTGAGCTGACGACCGAGCCTCGCTTCAATACGGAGCTGACCGATCATCTGCCCGCTGATGCCCGAGTGCCGACACCCTTCAAGGCGCTCGGCTATGTCCCGGGCACGGTCGGGCGGCTGTCGTACGTCGCCGACATCACGAGCTATTTCCGGGCGCTCGATGAGGCGTCACCTCGAGTGAAGGTGTTCGACCTCGGCACGAGCGACGAGGGCCGGCCAATGATCGTCGCCGCCATCGCCGATTCGGCGACGATCGCCCAGCTCGATCGCTATCGCGGCATCACCGCCGCACTGGCCGATCCCCGGCGGCTGTCCGCGGATTCGGCGCAGCGGCTGATTGCGGCAGGGAAGCCAATCTATTACGCGTCCGGATCCATCCACTCGCCCGAGACGGGCTCACCGGAAATGCTGATGGAATTGGCGTACCGGCTGGCGGTGGAAGACACGCCTTTGATCAGACAGATTCGCGACAGCATCATTACACTAATCACGCCAGTGACCGAAGTAGATGGCCGGGACAGGCAGGTGGACATCTACCGCTACCGGAAAGCCAACAGAAACATCGGCCCCAACCTGATTTACTGGGGCAAGTACACCGCGCACGACAACAACCGGGATGGCATCGTCATGTCCCAGGTGCTGACCCGAACAATGATGCGCGCCTTCTTCGACTGGCACCCTACGGTTCTGCACGATCTCCACGAATCGGTCCCTTTCCTCTATACGTCGACGGGCACGGGCCCCTACAACCGGGAGCTCGATCCCATCGTCATCACCGAGTGGCATGAGCTCGCGTTCCAGGAGATCACAGAACTGACCAAGCGCGGGCTGCCCGGTGTCTGGACGCACGACTTCTACGACGGCTGGACTCCGAACTACATGTTCTGGGTAGCCAACGGCCACAACTCGATCGGCCGGTTCTACGAGACGTACACGTCGCGGGGCGCCGATTGTCACACGGTGCAGCTCCCCGCGTCGCGGACGTCGGTCGAGTGGTTTCGCCCCAATCCACCGATCAACGGCGTACGCTGGTGCATCCGCAACAACATCAATTACCAGCAGTCCGCGCTGCTCATTGCGTTGAACTACATGGCGCGCAACGGCCATCGCTATCTGGATCAGTTCTATCGGAAAGGCGTTCGCGCCGTCGAGCGCGGCCGCGCGAAGGATGGTCCGAACGCTTTCCAGATTCCGGCCAACCAGGCACGCCCGGTGGAAGCGGCGAATCTGGTCAACCTGCTCCGCTTTCACGGCCTCGAGGTGCAACGCGCCGATCGCGCGTTCAAGGCGGGGGGCGTGGACGTCGCGGCAGGCGACTACATCGTGCGCCTGGATCAGCCTTACGGTCCGCTCGCCAAGAGCTACTTCAGCAAGCAGGACTACGGCCCCGATGATCCGCGACCGTACGATGACACCGGCTGGACGCTCCAGTATGTGCGCAACGTCGCGCTGCGTCCCATCAGCGACACATCGGTGCTGCGCGCGCCCATGACGCCCATGACGGCGGACGCGCGCGTCAAAGGTCAGGTGTCGGGTGCCCGGGGCGCCGGGGCATATCTGATCGCGCCGACGACCGAGACCGGTCTCACCCAGTTCCGGTTCGCGCTCCGTGACATGCGCATGTGGGCCAGCGAGGACACGTTCAGCGTGGAGCGCCGGCAGTGGGGTCGCGGCACGACGATCGTGGCGGCCGAGGGCGTGACCGACGCCGAACGGCGCATCACGCAGGCGGCCGAGTCGCTGGGGCTCAACGTCGTCGGCGTGCGGTCGGCGCCACAGGTCGCCAAGCACGAGCTCGACCTGCCGCGCATCGCCCTGGTACACTCCTGGCTCAATACACAAAATGAAGGATGGGTGCGTTACGCGTTTGACGTGCTGCGCATTCCATACACGTACATCAGCGTGCAGCAGCTCAAGAACCGCGATCTGCTGAAGCAGTTCAACGTGATCATGTTCCCGTACGTCTCGAACAACGCGCAAGCGATCGTCAACGGGCTGCCGATGAACGGCCCGCCAATCCCCTGGCGGCGCACTCCAGAGACGCCGAACCTCGGCGGCATCGATTCCACGGACGACGTGCGGCCAGGCATCGGACTCGATGGCATGACGGCGCTGAGTCAGTGGATCGACGCCGGCGGCGTGCTCATCACGGAAGGCGGCACGTCGGCGGTGTTCACGGACTTTGGCGTCACCCGTGGCGTGGACATCGCGCCTGCCCGGCAGCTGCGCGCTTCGGGCGGGATCTATCGGGCCGTGACGAAGGACGCGCGCAGTCCGATTGCCTACGGCTACGCGGATACCCTCGCCGTGTACTTCAATCAGACGCCGCTCTTCCAGGTGGACACCAGTACCGAGGTCCCGGAGGACCAGGATCCCGGGCTTACCGCCGCACAGGCGCGGGCACGGCCGCGCGTCGTGTTGGGCTTCCACCAGAAGCGCGACTCATTGCGTCTGTCCGGGCTGCTCGTGAATGGAGAGGAACTGGCCGGCCGGCCCGCAGTGCTCGACGCACCGGTGGGTCAGGGCCACGTGGTGCTGTTCGCGATCCGTCCGTTCTGGCGGTGGGAGACGCAGGGGAGCTTCGCCCTGGTGTTCAACACGATCCTGAACTGGAATGATCTGAACGTGGCGTGGCCGGCAACGTTGCGGCCGGCGGCTCGACCAGTGGCGGCGCCGGATGAAGGACCTTAGATTTCGTCAACCAAACGGTTGATGAAATCGCCACGTGCCACCTAAGCTTAGCAATGACAGGGCATTAAGAATCGTCGCAGCCGCCCGCGAAGAGTTCGCTCGACGTGGGTTCGCGGGCGCGCGCGTCGAGCAAATCGCGCATCGGGCGGGCGTCAATAAGCAACTGCTGTTCTACTACTACCACTCCAAGCGCGGACTCTTTCAGGCAGTCCTGAATCAGTCGGCCGGCGAGCTCGAGACCGCGCTGGCCGGTTTACCGTTTCCTCAAGGGCGCCCGTTAGAACGCCTCCGGCTCACGCTCCAGGCGCAATTCGAGTTCTTGTCGGGCCATCCGCAGATCGTAGCGCTGCTCGGTCAGGGAGCTGCCTTCGCGCCCGCGATCAAGCGTCTGGTCGTGCTGCTCGCGGAAGGCCAGGGGTTGGGCCAGGTGCGGGACGATCTCGATCCGCACCTGGCCGCAGCCCAAGCCCTCATCCTGATGGTGGGCTATCTCAGCATGGAGTCCGTCGTCGCGGCCAGCGCACGCCCGCTTGGTGCCGATGAGCCGGCACTCCGCGAGCGCTGGCGCGAGGCGGCCGTGGACCTAGTGGTTGCCGGCGTGAGCGCTGGCTAACACCGGAGCTTCCGTTTCGAAGATCAGGTGGCCCGACTCGAACCGGGCACCCCGCAGCGCCAGACGGAGCACGTCACCCAGCTCCTCGACCAGATGCACGTCGAGGCTCTTCCGGACGTCCTCGGGGAGATCCTCAAGATCCGCGGCGTTTTCCTTGGGCAGGATGATG
>Ga0184632_10000050_pt1 | contig 32297 bp, 28 predicted proteins | sample PLM31_50_b1_FD_133153 | JGI IMG/M metagenome (GOLD analysis project Ga0184632, IMG submission 133153) | Groundwater sediment microbial communities from an aquifer in East River, Colorado, USA - PLM3-1_50_b1 | ecosystem: Environmental > Terrestrial > Soil > Riparian zone | place: USA: East... | reverse complement strand
CGAGCGCTGGCACGCGAACGATTACATCACCATTCGCGTCGAGCGAAGCGGGCACACGCCCCGCATCGATCTCCCCCGGGTTGTCGCCGAGCCGCCCCGGCCACCCCGTCAGGGGCAAGGCAGGGGAGGACCTGGCCAGGGACCACCCGGCGGGGGACGACCGCGCCGATAAGCCGGAAAAGACTGAGGGACCCGCTGCCCTTCTGGCAACGGGTCCCTTTCGTTTCTTGCTTTACGTCAGTGGATCGCTCTTTAGGCGATCGGTCGGACGTTCGTCGCCTGCGGCCCCTTGGGGCCGCTGGTCAGGTCGAACTCGACCTTCTGGTTCTCCTCCAGATTGCGGTATCCGGCGCCCGAGATCGCGCTGAAATGCACGAAGACGTCGGGGCCTTCCTCCTGGGAAATGAAGCCGAATCCCTTCTCGGAGCTGAACCACTTCACGGTGCCAGTCGTCACTTGCTGTTCCCTCCCTTCCCGGCCGTCCCGAACCTGAATACTGTTCGTCGGCCTCCGGCTCTTCTAGCCGGCGAGGGAACTGCTCGAAAGCGACCTGCCAAGCGGAACTGCTCTGCGATGCTGGACCCTCTGACCATGACTCTAGCAGGCCGTGGTGACACTTCCGGGGGAGGAGGAGGTCGATCTGGTAACCTAGGTGCACGGACAGCACGCATGCTGCCCTGTGAGGCTTCGTTCTCCGGTTCCTCCTTGTAGGCGGTCTCGGGTTAACTCGAATCCTCCCCGAACCGCAATGCGGCCCGGATTCAGTGGCCGCCAAGGAGTAGAACCATGTCAGATCCAACCTTCCTAGAGCTTGGCGTGTCCGCGCCCGTCGCGGAGACCCTCGCTCGAAGGGCAATCCATCTCCCATTTCCCATCCAGACGCTCGTCCTGCCCGATGCCCTCGCCGGCCGGGATGTGCTGGCACGCTCGAGGACGGGCTCGGGTAAAACCCTGGCGTTCGCGCTTCCGATCGTCGAGCGCACGGACCCCAAGGCCACCCGCCCGTCGACCCTGGTTCTCGTCCCGACCCGTGAGCTCGCTTCACAAGTGGCCGGCGACTTCTTCGACGTCGCTGCCGTGAAGGGCCTTCGGGTCGCTGCCGTATACGGCGGCGTCGGCCTGAGCGACCAAGCCAAGCGCGCGTCTCGTGCGCACATCGTGATAGCCACGCCCGGCAGGCTCGAGGATCTGGCGCAGAGAGGGCTGATAAAGCTGGACGGCATCGGTGTCCTCGTCCTCGATGAGGCGGACCGCATGCTGGACATGGGCTTCCAGCCCCAGGTCGATCGGATCGTTCGCCGTCTCCCCAAGGAGCGTCAGACGATGTTCTTCTCGGCGACGCTCGATGGCGAGGTCGGGATCCTGGCCCGGGCTTACACCCGAAATGCCCGGCTGCACGAGATCCAATCGCGAATGGAGACCGTGGACGAGGTCCAGCACCGGTTCGTGCCTGTGACCGACCACGGCAAGGTCGGGGCGCTTGCGGACCTAATCAAGGCAGAACAGGGAACCTCGCTGGTGTTCGTAAGGACCAAGCGCGGCGCCGATCGCCTGGTCTCCAAGCTCAAGGCGCACGGCGTCCACGCCGTGGCCATGCATGGCGACATGCGGCAGAGCGCCCGCGAGCATGCCCTGGCGAGGTTCGAATCCGGAAAGGTCCGCACCATGGTGGCCACGGACGTGGCCGCGCGGGGGCTGGACCTCGACAGCATCAGCCACGTGATCAACTTCGACCCGCCGACCGACCACAAGGACTACGTGCACAGGGTGGGACGGACCGCGCGAGCAGGCAGGGCAGGGGTGGGCGTGACGTTCGTGCTGCCGGATCAGCAGAGCGACGTGAGCCGGGTCGCGGTCAGGCTGAAGCTCCAGGAGGAGTTCCAGAATGAGGGGATGAAGGTCGCCCCTCCCCGTCTCGTGTACGCGTCGAAGCGGGGAAGGCGTTCCCAGCTCGCTGGCCGGAGCGGCCGCAGGTTCTGACCGGCACCACCCTCACTTCGTGGCGACGGGTTCTTCCTCCCCGATCAGGTGAGTGACGGGGATATCGAAGCGAGTGCTCACTCGGTTCGGGAGATCCAACTTGAGCCATTTAGACGGCCCCGGCGGTAGCGTCGAGAGGATAATCTCGTCGAATTGCGCTTCCCTGACGCGTCCTCGATCGCCAGCAGTGGGTTGCCGTCACCGACCTCCCCGTCCACCTCGGCGCCGAGCGCCCGGAACCGCTCCAGGGCCTTGTCGAGATGCCCTTGTGCGGTTGTCCTGGCCTCGCCCTCAGTCCATACATGGTCGGCTGGCGGCGCGGCGGGGACCACGATGAAGAACGAGCTTGGCCCAGCCCTCAAGCAGTCCCGGATCCGAGCGACCAGGTGCTCGCCACTCAGTGTTTGGTTCGCGACCACGAGGTAGCGCCGCATTGGGGCTTCACCTCCTAGAGCCCCCTCGCCCACGATGATACGGCGGGCCTCCGATTTGGGCGAAACGACCGACCACGGCGGATACACTCGTCCCCGGGTGGATGGCCGGGCGGACGAAGGCGACGGTCTTGAAAACCGTTAGGGGCGCAAGTCCCTCGTGGGTTCGAATCCCACTCCGCCCGCTGTCGACTTGTGGCAACGCGTACTTGATCGGGGTTCCATCGGATCTGGCACACCACGGTGTCGCGAGGGCACCAACTAGGATGTGGCCGTGACAAGGTGTGTGTTCTGCGGGTCAAGAGTGCACACACGTTCGCGAGGGAATGTGTGCTCCTTTTGCGGTCAAGAGCAACCAAGTAATAGCCCGTCGCGCGAGGCCAGGTCGAGTATCGATGCGCTCATCCAGTCGCGCGTCGGTGACGATCATGAGTTCAAACCATCGGGTCGGGGTAAGCAGTGTCTGGCGTGTGGTTTCGCTGAGTGGCTACACCACCCCGGGTACCGGCGGCCGAAGCCGCCGGCTTCCTAATGCTCAGCGTCTAAGGAAGCGCATTCGTCCTAGCTGAATCCGCTTTGAGTTCTACCCACGCCTCCATCCAGCCATCAGACCAACCTCTCTCTTATGAGGGGGTGTTAGCCTCCGAGCCCATGTGAGAATCGGATGATGAGTGAGCGGCTACAGAGATGGCGGGTGGCATGGGGGGATACGTGGACAGACCCCTGGCGAGGGCTGGGAATAGGTCTGCGGGAACGTCGGAGGCTCGTCAGGCTTGCTAGGAGCGCCGAGCGCATTACCGACGTTCAGGATGCAGAGCGAGTGCGCAGCTACATAGGTCGGGGGCTTCTCTCCCAGCGGCGTCTTTTCGTCTTTGGAGCTGTGTGCGGTGTCCTCCTGCTGACCCTAGAAGCCGCCTCTGTGGTCCTGGGGTGGCTATCCTTCCGGGTCCTTCTGGCGCATATCGTCTTCCTAGGGGGCCTTTGGGCTGCTTACCAGTTGTTCATCCGCTTCATCACGCGCAAGTGGGCACGGACAAGCAAGGCTAACGGCTGGGAACTCTCTAACAACCCGGCCACTTTCCCTTGAGCATGGCCGAGCAACCTCCCTTCCGAACCGTCCTTCGGTACTTCCTCGGACTGGGCACTTGGGGGTTCGGCGGGCCCATAGCGACGGTCGGCTACATGCAACGGGATCTGGTGGAGAAGCACCAGTGGCTCGATCGTCAGGACTTTCTGAACGGAGTGGCGCTCGGTCAGACGATGCCCGGGCCCCTGGCCGCTCAGGTTGTTATGTGGGTCGGGTATCTGCGAGCCGGACCGCTGGGGGCGCTCGCCACGTCGGGGCTTTTCATTCTGCCTTCCTTCGTTCTGGTCCTTGCGGTGGCGGTCGCCTACGTCGAGTACCAGGGGCTCACGGTCGTGCAGTCGCTCTTCTATGGGATCGCCCCTGCGGTGATGGCCATCATCGCTCTGGCAGCGGTGAAGCTTGGTCGTTTGACGAACCGCGCGGATCCGAGACTGTGGGTGATCTCGGCCGTCACCCTGGCTGTCACGGCGGCAACCGGGGCGGAGATCGCCCTTCTGTTCGTCGCCGCGGGCCTGGTGATGATGCTCTGGGAGGCGCCGCCGCGCTTCCTGTCAGGCCGAGCGATGATTCTGTCGCCCGTCGGGTTCTCCATCCTGACGGGCTCCTCTGGGACCGGAACGCTCCTCACGCTGTCGCTCTTCTTCCTCAAGGCGGGAGCATTCATCTTCGGCAGTGGTCTGGCGATCGTGCCGTTCCTGCGGGAAGGGGTTGTGGAGCAACACCACTGGCTGACCGAGCGGCAGTTCCTGGACGCCGTGGCCATGGGGCTGATCACGCCAGGGCCTGTCGTCATAACGGCTGCGTTCATCGGCTACCTCGTTGCGGGGATGGCCGGCGCTGCCGTATCCACGGTGGCCATCTTCCTGCCCATCTACCTGGGCGTCGTGATCCCCGCCAGATGGTTCATCCGCCATCAGGGCCACCCCCGGGTGCGAGGGTTCGTCAAGGGAGCGACCGCGTCGGCGGCCGGCGCCATTGGAGGAGCCACGATAGTGCTTACCAGAGGTGCGGTGATCGACTGGCCCACGGCCGCGATCGCGCTGGCCGCCCTGGCCTTCGTGTGGAGGTTCAAGAACCGGGAGCCTTTCCTGGTGCTCGCGGCGGGTCTTGCGGGGTTGGTTATCTACCCGTTGGTCCGCTAGCCCCTATCTGGGTGCCACCACCAGGCTCTGATTGCCGCTGCCGATGCGGCCGTGTTCGTCCCAGATGACGCTCTGGGCCAGGCCGATCCCGCGAGGATCGATCCTGGTTATCGCGTCGAGGCAGACCCACTCGCCCTCGGGCATCCGGATCAGATGCACGGTGAGCTCAGTGTTGATAGAAAGGAAGCGATCGAGCGGGAGCTCCATGCTGATCCCGTTTCCGGAGTCGGCCGCGGCGAGGACCCTGGTGAGTGGCGACGGAACCTCGTCGGGGAGGAGTGGGATACGCATGCGCATCCAGGCCGCGGCGGGTCCAGGTGTGAAGAACGAGCCCCTGGCCGAACGCCATTCCATTGAGGCGAAGTAGCTCGGCCCGCCCCATGGATCGTACATCGGATCGGGCTGCAAGTCGTCTGGACCTGGGGGCGGCGTCGTGTCCAGTCCGGTATCCGGGAGGGACGGCTCGCCGGGCCGGATGCGCCAGACGCTCGCCCGGGCCACTGGGTCCTCGCCGGAAGAAAGCGTGGCCTCCGCGAGCTGGACGCGACGGCCAGGCCTGAGCACGCGGGCCTCTACTTGTAGCGGCGTCAAGGGGATGGGCCGAAGCACGTCCAGCGTGAACCGGGCCACCTGCATCTCGCCCCCGGGGTCCAGGGCCTCGATCGCTCTTCCCAGCAGCGCCGCCGGCGGGCCGGCGTGCTGGGCGTTCGGGTCCCACGGCCCGCGCGTCCATTCGGTCGGGACGAACCGGTTGTCATCGTGGAGGTAGAACGCGTCGCTCATATTGCGAGGGTATCGAATTAGTCCTTCGGTCTACGGAGTCGAGCCGTTCGGCAGTGGTCGGGCCTCACCCCAAAGTGCAGGATTGTCTCGGGCCGGGGGACGGCCTTCCGAGCATAAGGGGTCGGATATGGACATACAGGACGATCGATGGACCTTCTTCCGCGAGCCCTCCGGGCCGATGATCACGGAACATCCCTCACGTGTCCGGATCCTCCTGGAAGAGGCCATCGTCGAGGACCTGTTCCGCGACCTTCACGATGACTGCGGAGACGATTACTGGTGCTTCGCCTGCCGTGAGGACATCCGGCGGGAGGCGCTCCTCTGGCTCCACGAGCTGAACGTCCTGCCCGAGTCCGAAGGCCCGCGGGTAGTGCCGACGGTCGAGGTCCAGCCGTGGGACGCGCATCTCCTCATGGCCTCGCGCCCACACGAGACGCGGAGCTGACCGGAAGCCGGTTACCAGGCGAACGCCTCCGGCGACTCGCCACCGGGCCCGGGGAAGATGGAGTCCAGTCGCTGCAGCGTTTCTCTCTCGAGCCTGATCTCGAGAGCCCGGAGCGAGCCGTCCAGCTGTTCGAGCGTCCGAGGGCCGATGATGGGTGCCGTGACCGCCGGGTTCGCTAGGAGCCAGGCCAGGGCCACGTCGCCCGGTTCCTCCCCAAGGTCAGCGCATATCTTCTCGTAGGCCTCCAGTTGCTTCCGATGCTCGGCGATCCTCCTGCGCTGCTCCTCGCTGGATCGCCTGCCCCTCGCCGCCTTGTGGACGGCACCACCCAGCAGCCCGCCGGCCAGCGGGCTCCACGGGATCACCCCCATCCCATACTCCCGGCACGCGGGCAGGACCTCCAACTCGACCATCCGGGCCGACAGGTTGTAGAGGCACTGCTCGGAGACGAGCCCGAGGAAGTTGCGCGCCCGAGCCGTCTCGTTCGCCCGGGCGACGTGCCAGCCGGCGAAGTTGCTGCTTCCGACGTAGATGATCTTCCCCTCGCGAACCAGCTGCTCCATCGCCTGCCAGATCTCCTCCCAGGGCGCGGCGCGGTCGATGTGATGCATCTGGTAGAGATCGATGTGGTCGGTCTGAAGACGCCGTAGGCTTCCCTCGCACGCGGTGCGGATGTGTGCGGCAGACAGTCGAGACTCGTTGGGCCACTCGCCCATCCGCCCATACACCTTCGTGGCGAGGACGACCTTCTCTCGCCGTTCGCCCTTCGCCAGCCATCTGCCGATGATCTGCTCGGTGACACCCTCGCCCAACTTCCAGCCGTAGACGTTGGCCGTGTCGAAGAAGTTGATCCCGTGCTCCAGGGCGCGGTCCATGATGGCGTGCGCGTTTTTCTCGGTAGTGATTGGGCCAAAGTTCATCGTGCCCAGGCAGAGCGGGCTGACCATGAGCCCCAGACGGCCGAGATGCCGATACTCCATTGCGAGTCTCCCTTCCAACTATCTGAACGAATGGCTCCATTATCGTTCGGGCCCGCGGAACGGTCGCCGCCGATACACTGACCAACGCCAGATGACGACTCTCGACGTCGCGGTGATCGGGGCAGGAATCCACGGCGCGTCCGCCGCCTACCATCTGGCCAACCGTGGCGTGAGGGTCGCAGTCTTCGACAGGGGGATGCCGGCGGGAGGTCCTACCGGCCGCTCGAGCGCCGTGTGCCGCGCGTATTACACGAATGAGTTCCTTGCGTGCGCCGCCCGCGACAGCATCCGGATGATGGCGAACTTCCGCGAGCTAACTGGCGCCGACTCCGGCTACCGGCGAACCGGGGCATTGTTCCTGCACCCGCCCCAGGATCGCGAACAGGTGGAGGTAGCAGTCGAACAGCTGACCGAGCTGGAAATAACTACGGAATTGCTCGAGCCCGCCGAGATCGCCCGCCGGTTTTCGCATTTCGACCTAAACGGAATCGGGCTGGGCGCGTGGGAGGCAGACGCTGGATACGCGGACCCGGCGGGGACGACCCTGGGTCTGTTCAACAAAGCGGTCGAGCTTGGCGCGGAACCCCGGCTCAGACGCGCGGTGACCGGCATCGAGCCACAGCCCAGCGGTGCCATCCTCGTGACCTCGGACGACACGAGGACGCTGGCCGATCGAGTGCTGATCGCGGCCGGACCTTGGACAGGACCGCTGGCTCTCCAGGTGGGCGCGAAACTCCCGCTGACCGTCGAGCGCCACATCGTCGGCACCTTCCGGTGGGCGGGCGCCGAGCCCATGCCGCTGCACGCGGACATCGTCGGCGGCTACTACTTCAAGCCCGAAGGACAGGAGTTGTTCCTTGTTGGTCCATTGCACGCCGCCGCCCACGCCGACCCTGACGACTATCCCGAGCACATAGGTGAAGGTGAGATCGCGGAGCTCTCGAGGGCTGTGGTCAGGCGGGTGCCTCAACTATCGAAGGCGGAGGTCCACGGAGGCTGGGCCAGCCTTTACGACGTGAGCCCAGACTGGATGCCGGTGATCGGCGAGATCGCCCCGAACATCTTCGTCGACGCGGGAACGAGCGGACATGGGTTCAAGCTTGCCCCAGCGCTCGGCGCGCACGTAGCGGCCATGGTGATGGGCGAACATGTCCCGGGGCTCGAACAGTTCGATCCTGATCGTTTCCAAGTGGCACAGACACTATCGGCCGGCTACGGCGACGCCCGGATCCTCGGCTAGTCCGGCCGGTTCTGGACGAACTGCCAGCCGAAGCGACCCTTGATGCACAGATGTCCGCTGGTGACCTCGTGGTCCAGGGGTGAGGTCGCCTTCACTATCTCGTTGTCCTGGACGTGCAGGGTGAGCGTGCAGCCCACGCCGCAATATGGGCAGATCGTGTCGGTTTGAGTTTGTGCGGATTCGTCCCAGGTGCCGTCCTCGCGCATGTCGTATTCGCTCTTGAACATCAGCGCGCCCGTCGGGCACACGCCGATGCAGTTGCCGCAGTAGACGCAGGCGGACTCGGTGAGAGGCAGGGCGAACTCGGTGGAGATTCGTGCGTCGAAGCCTCGGCCCGCGACGGCTATCGCGAAGGTGTTCTGCGCGTCCACCCCGCAGGCCTCGACGCATTTGTAGCAGAGGATGCACCGCGAGTAGTCGCGCACGTAGAGCTCGTTGTCGACCTTGACCGGCTGGTGAACGGTGGCCGCGACCGAGGGCTCTGGCGGCTCGTGTTCCCCTGCGACGAGGGCATCACGCACGCCCGCCCGCGCGGGCTCCGCCAACGTCCCGAACCGCTGCGGGTCGGCGCCGTAGCGCTCGGCGTAGGCGGCCAGGCTCCCGTCTGGAGCGGCGGGCCCGGCCAGCGACACATCGACCGAGGATGCGAGCAGCTCGATCACCAGCTTCCTCGACAGGCGAACCCGTTCGGAGTCGGTATGCACGACCATGCCGGCCTCTGCCTTGCGCGAGCACGCCGGCACCAGGACGCGAGACCCCTCCACCTCCACCACACAGACGCGACATGCGTTCACCGGAGTCAGGTTCTCCAGGTAGCAGAGCGTCGGAGTGTCGATGCCTTCGTCGCGGCACGCCTGGAGGAGGCTCGTGCCCTCCGGCACCCGAGTCTCCACTCCGTCGATCGTCAGATCGACGAGGCGTCGAGGCGGCCCGATGGGGATCGGCGTGCTCACTTGGCCCTCCCGTTGAACGCGCCGAGCCTCACTATCCCGGACTGAATGGCCGAGGAGGCGGTCTGGCCGAGACCGCAGATCGAGGCGTCCCGCATCGCCTGGCCGATCTCGTTCAAGAGGACCATTTCGTCTTCCCTGGAGCCGATCGGCTGACCGGCCTTCAATCGATGCAGCAGCTCCTCCTGCCGGACGGTCCCCACCCGACAGGGCACGCACTGACCGCAGGACTCATCACGGAAGAACCGAGCGATCCGAAGCAGGATCGCGTCGAGGTCGACCGTATCGTCGAAGGCCATCACGACGCCGGACCCGAGCGTCGTGCCCGCGGCTTTCGTGTCCTCGAATGTCAGAGGCAGATCCAGTTCATCGGGCCCGACGAACGACCCCGCGGCGCCGCCAAGCAGCACCGCCTGCAGCGGCCTGCCGCCCCGCACCCCGCCGGCCAGATCCAGCAGATCTCGAAGCGTCGTCCCGAACTCGACCTCGTAAAGCCCGGGTTTTTCGACACACCCGGACAAGCAGAACAGGCGCCACCCGGTGGAATCGGTCGTGCCGACCTTGGCGTACTCCGCGCCACCGATGCGAAGGATCTCCAGCACGTTTACCAGGGTCTCGACGTTGTTGACCCCGGTCGGTTTCCCGAAGAGACCGTTGGTCACCGGGAAAGGCGGCTTGTTCCGAGGCTCGGGCCGCTTCCCCTCGATCGAGTTGAACAGGGCCGTCTCCTCCCCGGCGATGTACGCGCCCGCCCCACGTCGGATCTCGATGTCGAACGCGAATCCTGCACCCATCACGTCGTCGCCCAGGAGCCCCCGCGCCCGAGCTTGCTCGATGGCGTTCGTGAGCGCGAGAGCAGCGACCGAGTACTCACCGCGTAGGTAGATGTACCCGCGCTCCGAACCTGTCGCGTAGCCCGCGATGGTGAGCGCCTCGACGACCGCGAACGGGTCCAGCTCCATGAGGACTCGGTCCTTGAACGTGCCGGGCTCGGATTCGTCGGCGTTGCAGACGAAATAGTGTGGACGGACGGTCTGCTTCGCGACCGCCTCCCACTTCACCCCGGTTGGGAAGGCGGCGCCGCCCCGGCCTAGCAGCTTCGAGTCCTTGACCTCCCGGATGACTCCCTCTGGGCCGAGCCCAACGGCGACGCGGAGCGCCTCGTAGCCCCCGTTCGCTCGAAAGTCGTCCAGGGAACTCGGGGACACCCGACTCACCCGCCGCAGCAGATGGAGGTCGGCTCCCCAGGGGCGCGAAAAGATCTGAGGGGCGGGGATGAAGTGCAGGTTCCATGGACGGGCCTGGATGATTTTCGCACCCTCACCTGCCTCGATCGGACCGAGCATATCGCTGTCTTCGTCAGACCCGGTCTGAATGAAGATCGCCGGCGCTCGTTCGCATTGGCCGAGGCAGGGACTTCGCGCCCACGTACCTTGCCCGTTCGGACTGGGTGTTCCCGGCGGGCCCCATACAGCTTGCAGTTGTGCGCACATGTCTTCGGCGCCGTTCGCCATGCAGGCGATGTCGTCGCAGACGTGCATGACCTCGGGGGGTCGTTCCTCCAGCGAGAGCAGCGCATAGAAGCTGGCTACGCCGTAGGCCTCGGCGGGCGGAATCGTCAGCCTTCTGCAGATGTAGCCAAGGGCGCCCTTGCTGATCCATCCCATCCGGTCCTGGACGGCGTGCAAGGCGGGAAGCAACAGGTCTCGCCTCGATCTCGCCTCCCGGCCGCCATGCGAGACGTGACTGTCGAGCCCTCGTCGCTCGCCGCCTTCCCAACCGGTCTCCGGAGGGCCGAGAAGGTCGTCCACCGCCGCGCGCTCCTCGGCTGTCGGTAGCGCCTCGAGGAGATGGAGATCCATTCAGGCCCTCGCGGGCTCGTTTAGCCGGTCGATCCGGATGGCGGTGGCCTTGAACTCGGCGGTGCCGGACTTCGGGTCGGTGGCGTCGATCGTCAGGAAGTTCGTCATCACATCGTCGCCGAAGTGAAGGGTCATGAAGGCGAGTCCTGGCCGCAGGGATTGGTCGAACCTGACGGGGACCTCGACCGATCCTCGCCGGGAGCTCGCCTTGACCACTTCGCCTTCGGTCAGCCCGTAGCGTTCTCCGTCCTCGGGCGAGAGATCGAGGGACTCTCCCCGTCGCATGGGCGAGCGGTAGCCGCCCGTCTGCACGCCGGTGTTGAACGAGTCGAGCCTGCGGCCGGTAGTGAGGCGGATCGGGAACTCCTCGGTGAGCTCGTCGACCGGCGGATCCTGTTCGACCACGTGGAACGGCGCGGGCCGCCCTCTCTTGACCGGGTCGTCATCCCACAACCGACTGTGGATGAACTGCTCGCCCGGATGGTCCTCGTCGTAGCACGGCCAGTGGATCCCGCCCATAGCCTCCAGACGCGCGTACGACATGCCCGCGTGCATGGGAGAGAGCGAACGGACCTCGTTCCAGACCTCCTCGGCGGTGGGCTCGCCCCAGTTGTAGCCGAGCCGTTGGGCAATGTCGCAGATGATCAGGATGTCATCGCGGGCCTGGCCCGGAGGGTCGAGGGCCTTGCGGACCCGCTGGACGCGCCGTTCGCTCGAGGTCACAGTCCCCTCGGCCTCGCACCAGGTGGCGGAGGCGGGCAGGACGACGTCGGCCATCGAGGCGGTCTTCGTCAGGAAGATGTCCTGCACTACCAGGTGCTCGAGCCCATCGAGCAGCTTCAACGCGCGATGGGCGTCGGCTTCGGATTGCGCGGGGTTCTCCCCGATCACGTAGAGGTGGGTCAGCTCACCTCGCTCCATGGCCTCGAACATCGCCGATAGGTGCCAGCCACGCTCGGACGGGATCCTGCCCGGCGTGCCCCAGACGCTCTCGAACTTGGAACGGAGCTCGGCCTCCTCCAGGTCCTGGAACCCGGTGAGGCGGTTGGGGATGGCGCCCATGTCGCCGCCGCCCTGAACGTTGTTCTGGCCACGGAGCGGGTTGAGCCCCGAGCCGTACCGGCCGACGTGGCCGGTCAAGAGCGCGAGATTTATGAGCGCCAGCACGTTGTCCACGGCGTTGTGGTGCTCGGTTATGCCGAGGGTCCAGCAGATCTGCGCGCGATCGGCCTTCGCGTATGCGTGCGCGAGCTCACGGATGGCCTCGGCCGGGACGCCTGTCTCCTTTTCCGCGCGCTCGAGTGTGTAGGCCTCGACGCAAGCCGCGTACTCTTCGAACCCTGTCGTTGCCCGGTCGATGAAGGACCTGTTCTCCAGCCCTGCGTGCAATATCTCCCGGGCCATTGCGTTCGCCAGGGCGATGTCGGAGCCCACGTCCAACCCGAGCCAGACGTCCGCCCACTGTGCGGAGTCCGTTCGACGGGGATCGATGACGTAGAGGCGTGCGCCGCGGCGCACGCCCGTCAGGACGTGGTGGAAGAAGATGGGGTGGGTCTCACGGGCATTAGACCCCCACAGCACTATCACGTCCGTGTTCTCGACCTCTTCGTACGAGCTGGTGCCGCCCCCGGCACCGAAGACCGCCGCCAGACCGACGACGCTCGGCGCGTGTCAGGTGCGGTTGCAGCTATCGACGTTGTTGCTGCCCATTACAGCTCGGGTGAACTTCTGAGCCATGAAGTTCATCTCGTTGGTCGCCTTCGAGCAGCTGAACAGGCCGAACGACCTGGTCCCGCCCCGCTCCGCCGCGACGGCGAAGCCGGTCGCAGCGCGATCGAGAGCTTCGTCCCAGCTCGCCGGACGCAGTGAGCCGTCCTCCCGCACCAGCGGTTCGGTGAGCCTCACATAACGCTGTCCCATCCTCACCTCCTTCCCGTTGCCTAGAACCGGAATGTACTGCACATCGGCATCGCCGGAGTGTGAGAATCCCTCAAGGACTCTTGACACGGAAGGAGGTTCGGGCCGTGGGCATCCAGCTCAAGCACCACTCGCCGTCTGGCGAGACCAGGCCATGGACGCTGAAGGAGATCATCCAGGGCCGGCCGTTCGACCGCGTGACCCATCCGATGTTCGTCCACTTCCCGATCGCGGGCTACGTCGGCGCGCTCGCTCTGGACGTCATGTCGAAGCTGTGGACCTTCCCCTCCGCGCCGCTCGCCGCTTCCTGGCTCATCATCGGTGCCTTCGCCGGTACCGCCGCTGCGGTCATCACCGGCCTGGTCGACCGATCCACGATGCGTCCGGGATCCAGGATCCGAAATGTGGCGAACCAGCACATGTGGGTCCAGTTCGCCGCTGCCGGGCTCTTCATCCTTAACTTCGTGCTGCGCTGGCCGGACCGGCACCTGGCCGAGGCGAAGGCGATCTGGATAGTCCTGGACATCATCGGCGTGCTGGTCGTATCCGTTGGCGCCGACATCGGCGGCAGGATGGTCTACAAGATGGGCTTCCGGGTCGGAGGCTCGGCCGACGACTAGCCGTCTACGGGATACACGCGATGAACTCGTACGTGTCCCTGAACGCCCTTCAGCTGCACTGATCGCGCCTCGGTGGCGAATGCGGCTAGGAGCCCCTCGGCTCCAGGGACCGACAGCATCTCATCGGTGAGGTAGATCTCGTTGGCCTCTGACAGCGCCTGTACGCGGGCAGCGAGGTTGACTGCCTGGCCGAAGTAGTCCAGTCGACCGTTCAGCGTCACGGCCAGGCACGTGCCCACATGGACACCGACTTTCAAGCCGATCAGATCGTTGCCGGCCTCCGCATTGAATCGGGCGATCTGCGCGTGCATGTCCAATGCAGCTCTCAGCGCATCCAGCGGGTCGTGAAAGCTCGCCATGACGGCATCGCCGATCGTCTTCACGAGCGCTCCCGAGTTCCTGGAGATGGAATCACGCAGGTAGCCGAAGTGCAGGCGAACGAGGTCGAACGCCTTCATGTCGCCGATGCGGTCGTAGAGCGCAGTCGAGCCCTGGATGTCGGTGAAGAGCAGGGCGAGTCGCTTCACCGCGAGCCCCTCCGCCGCAACGATCGTCTCCGACTCGAACAGATCGAGGAACGTCTGGTTCGAGAGAAGTTGGGCACCGGAAAGGAACGGCTTCATCGTCCACTCGTAGTCGCCCGGGAGGTTGACGACGAGCAGGGCGAATCGCCTATCGGTCGCGTTGGTGAATTCGACGCGCACCGGGCCGGCGGCGATCTCCTCCTCGTACCCGGGGGATCGCGTACCGTTGTAGTCGAAGGCGAAACTCCGGGTCTCGTCGGTCCGATCGTTGCGCACGATCAGCACCGGTCCGTTCGTGAACCAGAGGTATCCGGGATCGGGAGCCGCCTCGAAAGTGATGGCTTGGCCCGGCTCGAAGAAGGCGCAGAAGGCTGCATGGCGCCGCAGGTGCTCGCGTAACGGCGATCTGTCATGCACCACGCCGTTCTCCGTGAAGCGGTAGGCGAAGAAGAACTCCTCGGGGCTCAACGACCACGGGTCGTGGTATCGGGACCGTCTGATCTCCTTCGACACGCTGAAGGTGATCTCGATGAAGTCACTCAGATCGGCTTCGCGATTGGCGCTACAGACCTGGCAGAAGAAATGAGCCGTCGCCGAGTTGAGTGACTGAAAGCTCTCGACGATGTCGCCGCAACCCGGGCATACGTAGTGCCATTCCATCCGCAAGAGACCGACCTTGCGCCCGTGGAGGAAAATGTCGATGAGAGCCGCTTCGTCGCAGCCGTGGCTCTTCGCGAACGCGACGGGGTTGATACGCACGAGTTCCTCGTCGCTCGCTGTTCGCACGAAAGACTCGAGCAGGACTCGCGGGTCACCCGAGTCGGGGAGGAGCCGGTCGAGCTGCTCCAGCTTCGTCGCAAGCAGTCCCTCATTTACGTCGATCAATGCGCCAGGACTCAGAACGCGGACGACAGACCGAGTAGGATCATCGTTCGCCTCCCAGTCTCTCTATGAAGGCCAGGATCCGCCGCCATGCGTCGTCGCACGCGTCGCGATACTGGTCGAACGCCCGATCGAAGAAGGAGTGCGGAGCACCCTCGTAGGTGACGAGTTCGTTCGCGACCCCTAGGCCATCCAGGACCCGCCTGAACGCTTCGATGTGCTCCTTCGTGATCCCCTCATCGGCCCCGCCGAAGAGCCCCAGGACCGGGCACTCGAAGCCGGGCGCCAGGAGGACCGGCGCGTTCATGTCCTGTCGGTCCCGTTGCGCAACCCGGCCGTAGAACCCGATGACTCCTGCCAGGCCATGACCCCTCGCCGCCTGGTTGAAAGAGTTCCGTCCGCCGAAGCAGAAGCCCACCGTGAACACAGCAGAGGACTCCCCGCCGCCCGGTGACCGGACATGGGTGACGGTCGCGGCCACGTCCTGCGCGATGCCATCTGGGGTCGTCCGCTCGACGTGCGACATGTAGTCGAAGTCGTCGCCTCTGGCCTCTCCAGACCCGACTCCCGCCGTCCGCCCGAAGTAGTCGAAGGCGGTCGCATTGACCCCGGCGGCCGCGAAGCGCTCCGCAAGCTCCTGGTAGAAGGGGTGGAGACCCCTCACGTCGGGCAGGATCACGATCCCCGGCCCGCCGGGAGCAGCCGCCACGGCTGTGTAAGCCGCGAACCGGGTGCCGTCGGCGGCGACGAGCTCAACCTCTTGCCCTTCGGCTCGGTCAGCTCCGCCGCTGATCGGCGGCAGCGGTGGACGGGCCTTCGAGTCGTAGCACATCGCGACGCGGGATCGTACACCCGCCGGCCGCTAGCGGTTCACCACGTCGAATCAGCAGCTCAAGCTCCGGGGATTGAGGTGGTCTCTGGAAATGCGCGACCAGCCCTCTAAGCCTCAAACTGGAACGGCAATAAGATCGGAACCGTCACCCGAGAGGCGTGGCCTGCTAAGGAGGTAAACGGAATCGTGTTCCGACTTGGCACTGCGGCCAGACCGACAAGATCGACACTCTGTCATGTCGGAATCCTGTGCCTGGGGTTGGCCATCGCGTCGTGTGCGCAGCAGCCGGCTGCCCAACAGCCGCCGAGCGGTTCCAGGGTCTCGACTCCTAGCCAAACGCCAGGAGGGACCGCCTTTTCTGGTGCCGTCGACAGCCCACCGATCGACTGGAGCAGCCCCCCGATCGACGGAACTGTCGTGGCGACTGTAGAAGAGGCAAGTTCCATATTGACGTTCCAGCCAGTCGTTCCTGCTGGCCTCTCCAGCACCCCCATTTTCGTGGTGAGACCTCCTCAAGACGATGGGGGGACCTTGGCACTCATGTACTCCGACCCGGAGTACGGCACCTTTTACCTGACCGAGGTCATCTCGCAGACCAATTCTGATGAGTTGAAAGCTTTAGCGGCCAACTGCGATCAGGATGCCGAGTGCAGCGGCAAGTTTTCGATCGTGACCGTCAGGGACGGTCTCGACGCCCTTCTCATAGCCGGTTCGGAAGCAACGAGCATTGTTGTGCTGTCTGGCGATGTCAGGATCGATATCGTTGGCCCCGCCGCGACGTTCAGCCCTGATGAGGCAGTGACGTTGGCGAATGCGCTCTAAGGGGCCGGCCGATTTCAGCGGCGGTTTCACACCCGCCTCTTGCTGCCACTCATAGTTCCGGCGTTTACATCTGACCGATTCTCAGGAGCATCTAGCCGCCCGCCGACTAGGGCCCCGAGGCCGACCGGGGCCAAAATAGCAAGCTAATTGTGGGGCTCGAGGTAGCGGAGGAGAAGCGACGGACCTTGCCAGGATGGCGGCGAGCAAGCTCTCCGAGGTGTGGAGGCGATGACCTTAATCGGTACTGAGCTCGCGTCGAAACCTCTCCCGTGAGCCCCGTGTCTGTGCGAAGCGTAGTCATTGCCTGTGGGTTGGCCGCCGTCCTGCTCGTTTCCGGATGTTCCGCCGGGGCGGCCTCGGGAGGGGCGGCGGTCGCGGACCAAGGCGCCGAGCGTGCGTGCGCTGGCCTCCAGGAGCTCGTTGCGGCGCTTACTGCGAGAACACTCGGGGCCGCGGAGCTTCGAGCGAAGCTCGGGCAGGTCTACAACGACGCGCTGACTTCGGCCAATCCGATCGTCCGGGCCAGGGCGGTCGCCCTGTTCGCGGACGCCACGACCATGACGACGGGAGGACAGGCGCCGACTCTTTCGGCCGACCTCCAGGCGATGACGGATGCCTGCGAAGGCCTGACGAGCTAGCAGTCCTCTGTAGCCCCCGCGGCCGTACCTTGAAGCAGTGAACGGGCGATGGCCGCTGGCGTGGGCTCTTTCTATGGCCCTTGTTGCCTGCACGTCATCCGGCGCTCCTGCTCCTTCGCCATCCCGCACGTTCCCCTTCGTTTCGGGCATGCATGCACTGAGCGGGCAAAGTCCGTTCCACGACTGTTCTCATGGCGGGCAGGTCGCCATCGACTCCGAGGTCGAGCCGTCGCTCGCGGTGGATCCGGCCGATCCCCACCGCCTGCTTGCCGCGTGGCAGCAGGATCGAAACGCGAGCGGAGGGGCACTCGGGCTGGTGACCGCAGCCAGTGCGGACGGGGGAGCGACCTGGCGTACGTCGATCCCTCCGCACCTGTTCAAATGTGCGGCTGGCCCGTACGCGCTCGCTTCGGATCCAGTGGTTTCGATCGGCGCCGGCGGCCGAGCCTTCCTCGGCGCGGTCGCGGTCAAGGTCACTGGCTCCGGCGAGAACGCGGAGTTCGACACCGACATCGCCGCCTCTGCCTCGGTCGACGGTGGGGTCTCGTGGGGGGATCCTGTGATCGTTGCGTCGAGCGACGACCCGAGGGTCTCGTTCGACAAGGAGACGCTGGTGGCCGACCCTAGGACGGAAGGCACGGCCTATGCCGTGTGGGTTCGCTACACGCAACAGGACCCGAACCAGCCGGCCCGGACGAACGAGACGCTGTTCTCCCGAACCACGGATGGGGGGACGAGCTGGTCCACGCCTGTTTCGATCCACTCGGGGGAGACCGAGACCCAGTTCCACCAGCTGGTGGAGTTACCGGAAGGCTCGCTCGTCGATGTGTTCATCGAGGCTCCTTCGCTTTCGGACAAGCCTCCGCTAGCCGCCAGGCTCGCCGCCATAAGGTCGGAGGACGGCGGTGTCACGTGGTCTCCTTCGGCCACCGTGGCGGACATCACCTTCACCGTCCCTACAGATCCGACCCGAAGGGACGGAGTCAGGGGGACGGGCCAGGGGATCCTGGCCGCCGCGGCGCCCGACGGTAGCGTCTATGTGGTCTGGGCAGAGGAGCGGCTGCAGGGAGGCTCTTTCGTCGCGGTCGTCCGCTCCGACGACTCCGGCGTCACATGGAGCGCGCCGGTGAAAATGGCGACCGACCGCAACCAGCCGTTCATACCCGGGATCGCCGTGGCGGCGGACGGTACGGTGGGCGTCGGCTGGTATGAGCTCCAGCCCATCGCGCCCACTGGAACCCGGGCCCCGCTCTTCGCGGACGTCCGGCTTGCCTGGTCCGTCGACAGAAGCGCGACTTGGAGCGAGCTCCATGTGGCCGGCCCGTTCGACATGCATATGGCCAAGCTGTCCGTTGTGGGTGACTTCGTTGGTGACTACTTTGGCCTGGCCGCGCTGCCCGGTGGCTTCGGGGTCGCTTATGCGGTGGCCGCGCCCCTGGCGAGCGTCGGGGCGACGGATGTCTTCTTCTCCCGAGTGGAGCTGAGCGCCGCAGGCGGGTAGGCTCGCCGTTCATGAGCGAGCGAGTTCGTGACGTCGTGGTGATCGGTGGCGGCCACAACGGCCTGGCCTGCGCAGCCTATCTGGCCCGCGGCGGGCTGGACGTGCTGGTGCTGGAACGGCGCTCGGTCCTTGGCGGCGCGGCGGTCACAGAGGAACCCTGGCCCGGTTACCGGGTCTCGACGGCCTCCTACGTCGTGAGCCTTATGCCTCCGCGGGTCGTCGCGGAGCTCGGGCTGGAGAGTTTGGGCTACCGCGTTTCGATCCTGGAGCCCGACTACTGGGTGCCCTTCCCTGACGGCACTGCACTCACTCTGTGGGGTGACGCAGGCAAGACCTCCGAGGAGATAGGCCGCTTCTCGCAACACGACGCCGGTGCCTACCTCGAGTTCGACGAATACCTGTCGAGGCTGTCACGGCTGGTCCATCGCCTGATGTTCGTCGTCCCGCCGAACCTCTCGCTGCGCGAGCTTCCGCGATGGGCGGCGCTCGCCGGGCGTCTCCGGGGAACGACAGGCCGCGACCTGCACGAGCTCATCCGCCTGTTCACGATGAGCGCCTCCGATTTCCTCGACGAGTGGTTCGAGGACGAACGCGCAAAGGGGGCGCTGGCGACCCAGGCAATCATCGGCGCCTGGTGTGGCCCCATGAGCCCCGGCTCCGCGTACGTGCTGCTCCACCACTGGATGGGCGAGGTGGACGGCCACCCGGGTGCGTGGGGATGGGTCCGGGGCGGGATGGGAGCTTTGAGCGAGGTCCTGGCCCGGGCTGCCCGCTCTGCCGGCGCCGAGATCCGGACGGAAGCGCCCGTGAGGAAGGTGGCCGTCGTGAACGGGCGTACGAGCGGGGTGGAGCTGGGAGACGGATCGGTGATTCGTGCCCGCCGGGTGGTCTCCGGTGCCCATCCGACCACCACGTACATGGACCTGGTGGGAGAGTCGAACCTCCCTGCGGAAGTGGTGCGGGATGTGCGCCGCTACCGCTCCCGATCGGGCTCGGTCAAGGTGAACCTGGCACTGGGAGAGCTGCCCAGGCCGTCGGCCTGGGACGGCCCGGTCCCAGGCCATCCGCACACGGGCCTGATCGCCATCAGCCCCTCGGTGGAGTACCTGGAGAGGGCCTGGGACGACGCCAAGTACGGACGCTCGTCGGCACATCCTTACATCGAGGCCGTCTTCCCCACCGTCTTCGAACCCGATATCGCCCCAGACGGCAAGCACGTGGCGCTCTGCTTCACGCAGCTCGGACCCTACGAGCTGGCCCGCGGTTCTTGGGACAGGGAGCGCAACGCTTACGGGAAGAGAGTGATCAAGACGCTGTCCGAGTACTGTCCCGGGTTCGCCGACTCGGTCGAGCACATGGAGGTCCTGGCCCCTCCCGACATCCAGGAGAGGTTCGGACTGATCGGAGGCAACATCTTCCAGGGCGACATGTCCCCCGACCAGATGTTCTCCTTCCGTCCGATCCCCGGATACGGCGACTACCGCACCCCCATCGCCGGACTCTACTTGTGCGGCGCGGGGACCCACCCGGGCGGAGGAGTGATGGCGGTGCCGGGCCGAAACTGCGCGACGGTCGTGCTACGGGACGCCCGGCGCGCTCGCCTGGTCGCCCGAGTCTATGGCTGACTCCAGCGGGATGACCTTTGAGAGGCCCGCGAGTTCAAGCACGGCCCGGACCGGGGCTCCATCGGGGACGACAACCCGCAGCTCGTGCCGGCGGGCCTTCAATCTCTCCGAGAGCTGGATCAGGAGCTGAACACCCGCGCTATCGAGGTAGGTCGTTCGAGCCAGATCGACCACGACCTCAGTCGCATCGTTCGGAACGGCGCCCTCGATGGCTTCGGCGAGGGCGCGCGCGTTTGAGATGTCGACCTCTCCAACGATGCGCAGAACGCAGACGCCGCCGCGCATTTCCGTCTCAATTCGTCCGAGCTCGTTCAGCCAGCACCCCCCCTCCCAATCGGCGCCGCAACCGCACCACGGTTCCCTTCTGCCCGCTCTCCACTTCGACCGAATCCATCAGTTCCTTCATCAATCTGAGGCCGTTGCCTCCATTGCCTGGTGACGAAGGCCTCCACCTGCCCGCGTCGCGCACGACGACCTCGATCTCTCCGGCCAAGACACCCAGATCTATCTGGAGGGAACCCTCGGCGGCACCGTAAGGGTGCTGGATAGCATTGGCGCAAGCCTCGCCACACGCGACGAGGATCTCGTAGCTCTCTTGGGGGCCGGCGTCGATCTCGCGGAGCCACCGGCGAAGGGTGTGACGGAGCGGCGCCAGCGCGCGCGGTTCGGCCGGCATCTCGATATGAGACGAGGAGCCGGCGAGGGAGATCGGTCGCAGGGCGAGGATCGCGACGTCATCCGAGATCTCCTTGGCCAGGAGCGAGGCCAGGATGCGTTCGCACAGAGTGTCGAGATCCGAGTCGGGGTTGGCAGCCACGACGTCCCTCAGTCTCGCAAGGCCGTCGTGGATCGGGTCGCGGCGACGCTCGATCAGACCGTCGGTGAACAGAAGGAGCGTCGAACCGGGAGACAGGTGAGAGGACGACTCGACGAAGGAGTCGGGCCCTTGCGCCGCTCCGATCGGGGGAGAGAGGCCTTCCGCCAAGTAATGGGACTCCCCGCTTGCCTCGATCACCAGCGGCGATGGATGGCCCGCGTTGGCGAACGTAAACGCCCCCGACTCGGGGTCGAAGACCAGGTACACGAGCGTCGCCATCTCCGAAAGTAGGAAGGTCCTGACGAGGAGCTCCAGCCGCCCGATCACGGCGGCCGGCGAGTTCTCTTCGATCGCGTAGGCGCGAAGGGCCATACGCAGTTGCCCCATGGTGGACGCCGCCCGCAACCCATGGCCGGCGACGTCGCCGATCGCGACCCCGAGATGTCCGTTTGGGAGTTGCACGACGTCGAACCAATCGCCCCCTACATCCGCGTCGGTTGATGTGGGCACGTAGCGCGCCGCCATCGAGACGCCGGGGACGGCTGGGAGCCGGTCGGGGAGCAGGCTCCGCTGCAGCGTCTCCGCGATCCGGTGCAAGCGCTCGGCACGCCTCTCCTCGGTGATGTCCTGGACGGTGCCGACCAACCGGAGCGGCTCACCGGCGGCATCGACGTGCAGCGCCGCCTTCCCCCGGAGCACGCGCTCGGTCCCATCGGTCCTGCGGATCCGGTACTCGCTCGTCGGGAGGATCCTGTCCTTTCCAGGGGTCAGGGCGGCCGCGACGTTCTGACGGATGAGCTCGAGGTCCTCCGGTACCACCAGCTCGACCGCCTTCTCGAAGGTCATGGGGAACTCCTGAGGCCTGTAGCCGTGGATCCGGTACATCTCGTCGGACCAGGTCACGCGGTCCTTCTTGACCAGCCACTCCCAGCTGCCCACCCGAGCCACCTGCTGGGCATCGGCGAGCTGTCGCTCCCGCTGTCGCAGCCGTTTCTCGGCGCTCCTGCGCTCAGAGATCTCCGTGGAAAGCTCCTTCGTTCGCTGACGGACTCGCTCCTCAAGCAGGGCGGCGCTCTGCTCAAGCGCGTCCCTGTCCCTCATCCGTTCGGTGACCAGCGCGGCGAAGAAGAACGACGTGAAAGCGACCGTGGCGTTGAACGCCTGCAGGGTCAGCATCTTCTCGAACAGCGCCCCATCCCTGAAGACGTCCCAACCGTGGACCGCCGCCCAGGTCGCGATGCCCGAGACGAGGAGAGCCGCGGGCGCCGAGCCGCGCTGCTGGAAGCGCCAGGCGGCCCACCCCAGGAGCGGCAGCACCAGGAACATCAATCCGAAGGTAGTCCGGGTGACCGCCAGCGAGACCAGCGTGATCAGGAGGAGGAGACCGCACGCCTCGGCACGCCTGGCCCAGGATGTGCCCTTCCGCCGTCGGAAGTACAGGAGGCTAAGGAGGAACGGGGCCACGACCAGGACGCCCATCGCGTCTCCCGTCCACCAGACGGCCCAGGCAGACGCGAAGTCTCTGGCCGAGATGGCGTCCGAGAGCACCAGGGTCCCGGCTCCGATCGTCGCGCTGATGAGCATGCTCGACGGCGCCGCCAGCACGATGGCCATCGCGTCCCGAGTCCGGTCGATCTCCTTTCGGAAACCGACCCGGATCAGAAGCTCCGCGGCGACCATAGGGGCCACGGTGTTGCCGGCGGCCGTCGCTGCGGCCGCCAGCGGCGAGAAGGTGATCGGGGCGTTCACGATGAATGCCGCCAACGCGATCGCGGGCCATATCCTCCTGCCGAACACCAGGAATGCCACTACAGCGATGCCAGTGGGAGGCCACAAGGGCGTGACGTTCTCTTCGATCAGCGCCAGCCGGAGGGAGAGCCGCGCCGCAAGGTAATAGGCGGCCCCGACAAGGAGCGCTTGCAGGACAAGGTAGTGGAGGCTGGTATCGCGAGACGCCAGTTGTCGCCGGCCCATGCCGCCCCCCGACGCATTGGATTCAGTGCAGCCGTACAAGCCTAACTGCTCCACCGATGGAGCGCGGGCTCAGCGCCAGTCGACCCTTACCACGGAGATGGGCTCGGACATCCCTCGAATGTCGACCGTCCGGGGCTCCGAGACCTGGAACCTGGAGCCGGCGGCAGTGTCGCTGCTGGCCAGGATCTCCCCGCCATCCGCCAAGCCGGCGATCCGCGAGGCCTCGTGCACGCCCTTGCCCGTGAAATTGCGGCCGACCTGTGTGGCCCCTGCCGCGTGCAGCCCGATCCGGACCGGTGGGGCGAACCCGGCCGTCTGCCTGTGCTCCGATAGCCGGCGCTGGATCGCCACCGCGCAGGCGACCGCCTCCTCCGGGGAGTCGAACGCGACGAAGAAGCCGTCGCCGGTGGCCACGACCTCCTCCCCGCGATGCGAGGAGAACTGGGAGCGGAGCGTTTCGTCGTGCCAGCGAAGGAGGGACTGCCAGGCCTCGTCGCCCATGGCCTCGACCAGGCTGGAGGACTTCTCGATGTCGGTGAACATGAAGGTCTTCTGGACCCGGCGGGGCGCAGCCTTCCCCCGGAGCTGCCAGGGGAGGAACTCGTCCACCTCCTCGATCTGGATCGCCATGGTCGGGCATGACAGAGCCGCCTCGCGAAGCACCTCCTCTTCCACGCTGGTCGCGTCTATCACGTCAGCCTTGGCGTGGTCGCCCTCGATCCAGTCGAAGGCTGTGGGGGCGATCGTGATGCAGTTGCCGGCCCCCACACACCGGTGCCGGTCGACGCGAACCTTCAGCATCGGCCCTCCAATCGCTAGACCACGCGCTCGCGGAATGCGAATGCGGTGGCCTCCGCGCGCGAGGACGTTCCGATGCGCGCGAACATCTCGCCAAGGCGGCGGACCAGAGTGTCCTCGTCCATCTCGAGACGCCCGGCGATCTCGTGGTTGGTCAGGCCCTCGGTCAGCAGGCGCAGCAACTCCGTGTCGGAGTCCTGCAGGCCGCCGGCAAGCCCTGCGTCTTCGTCCTCTCCGGGCCGCATGGCCATCCCTTCCATAGAGCCGGCCAGCCTAACCATCTCCCGACCGATCGGGCCCCTGAACCAACGGACCCGGACATCCTCGTCGACGGTCCGCTGGGCGGTCAGCGCGATCAGCATCTGAAGGAAGTACTGGCCCATCTGGACGTCGGCCTCGCTACCTCCGGCCAGGAGCGCCTCTCCCACCGGCAGCAGGATCTCCGGGTGCGTGTCCTCGTGCCTGGCCGCCATGATGGCGCCTACGGCCGACATTGCCGTGGCGGCCGCCTGCGTGGCCTCGCCCCGGGCGAGCGCCACCCGGGCGAGCGCCGCCTCCGCCTGTGCTCCCCACGGAGCGTGGCCCGGCAGCAGCTCGATCAGCCCCTTGGCCTCGTTCGCCGCGTTCTCCGCCACCGAAAGGAGCTCCTCGTCGGCGCGGGCGGCTCCCAAGCGGGCTGCCTCCAGGGCGAGGAGCGCCAGGCCCTCGCACCGAGCGGCCGCCAGCCCCTGCTCTGTGGCGAACTGGATGGCCCGCTGGAGATGGTGGCGCATCCCTTCGGCGTCACCGGCCGCCCCCCGCGCCAGCCCCCGCCAGCTCTCCAGCTGGCGCGCGCGGAGCGGGGTCGGGCTCTCGGCGGCCGCCCCGGCCGCCCGGTCCAGCCAGCGTTCGGCCTCCTCCACCTCTCCCAGGTCCAGGTGCGCCATGGCCGTCCCGCCGGCCCCCAGGAACTCGAGTGTCCGATCTCCGATCTTCCGCGCGTGCCGGTAGGTCTCCTCACCCCTGAAGAGCGCGACGTCCGGGACGATCTTCGCCCGCGCGAAGATGTGCGCACCGTAGAGCATCTGGCCCTCCGCCAGAGCCCTCTCGCTCTCCTTGGCCATCCCGTCCATACGAGAGGAGAGGCGGCGGATCTCCTCGATGTGGCGGCCCGCTCCCGATCCGAAATGGATGTCGGCCGCCCAGCTCACATAGGCGAGGGCGATGATGGAGGACATCGCCCCTCGACGGTCGCCGATGCCTTCGTAGATCTGGAGCGCCTGCTCGAAGCGTTCCCGGGCCGCCTGCATGATGGGCGCTACCGGCGTCGAGGCGAGCACCTCGTGGATCGGCTCGCCGCTCGCCACCCGCCGCATGTAGCCGAAGTGCTGCCCAGCCATCACCTGTTCGACGAACCACTCACGGCCCCTTCCCAGCTGGATCACGCCGAGCTCGCGGAGAGCCCCCGCCCGATTCGGATCGTCCCCGAGCTCCTCCGCCAGGGCGAGAGCCCGCTGGTAGGCCTCCTCGGCGCCATCGGTGTCCACCGAATGGATCGACAGCGAATAGGCCTCGCCCAGGGTGGACTCCATGAGGTCCTGGCCGATCTCCAGGCAGGCCGCGAGCTCGGCCGGCCCGTCGTTCAGCTCCGCTGCGCGACCGCGGACCCTTCGGGCCAGCTCGGCCGCCTGCTGGTAATCGCCCGACACCCGGAGCGCGGCGGCCCGGCGAAGCTGCACCTCCATCTCCAGGTGCGGATCACCCAGCGCCTCGGCCAGGGCTGCCAGCTCCGCCAGGCCCTCCAGCCGATCCTCCGGGCGGCGCAGCATGTCGAGCGCCTGGTCACGTGCCTGAAGGAGGGCCAGCCGATCCTGCGGCGTCGAGGCGGTGGGTAGGGCCACTTCGACCACCCGTATGACTTCCTCGGGCGCGTTCGCCGCCAGTGCGTTCCGCGTGGCCTGGATCGAGAAGCGGATGCACACCTCGGCGTCCCCGGCGGCCTTGGCATGGTGGGCCAAGAGAGGGAGGCTCTCTGGCGCAGGCTCGCCGCCCATGAGGAGGTCCACGATCGCGGCGTGGATGGCGCGGCGTCGGACGGGGGTCAGGCTCGCCGCAGCGAACTCTCGAACCTGGTCGTGGGCGAAGCTGTAGTCGGCCGGGGAGTCAGCTGCATGTTGGACCAGAAGGCCGGTCGCCAGCGCGGGCCTCATGGCCTCGTCGAGCGCATCCTGAGAGGGCTCTCCCTCGCCGAGTGCGACCTTGAGGGCCTGGAGGTCCTTGAGGCTGAAGTGCCTGCCCAGGACCGCTGCCTGCGCCAGCGCGGCCTTCGTTTCCTCCGGGACGCGCGCGGCCCTGCGGGAGATGAGCGTCCGTACCGCGGAAGGGACCAGCCGCTCGGCGTTCTTGGCCAGGGTCCAGGTGCGGTCGATCTCCTGGACCATGCCTGCGTCGCGGTAGGCGCGCACCAGTTCCTCGACGATGAACGGCACGCCCTCGGCCTGCGCATGCATCGCCGCGGCTGCCGAGGGTTCCACCTTGCCGCCCAGGAGCTGCCGGAGGAACTCGGAGGTCTCGATCTGGGAGAAGCGGCTCACCTTCAGCCGCCGGACCATTCCGGCGCGCTCCATGTCGGCGATGAGAGTTACGGCTTCCGTGACGAAGGCCACCTCCTCGGGTCGAACGGCCGCCATCAGGAAGATGGGGCTCGCGGCGGCGGACCGGACCACGTAGCGGAGGAGCCGTAGGCTGTCGTCGTCGGCCCACTGGAGGTCGTCTATCAACAGCGCCAGGGGGCGTTGGCTCGCGAGCATCTGGATGGCGATTGCGGCCAGGTCGAGGGTCCGGAGCAGCTTCCTGTCGGGCGAGAGGCTGTCCAGGCTGGGATCGTCGTTGCCGGACAGGGCGGCCAGGCTGCGTTCGATTGCCTCGGCAGCCGGCGTTCCCGCGGCCGCCGAGGCGGCCAGAGGCGAGCCGGCGATGGACCGGGCGAGCAGAAACGGGCCACGGATCTCCTCGTCTGCGGCCACCGCGATCGTTGTGAATCCCCGAGCGGAGGCGATCTCGGACGCGGCAAGCAGCAGCCTGGTCTTCCCGATCCCGGGCTCGCCCTCCACCGTCACCCCGGCCAGCCTGCCCGACAGAGCGGACGTCAGCTCCTGCTGGATCGCCCCAAGTTCCACCGGGCGTCCGACGACCGCGCCGGTTACCCGCCGGACCTGGAGGGCCAGTGGGGAGAACGGCAGCACGAGCGGCGACAGCTGAGTAGCTTCCAAGGGACCTCCCGGCGAACGCCTTACATCATCCCACCTGTCGAAAACGGCTATGCCCAAACGTCGTTAGGGTAGGCGTAGCCAGAAGAGAAGGAGGGAGACGATGGGCAATCCAGTCACGTGGTTCGAGATCAACGGGCCCGAGGCCGAGCAGACGGCCAAGTTCTACTCGGAGCTCTTCGGTTGGCATGTCGAGGCGATGCCGGAGTCGAACTACAACCTCCTAGATACCCACAGCGGTAGGGGCATCAACGGGGGGATCGGCCAGACTCGTGAGGGCCAACCTCCCCACTCGGTCTTCTATGCGGAGAATCCGGACATCCAGGCGCTGCTGGACAAGGCCGAGTCTCTGGGGGGCAAGACCGTCGTCCCGGTCACGGAGGTCCCGGACATGGTCACGTTCGCTCAGTTCACCGACCCCTGGGGCAACTTGATAGGGCTGGTCAAGGGCGACGGGAGCACGCGGGTCTCGGATGGCGACAACCCGCCGGTGGACTGGTTCGAGCTGCAGTGCTCCGAGCCGCAGAAGGCTTGGGACTTCTACAGGAGCCTGTTCGGTTGGGCGATCAAGGAGTCCGAGGGCGAAGGGCCCGCCCACGGCGAAATCGACGCTGGCAGTGGGATCCATGGCGGGATCGGCGGCTCACCGGACGGCAAGCCCTACGTGACGATGTACGCGCTGGTGGACGACCTGAACAAATATCTGGAGCGGGCCGAGGCGCTCGGCGGGTCCACGATCCTGCAGCCCATGGACGTCGACCAGGGCACCTCGATCGCGGTGTTCAGGGATCCGCAGGGGACGATGTTCGGGCTGTATACGCGCACGCACTAGCCAGGTCAACGCGGTAGAACGGCCCGGGGCCTTCACTGGCGCGACTGCATTCCACATTTCACACCAGACCGAAATGTGGAATGCAGCGTGCCATCAGCCCCCGGCCGGTTCGGCGATCAGTCCGCCCCCGCCCGGCGATCAGTCCGCCGCCCGCCGCGGCCAGTCCTTAGGAGTCGTGACCCGCGGACACCGGGACCGCGGCCTCAGGGATGAGAACGCGCTCGGGTTCGTGACCCTCGACATGGACCTGCGGGAGCCACTGAAGCCACCTGGGCAGGTACCAGTTCCGGTCGCCGAGCATCCTCATGGTCGCCGGCACCAGCAGCGTCCGGACGATCGTCGCGTCCATGAACACCGCCACGGCCAGGCCGAACCCCATCTGCTGGAGAGGCCCGAGCCGTCCGGCGGCGAACCCCGTGAACACGGCGACCATGATCAGTGCCGCGCCCGTGATGATCCCGGCCGTCGTGCGGAGCCCGTAGGCCACCGCCTCCGTGTTGTTGTGGGTCTTGTCGTATTCCTCCCTGATCCTGGAGAGCAGGAACACGTGGTAGTCCATCGACAGCCCGAACAGGACCGAGAACAGGAACAGAGGTAGCCAGGCTTCTATCGCTTCGGCCTGCTGGAACTGGAACCCGATCGCGTTGAACAAGCCGATCCCGATCCCCTTCTGGAACACGAGGGTGACGGCGCCGTACGCGGCCGCGACCGAGAGCAGGTTCATGAAGATCGCGGTCACCGGGACGACGATCGACCTGAACACGACCGTCAGGAGAATGAAGGACAGGCCGAGCACGAACGCGAGAACGATCCACTGATACCGGTCGGCCACATCGAGGAAATCGGCGAAGAAGGCGGTGTTACCGCCCACCAGCACCTCGACGCCGTCCACGCCTTCGAAGGCCGCCGGCACGACCTCGCTACGGAGGTCACGGATCCCCTGGAACGCGGCATCCGTGGAAGGGTCGCTCTTGAAGAACGCGTCCACCTCGATGGCGGTCCCGTCCTGACTGGTGATGACCTGCGTCTGCGACGAGAACGCTTCGTTCTGAGCGATCCCCTGCCGCAGCTTCTGAATCGCGGCCTGAGTCTGTTCGCTCTGGATGTCGCCGGTTATCACGATCCTTGCCGGGTCGGTCACACCGCCGGCGAAGTTCTGCTCGAGCGTCAGGAAGGCCTGCTTCGACGGAAAGTCGTCGGAGAGCTGGCTGACGTTCTGCGACGTGCCCCGGTTCAGCTGGAAGTAGAACGAGCCCAGTCCGCCCAGCACCAGCAGGCTGGCGATCAGAAACACTGCGGGCCGGGCCATGACGCCTCGGGTGATCCGATCCCAGAACCCACCCTTTGGGTCGTGGTCGCTGTCCATCCTTGCCCGCTTGGACAGCCGCGGCCAGTTGATCCGGTCGCCGAGCACGGCCAGGATCGCCGGTAGGAGCGTCATCGATGCGGCCAGCGAGGCCAGGGTCACCAGGATGGCGCCGCCGGCCAGAGCCCGGAAGATGGTCGTGGGGAGGATGAGCATCCCGAGCAGGGCGAGCACGACCGTCAGGCCGCTGAAGAAGACCGCCCTGTTGGCGGTGGCGCCGGCAGCACCGATCGCCTCGAGCTTCGCGAAGCCCTTCTTGCGCTCCTCCCGGTACCGGGACACGATGAACAGCGAGTAGTCGATCCCGACAGCCAGCCCGATCATCGTCACCATGTTCGTGACGAACAGGTTGAACTCGAAAAGCTGGCCGATCAGCGCCACCAGACCCAGGGCCACGGCGATGGCGAATAGCGCCATCACGACGGGGGTTACCGCAGCGACCACGGCGGCGAAGACGACTATCAGCACGAGGAGGGCGATCCCGATACCTATCGATTCGCCCTTCTTGAGGTCCTCCTCCGCGATCTTGGTGAAGTCGGCCTCGAGGGTTCCCTGCCCGGCCACCTGGATCGTGAACCCGGCGGCCTGATTCGTTTCAGCGACGGAGCGGAGCTCCTTGATCGAGTCCTCTCCGCTGTCCTTGAGGTCTATGGAGATCAGCGTCGTCCGCCGGTCCTGCGAGACCAGCCCGGCCGCCTGCTCTTCCGACGTTTGGACTAGGTCGTAGTAGCTCACCGGAGGGCTGGAGATGATCTCGCCGTCGAGGGCAGCGATCTGGCCCTCGAGCCGGCTCACCAGGCTCTGGTAATCGGGGTCGTCGACCGTGAGTGAGTCCGACTGGATCACGAAGAACTCGGTGCTGTCGGGCTCGTTGCCGGCCTCGAACCGCTCGTCGAGCACGTCCTGCGCCCGCACGGATTCGGGTCGGTTCGTGAACGCGATGTCCTGGGTGAGCACTCCGCTCAAGAGCGTGCTGCTGACCACGCCCATGGCAACGATCAGCACAAGCCACGCGCCGAGCGTGCGCCATGGATGACGGCTGCTTGCCCGGGCGAGGGACTCGGGGCTTAGCTTCATCTAACGACCTCCTGAATCGAAAACTTACGGCATATGTTGACACCGTAAGTTAGCGGCGTACGATGTAAGTGTCAACCCCTGGGAGATGAACAAAATGCCGGAAATCCAAATTCTTGAAAAACCTCATAGAGAGCGACTGACCCGTGAGCGGATCGTCCGGGCTGCCCTGCGGATCATGGACGAGGAGGGGCTCGAGGCGGTCACCATGCGACACGTGGGGCGCGATCTGGGCGTCGAGGCCATGTCGCTCTACAACCACGTAAACGACAAGGAGGACATCTTCGACGGGATCTGCGAGCTCGTGCTGAGCGAATTTCGTATCCCGGAGGTAGAAGGGTGGGACGAGGCGTCCCGGCTCGCCGCCCGTGAGTACAGGCGCCTACTGCTGGCTCACCCCACCGTGATCACGCTGATGACCGAGCGCAAGCGCCCATTTACCACCGCCGATTCCCTAAGGGCCTATGAGTTCGCTCTGGACGTCTTTCGAACCGCCGGTCTGTCCGAGGCCGATTCGGTCAAGGCCTTCCACGCGTTCGGCGGGTACATCCTCGGCTTCGTCATGATGGAGGGCGGCCTGATGGTCGGTGGGCCGCAGGACGATGCGCACGCGCGCGCTCACCTGGAGATGGAGCGGGTGATCAATTCGGCCGACCTCCCTCGCCTGCGCGAGGCGCTCCCCTACATCATCGACTGTGACGCGGACGCACAGTTCGAGTTCGGACTCGATCTGATGATCGAAGGCATCCGCGCCCGGATCGGCTCGGTTACGGGTTAAGCATCCTCTATGACCGTGACTGTTGCGCTGTCCTGATTCGACACGAACACATGGCCGGTCCGGATGTTCGCTTCCGCATCGGTGGGCGACAGATCGACGTCCAGTGCACCCAGCAGCCGGAAGCCCGCGCCGTCGACGATGGATGAGGTGCCTCCCAGCTGGTCGGCCGTGAATACGCGGTTGCTCAGCGGCAGGACCGTGATCCCGGTGGGGTAGGTACCTACGCCAAGCGTGGAGACCAGTGTGTTCGTGGCACCATCGATGGCGAAGACCAGGTTGCCCGCACGCCCCGTCACCCAGACGAAGTTGGTCTTGGTGTTCACCGCCACGGCGGAGGGATCCTGGCCAAGGCCGGTCACGGTGGCGATGACGGCGTTGGTCGCGCCGTCGATGACCGAGACAGTGTCGGTGTCGACGTTGGCCACGAAGATGTGGTTCGTCTTGACGTTGGCCGCGATCCCGAGGGGTGATAGCCCCACGGGGATGGTCTTGATGACCGTGTTGGTCTCGCCGTCGATGACAGAGACCGTCCCTCCCAGGAAGTTGGTCACGTAGACCAAGTTGGTCTGCGGCACAACGGCCACGCCGTCGGGCAGGTTCCCGAGTGGGATGGTGGTTCGAAGAGTGTTCGTGCGACCGTCGATCACCGCCACGCCGCCTCCCTGCTGCGCGACGTAGATCCTGTTCGTCCGCGGGTTCACCCCGACCGACGCGGGACCCGAGCCTACATCGATCGTGGCGAGCACCGTGTTTGTCGAGCCGTCGATCACGGTCAGGCTGTTGGCTCTGAAGTTTGCGACGTAGGCGCGATTGGTGCGGCCGTTGACGCCGATCCCGGTCGGGCCGTCCCCGACATCGATCGTCGCGATCACCCGGGGCCGCCCTGCGGCGGTAACGGTGCCTTCCGCGGGGGCGACCGTCATGAGGATCGTCAGCCCAAGGAGGCCGAGCACGCCTACCTTCACGGTTCCACCTCTTCTCTGGGGCAGTTGCAGGCGCCGCACGATATCAAGACAGCGGGAAGGTTCGCTACGTGACCTGACTGATCTCGAACAGGTGTCCGTCGGGGTCGCGGAAGAAGGCTCGGATCTCCCCACCCCAGTCGACCGGTGCCGCGAGGAACTCGGCGCCCCGGCCCCGGAGCGTCTG
>Ga0184632_10000049_pt1 | contig 32608 bp, 24 predicted proteins | sample PLM31_50_b1_FD_133153 | JGI IMG/M metagenome (GOLD analysis project Ga0184632, IMG submission 133153) | Groundwater sediment microbial communities from an aquifer in East River, Colorado, USA - PLM3-1_50_b1 | ecosystem: Environmental > Terrestrial > Soil > Riparian zone | place: USA: East... | reverse complement strand
GATGCGAGCGGTAACCCGATCAACGGCGCGACCGTGGTGCTCGCCGCCACGGGCAGCGGGAACACGCTCACGCAGCCGAGCGGAACGACCAACGCGAGCGGCGTGGCGACGGGCACGTTGAGTTCGACAGTGGCCCAAGCGAAGACCGTGTCGGCCAGCGCGAACGGCGTGGCCATCACGCAGACAGCAACGGTCACGGTGAACGCCGGGCCGGTCTCCGGCGCGCAATCCACGGTCGCGGCGGCGCCCGCGTCCATCACGGCCGGCACCGGAGCATCCACGATCACCGTCACAGCGAAGGATGCCAGTGGCAATCCGATCAGCGGCGCGACGGTTGCGCTCGCTGCCACCGGGAGTGGCAACGTCCTCACGCAGCCGAGCGGGACGACGAACGCGAGCGGCGTGGCCACCGGCACGCTGAGCTCCACTGTCGCCGAGGCGAAGACGGTGTCGGCGGCCGTGAACGGAACCGCGATCACCCAGACGGCGGCGGTGACGGTGAACCCCTCGGCGGCGGTACTCGCCGGCGCCGCGAACGTCAGCTCCTGCGGCAACACGCGCGACGAGGCCACCGCGACGCTGCTCGACGCCATCCCGGGGAGCGTGATCCTCATCGGCAGTGGTGCATTCCCCGACGGCTCGGCGACCGCCTACGCCAATTGCTACAGCCCGTCATGGGGGCGCCACAAGGCACGGACCTACCCGACGCCGGGGAACCAGGATTACCAGACGGCGGGGGCGGCCGGGTACTTCGGATACTTCGGGACGCAGGCCGGCGAGCCGAGCAAGGGCTACTACAGCTTCGATCTCGGTGAGTGGCACATCATTGTCCTGAACACCGGCAATGAGACAACTGTGCCGTACGGCGCCGGTTCGATTCAGGAGCTGTGGCTTAAATCTGATTTGGCGGCGAACACCAAGCAGTGCACCCTCGCGGTGCTCCACAACACGCGGTTCTTCTCGTCGGGCACGGCAGGATGGTTCAGTAGTAGTGCCGCGAAGTTTCTCTGGAACGACCTCTACGCCGCCGGCGCGGACGTGGTGCTGAGCGGGCGGTTGTACCATTACGAGCGGATGGCGCCGCAGGACGGCAACGCCGTCCGGGACGACGCGCGCGGGATTCGTCAGTTCAACGTCGGCGTCGGCGGGTACGCGGCGACACTGCCCACCTTCATCGCCCCCAACAGCGAAGTGGTCTCGGCCGCCTACGGCGTGCTCAAGCTGAACCTGGCCGCCAATTCCTATACGTGGCAGTTCGTTCCCATCCCGGGTTCCACGTTCACGGACTCCGGCAGCGCGACGTGCCACTGAGCGCCGGGTAGCCCTCGGCTCAGCGTTTCTCGGTCACGACCATGTTGCTGGACGACTCGATGCACACGAGCTGTATCGTGCCGGTCTTCCGGCGGGTAATCGGACAGACGAGGAATTCCCCGGTGACCGTGTTCTGCGGCACCTCCAGATCCTCTTCCAGGAACTCAGGTATGCCGCCCTCGAGGCCGAGCACGCGCTTGGTGCCGGCGACTGAAATTCGCACGATCGGAGCACGGCGGTAAACGGAGATGGTGCCGCGAACAGTGAAGCACGGCCCCACGCGCTTCGGACTGCACTGACAGGCCGGTTCCTGGGGTGCGGGGTGCGCGGGCTGCTGCGCCAGAGCCTCCGGTGCGACACCGCCAGCGAGGGCGAGGAAGCACAGGAGCCGCACGCGGCCCTGGAGTAAGCATGCCGACGGTACAATCACAGTGATCCTCCTTGATCGGTGGCAACGCTGTGCAGGTCTTGTGCTCGTGGCGCAGTGCGCGCTCGCCGGCTGCGGCGGGCGGCCGTCGCAGTCGCTCCTCGGAGTTGTAACACCAACGCGTCATGGCCGCATGGAGCCACGCGCCAACCACGTCGGTAAGTCGTTGCCGCACAACGGACCGGGAGCCGCCGCCCGTGCGCACACGATCTGCGTACCTAAGCCACCATGAACTGCGCTTTCCCTATCCCCCGGAGATGACCGAGGCCCGGAGGCTCGTTGGCCTCGCGTAGCGCCGTTCGCGAACCCCTGACCGCCGCGCCCTCCGTGATCCAGCTACTCGGCCAGGCGTTGCGGGAGGTGGGCGTCGCGTACTGCCAATGGAAGGGGCACGCGCGTCAGCACCGCTGGGCGAGCGGCGAAGGCGATATCGATTTGCTCGTCGATCCCGCGTCTGCGCCCGCGTTCACCGAGCTGTTGGGGCGGCTCGGCTTCCAACCCGCCTTGGCGCCGAACGAAGAGCAGATCCCGGGAGTCGAGAGCTTCTTCGGATACGATCCCTTGCTCGTCAAGCTGCTGCACGTGCACGCGCACTACCGCCTCGTGGTCGGACGCGCGTGGGCGACCCACTACCGCCTGCCCATCGAGCAGCCGCTCCTCGACACAGCTGTCCAGCGCGCGCCGTTCCCAATTCCGACGCCCCACTGGGAGCTCATCGTTTTGGTGCTGCGAACGCTCTTGGGTCGGTCGCTGCGGCAGGAGCTTGGGAAGGAGGGGGCCGATTGGCTGAACGGCATCCAGGACCAACTGCGCTCCCTCGCGGTGCAGGCCGATCTGCCGACCGTCCACGAGCTGCTGGGTCGGCACCTGGCGTGCGTCGAGCCCGCGTTGTTCGACGCCTGCCTCAGCTCGCTGCGGCCGGGGTTCTCGCCCTGGCGCCGCGCGCTCCTGCGGCGCCGACTGGCGCAGCGCCTGCGCGCGTTTGCCCGGCATCGGCCCATCGCTGACACCATCCGGCGCCTCATCCGGCGAGTAGTCACGCTCAACGGACGGTTGGCCGGGCCGCCGCTCGGGAAGCGACTAGCGCGCGGAGGGACGACGATCGCGCTGCTCGGGGCGGACGGATCGGGCAAGTCCACGTGCACCGCGGAGCTGTACCGCTGGCTCGCCCCCAACTTCGCCACGATGGCCGCCCACCTGGGCCGCCCGCCGCGCTCGGTCCTCACGCTCGTCGTCGGTGCCCTGCTCAAGGTGCGGAACGCGCTGCGGCGCTCGGCCGCGCACGCCGATCCGGACGGGGACCCGAACGTATTTCCCGGGTACGTGGCGCTGCTGCGCTACGTGTGCACCGCGCGTGACCGCTATCGGTTGTACGTGAAGGTGCGCGACTTTGCCACGGCCGGTGGACTGGCCTTAGCCGAGCGCTACCCGATCGAGCAAAACCGGGCGCTCGTGGGTCCGGTCATCCGGGGCTTCGTCGCGCTGGCTCCCAACCGCCGCCTCGCCACGCTGCTGCGTAACGCCGAGGAGTGGTACTACCGCCAGATACTCCCCCCTGACCTGGCGGTCGTACTGCGTGTCGACCCCGAGGTCGCGGTGCGACGCAAGACGACCGAGCCGCCCGACTACGTGCGCCGTCGCGCGCGAATCATCTGGGACGTCGACTGGTCCGCCACGCGCGCCCGCGTGGTGGACGCCGGCCGGCCGCTCGTCGAAGTGGTGGCCGAGCTCAAGGCCCTCGTGTGGTCGGCGCTGTGACGCCCGAGGTGGCCGCGCCGTCCCGTGGACCACGCGGGGCGAGCGCGTCGTTGACCCGGAGCGCCACGCTGACGGCCGTGGCGTCGCTCCTCGACTACGGCGCCAAGCTCGTCGTCGGCCTGGTGATCACGCCGCTGCTCGTCAACGGCCTGGGGCGGTCGTTGTTCGGTGTCTGGACGATGCTGCAGCAGCTGGTCATCTACATGAACGCGACCGACGGGCGGCCGACGGAAGCGCTGCGGCTGGTGATCTCGAGCAAGCAGGGGGACGACGACGTCTCGAGAAAGCGCCGCTATGTGGGCGCCGCGCTTCTCGTGTGGCTCATGTTCCTGCCGGTCATCGCCGCCGTCGGCGCGGTGCTGGTGTGGCTCGCCCCCACGATCACCAAGGTCCCGCCCGAGCTGGTGACGCCGGTCCGCCTCACCTGCGTCCTGCTGCTGTTGAGTTTCGTCGCCGCCACCCTCGCGTCCATCCCCGAGTCGGTGCTGCGTGGGATGAACCTCGGGTACAAGCGGATGGGGTGGCAGGCCGGGCTGAACGTGCTCGGAGGGGGCCTGATGGTGGCGGCGATCGTGCTCGGCCTCGGCCTGGTGGGTCTGGGCGCCGCGCAGATCATCGCCGCCGCCGTGACGGGGCTGTGCTTCTGGATCCTGGTGAAGAAGTACGTGCCGACCTTCGGCGTCGCCCGGCCCGCCAGGCCCGAGGTCAGGTCGCTGCTCACGATGAGCGCGTGGCTGACGGGCGGCACGATCGTCACGCATCTGCTGCTGCACAGCGACGCGATGATCCTCGGCATCGTCCTGTCGCCGGCGGCGGTGACGACGTACGCCCTCACGCGGTACGCCGTGCGCACCGCGACCGGTGTGCTCGATTTCACCGTGGGCGCCGCGATTCCGGGACTGGGAGGCGTCATCGGGCAGCGGCAATTCGAGCGCGCGGCCCAAATCCGCACAGAGCTCATGGCGCTGACGTGGCTCTTCGTCACCGCCGTCGGCGCGACCATCCTGCTGTGGAACCGCTCGTTTCTGTCGCTGTGGGTGGGAGGGCACTTCTACGCCGGCGCCTGGGCAAACCTGCTCATCGTCTGCATCACGCTACAGACGGCCTTCATCCGCAGCGACTCGTACATCCTGGATGCGGCACTGCAACCGCGCTCCCGCGTGATCGTGACCGCGGTCGCGGCCGCCTTGACCATCCCCGCGTCGCTCGTGATGACCCGCGCCTGGGGGCTGGTGGGCCTCTGCGTGGCGATCTTCCTCGGGCGACTGGTGCAGTCAATCGCCTATCCCCTGCTGGTGGCGCGCTGCCTCGAGCGGGCGCAGTCCTTCCCGTTGGACCGGATCGCCCGGCCCGGCGCGGTCACCGCGCTGCTGTTCGCGGCCGCCACGCTGCTGGGGGAGCGCGTACTCACCCAGCACTGGATTCCGTGGGCCGGCGGGGTCGTGCTCACCTTCGGGATTACGCTAGGCGTGACGCTGTTCGCCGGGCTGCCGGCGCCGGTCCGCCGCGCCGTGCTGGCCCGGTACAAAACGATGGGACGGACGTTCCTCAGCCGGTGACGGGCCCGGCCCGCACCAAGTCACCTTGGCGGTGATCAACGTCTCGTCCAACTGCGGCGTCGCACGCTACTCGCGATAGTGTGGCGGGGGCGTAGCACCGCGCCATCGCCGACACTCGCCCGTGGTGCTTATCTCACGTTCCTGCAAGTGGTTAGCTAGGGGCGGCGGCGCGCATGACTTGTGCATTCCCACGACATCCCAAGCACCAGGTACGCGGAGGAGATCGGTTGGCAATCGCGTTAAGAGCCGATGCGGGGTGGCCTCGCCGGCCTGATCGGCCGCTCGTGGTCGAGCTCGCCGGGCTCGCGGGGGCGGGCAAGAGCAGTATCGCGCGAGCGCTGGTGGAGCTGGACCCGGAGATCCGCGCGCGGCCCCGCGTGTCGTGGTGGCGCCACGCCACAAGCGTGCCCCCGCTGGTGCCAACGTTCGTCAATCTCCATTGGCCGTTTCGCGGCGTGCTCGTGAAGGAGATGAAGCGTATCCTGCGACTTCGCGCGCTCCACCGCCTCGCGGAGGAGACGAAGGACTGTCATATCCTCCTGTTCGACGAAGGCCCCGTCTACATGTTGGCCCGAATCCTGGTGTTCGGGGGCGAGAAGATCCAGACCCGAGCCTTTCAGGAGTGCTGGCGGCGCGCGATCGTCCGGTGGGCCCAGACGCTGTCCGCTATCGTCTGGCTCGAGGCGCCAGAGCATGTGCTCGCCGCGCGCCTGCGAACCCGGTCGGAGCATCCCTTCGGAGACGTGGGAGACCAAGCCGTGACCGCGTTGTTCCGAGCGTACCGCGATGCTTTCGCGCGTGTGATCGCTGAGCTGACTGCTGCCGGGGGGCCACAGCCGTGGACGGTCTCGACCAATCGGGGGTCCCCGGCTCTGACGGCGCCGGAGCTGCTGGCCGGGCTTCGCGCTCTGCGAGGAGCTGCATGACGAATACCCTGCTCACGCGAGCGGCGGCGGCGCCCGGGGTGACCGCGCTCGGCACCGCGCGGGCCCCGACAGCTCGTCCGGGCGTGGCCGTTCATCCGCTCGTCCGCTGGGCCTTCTATGTGTTCATGTTTTCGCTGCCCTTCGAATGGCCCGATCGCTCCATTCCCGTGGAAGTCACGACTCTGACTGGCCTCGTCTTCCTTGCCGCCACGCTGATTCAGCCGCGCGTTTGCTATGCCCGGCGGCCGACGGCGTTGTGGTGGTTCGGTGCCGCCCTCTACATGTACTGGGTCAGTTTTGTGGTCGCTGGCGCGGCGTACCCGGACGATGCCGTGAAGGCGTTCGTGCTCCGGGTGCAGCTCCTGCTGATCATGTGGGCTGCGTACAACCTCATGCGCGACGATCGCATCGCGACACGGGCGCTGCTCACCTTCGGCCTCGCCTGTGTTGCGCTCGCCTTGCTCAGCGTAGGCGGCGCCGTGCATCTGGATCAAGAGTGGTTGAAAAAGTCCGGACGCGTCGCCCTGTTCGGGCAGAACCCCAACCGTGCCGGCCTCATCCTCGCGCTGGGAGCACTCGCGCTGGTGGGGCTGACATACGGCCGGGATCGCAAGCTGCTCCGGCCGCGCCTCCTCGTCTGGCCCCTACTGGTCGTGATTGGCATCGCGATCGTGAACACCGGGTCCCGCGGCAGCCTGCTGGCTCTCACGCTTGGCCTGTGGATGTTCGCCGTGGGCGGTCGTTCCCTGCTCGTGAAGATCCGCAGCGCAGTGGTGGCGGTGTTGGTCATCGCCTTCTTGGCAGGGGTGGCTTGGCAGCTGCCCCTCATGAGGAAGCGATTCCAGCAGGCCCAGGAGGGCAACCTCGCCGGGCGCGAGAGAATCTTTCCAGCCGCCTGGGGGCTGTTTCTCGAGCGGCCGCTGCTCGGCTGGGGGCCTGGTCAGAACAAGTACGAGCTCGCCCGGCGTGTGCCTGAGGAGTTCCGGACCTGGAGAGACACGCACAACCTCGTACTCGAGTTACTCACGTCCACCGGTGTGCTCGGGACCATTCCCTTCCTCACAGGGATGGGCTTGTGCGTGTGGGGCGCCTGGAAAGCGCGCCGTGGGAACCACGGGATTCTCCCGTCCGCAATGTTGGTGGCCCTGTTGGTGAGCAACATGAGCGGCAACGGCATCGCCTTGAAGCTCCTCTGGATCGCGTTAGCGTACGGTGCGGCGACGGCCAGCCTGGTGCCCAGCGCGCGACACCGGCGGGCTTACGTCTGATGGGCCCGTGCTAATTACGTTCTCCGGGCTGGATGGGGCGGGCAAATCCACTCTGATCGAATGGCTGCGCGCGTCACTGGAGCGGGAGGGGCGCTCTGTGGCGGTGCTCCATATGAACGACGACGTGGGCTTGTATGCGTACGCTCGCTGGGCGCGAAACCGGCTGCTGCGCCTTCTGGGCCGTGAGGCCCCGGCGCCACAGCCGGGCGCCGATCCGCTCGACCCCTCCCGGCCCGCCAACCGCAGCAGGCTGCGCCGCACCATACGCCGAGTCCGCTACGCGATCCTGTGGAGCAAGACCGTCCGGCGATGCATCTACCCGATCGACTTGCTCATCTTCACGCTGTATCGGATCGCCTTCGAGAAGCTGACGAAGCGAGTCTTCATCATGGATCGCTACTTCTACGACACCCTGGTCGATCTCTCTGAGCGCGGCCCGAGCCTCTTGAATCGTCTCTTGGCAGCGTTCACGCCGACTCCCGACGTGCCGGTGCTGCTGGAAGTCGCGCCGGAGCGGGCATTCGGGAGAAAAGGCGAGTATACGATCGACTATCTGCGGCGCCGATGGACGGCGTATCAGATCGTCCTGAGTTGGGTGCCGACGTGCGTGAAGCTCGCCAACGTGGACCTCGCGCAGACGCAGGCGGCGTTGTGGCGGATCGTCATGGCCCGCATGCCCGATGGGGGCACACTGACAATGCCCGGATTCGACCGGGCGAACGAGCGATCGCTGTGACGCCGGACCGCATTCTCGCGCTGGACGGGCAGACGACGCACGCGCTGGCCTCATGAGGCTGGCCGTCTTCACGGGCCGCTATCCCGGGCGCGTGGCCACGTTCTTTGAGCGGGACATGGCGGCACTGCTGCACGCGGGGATCGAGGTGGACGTCTTCCCGCTCCGCCCCTACGACCCGACCCTGTGGCGCTACAGCCTGGTCGTGGGGGGGCGGGCTCTGCCCCGCGACCGCGTCCATAACATCGGCCTGCTGCAGAGCCTGCGGCAGCCCTGGCCGCTCCTCCGGCTGGGCGCGTTTTTGCGCGACGCGGCCGCCGTCGCCGGCTCGGCCGCGCGCTACGGGCTCGGGCCACTGGCAAAGACGCTCTACGCCATGCCGAAGGCCCTGGCCTGGGCCGGGCGGGACGCCGGCCCCTACGACCACGTGCTCGCCTACTGGGGCAACTACGCCGGCACGTGTGCCTACCTGTTTCACCGGCTCACGCACCGGCACGTACCGTTTTCCATCTGGCTGCACGCGGGCACCGATCTCTACTACCAGCCCGTTCACTTGCGGCAGAAGCTGCTGCACGCGGACCGGATCATTACGTGCTGCGAGTTCAACCGCAGCTACATCCGCGACCGCTTTCCCGACATCGCCGACGAGCTGGATCGTCGCATCGAAGTCACCTACCACGGTCTGGACCTGGAGCGGTTCCCATACGCACCGGAGGGTCGGCCCCCGGGCCGCGTCATCGCGGTTGGTCGCTTCGCTCCCGACAAGGGCTTCGATTTCCTGCTCCGAGCGGTCGCCGTGCTCGTGCAGCGCGGGGTCGCGCTCGAGCTCGAGCTCGTGGGGGACGGCCCGGAAGCCGACGCGCTCCGCGCGCTGGCGCGCACGCTGGGGATCGCCGACCGTATCCGGTTCAGCGGCTGGGTCCGCTTCGCCGATGCCCAAGCAGCGATGCAGGGCGCCACGGTGCTCGTCCATCCGTCCGCCGAGCTGGGCGACGGCTTGCCCAACGTGTTGCGCGAGGCGATGGCGCTGGGAACGCCCGTGATCGCGTCCAACGTCGCAGGCATCCCGGAGGCGCTCGATGGGGGCCGCGCGGGCGTACTCGTGCCGCCGCAGGACGTGCCCGCCCTAGTCGACGCCATCGCCCGGCTGCTAGGCGACCCGGCGCTGCGGCGTCGGCTCGCCGAGGCAGGCCGTCGCCGCACTGAGGACCTGTTCGACCTGTGGCGCAACGGCGCCCGGCTCGCGCAGGTTCTGACGGCGGCGCGGCGCGGCGACGCCGGCGGCCGCCTGAGCGCGCCCGCCGCAACGCCGGCACACGCCTCATGAACCGTTTCCTGCTGGGCGCCTACCATCGGCTGCCCGCCCCGGCGCGGTCCGCTGTTGCGACTCTCCGTGGCCTCTATCTGCGCTGGTGGCGCTACGGGCCGGACAGCGAGCGGCTCGTGCGCGAGACGTTGGAGCGCGATCGCTGGAGCCGCGACCAGTGGCGCCGTTGGCTCGAGGAGCGCCTCGCCCGGCAGCTCGAACGCGCGGCCACGCGGGTCCCTTACTATCGCGAGTACTGGACGGCGCGCCGCCGCGGTGGCGACCGGGCGTCGTGGGAGCTGCTCGAGAACTGGCCGATCCTCGAAAAGGAGCCGTTGCGCGCCGAGCCGCGGGCATTCGTCGCCGACGACTGCGACATCCGGCGCATGGCCCTGGAGCAGACGAGCGGAACGACCGGGAAGCCGCTCCGCATCTGGCGCAGCCGCCGGACGGTGGAGGCGCTGCACGCGCTCGGCGCCGCCCGCACTCGGGGTTGGCACGGTGTGCCCGCCGGCGCCCGCTGGGCCCGGTTGGGTGGCCAGCTCGTCGTGCCAGCGAGCCAACGGCAGCCGCCGTTCTGGGTGTGGAATGCGGCCCTGCGCCAGCTCTATATGTCCACCTACCATCTCGCCCCCGATCTCACGCCCCATTATCTCGATGCCCTCGGCCGATACGGGATTCGCTTCCTCTCCGGGTACGCGTCGTCACTGCACGCGCTCGCGAACGCAGCCCTGGAGCTCGGTCGGGACGACCTTCGGATGTTGGTCGCGTTCACCAGTGCCGAGCCGGTCGGCAACCACCAGCGAGCGGCGATCTCAGCCGCATTCGGCTGCGCCGTGCGGGAGACGTACGGGATGACCGAGTCGGTCGCCTGGGCAAGCGAGTGCGAGGCCGGGCGGCTGCACCAGTGGCCCGAGGTCGGCATCGTCGAGGTGCAGGATGGCGAGCTGATCTGCACCGGGCTCCTCAACGCGGACATGCCCCTGATCCGCTATCGCACGGGCGACCGCGGGCGACTCGCCGCCCCGGGCTCCACCTGCACGTGCGGGCGCGCATTGCCGCTGCTCGAGGCGATCGAGGGTCGGACGACCGACGTCCTCCTCACCCGGGACGGCCGCCAGGTGTTCTGGCTCAATCCCGTGTGGTACGGGATGCCCGTACGCGAGGCGCAGATCGTTCAGGAGACGATCGACCGCCTGCGCGTGCGCTACGCGCCCGCGCCGGGATTCGCCGCCGCGACAGCGCGGACCGTGGTTGAGCGCCTGCGCCAACGGCTGGGCGAGGTCGAGGTGGTCTTCGAAGAGGTGCTCGAGGTGCCCCGTGCGGCGAACGGAAAGCTCCGGGCCGTGGTCTGCAACGTCCCGCTTGCCGAGCGGGAAGCGGCGCTCGTCCGGCCATTAACGAGCCCCAAGTCTCCATCGTGAGCCCGTGCCGTGACGAGGCGCGCTATCTCGAGGCCGAGGTCGCGACCTTCGACTACACGCTGATGACGGAGTGGCCGCCCCTCGCATGGCTCGCGCGGTGCGATCGGGCGGTCCCCCGAATCGCCATCGCTCACGGCCCCATGGTCGAAACGCAGGGCGACTGGTTCTGCGAGGCCGTGTGGGCCGGGCCGTACGAGGCGGGCGACTTCGATCGCACGGATCTCGTGTTCGGCTCGGGCGCTCGGCGACGCGACAGCGGGGTGGTATTCGTATCCTCCGGGGCCACGGTGGACCGCCTGCACGTGCTCGAGACGGCCGACGCTGCGTGGGTATCGAACTCGCTCGCGTGCCTGCTCGCGGCTGCGGGGGGCGAGGTGGATCCGACGCACCGGCGCTACTTCCAGGACTTCAAGTCGATCGTCCGCGGCCTGCGCCACTACCGGCGAACCTTCCCGACGACGGCGGGGCCAGTGCGCCTGCTGTACCACGATAACGCCACCTGGTCCGGGAGCGCCCTGCGCGAGACCCCCAAACCCTTCCCGACCCGCGACTTCGGGTCCTTCGAGCGGTACCGGGACTTCTTGGTGGCGTCGCTCCGCGAGCTCGCCCAAAACATGGCCGCGGGTACGCGGCGCCACCCCTACCAGCTGCTCGGCACGATGTCCTCGGGATACGACTCGGCCACCGTGGCCGCCTTGGCCCGCCCCGCCGGGTTGCGAGAGGTGATCGCTTTCGACCAAGCGCGAAACGGCGAGAGCGACTCCGGAGACTAGATCGCCGCCGCGTTGGGTCGGCGGCTCACGGCACTGATGCGCGAGGCGTGGCGCGCGATCGTGACCCCCGAGGTCCCCTTCATCGCGGCGGACGCCAAGGGTGAAGAAGTCCACTTCGCGGCGGCGCGGGATCGCCTCGCGGGACGCGTGGTGCTTACGGGCTTTCTCGGCGACGAGACCTGGGATCGCGTACCGGGCGTGGTGCACCGTGACGTCGTGCGCGGGGACCTCACGCGCTACGACGGCGGCGGCCTCTCCTTGTCGGAGTACCGCCTGTGGGCCGGGTTCCTCCACTGCCCCGTACCGTTCATGGGGGCACGACAGATCCGCGATATCCACCGTATCACGCACGCGCGCGCGATGGCCGCCTGGCGCTTGGGCGGAGCGTACGACCGACCAATCTGCCGGCGGATCCTGGAGGAAGCGGGCGTGCCACGCCGTGCCGCCGGCCAGGGTAAGCGGATGACGGCGGTCCTCCTGTTTCACCGGACCACATTCCTGTCACCCACGTCGCTGTCGGACTTCCTCGGCTGGCTCGCCGACCGGGCGCACGCGTGGCGCGCCCGGGGCTGGCGACCACCCACGCCCGCCGTCCTCGGCCCCACGCCGCTGCAGCGCGCCGCCAGCGCTTTCGCCGGCGTGCTGCGGTGGGCCGCGGCACCGGCACCAGAGTTGCTGTGGGATGTGCGCTCGCTCGCCGAGCGCCTCCGCACGGCCGCGCTGCGGGAGCCTCTGTTCGCCCACGTCTTCCCGTGGGCGCTGGAGCGGGCCAAGGCCCGTTACCGCCGTAGCGCGTAACCAGCCGTATCGGGTCGGTCGGACGTCACGTTCTTGTAACGCGACGGCGTCAGATTTGTGGGCGGTGGGTATCAGCGCCCGCGTCCGACGTCCCCCTGTTTTCCACGTAAGTCGTTGTGTGACACAGCGGTGACCACGCGCTCCGCGCGCGCACGCTGCGTGCGATGCGCACTGCGTATGACGGGATACGAACTACTGCAGACGCTCACGCGTGCTCCTGCCCTCCGCAGCCCCACGCTCTAACCCCACCAGAGTATGTGTGGCATCGCGGGAATCGTCCATCACGACCGGCGCCGACCGGTTGCTGCCGCCACCATACACGGCATGTGCGCGGCGCTGCACCATCGGGGTCCTGACGACGAGGGGATTCACGTAGCCGACGGGGTCGGGCTCGGCATGCGGCGGCTCAGCATCATCGATCTCGCGGGGGGGCACCAGCCGATCTTCAACGAAGACGGCTCGAAAGTGATCGTTTTCAACGGCGAGATCTACAACTACAAGGAGCTGCGCCGCGAGTTGATCGCGCGCGGCCATCAGTTTCGTACCCAGAGCGACACCGAGGCCGTCCTGCACCTCTACGAGGACGATGCCGAACGGTGCGTCGACCGGCTCCGCGGGATGTTCGCCTTCGCTATTTGGGACAGCCGCGCGCATACCCTGTTTCTGGCGCGCGATCGCTTCGGCATCAAGCCGCTGTACGTGACCTCCGGACCGTGGGGGCTCGGGTTCGCCTCCGAGCTCAAGGCGCTGCTGGCCGCTGGGCTGAGTCAGCGGACGTTGGATTGGGAAGCGCTCGACGCGTTCTTCCAGCTCGAGTACATCCCGGCGCCGGCGACCCCGCTCACCGACGTGCGGAAGCTCGAGCCCGGGCACTCCCTCACCTGGCGCGCCACGGGCGAACTCACCGTTCGGCGGTACTGGGATCTTCCAGCGACGGCCCTGCCCACACCTCCCAACGTAGAACGACGTATCGTCGAGTGGCTCGACGACTCCGTGGCGGCCCACCTCGTCAGCGACGTCCCCGTAGCCGCCTTCCTCTCGGGAGGCCTCGATTCCTCCGCGGTGGTCGCAAGCATGGCGGCGCTGGGGCAGACGCCGCATGCGTTTACGGCGCGATATCTGGGTTCCGGGGCCGCGGCCGCCGACGAGACCCACTTGGCCAGACAACTCGCGACACGTTGTGGGGCGAAGTTGACCGTCGTGGACGTTCGTCCCGACATCCGCGACATCTTCGAGCCGATCGTTCGCTCCCTCGACGAGCCCCACGCAGATGCTTCCGCGATCCCCACCTGGCTGTTGTCGCAAGCGGTCGGCTCCTCCTACAAGGTCGCGCTCACCGGAATCGGTGGCGACGAGCTGTTCGCCGGATACCGTCGCCACATCGGGGTCCTGCTGGGCCAGCATTATAGTGGCCTGCCCCTCGGCGTGCAGCGGACGGCCAGCGCCCTCGCCAACCTGCTGCGTGAACCCTGGGGCGGCGGGCTCGGCATCGATCGGCTCAAGCGATTCCTCCGCCCGGGACGAAACGGGACGGCAGATCGCTTCTTCTCGTTCGTCAGGCGGGTCGACCAGGGCGACCGGGACGCGCTCTACAGCCCGGCAATCCGCGGGCATATCGAGAATGCGTCCGCCCAGAATCACTTTGAGCAGTTGTACCGAGATGGCGGTTCGCCCACCGGACTCCGAGCCGGGCTGTACTTGGATTACAAGACATTCCTGCCCGACGACATCCTGGCCTTGAGCGACCGGCTCTCCATGGCGCACTCGCTGGAGATCCGCGTGCCGCTGGTCGACCACGTTCTGGTCGAGCGCATTTTCGGTCTTCCCGACCACGTCAAGATCGGCTGGTGGCGCAGCAAGCAGCTGCTTAAGCAGGCGTTGCGTGCCCGCTTGCCCCACGATCACCTGCACGCGCCCAAGCGCGGGTTCGTCGGACCTACGGCCGCGTGGCTGCGTGATGAGCTGCGAGGCGTCCTCGCCGACGAGTTGTCGCACGACCGGCTCGGACGACTTGGCTACTTCGACCCCGCGGCGGTGGGCCGGTTCTTCGACGAGCATATGACGCGCCGTCGCAATCGTGCGGGGATCCTCTGGGCGCTCCTGTCCTTTTCGGTGTGGCACCGGCTGTACATGGAAGACTCCCCGGCCCCGCGATACGCCGCGGCCCTTGCGTAGAACTCTTATGAGCGTGCGGTCCTCGACGCAGCAGTCGCCACGACAGTCGTCCCGCGCGCGCAACCCCGCGGCGCTCGGCCTATTGACCGACCTGCTCCGCCGCTTGCACGTGGCGGAGATCCGCTACTGTCAGTGGAAGAGCAACGAGCACTTGGACGCATCCATGCAAGGGACCACGGATCTCGACGTCTTGGTGCACCGCAACGACGCGAGGCGCCTCGAGCGCGTGCTCGCCGAGGCCGACTTCAAGCCCTTCGGGAAGCTCTCCGGTCCCGACTATCCGGGGATCGAGGACTACCTGGGGTGCGATCCCGATACGGGCCGGCTCAGCCACTTCCACGTGCACTATCAGCTCACCCTGGGAGAGAAATTCCTCAAAGGATACTGGCTTCGGTGGGAAGACACGGCGCTGGCGACGCGCGTTTGGGACGAGGAGCACGGGCTCTATGTGATCGATCCGCATCTCGAGACGTTGCTGCTCGTAACCCGGGCCAGCATCAAGCTGCGCGCCCGCGACTTTCTCCTTGCCGCGGCCGGATACGCGTACGTGCGGGGTGGGCTGCTGAGTGAGCTGCGCTGGTTGACGCGCCGCCTGCAGGGGGACCGGCTGCGCGCCGTCGCGCGTCCGCTGATCGGCGAGCGGGCCGCCGCCCTGCTGAGCGACATCGTCACCGCGCCCGCTCCGTCGATCCGACAGCTAATGGAGTTCCGGCGGCGCGCGCGCCCCCGCTTGTCCACCCATCGACTGTACGGACCGCTCGGAGCGCTGGGTCGCCGGTGGGTGCGCGAGGCGAGTTGGGCGTGGGTAGCCCTCGTGAACCGCGTCCGCGGCCTCACGAAGCGATCGACCCGCGTGTCCCCGCAGGGAGGACTCACCGTCTGCGTCACCGGCCGCCAATCCGATGCCACCGGCGTCGCGAAACGGCTGATCAGCTGGCTCGCGCCGGAGTTGGCGGTCCTGCCGTTCCTGGAGCCGCGCGCGTCCACCGCAGCCCGGCGGGCGCGAGGGCGCGGTCTGATCGTCATCGCGGATCGCCTGACGGATCCCGAGGAAGACCGACCGGACCTGATCATTCGCCTGAGCGACCCGTCGAACGATGCCTCAGGCTTCGTGCACACCGGCACGACGCCCACGATCGACATCGACGGCGGCGCGGGACTCGCGACCATCCTGCTTCAGGCGCAGCGGGCGATCTGGGAGCGTATCTGAGCGCGCCCGTGACGCCGACCCGCGTGCTCGTGCTGGAAGGGGGAACGACCCAAGCGCTCGCGTGCGTGCGTGCACTCGGCCGGGCGGGACACACGGTGTTCGTCGCGGGCATCGAGCGCCGGCCGCTGGCAGCCTGGTCGCGGTCCTGCAGCGACCGGTACCGTCTGGCCGACGACACGCTCCCCGCGTTCGCCGCCCTCCGCGGCTGGGCGGTCGAGCGAGGTGTGCAGATTGTGCTGCCCCAAGGGGAGCGCTCCTGCATCTTGAGCAATCTGCAGCGCGACGATTGGGAAGCGCAGGGGATCACGGTGGGCTGCGGCCCGGCGGATCTGCTGCTGCGCGCCTTCGACAAACCCCGCACGCTGGAGCTGGCTGAAGCTTGCGGCGTGCGGGTGCCTCCCCGGCACGTCCCCATATCGCTCGCTGACGGGCGCACGGCCGCCGAGGAACTGGGCTATCCCGTCGTCGTGAAGCCACGCTTCAGCCACTTCTGGGAGCAAGGCCGGTTCATCTCAGGCACCGGGTCGCGCTACGCCCATGACGCCGCCGAACTCGAGGCGAGCTTGCGCGCGGGCCGGCAGGGTGCGTTGTGGCCGCTGATTCAGGGATTTGTCCCCGGAACGGGCAAGGGTGTCTTTGCCTTGTGCGATCACGGTACGCCCGTGGCCTGGTTCGCGCACGAGCGCTTGCGCGACGTCCGGCCATCGGGCTCGGGGAGCAGTCTGCGCCGCTCCATCCCCATCGATCCGCGCTTGCAAGAGCCCGCCGCCCGCCTGCTCGCAAGCCTGGGCTGGCACGGCCCCGTGATGGTCGAGTTTCGGGATGACGGCACGAGCGAGCCGTGCCTCATCGAAGTCAACGGCCGGTTTTGGGGATCGCTCGAGTTGGCGGTCGCGTCGGGAGTCGATTTCCCCAACCTGTGGCTGCGCCTGTTGCGCGGCGAGCACCTCGAGCCGCCCCCTCGATACAAGACGGGCGTGACCCAGCGCTGGGTCTGGGGCGACATGCTACGCGTGGGTCACATCCTGAAGGGCCGGCCCGCGGGATATCCGGGGCCCTTCCCCACCCTCGTCGGGGGATTGCGGGAAATCGTCGGGCCGCAGCCGCCCGGTACGCAGAGCGAAACCTGGCGCGCCGATGATCGCTGGCCCGCGCTGGGTGAGTGGGTGCAGGGCGCCGGCGACCTCCTGCGCGCGATCCGCAGGCGTTACCGGCTCCGGGCAGCGGCGGCCACTGCCGTCGATCCAGCAGTGCGCGACGAGGAGCCCGTGCGGGTGCTCATGATCACGAACGCCTGGCCGCAGCCGGGGCAGCCGCAAACCACGCACTTCATCAAGCGGCAGGCAGAATACCTGCGCCGCGCCGGCGTGGACGTCGAGGTCCTGCATTTTCGCGGCCAACGGCGGCCCTGGAAGTACGCACTCGCGTGGTTTCGCGCCCGGCGCCGCCTGATGTTCGGCCGGCACGATCTGGTGCACGCCCAATTCGGTCAGAGCGGCCTCCTAGCGCTGCCCACGCGGCTTCCGCTCGTGGTGACCTATCGAGGGAACGATCTGCTCGGGGTCGTGGGACCAAACGGGAAGTACACGCGGAGCGGCCGCATTCTGCAGTGGCTGGCCCGGATGGTCGCCCGGGGCGCCGACGCGGTCGTTGTCGTCTCGGATCACATGAAGGGCCATCTCCCGACGTCGGTGCGCGCGACGGTGCTGCCATCCGGGCTGGACTTCTCGCTGTTCCGTCCCGTCCCGCGGGCGGACGCGCGACGGGACCTGGGAGTGCCGCTCGACCGCCGGCTGGTGTTGTTCGCCGGCAATCCAGCTGATGCTCGGAAACGGTATGGACTCGCCAAACAGGCGGTCGATTGGCTCAGCCGCACGCTGCCGTCCGAACTCATCGTCGCGTGGGGCGTCCCTCATACCGACATGCCGCGCCTGATGAGCGCGTGCGACGTCCTGGTCTTCACGTCGATGCAGGAGGGATCGCCCAACGTCGTGAAGGAGGCCCTGGCCTGCGATCTGCCCGTCGTCTCCGTGCACGTCGGCGACGTCGCCGAGCGACTTCGAGGGATCGAGGGGTGCGAGCTCTGTCCGGACGAGCGGCCGGAAGCAATCGCCGCAGCGCTCGCGCGCGTGCTCGACCGCGGGCAGCGCATCGCGGGCCGGCAAGCGGTGACCCACCTGGACGAGACCGCAATCACCGCCCAGCTGATCGAGCTCTATGAGTCGGTGCTGCACCGCTCGCCACGCCCCACCCACCCCACGCCGGCGACCCCGCGGGTCGGCGAGGTGCCGTATGCCGGCTGATCGTCCGTTTGTCTCCGTCCTCGTACCCTGCCGCAACGAGCGGCGCTACATCGCATCGTGCCTGGATTCGATCCTCGCGACCCAATACCCCGCGGATCGGCTCGAGGTGCTGGTCGTCGACGGCCGCAGCGACGACGGGACGCGGGACATTATCGCGCAATACGCGGCCCGGCACCCCGCCGTGCGTCTGCTCGATAACCCTCAGCGGATCACGCCCGTGGGCCTCAATGCCGGGATCCGGGCGGCTGCCGGGGAGGTCGTGATCCGGATGGATGCCCACGTCTTCTATCCGCCACCATACATCCCGCGTCTCGTGGCGGCACTCGGCACGACCGGCGCCGACAACGTCGGGGGAGTCCTCGTCACCCGGCCGGCGGATGACCGGCCGATGGCGCGCGCGATTGCGGTGGCGCTGTCACACCCATTTGGTGTCGGGAACTCGTACTTTCGGATCGGCGTGCGCGCGCCGCGCTGGGTGGACACCGTTGCGTTCTTCTGCTGCCGCAAAGCGCTATTTGCGCGCATCGGGTTGTTCGACGAGGAGTTGGTGCGCCATCAGGATGGCGAGTTCAACGGCCGGCTCATCAAGCACGGCGGCCGCATTCTCCTGCTGCCGGACGTGACGTCCTATTACTACGCGCGCGGCTCGCTGGCCCAGGTCAGCCGCATGTACTTCCAATACGGCTATTTCAAGCCGCTCGTGGCGCGGAAGTTGGGACGCGTCATGTCGCTCCGCCAGTTGATTCCGCCGGCGTTCGTCGTGAGCCTCGCCACCACGGCCCTGTTCGGCGCATGGCTGCCGGCCGCCGGGCTGGCATTCGCGGGAATCGCCGGCGCCTATGCCGCAGCCGTCCTGACGTTCGCGGGTCTCGCTGCCCGGCGGCACGGCATCCGCTGCGCGCTCGCGCTCGCCGCCGTATTCCCGGTGCTGCACGTGAGTTACGGATTGGGCTTTCTGCGGCGGCTGCTCGGATTCTTCACGCTTGCGCGCTCGCGCGCGCGCGACGTTGCCGAGCTGCCGCTGTCGCGTTAGCCACGCGATCCGTCGCAATGATCATTCTGGTCAGTGAGGGGAAGTGATGAATCAGGTCGCGGAAGTCGCCAGCTTTGCGTATCACGAAGTCACCGACGATCCAGGCTCGTCCGGCTTTCAGCGATCCGGCGCCCTGCCCTACAAACTCAGCTGCCGGATGTTTGCGCGGCAGCTGGCGGAGATCGCGGCGGGACCATGTCCGCCCGAGCTCATCGAGGGGGTCGACCTGGCGCTGCCCCGCCGGCACGTCGTGCTGACATTCGACGACGGTGGGACGAGTGCTCTCCATGCCGGCGAGGAGCTCGCCCGCCGAGGGTGGAGGGGCCATTTCTTCATCATCACGAGCCGGATCGGGCAGCGCGCGTTTCTCGACTCCGCGGGTATCCGTTACCTCCGCCGCTGCGGTCACGTCATCGGGAGCCACTCCCATACGCATCCGAGCCTGTTCCGTGAGCTCTCGGACGATCGCATGCGCGATGAGTGGCGCGAGAGCGTGGACCGGCTCGCGCAACTCCTGGGCGAACCCTGTGTGGCCGCGTCGGTGCCCGGCGGAGACTTTTCCGCCCGCGTTGGACGCTCGGCCGCTGCGGCAGGCGTGCAATACCTCTTCACATCGGAACCCACGCTGACGCCGCAGCGTACGGACGGCTGCTGGATTCTCGGCCGGTTCGTCCCGAAGACCGGGACCCCCGCGCAGCGCATCGGCGAACTGGCCCGGTTTCGCGGCTGGGGCAGAGCGATGCTGCTGCGACGGCTGAAGTTGGGCGCCCGGCTCCTGCTGCCCGGCATGTACCGTCGCTACGTCGCCCACCAGACGGCCGCATTGTCCGAGCCGCCGGTGCCGCGCGACCTCGTGAGGAACCGCTGAGATGTGCGGCATCGCCGGCATGTTCGACCCCGGCGGCGTCTGCGACGCCGAAACGCAGGCAATCCTTGCCACGATGACTGGTGTCCTGCGGCACCGCGGGCCCGACGACTCCGGCACCTGGGTCGATCCCGCCGCGGGAGTCGCCCTGGGACACCGCCGCCTGTCGATCCTGGACCTGTCGCCGCTGGGCCATCAGCCGATGCATTCGATGGACGGCCGCTACGTGATCACGTTCAACGGCGAGATCTACAACTTTCGCGCCCTACGCGACGAACTGGCCAACCGCGGGCACACGTTTCGGGGCCGCTCCGACACCGAAGTGCTGCTCGCGGCCGTTGCGGAGTGGACCGTCCAGCCCGCGGTGGAGCGGCTCAACGGCATGTTCGCCTTCGCGCTGTGGGACCGGGCGGAGCACACCCTGCACCTCGCGCGCGACCGGGCGGGCGAAAAGCCGCTGTACTATGGCTGGCTCGGCGAGACGTTGCTGTTCGGCTCGGAGCTCAAATCCCTCCGCGCGCATCCCGCGTTTCACTCGCCGATCGATCGGGATGCACTCGCCCTGTTTCTTCGCTACGGCTACATCCCGGCGCCGCACACTATCTACCGGGGCGTGCATAAGCTGCCTCCCGGCACCCTACTCAGCCTGAAAGCCGGCGCCGGCGACCAGGTCGCGCCGGTCCAGTACTGGTCCGCCCGCCAGGCGGCGGCGCGGGGGCTCAGCGATCCATTCACCCAGTCACTGGCGTGCGCGGTGGAGGAATGCGACGCGTTATTGCGCGACGCCGTAAAGCTCCGCATGGAGGCGGACGTGCCACTCGGTGCGTTCCTGTCCGGCGGCATCGATTCCTCCACCATCGTCGCGTTGATGCAGGCACAAAGCCCTCGGCCCGTCAAGACGTTTGCCATCGGGTTTGAGGAAGCACGCTACAACGAGGCCCATCGTGCCGCCGCGGTGGCCCGGCACCTGGGCACGGAGCACACCGAGTTGTATGCGACGCCGGACGAAGCCCTGGCCGTCATCCCGCACCTTCCCGCGCTGTACGACGAGCCATTTGCCGACCCTTCCCAGATTCCCACGCATCTGGTCGCCGCGTTGACACGGAAATACGTGACCGTGAGCCTGTCCGGAGACGCCGGGGATGAACTATTCGGTGGGTATACCCGCTACGTCCGCGGGCCGGCGCTCTGGCGCACCGTCAGCCGGACCCCGGCCCCCGTGCGACGGGCGCTGGCGCAGGCGCTTTCGTTGCGGCACAGCACGCTCGCTGCGGCGGTCAATCCGCTCGTGCGCCGTTGGACCGGCAAGCGCAGCTTCACGGAGCGCTGCCGCCAGGCGGAAGAGATCCTCGCGCTGGGCTCGGCGGCGGAACTGTACCGCTACATGATGTCCTTCTGGAAACAGCCGGCCGCCGTGGTCCTGGGGGCGTCGGAGCCCTCGATTCCCACGATGCTCGACCTCCCCCCAGGCGTCGACGCCCACGAGCGCCAGCTCTGGATGTACCGCGATCTCGTGACGTATCTCCCGGATGACATTCTGGTCAAGGTGGACCGCGCCAGCATGGGTGTGAGCTTGGAATCGCGCATCCCCCTGCTGGATCATCGCGTGATCGAATTCGCGTGGCGGTTGCCGCTCTCGTTCAAGACGGGGGGGGGCGAGGGCAAGCGGATTCTGCGACAGGTGCTCAACCGCTACGTACCAAAGGACCTCGTCGCGCGACGTAAGCAGGGTTTCGGTATCCCGCTCGCCGCATGGCTGCGGGGGCCGCTCAGGAGCTGGGCCGAGGCGCTGCTCGACGAGCGCCGCCTCCAGACGGAGGGGTTCTTCGACCCCGGGCCCATCCGGCGGAAATGGACGGAGCACGTCGCGGGCGGGACGAGCTGGGACTACGACCTGTGGGCCGTGCTCATGTTCGAGGCATGGTTGGAGGAAACGGCCCGAGCACCCCGGACGGGGCACTCGGGCCGTCTCGCGCTGCGCCAAGAATCCTTGGTGACCTAACGCTCGTACGCGCCGGCGTCGGGTGCAGTGCCGCGACACTTGCCAGTAATGTCGAACGGCAACGCATAGTTGGGATCTGCGAAACCAATCGCGGGACTCCCCACCCACAGCTGATTGTCCGTGGTCGGATTCGGGTTCTGATGGTCGGTGGCCACGGCCGGGTTCACGAGCATCGGGTCCGCAACCCGGTTGTTGATGATCGTAGCGTTATTGTCCCATGTCGTCGTGCCGTTGCTGCCGTTGCGCCAGAACAGGTTATTGATCTCGACGTAGCTCGTCCCGCCGCTTCCGGGGGTACCAATCCCGCCACCGCCCTTGATGGTCCCGTTGTTCAACAGGATGTTGTTCGCCATGGTCCAGTCATGCGTGCTCTCGTTGATATCGATGCCGTACCGGCCATTGCCGACCACGGTGTTGTTGACGACGAGGATGTGGTTCGCGTCGTGGCGCCCCATCAGACCCTTGGAGCTGTTGTGCTCGATGACGTTGTTGGCGATCAAGCCATAGGACGACGGGCTGGCGTAAACCCCGTGGTCGTTATTCCACGAGGGGTCGTTCATGCTGAAATCTCCCAGGTACCCGCCATTATCGTGGATGTAGTTGTTGAAGATCCGGTAATTGAGGCCGCCGTCAACGCCGACGCCCGCGTGCCACTGACCGAAGCGCACTTCGGAATTCGACAACTCGAGCTCTCTGCCCCACAGGATGATCATGTTCCCTTCCCCGTTGGGCCCAGGACCGCCGACGTTACCGGTCGGTCCGTCGATCACGACACTGGTCAACCGGAAGTATGAACCGTTCACATAGAACTGCCCCTGCAGGATCGGACGCCCATCGCCCGGATACCCTGAAACGGTGATGGGAGCGGATGCCGTGCCGGTGGCAGTGAAATCGAAGTGGGTGCCCCGCGCGCCGTATGTGCCGGCCCGGAGATAGAGAATCTGGCCGGGTTGTAGCAAGTTCGCCTTTGTCAGCGATCGCCACGGCGCTGCCAACGTGCCGGGGTTGGCGTCGGATCCCGTCGGCGAGGCATAGAACGCCTGGCCGCTCGAGGGCGCCAAGGGCTGGATCCACGCCGTGATGCCCGCGGGCCACGCACCGCACTGGCCCACCGGGGGCGCGGTGACGACGGTGAGTGAGGCGCTGCCGCTGATCCCCTCGCTCAGCGCCGAGATGCTCGTCGTCCCCGTCGCAACGCCGCGCGCCAACCCGCTGGCGCTCACCGTCGCAACGGCGGAATTGCCGCTCGACCACGTCACCGTCCGGCCGTTCAACACGTTGCCGGCGGCGTCCCTCACGGTCGCGGTGAATTGGAAGTTGCCGTCCACGGCCACACTCGTGGCGTCCGGGCTGACGGTCACCGAAGCGACCGGAACGAATGTCACCGTGATCGCCGCGGTGTCGCTCTTGCCCTCGCTGCTCGCCACGATGTATGCGGTGCCGGCGGCTACACCGGTGACCAAGCCGGCCGCGACGGTGGCGATCTGAACGCTGGAGCTGGACCAAGTCATGGGTCGACCGGAGAGAATACCCCCGGCGCCGTCTTTAGCAACCGCCGACAGCTGCACGGTACTCCCCACGGCGATGCTCGCCGAGGCCGGCGTCACCTCGAGGGAGGCCACGGGCACCTGCGTCACCGTGACGCTCGCGGATCCACTTATTCCTTCGCTGGTGGCGGTTACAGTGGTGGATCCCGCGGCCCTGGCCGTCACGAGTCCGCTCGAGTTGACCGTCGCCACCGCGGTATTGCCGCTGGCCCAAGCGATCACCCGGCCGCTCAGCGCGGCGCCGTAGGCGTCCTGGGGCGTTGCGGCGAGTTGTGCGGTCTGGCCGACGTCGAGCGCGACGGCGGCCGGGCTCACCACCACGGTCGCCACGGGAATCGTCGTCACCGTGATCGCGGCGGTAGCACTCTGCCCCTCGCTTGTGGCGCTGATCGTCGCCGACCCGAGGGCGATGCCCGTGACGACGCCTGCGCTGTTCACGGTCGCCACGCCGGCGGTGAGGCCGGAGCTCCAACTGACCGACCGTCCCGTCAGCACGTTGCCGTAGCTGTCCCTGACCGTGGCGACGAGCTGCACCGTGCCGCCTGCCGGGATCGTGGCAGCCGGCGGCTCGATGCTCACCGCTGCCACCGAGGCCATGGCGACGAGCACCTCGGCTGTGTCGGCCAAGGCACTGGTACGGCCCTTGGCGATCACCTTGACCTTGCCGGTGTCGGAGCCCGCCTTGTATCGCCCGTAGTGCCTACGGCCGTTGGTACTGGTGTCGACAATAGCTCCCGACGTCACGCTCCACGACACGGCGAAATCGACGGTGTCGCCGTTCTGGTCGAGACCGACGACCGTGAAGTCGACCATCTGAGTGGGCTGAAGTACGACGTTTGTCGGGGACAGCTGGAGGAGCTGCGGTTCGCCGTCCGGGCCCGTGGCGGGGCGGCGCGCGATCTCACAGGCCGTGAGCAGCAGCGCGGCCAGGGGGAGCAGATCCCTCAGCAGCGCCAAACGGCTCGACACCTTGTGGAGGAACGTCATTGGCTTGATCTCCTCGTTCAGGGCTAGTGACAGGACCCGCTACCCGAGTCCCTATAGGTCTTGCCCGCCACGGGGATGAACTCCCATGTGTACGAATCGGCGAACAGCGTCAGCTTGAGCACGCCGTCCGTGTCGGTGTTGTACGCCTCGGTGTTCGCGATCGGAGTGCCGAAGGTGTAGTGGCTGATGCCACCCGTCCCCACGATGAACTCCCGGATGCCGCGCACCGGGTCCGCCGCACCAGCCGGGGTCTGCGGCGCGAAGCGCTGGTAGTTGTGATCGTGGCCCGAGATGATGACGTCGGCGTTGAAGTCGTACAGCGCCTGCCACAGCGGCTGTGGCGAGGTCGAGCTCCCGTGACTCCCCGAGCTGAAGCGCGGATGGTGCCAATACGCGAGCACGCACTTTTGGGGGTTCGCGGCCAGGTCCGCGCGCAGCCACTGCTCCTGCGTCGACCCGGCGCTCATGCTGACGTTGCTGTTCAGGGAGATGAGGTGCCAATCGCCCAGGTCATAGCTATAGTAGCCCCGACCGGCCGGACCGGCGACCGCGCCGAAGTAGTTGTAGTAGCCCGTGGCACCGCTGGTGTTGTAGTCGTGGTTCCCGGGCGACGGGCGCGTCCGGGCCTTGTGCCGGCCCCAGGTCGGCTCGTAGCAGTTCGCGAACTCGGTCGCCGTGCCGCTGGTGTAGGCGTTGTCCCCGGCGGTGAACACCGTGCCCGGGATGCCGTCGAGCAGCACCGCCGTCGCCTCGTCCCCGCTCGATGAGCAGCCGGCGATGTCGCCGGCGCCCACGAAGACCACACCGCTCCCCGGGGGCGGGGGCGGCGGCGGCGGCGGCGGTGGCGGCGGCGGTGGTGGCGGCGGCGGCGGCGGCGGTGGTGGTGGTGGTGGTGGCGGCGGCACTAGCACCGTGATCGCCGACGTCCCGCTCTGCCCCTCGCTCGACGCCGTGATCGTTGCCGAGCCGGCGGTCACGCCCCGGACGAGCCCACTGCCGCTCACCGTCGCGACGGCGGCGTTGCCGCTCGTCCACGTGATGACTCGTCCCGTGAGCGCGTTGCCGTTCGCGTCCCGCGGCGTCGCGGTGAGCTGCACCGTCTTACCGGTGTCAACCGATGCCTGTGCGGGGCTCACGGTTACCGTGGCCACTGGCACCGGCGGGGGCGGCGGCGGCGGCGGTGGTGGTGGCGGCGGCGGCGCAACCACCGTGATCGCCGACGTCCCACTCTGCCCCTCGCTCGTCGCCGTGATCGTTGCGTTACCGGCCGACACGCCAGTCACCACGCCGCTCGCCGACACCGTCGCGACGCCGAGCGCGCTGCTGGTCCAGCCGACGACCCGGCCGGTCAACACGTTGCCGGCCGAGTCGTTGGTGATCGCTGTGAGCTGAGTAGTGGAACCGGTCGCTAGAGTGACGGAGCCGGGGGTGACCGTTACGGAGCCCACCGGTATGGCTGAGACCGCGACGACGGATGTATCCGAGAGTGACCGCCTGGTGTCGGTGGCGATTACACGGTACGTCCCGGCTATGGAGCCCGCTGTAAAGAGACCGCTCGTGGAGATGGTCCCGCCGGTGGCGCTGTACACGACGGACACGGGCACGGTGTCGCCCACGTTCCGGAGGCCACCGGCGGTGAACTGCCGATTGCCGCCCGTGCGGAGGGCGACGCTCGTCGGCGTCAGCACAATCGCGATCACACGGCGTTTCTTGACCCGAGCCGTCCCGCTGACCGCGGGGTTCGCGCTGCTGGAGGGGATCAAGGTGGCCGTGATATCGACGTCGGTTTCGGAGCTGTCGGCGGCGTAGAGGCCGCTCTGCGTGATCGTCCCGGCGGTCGCCGCCCAGGTGACGTTGATGTCAACACTGTCGCCGGCTGCGTTACGGCCGAAGGATGTGAACTGATAGCCCTGCAGGGGATCGAGCATCACGGTGTCGGGCGCAACGAACACGCCGACGACCCGAGTACTGTCGGGACCGGTGAGGCGGCGGCGCTCGACGACCTGACACGCCGAGAGCAACACGACCGTCAGCAGCGCGAGGCGCTGCGTGAGCTTGCCCGTAAACGGCATCGGAGCCTCTCTCGCGGCCCCCAAAAACCAACCGGGCCGACAAGTTCGACGTTGAGGTCGACGCTGGCGGCCCGGCTGGCGTGGCGGCACGTGCCGCTGTAGCCCCGTAGCTCTGCGTCACCGCCTTTCGGCGGTTTTGCTCTGAGCAGCGATGGTTGTCCCCGACTCCCTGGCAACCCACAAAAAAACCGGGCCGCCGCAATCGATGGGAGTCGATTCGCTGGCGGCCCGGCTGGCGTGGCGGCTCGTGCCGCTGTAGCCCCGTAGCTCTGCGTCACCGCCTTTCGACGGTTTTGCTCTGAGCAGCGTGCTGGTTAAAGCTGGAAGCTACTATGCGGGCATTCTGGCGCCGAGGAAGTGACTTGCCTCACGAAGCCGTTGGCCAGCCGATACGCGTGGAGCAACACGTGGAGTTAGGAGACGTCGCGAGAACCAGACGGCGTTCAGCTTGTGCATGGTCCAGGTCTAGTGACAGGACCCGCTACCCGAGTCCGTATAGGTTTTGCCCGCCACGGGGATGAACTCCCACGTGTACGAATCGGCGTACAGCGTCAGCTTGAGCACGCCGTACGTGTCGATGTTGTACGCCTCGGTGTTGGCGATCGGGGTGCTAAAGGAGTAATGGCTGTCGCCACCCGTCCCCACGATGAACTCCCGGATGCCGCGCACCGGGTCCGCCGCACCAGCCGGGGTCTGCGGCGCGAAGCGCTGGTAGTTGTGATCGTGGCCCGAAATGATGACGTCGGCGTTGAAGTCGTACAGCGCCTGCCACAGCGGCTGTGGCGCCGTCGAGCTCCCGTGGCTCCCCGAGCTGAACCGGGGATGGTGCCAATACGCGAGCACGCACGTTTGGGGGTTCGCGGCCAGGTCCGCGCGCAGCCACTGCTCCTGCGTCGACCCGGCGCTCATGCTGACGTTGCTGTTGAGCGAGATGAGGTGCCAAGCGCCCAGGTCGTAGCTGTAGTAGCCCCGGCCGGACGGACCAGCATTGGTCGCGAAATAGTCGTAGTAGCCCGTGGCACCGCTGGTGCGGTAGTCGTGGTTCCCGGGCGACGGGTGCGTCCGCGCTTTGTGCCGGCCCCAGGTGGGGTCGTAACAGTCGGCGTAATTGGCGGCAGTGCCGCTGGTGTAGGCGTTGTCGCCCAGCGTGAAGACGGTGCCCGCGACGGCATCCAGGAGCTGCGCCGTGGCTTCGTCGTCGCTCGACGAACAGCCCGCGATATCGCCGGCACCCACGAAGACCACACCGCTGCCTGGCGGCGGCGGGGCCGGCGGCGGGCCCGGCGGCGGGGGCGGCGGCGGCGGCGGCACCTCGCACGCGACGACCCCGAGGGTCGCCGCGAGCAGCGCGGTACGGAACCCAGCCAACCAAAGCGAGCGGTTATAGCGCTTCACGAGAACCCGACACCTTCCGCTTCAAACTCTCCCACCACGCCATCCGTTCCTTCACAGACTTTTCGTAACCCACGTCGCTGGGTTGATACCACGACGCGCCGCGCAAACGCTCGGGCAGGTATTCCTGCGGGAGATAGGCGTTCTCGGAGTCGAACGCGTACTTGTATCCCTCGCCGTAGCCCAATTCCTTCATGAGCCCGGTCGGCGCGTTGCGAATGTGCAACGGCACCGGCTCGGCGGGGTGTTCCTCGGCTGCGGCCTGCGCATCGCCGAACGCGGTGTACACCCGGTTGGACTTCGGCGCCGTCGCGAGATACACCGCAGCCTCGGCGAGCGCCAACTCCCCTTCGGGGCTGCCGAGGAAGTGGTACGCCTCCTTCGCCGCCAGCGCGACGGACAGCGCGCGCGGATCGGCGAGCCCGACGTCCTCGCTCGCGATGCGCACGAGGCGCCGCGCGATGTACAATGGATCCTCCCCGCCCGCGAGCATCCGCGCCATCCAGTAGAGCGCGCCATCGGCGTCCGAGCCGCGCACCGCCTTATGCAACGCGGAAATGAGATTGAAGTGCTGTTCGCCGCCCTTGTCGTACACAGGCAACGGTTTTTCTAGGACCTGACGGATAACCTCACCGGAAATGGGAGAAGTGGAAGGGGAGAGGTTCGCGACATGCTTGAGTACTGCTTCGAGCGTATTCAATGCCCGTCGCGCATCGCCCTGAGCGTGGGTCGTGAGCAGCGCAATCGCATCCTCACCAAATCGCCCTTTGTTTTCCAGATCGATGGCTCGAGTGATCACCGTACGGATGTGCTGATCGGTCAGCGGCTCGAGAACAAACACCCGACACCGCGACAGGAGGGCTCCGGTGAGCTCGAAGCTCGGGTTCTCCGTCGTCGCGCCGATGAGCGTGATGACGCCATTCTCGACCCACGGCAGAAACGCGTCCTGCTGCGCCTTGTTGAACCGGTGAATCTCATCGCAAAACAGGATCGTCCCTTGCCCCTGATACCTGAGCCGCTCCTCGGCCTCCTTGATGATCTCGCGGACTCTCGCGACTCCCTCCGTCACCGCGGAAAACGGGTCGAACTGCCGGTCGGTGTAGTTGGCGATGATCTTGGCGAGGGTGGTTTTGCCGGAGCCGGGCGGGCCCCAGAAGATGCACGAGCCGACGTCGCCACGACGGATCAAGTCGCCCAGCGCTTTCCCCGGTCCGAGGAGATGCTCCTGGCCGAGGAACTGATCGAGCGTCTTGGGACGCATCCGAGCCGCGAGGGGTTCGCTGGACCCTTGGAACAGCGTTGGTTCGGTCACGACAGTCTGTCTACCAGCATCTTGGTCCCGAAGAATACCACGGCACCCGCGAAGAATGCGGCCGGCATCGTCCAGCCGTGCTTGCCTTGGAGCTCGGGCACGAGATTCGACGCGGCCACATAGATCGTGACTCCCGCCGAGATCGCCAACCCATGCTGCACGAGGAACCCGACGTGATCCGTCATGATCACGCCGGCGAGCGTCGCCAGGCCGAGCAGCGCAGCGGCCCCCACCGCCCCCCCTCTCGTCCTGCCGCCCGCCATCATGATGCTGGAGATCGTCACTCCCTCGGGCAGCTTGTGCAGAAAGATCGCGATGAACACCATGAGGCCAAGCTCGGGACGAACCAAAAAGGCGCTCGCAATCGCCACGCCGTCGAAGAAGGTATGGAGGAGCAGACCGATCAGCGCGGATGTGCCGGCGACGGAGCTGATCGCGTGCGTTTCCTCCCCGAAATGAAAGTGCGGGGTCAGGGTGTGCTGCGTGAAGTGGACGGCGAGATAACCCGCGAGGACCAGCAACGGGGCGACATCACCGCTGCGCAAGAACGCCTCCGGTAAGAGCTCGATGATCGCGACCGACAGCATGAAGCCTGCGCCGAACGCGAGAAAGTGCTCGATGACCCTGAGCTGCAGCGCCGCGCGCCGCGTCACCGCCAACGCGCCGAGCACGTTGCCGGCAGCCGCCACCAGGGCGTAGACCAGGGCCCTAGACACGGGAGAGCAAGTACGCTTTCGTGTTGCGCGCAGGATCCTCGAGCACTTCGTCGAGCAAACGCGCCAGCGCATCCCCGACGTCCGGTCCGGGACGTACGCCAGCCGCGATCAGGTCGTCCCCCCTCACAGCGAGGTCCTTGAGTGTCAGTGGCTCACCCGCAGCACGAATTCGCTCCACCCCGTGGAGCAGGGAGCGGGGAGCAGGGAGCAGCGCCAGCAGATCGTCAGCGTACGGACCAACGGCCGCTAGCCACCGCCGCACCGCGACGAGATCCTTCGGGTCGGGATACTTCTCACGCCACTGCCCAATCGCGCGTCCCCGTTCGATGTCCTTCGTGGAGCACTTGAGACGAGTGAGCAGTGACGCCGGGTCCTTCGCCAGGTAAGCCGTAATCAGTACCGGATCTCGAGGCAGCTTGTCCACCGGTCCCTGCTCCCCGCTCCCTGCTCCCATTTCAGGCAGCCAGATCCGCGTGGCGCCGACGTCACGCCACAACGTCACGAGCTTCGACAGCTTCTTCGCCGTCTTGAGCCCCTTGAACCATTCGTCGCGAACGCGCTCCGCGGAGAGCTGCGCGAGGCCCTGCGCGTTGGCCTTGGCGGCGTCGAGCGTGCGGGAGTGGATGCGGAACTCGAAGCGCGCGCTGAAGCGTAATGCGCGCAGGATCCGCAGATAGTCCTCCTGAAAGCGCCAGTTGGGATCCCCGACCGACCGAATCAGCTTCTTGCCGAGGTCCTGCTCGCCCTGAAAGGGATCACGCCACTCGTGCCGGATCGGGTGATAGGCGATGGCGTTGATCGTGAAGTCGCGGCGGGCCAGATCGTCCATCAGCGAGACGCCGAACTCCACGACGGCGTGGCGTCCGTCGGTGCGAATGTCCTTGCGAAACGTGGTGACTTCATGCGGCTGGTTGGTGGCGTCGAGCACCGCGACCGTGCCGTGTTCGATACCCACCGGTACCGTGCGCCGGAACACTTTCTGCACCTCAGCCGGCGGCGCCGACGTCGTGAGATCGAAGTCGTGATTCTCGAGACCGAGGAGGTTGTCGCGGATGGCGCCTCCCACGCACCACGTCTCGAAGCCCGCGTCTTCGAGCTTCTTGGCAATCTTCAGGACTTCCGACGGAATGGGGAGCTTCTCGGGGAACGTCATCCGCAGAGCACAGAGCCGCCGTTCACGTTGAGAATCTCGCCCGTCATGTGCCGCGCCAGCGGCGAGCAGAGGAACAGAATCGGACCGGCCACGTCCGCCGCGCTCGCCACACGCCCCAGCGGGATCGTCCGCTCGATGCTCTGGCGGCCCTCCCCGGCATAGGGCTTCGCCGACATTTCCGTGTCCACCCATCCCGGCGCAACGCAATTGACCGTGATCCTGGGCGCCAGCTCGACGGCGAGAGATTTCGTGATCGAGATGACCGCGCCCTTGGTGGCGGCGTAGTCGGCGTGAAACGCCTCGCCGCGCTGGCCCGCGGTCGATGCGACGAGCACGATCGTGCCGCCCGCAGCAATGTTCGGGATCGCAGCCCGGCAGACATAGATCACGGCATCGAGGTTGGCGCGCCGCGTGGACTCCCACTGCTCGTCGGTCATCTTGGCGATGGGCACGTCATCCGGCGGCCACACACCGTGATTGATGACGAGGATGTCCAGATGGCCGCCCAAGGCGCGCAGCGCTTCGGCGACGGCCTTCTTCGCGCCGCTGGGAGTGCCGAGGTCGCCGCGCACGGCGGCGAGGATGTGCGCGTCGGCGGGGGGTTTGCGGGCTCGATAACCGACCGTCACTCTCGCGCCCGCCCGCGCCAGCAACACCGCGGTCGCGCGTCCAATGCCCCGTCCTCCGCCCGTCACGAACGCGCGTTTGCCGGCGAGATCGATCATCCCTGGAGCCGATCCTCCACGAGATCACAGATCGCGTGTTCGATGGCGAGGTGCAGCTCCTGGATGTGCGCCGTATCGTCGGACGGTACGACGAGGGCGACATCGACGAGGTCTTTGAGGTGTCCACCGTTTCGCCCCAGCAGCGCCACGACCCCAACGCCCCGCGCTTTGGCTGCCTGCGCGGCGCGAATGACATTGGGACTCTCCCCTGACGTGGAATGGAGGACGAGCAAGTCGCCCGGCTCGGCTAATGCCTCGACCTGACGGGCGAAGACTTCGTCGAACCCCATGTCATTGGCACACGCCGTCAGCAGCGACGTGTCGGTCGTGAGCGCCACTGCCCGCATCGCGGGCCGGTTCGTCTGGTAACGGACCACATACTCGGTCGCGAGGTGCTGCGCGTCCGCAGCACTGCCACCGTTGCCGGCAAAGAAGAGGGTGCCGCCCCCGCGCAGCGTCGTCTCATAACGATCGGCGAGCGCCGAAATCTCATCGGCCTGCTCCGCGGCGACCCGGCTCGCGAGCGCCGCCAGGCCATCAAGCGACGCCCGGATCTTCTCTACGCTCACCGCACAGCCTCGACGAAAGCCGCAAGTCCGTCTTTTGGCCCTTCCTCTATAATGGTGCCGATCACCACGAAGTCCGCCCCTGCCTGCCGCGCCGTCCGCGCCTGCGCCGGCGTCCGGATGCCCCCACCGACGAACAGCGGGCGCTGCGGCACCGCGGCACGGCACGCGCGGATGATCTCCGCCGAAACGGGCCGCTCGGCGCCGCTCCCCGCGTCGAGATACACAGCCTGCATCCCGATCAGACTGGCGGCGGTCGCGTGCGCG
>Ga0184632_10000048_pt1 | contig 32869 bp, 33 predicted proteins | sample PLM31_50_b1_FD_133153 | JGI IMG/M metagenome (GOLD analysis project Ga0184632, IMG submission 133153) | Groundwater sediment microbial communities from an aquifer in East River, Colorado, USA - PLM3-1_50_b1 | ecosystem: Environmental > Terrestrial > Soil > Riparian zone | place: USA: East... | reverse complement strand
GTACGGGAGCCCTCCGACGTGGTCCTCGTGCCCGTGTGTGAGGACGACCGCGCGGACGCGGCGCCCCTCGAGGTAGCCGATGTCCGGGAGGAGGAGATCGACACCGAGATGCTCGTCGCGCGGGAACGCGAGCCCCGCGTCGACGACGATCAGCTCGCCGGCTGTCTCGTACACGGTCATGTTCTTGCCGACCTCGCCGAGACCGCCGAGCGGGATGATGCGCAGCGCGTTGCTCATGTGCGCTGAGTCTACGGCCGCGGGCAGGCGAGCAACGACCTACAGGGGAAAGACGTCCACCGCGAACAGGTCGTCGTCGATCCGCTCAGCATGGAGCGCTACATCGCCGTAGTTCTTGGCCAGAGCGTCCAGCGCGGGAACCTGTCGCATCGTGCGCTCTCCGTCGAGGGCCAGGTCCCGCTCGCCGGCGACGACGTTCAGGTCGACCACGTCGCCGTCGAGCCCGGGGATCTCCACGATCTCGACCTTCTCGGAGACGACCGACCACACGTCGCCGCTGGTCCTCACCGCCGCGGCGCGGTATGGCGCAGGAAGCGTCCCCTCGATCGCATCCGCCAGCGGTGCGAGCGAGTCGTCCGGCACGTTCTCCTCGACGAGGATCGTGCCGTCGCCGAGCACGACGAAGGCGACGACTTCGCCGGTCAAATCCGGGCAGTGAGCCGAGGCGACCGCATCCCACGTCCTGCCGCGCGCGGCACCGGAGACTCCGGCGATCCCGAGCCTCTGCTCACCGTCGAGTCCGGGAGGCTGGGCGAGGAACCCACCAGCTTGCGCTCCCATGAGCAACGCGAGGAGCTCCCGGGTGCGCGACACGCCGCTAGACGGGCGCCGTCTGGAGCAGACCGAGGCGCTCGAGGCAGCCACGCACCGCTTCTTGCTCGTCGTCCGTCGCCTCGACGAGCGGGAGCCGCAAGCCGCCGACCTCGTGCCCGAGCAGGTTCAGCGCGCACTTGATGGCGATCGGATTCCCGACGACGCGCAGGAGGTCGATCGACGGGGCAAGCTCTCGGTCCAGCTCGCGTGCCCCTTCGACATCGCCGGAGCGATACAGGCGGACCATCTCCTTCACCTGCGGTCCGACGACATGCGTGTGCACGCACACGCCGCCGAGCCCGCCCAGCTCGAGGAACGGGAGGACGAGGTCGTCGTCGCCCGCGTACAGGTCGAGCCCGAGCTCCACGATCGCGCGCGCCTGCTCGAGATCGGGGTTCGCCTGCTTGACGGCCCGCACCGTGGGAATTTGCGCGAGCCGCGCGATCGCCTCCGTCTCGAGGTTGAGCACGACGCGGCCCGGAATGTTGTACGTGACGATCGGCCTGTCCGACATCGCGGCGATCGCCTCGAAGTGCTCGACGATCCCGCGAACCGGAGGCTTGTTGTAGTACGGCGTCACGACGAGGAAGCCGTGGACGCCGATCTCGTGCGCACGCGCGGTCAGGTGGACCGAATGCTGCGTCGAGTAGGTGCCCGTGCCGGCGACGACGGTGGCCCGGTCACCGACCTCGTCCACCGCGGCTTCGTAGAGCTGGAAACGCTCGTCGTCCGAGAGCGTCGGCGACTCCCCAGTGGTGCCGGTGACGACGAGACCGTCCGATCCCGACTCGACGAGATGGGACGCCAGGGCGCGAAACCGCTCGAGGTCGACCGATCCGTCCACTTTGAAGGGAGTGACGATTGCCGTCAGGATCTCGCCCAGCACGTACACGATTCTACGAGACGAAAGGCAGGCGACCTCCATGATCAAGGAGTTTCGCGACTTCCTCATGCGTGGCAACCTGGTTGAGCTCGCCGTCGCGTTCGTGATCGGCCTCGCGTTCGCTGCGCTGATCAACTCGTTCGTGAACGACCTGATCATGCCCATCGTGGCGATGATCATCGGCAAGCCCGACTTCAGCGGTCTCACCTTCACGATCAACGACGCCGTCTTCCGGTACGGCGCCTTCATCACGGCTGCGATCACGTTCGTCTCGACCGCGGCCGCGATCTTCTTCTTCGTCGTCAAGCCGATGACGGCGATCTCGGCCCGCATCAGGAAGCCGGAGGCGGACGAAGTGACTGACGAGGAGCGCCGGCACCAGGAGCTTCTCGCGGCCATCAAGGGGCTCAGCCGCTAGCGGTCCGTGTCGGTCCGAGTTCGACGGGGCCGGTCGAGCTAGCCGATCTTCTCGAGCGCGCCCTGGAACGGCCGGCGTAGCGCGTCGTCGAGGAAGACGAAGCGGATCTCGTCGAAGCGATCCGCGAGCTCGCGCACGGCACCGACGGCGACTGGCGCGGCCAGCTCGACCGGGTACCCGTAGATCCCGGTCGACAGCGCCGGGAAGGCGATCGTGCGGCAACCCAACTCCTCCGCCACCTCCAGGGCGCGGCGGTAGGCCGACGCGAGGAGCTTCGGCTCGCCCTCCCCTCCCCCGCTCCACACCGGACCGACGGCGTGGATGACGAACCGAGCCGGTAACCGGCCGGCCCTCGTCGCTTTCGCATCGCCCGTCCCACACCCGCCAAGACGCGCGCACTCCTCGAAGATCTCGTCCCCACCCGCACGCCGGATCGCGCCGCAGACGCCGCCGCCCGGTGCGAGCGCTCCGTTTGCGGCGTTGACGATCGCGTCGATCCGCTGCTGCGTGAGATCGCCGACGACGAAAGTGATCACAGAAGGGCGTCGAGGCCCACAGTGAGGCCGGGCGGAAGCTCCCGCACCCTCTCGAGCGCCAGTAGGACACCCGGGACGAACGCCTCTCGAGACGTCGTGTCGTGCCGGATCGTCAGCGTCTCCCCCGGCCCGCCGAAGATCACCTCCTGGTGGGCGACGAGCCCGGGAAGCCGGACCGAATGGATCGCCGGCTCGGTTCCCATGAGCTCCGCCGTCGCTTTCGCCGTGCCGGACGGCGCGTCCCGCTTCGTCTCGGCGTGGAGCTCGACGATCTCGGCTCGTGGGAACGCCTTTGCAGCTGCGGCCGCGAAGCGCATCATCAGGACCGCCCCCTGGGCGAAGTTCGGCGCATGGAAGCAAGGCACTCCGGCTTCTCGGGCGCGCGCATCGAGAGCCTCGTGGTCGAAGCCCGTCGTCCCGATCACCACGGGCACACCCGCACCGACGCACTGCTCGACATTGGCGACGACTGCGTCCGGGCGTGTGAAGTCCACCGCAGCGTCGCAACGGTCGGGCCCGGTGCTCCGAGCGTCCACGATCTCGTGCCCCGCGGCGCTCAGTGAGGGGCGGAGAATCACGCCGACCTTTCCCTGCGCTCCGTAGAGCGCGATTCGCATCGGCACTTAGTGCTCCCCGCCGTCAATACGTCCGTACTTCGCGCGGCTGCGAACGCGTCGCATGCCGTCGTCCTCAGTCGCGCCAATAGTCACGAATATTGGACTCCCCGCGTCCTAGGCCTGCTCGGTTCTCGCCGGCGAATCACGACCGTATTGACGGCGAGAAGCACCTACGCCGCCCTCGACAGCAACCCGGGATTGACCCGGGCAACCGCATCGCGGAAACGACTCTCGTCCGGGCCGATTCCGGCAGCCGAGAGCCGCGCGGGCGCGAGGAGCTCGTCGGCCAGCTCCGCAACCTCGTCGCCGGAGACCGCCTCGAGCCGGCGAACGATCTCCACGGGGCTCAGGAGCGGCGTGCCCGTGATCGTCGCCTTCCCGAGACGCGTCATCCGGTTCGAGGTGGACTCGAGCGACAGGAGAAGCCTTCCCTTGAGGTTCTCCTTCGCGCGCTCGAGCTCGTCACGACGAACGTTGCCGGCTGCCACGTCGGCGAGCTCGGCCACGGCGATCTCGAGGCACGCGGACAGGTTCTCCTCACGGGTGCCCACATAGAGACCGATCTGCCCGGCGTCGGCGTACTGCGAGGAGTAGGTGTAGACGGAGTAGGCCATCCCCCGCTTCTCGCGGATCTCCTGGAAGAGTCGGGAGGAGGCCGAGCCACCGACGATCGCGTCGAGGATGGAGGCGGCGAAGCGACGCTCGTCCATCCGAGCGATGCCCGGTGCGCTCAGGCAGACGTGGTACTGCTCGGTCTCCTTCGACTGGAAGCGGAGGCCGGGACGCGGCGTCCGCCGGATGGACTTCCGCGTCGGGAGACCTCCTCCCGCGGAGGCGCCGTTGCGACGCTCCTCCAGCAACGCGACCAACCGTTCGTGCCGAAGGTTCCCGGCGGCCGCGAGGACGATCTGCTCGGCGGAGTACGCCCGCCGGTGGTATGCGGAGAGCGCGCGGCGTGACACGCTCGAGATGACGTCGGCCCGACCGATGACCGGCCGGCCGAGTGGATGCGTCCCGAACACGGCCTCCGCGGCGAAGTCGTGGACGAGATCGTGAGGCGTGTCCTCGACCATCGCGATCTCCTCGAGCACCACCTCCCGCTCGGAGTCGACGTCCGTGAACGAGGGGAGGAAGACCATGTCGACCATCACGTCGATCGCCTTCTCGAGCCGGTCGTCGGGAATACGCGCGAAGATCACGGTCGTTTCGCGCGAGGTTGCGGCGTTCAGCTCTCCACCCAGCTCGTCGAAGACCTCCGCGATCTCCTGCGCCGAGTAGCGCGACGAGCCCTTGAACAGCAGGTGCTCGATGAAGTGCGAGATGCCAGCGCGCGCGTCCGGCTCGTCACGGGAGCCCGCTCCGACCCAGAAGCCGATGGCAACCGAGCGGACGCCCTGAAGGCGCTCCGAGATGACGCGCTCGCCGGTCGCGAGCTCGGTGAGCTGATGCTTCGCCACGCGCCGGATCGTAGCGCTGTGGCAGTTGGGGTCAGACCCGTGGGGTCTGACCCCTGTCCGAGTGGGGCGGCTTTCGCCGCCCCGTGTCGTCTTACGCGCGCTCGCGCGAGCGACCGCGGTCGCGGCCGCCCCGCCGATCGCCGCGAGGACGCTCCTCGCGCTCCTCGCGCGGCGGAGCGTTCTTCGCCCGCTCGATCAGCTCCTCCGGTGTGACAAGCGCACCGTCCTCGTGCTTGGCGATGAGCTTGAGCCCGATTCGTCCGCGATCCTTGTCGACCTCCTGGACGAGGACGTCCACGATGTCTCCACGATCCATCACGTCCTCGATGTGCGCGACCCGGCCCGGGCCCACGTTCGAGACGTGGAGCAGGCCGTCCGTGCCCTTCTTGAGCTCGACGAACGCGCCGAACTGGGTCGTCTTCACGATCTTGCCCGTGTACGTGTCGCCGACCTCGGGCGACTTCGTGAGAGCGGTGATCGCGGAGATGGCAGCCTCGGCCTTCGTGCCCTCCGTCGCGTAGATGAGGATCGTGCCGTCCTCCTCGATGTCGATCTGCACCTCGTGGTCGGCCTCGAGCGCGCGGATCGTCTCGCCGCCCTTGCCGATGACCATGCCGATCTGCTCCTGGTCGATTTTCACGGACGAGATACGGGGAGCGTGATCGGCGAGTGCCGAACGGGGCTCGGGGATCGCTTCCAGCATCGTCTCGAGGATGGACTCGCGGGCCTGCTTTGCCTGCGAGAGGGCCGATCGCATGATCTCCTGCGTCACGCCGGTGATCTTGATGTCCATTTGCAGGGCGGTGATGCCGTCCCGCGTACCGGCGACCTTGAAGTCCATGTCCCCGAGGTGATCCTCGGCACCCTGGATGTCCGTGAGGATGACGTAGTCGTCGCCCTCCTTGACGAGGCCCATCGCGATTCCCGAGACGGGTGCCACGATCGGAACGCCGGCGTCCATGAGGGCCAGCGTCGAGCCGCAGACCGACCCCATCGACGACGACCCGTTGGACTCGAGCGTCTCCGAGACGAGCCGGATCGTGTACGGGAACTCCTCGAGAGAGGGGATCACGGCCTCGAGCGCCCTCTGCGCAAGCGCGCCGTGACCGATGTCGCGACGCTTCGGGCCGCGCATGAAGCCCGTCTCCCCGACCGAGAAGGGCGGGAAGTTGTAGTGGTGCATGTAACGGCGCTGCTGCTCGCGGGAGAGGTCGTCGATCCTCTGGCCCTCCTTGGTCGTTCCGAGCGTCAGCAGCGTCATGATCTGCGTCTGACCGCGAGTGAAGAGCGCGGAGCCATGGGTGCGGGGGCTCACCCGCACCTCACATTCCACGTGCCGGATCTCCTCGGCGGCTCTACCGTCGGGCCGGCGCTTGTCGATTGCGATCTTCTTGCGGACGAGGTCCTTGTAGACCGCCTCGGCAGCGCGCTTGACGAACTGCTTCGTCATCGAGTCCTTGACCGCAGGCTCTCCTTCAGCCGGAGCGGAGCCGACCGGGAACGGGAGCTCGAGCTCCTCGAGTATCCGGCCGAAGAGCAGGTCGCGCTTCGCAGAGCGCAACACCTTCGAGTCCTGCTCCGCATCTGTGAGCTCCTGCAGCTCCGCCAGGAACTGCTCGCGGACTGGCCCTTCGACTGCGGCCAGCCGAGCCTTCTCGACGATCGCCGCGAAGCTCGCGCGGATCTGCGCCCGGCGGGTCATGTCCTCCTCGGTCGCGTTCATCGTGATCGCTGGCGCCACCTCCTCCATGAGAGCGTCGATGACGGTCGACGCCTCGCGGAGGCCGTGCTCCGCGATCGCCGCCCGTACGGCGTCGCCATGTGCTGCCTCGAGCTCGGCCGTGAGCTCGAGGTCGACCCACTTCGGCTTGCCGACCTGCGAGCCGAGCTCCTCGAGCGCCTCGCAGATCTTGCGGATCTCGACGTGCGCGAGCTCGAGCGCCTCGAGGATCGTCTCCTCGGGAACCTGATCGCCCCCCGCCTCGACCATCGTCAGCGCCTCGCTCGTCCCGACCACGACGAGATCGAGCGTCGACTCGTCGAGCTGCTCGAGCGTCGGGTTGACGACGAGCTCGCCCTCGAGCCGTCCGATCCGGACCGCGCCGACCGGGCCGAGGAACGGCAGCGGCGAGACCTGGAGCGCGGCCGACGTGCCGTTGATGCAGAGGATGTCGTGAGGTGTCACGAGGTCGGCCGAGAGCGTGGTGCACACGAGGTGCACCTCGTTGCGAAAGCCCTTGGGCCAGAGCGGCCTGATCGGCCGGTCGATCATGCGAGCCGTGAGCGTCGCGCGCTCGGTTGCGCGGCCCTCACGCTTGAAGAATCCGCCCGGAATCTTTCCGGCGGCGTACATCCGCTCCTCGACGTCGACTGTGAGGGGGAAGAAGTCCGCGTCCGGCCGGGCATCCGCCCGACCCACCGCGGTCGCGAGAATCATGGTGTCGCCCGAGCGGCAGACGACGGCGCCGTCCGCTTGCTTGGCGAGCTTGCCCGTCTCGAAGACGATCTCCTGACCGCCGACCTCGACGGACACCGTGGCCATGCGCCCGATGCCAGCGTGACCGGTAACTGTGCTCATGTGAGGTATCCCTTCACCTTTCCGTTGTGGTCGGAAGGTGGAGGTTTGAGTCAGCCCCGTCCATCGGGGCTCGCTCAAACTTCCACCTTCCCTCGTCGTGAGCGCCTATCGGCGCAGTCCGAGCTCCTTGATGAGGGCACGGTAGCCCTCGATGTCTTTTCTCTGCAGATAGTCGAGGAAGCGGCGGCGGCGCCCGACGAGCTTGAGCAGGCCCCGCCGGGAGTAGTGATCCTTAGGATGTGTTCGGAGGTGCCCGGTCAGGTCGTTGATCCTTCGGGTGAGAAGGGCAATCTGGACCTCCGCCGAACCTGTATCCGCAGGTCCGCGACCGTGCTTCTCGATGACTTCCAGCTTGACTTCCTTGGTGAGGCTCATGCATCTCCTCCTGCTAGACGACTCCGCAGTCCCCGCTCCGCGTGAAGGAAGAACACGTCGGGGCCGCGACTGCGGTCTCGGGAAGGGTAGCAGCGCGTGATTCGCTGGATCACGCGGGCGCTCGCGATCGCCGTCTTCGTCGCGATCGGACTCGTCGTGCTCGACTTCGCCGAACTGCTTGTGCCGGTGAGGACGGACGCGCAGGCCAGCATGGATCCGACGATCCCGGCATGTGACGGGCGCGCCGTAGCCGAGGGCTTCACGTACAAGTTCCGTGATCCCGAGCAGGGCGAAGTCGTCGCGATCCACGCCGCGGTGGGTCCTGACGGGAGGATTCAACCGGACCGTGACGCGCGCGATCTCGTCCTCACGCTCAGGATCGCGGCAGTTCCAGGCGACCAGATCGTGGGGCGCGACGGGAGCGTGTTCGTCAACGACGTCAAGCTCGATGACATCGAGACCGAGCCGTTCCCGCCCGTCGACGTCGGCGGGGATCAGTACTTCGTGCTCGGCGACAATCGCAGCGTCTCGGTCGACAGCCGCCTGTTCGGCCCGGTGCTGCGGAACGCGATCTTCGGACGCGTGTTCGTCGTCTTTTGGCCGCTTCGAGACTTCAGTTTCCGCATGCACCGGGTCGCGGGCGTCCCGCCCGGCACTGTCGACTGCGACTAGCAACGGGCCGCACATGGCAGCCGGAGCGAGCCTTGCTACATCCCGTAACTCGGCGCAGCCCGCTGGGGGCGACGGGCTCACGTGCGCTTGTGACACCTTGTAACTTGGCGCGATGAGACCCGGGGTAGCGGCGGGTCATCCGGCAACCGCCGAGGTCGGGGCCGAGATCCTCGCAGAGGCGGGGACGGCGGCCGACGCGGTCGTTGCGATGGTGCTCGCGTCGTGCGTGGCCGAGAGCGTCTACAGCGGCCTCTTGGCCGGGTGCCACGCGGTCTGCTTCGACGGCTCGCGCGTCGTGAACCTGGACGGCTTCGCCGCCGTTCCGTCGCGGCGCGGCGAGCTCGTCGAGCTCCCGATCGCTTTCGGGAGCGAGCTCGTCGTGTACTCGATCGGGCCCGCCTCGTGCGCTGTTCCGGGTCTCCCGGCGGCGCTCGGCGAGTTGTGGGAGCGTCAAGGCCGGCTGCCGTGGAAGCGGCTCGTCGAGCCGGCGCTCGGCCTCGCTCGACGAGGTGTGCCATTGCCCGTGATGCACGAGCGTTCGCTCGACATGCTCGGCGATCTGTACTCCCTCGGACGGGGCGCGGATCTCTTCGTGCGCGAGGGAAGGATGCTTCGCGAGGGCGAGACGCTCGAGCAACCCGGTCTCGTGCAGACGCTCGAGATGCTCTTGGAAGAGGGTGCCGCCACCGTGTACAGCGGCTCGCTCGCGGAGGCGCTTCTTCGCGTCGAGAACGTCGTTTTCACCGCCGACGACCTGCGAGGCTACCGGCCTCGCTGGGGCGACTCCGTGGTCGTCGGCTTCCGGGGACATCGCGTCGCGACGCGCGGCGGTCTCTCCGGCGTGCCCGGGCTCTTGCCCAGGTTTCCCCGCCTTTCAGGGCTTTCCGAGACGGAGCGCGTCCTCACGCTCGTCTCCGCCTTGGAGACCTCCGAACGCGGCGGCGAGCACACGACGAACATGGTTGCCGTAGACGGACACGGCCGCGCATGCGTCCTGACGCACTCACTGGGTGTGGGCGCGGGTGTCTGGCTCCCGGATCTGGATGTGCAGCTGAACAACCTTCTCGGCGAGTCGGACATCGCGCACGGCGATCCGCAGCCGGGAGACCACCTCGAGAGCCGCATGGCGCCGAGTCTCGCGTTCGACGGCGAGGGCCTCGCGCTCGCGATCGGCTCCGCGGGCGCAACGAGGCTGCGAACTGCTCTTGCGACGGTGCTCGCGGGCGTCCTCGACGAGGGTCTCGATCCCGAGACTGCCGTTGCGCGGCCGCGCGTCCACCCCACCCCCGACGCCGTCGATGCCGAGCCCGGAGTCGACGAGCGAGCGCTACGAGAACTCGAGAGCCGCGGGCGCACGGTCAGGCGCTGGGAGCGCGTCCACCACTACTTCGGCGGCGTCAGCTGCGTGGGCCGTGCAGGGGCGGCGGGTGATCCACGTCGGAGTGGCGCAGCCATCGTCCTCTAAGGGCGAGATTCTCGCGCTATTTCAGCAGCAGCTTGTCGATGCGCCGCGATGCGATCGCCATCCCGAGCAGACCCATAGCCGCGAGGTACGCGACGTTGACGAGCTGGAATGCGCCCACGGTGCCCGTCGTCAGGGTGCGCACGAGCTCGATCCCGTGGTACAGCGGCAGGCAGCGGACGACCCACTCGAGCACCTCGGGATAGACCGAGATCGGGTAGAAGGTCGCCGAGAACATGAACATCGGCAGCATGATCAGCTGAACCAGGTCGAAGTCCTTCCAGTTGCGCATCCACGTCACGGCCGCGATGCCCGCACCGGCGAAGCCGAAGCCGATGACGAAGCACGCCGGGAGCGCGAGGAGCGCCCACCAGGACTCGACGAGCCCGAGCAAGGCGATCACGACGAGGAACGCCGCCGAGTAGAGCATCGCGCGCACGACAGCCCAGATCGTTTCTCCCACCGCGACGTCCTTCGGCCCGATCGGAGTCGCGAGGATCGAGTCGTAGACCTTGCCGTAGCGCAACTTCCAGAAGACGTTCGTCGCGTCGTAGAACGCCCCGTTCATCGCCGAGGAAGCAAGCAGCGCGGGTGCCACGAACGCGGCGTACCCGAGCGTCTCCCCGTCAGACGTGATGTCACCGATGAACCGTTCGAGCGGGTAGACGAAGAAGAAGAGATAGAAGAGCGGCTCGAAGAAGCCGGAGACGATGATCAGCCAGGTCCGGCGATAGACCATCGCGTTCCGCTCGACGATCAACAGGCCGCCGAAGGTCGGACGCGTAGGTGCGAGCAGGCGGGTGCGGGCGACGAGCTCGGTCATGGGCCGGGTCTCCGGCCCATGACTGTGGACGGGTGTGGGGAACCGGGAGGTTCCCCGCGCTTCCAGGAAGAAGGGGGCCTCGCGGGAGGAAACATGGTTTCCGGACCCTTCTCCCCTGGCGAACGCGAGCCGCAGGCGAGCGTTGTCATACGACGAGCCTCCGGCGATACGTCATGCGTGCGAGCGCGAGACCGACGGCGCAGCATGCGAGCAGGTAGCCGACGTGCGCCAGCGCGCTCCAGAGCTCGACCTCGCCGAGAGTCAGGTCGCGGCAGAGGGTCACGCCGTGCCAGAGAGGTGTGAGGTGCGCCATCACCTCGAGCGGCGCCGGGAGATTCGAGATCGGAAAGAACGTTCCCGAGAAGAGGAACATCGGCAGGATCAGGAAGCGAAAGATCGCGACGAACGACGCCTCGGACTCGGAATGCGCGGCCCAGGCGGCGATCGGGAGCGAGAACGACAGCCCGACGAGCAAGGCAACCGGGATCGCGAGGACTCCCAGGGGGGACGCGATCGCGCCGAACGCCGTGATCACGACGAGGTAGACGGTGGCGGTCATGAGGATCCGGCCCGCGATGAACGCCTGGTGCCCGAGCAGGACGTCGCCCACCCGGAGCGGCGTGGCGAGCATCGCGTGGTACTGCCGATCCCACTTGATCGCCGAGAGCACCGGCCAGCTCGACTCGAACATGGCGAGCTGCATCGCGGTGGCCGCCATGAGGCCCGGAGCGACGAACTCCAGGTACGAGATGCCGTGGGCGAGGTCGGCCGAGCGATCGACGAAGACCCCGAGCCCCACCCCGAGCGCGAGCAGGTACACGATCGGCGTGACGACGCTCGTGACCGCAGTGCCACGCCAGACGCGCCTGTACTGCGTGAGGAAGAACTCGAAAGGCCGAGCGGCCAGCGCCAGCGACGTCATTCGATGAGGCTCCGCCCTGTCAGGTGCAGGAACACGTCCTCGAGCGTGCTCCTTCGAACCAGGATGCTCTCGGGTGTGAGCCCACGCTCGTGGATCCCGTGCGAGGCGGCGTCGCCGTCGTCGGTGTAGAGCAGGACGCGATCGGGCAGCGACTCGACTCGGCTTACGAGACCCTCCGTCCAGTAGCCGAAGTCGTCCGGCCGACGGCCGTCGTCGAAGCGAAGCTCGACGACCTCGCGCGTCGAATAGCGCTCGATCAGCTCGCGCGGCGATCCCTCGGCCACGATGCTCCCCCTGTCCATGACCACGAGCCGGTCGCAGAGCTGCTCGGCCTCGTCCATGTAGTGCGTCGTCAGGAGCAGGGTCACACCTTGTCTCTTGAGCCGGTAGAGGCGGTCCCAGACGACGTGCCGAGCCTGCGGGTCGAGGCCGGTCGTCGGCTCGTCGAGCAGCATGGCCTCCGGGTCGTTGATGAGCGAGCGTGCGATCGTGAGGCGTCGCTTCATGCCTCCGGAGAGCGGCTCGACCTTGTCGTGAGCGCGCTCCGTGAGCTCGACGAACTCGAGCAGCTCGTCGGCGCGCGCGCCGAGCTCCTTGCGAGGGAGCCCGAAGTAGCGACCGTAGATGACGACGTTCTCGCGGACGGTCAGCTCCATGTCGAGCGTGTCCTGCTGCGGCACGACGCCCAGGCGCGCGCGGATGTTCACGCCGTCGCGCACCGGGTCGAGGCCGAAGACACTCAGGGTCCCGTCCGTCACCGGCGAAACGCAGCCGATCATGCGCATCGTCGACGTCTTTCCCGCCCCGTTCGGGCCGAGGAAGCCGAAGGCCTCGCCGCGTTGGACGTCGAAGTCGATGGCATCGACCGCGGTGAAGTCGCCGAAGCGTTTGACCAGCCCTCGCGCCGAGATCAGGGGATGTCCGTTCTGGCCTGCCACGGCCCCCAACGTTAGATATTCGAGGAGGGGTCAGGCCCTACGGGTCTGGCCCCGGTCTTCTTGCGGCCCGCGTGTCCTCGACGTCGCGCGCGATCTGCTCGACGAGCGCGTCCTCGGACTCGAATACCGCCTCGTCGCGCAGGCGCTCCCACACCTCGACCAGCAGGCGCTGGCCGTAGAGATCGCCGTCGTAGTCGAGGAGGTAGGGCTCGATTCGGCGCTCGCTTCCACCGTAGTGCGGGTTCGTCCCGATGGAGACGGCAGCTCGGTGCCCGCGTGCGGCGCCCGCGTAGATCCCGTAGCGGGGGCAGGCGAGATCCGGCTCGAGCCGCAGGTTCGCCGTCGGGTAGCCGAGCGTCCCACCCCGTTGATCGCCGGCGACGACGACACCGTCGAGCTCGAACGGCCGGCCGAGCATCGCCGCTGCGGCGGCAACGTCCCCTTCCGCGAGGGACGTACGAATCGCCGTCGACGACACGCCGTCGATCTCCGGAGGTACCACCACTTCGAAGCCGAGGCTCTCGAGCAGTGCCAGATCGCCCGAGCGCCGGACACCGAACCGGAAATCCTCGCCCGCGACAACGCACTCGGCTCCGATCGCGCGGAGGAAGAGCTCCGCGAACGACTCGGGCGCGAGCTGCTGGAGCTCCGGAGTGAACGAAGCGACGACGACAGTCTCGATCCCCGCTTCGTCGAGGAGCTCGAGGCGGCGTTCGAGCGTCGTCAGGATCTCGACCTTGTTGCCGAGGGCTATGCGCGGGTGCGGGTCGAACGTGATGACGGTCTGCTCGAGGCGGGTCTCCCCGAGGGCTCGAAGGACGGAGAGATGGCCCACGTGTACGCCGTCGAAGCTCCCGATCGCAACAGCGCGTGGCATCGGCTCGAGCTTCGACGGTTCGTGGACGACCTTCACGCGTGGTCTCTCCAGGAGATAAGAAGCTGATTCGCCGGCGAAAACCGAGCAGGCCCAGGACGCAGGGAGGCTGCATACCAGAAGGCATGCGGCCGACCGAGGACGACGGCATGTGAAGCGTTCGCAGTCGCGCGAAGTAGTCGCGTATCTCGCGGAGCGACCACGCTAAAGCCTCGCGAGCGCGTCTTCCGGCGGGATGATCAGCTCGGAATCGGCCTCGTCGACGGCGAACGGCCCGATCTCGGTTCGGCGCAGCGTCCGGCAGTGCCCGCCGAGCGCCTCTGCGATCGCGCGGACGTAGCTGCCGGAGGAGACATGGAGCTCGAGCCGCGCGACGCCCACCTCGTAGCTCTCGAGTCGAAGCTCGTGTACATGCATCGCGCGCACGGGCATCTCCACCGCGACGCCCTGCCGATGGAGCTTGTAGGCGCGCTCTCCTTCGATCTTGACCGCCGACGCAGCCGGAATCGGCAGATCGACCCGTCCCTGGAGCCTCGCGAGCCGTGCTTCGAGCTCTCCCTGTCCAGGAGTTTCGAGCTCTTCCATCACCTCGCCCTCGGGGTCACCCGTGGAGGTACGCGCCGAAAGGTCGATCTCCGTCACGTAGCGCTTGGCGAGGCCCACGAATCGAGGCTGGAGCCTCGTCGCCGCGCCCGACAGAAGCAACAGGAGCCCGGTTGCGAACGGGTCGAGCGTCCCCGCGTGCCCGGTTCGTGCGCCCGTACGCCGCCGTACGGCCGCGACGATCGCGAAGGACGTCGGCCCCGCAGGCTTGTCGACGAGGATGATCCCGCTGGGAGTGAGGGCACGGGGCGGTATGTCTCACCGCCCCGAGGCTGCACCGACCTGTGCGACGACCTCGCGAACGATGAACTCGGTGATCTCGTCGACCGAGAGGTCGCTGGAGAAGCCCGCCGCCTCGCGATGCCCGCCCCCACCCGACTTGCGCGCGATCGCGCTCACGTCGAGCTCGTCGACGGAGGAGCGGAGCGAGACCTTGTGCAACGGGCCGCCGTCGCGCGGGGGCTCACGGATGAGCGCCGAGACGAGTGCGCCCTCGGCCGAGCGCAGGACGTCGATGATCCCCTCCGAGTAGGGCTCGGTCGCGCCAACCGCCTCGAAGTCCTCGCGCAGGAGATGCGAGACGAGAATCTCCCCTCCCTCGAGCACGCGCGCCCGGTCGAGCGCCCGCGCGAGGAGCTTGAGCTTCGCGAACTGGACGTTCTCGTAGACGCCCTGGAACACCCGGTGTACGTGCGCGCCGGCCTCGACGAGGTCGGCCGCGAGCCGCAGCGCCTTCGGCGTCGTGTTCGCATACTGGAAGCGCCCCGTATCGGTGACGAGCGCGATGTAGAGAGCCTCGGCGATCTCGGGTGTGAGTGCGACGCCGAGCTCGCGAAACACGTCCGCGAGGATCTCTCCAGTCGATGAGGCATCGGCAACGATGAGGTTCACGTCGCCGAAGCGCGGGTTGTCGTGGTGGTGATCGATGTTGATGGTGAACGGCGCGTCCTCGACGAGTCCGGGCTCGGCGCCCACGCGGCCCGAGCTCGCGCAGTCGACCGCGACGAGGACGCGATCGGCGAGGTCCGCCGGCCGCACCCGTTGCAGGCCGAGCTCGTCGAGCTCGAGGAACCGGTACTCGCCGGGGAGCGGAGCCTCTCCGCCGAGAAACATCACCGCGTCCTTCCCCAGCTGCCGAAGCGCGAGCTCGGTCGCGAGGATCGATCCGAGGGCGTCGCCGTCGGGCGCTTCGTGCGACGTCACGAGGAAGCGGTGGTTCTCTCGGAGGGCGGCTACGACCGCCTGCATGTCAGCCGGGTTCTGCATCGGGATCATCGGGGGCGAGCTCGTCGATCAGCTTCGTGAGCCGAACGCCACGCTCGATCCCAGGATCGTATTCGAAGGAGAGGACCGGGGTCCGGCGGGTGCCGAGCTCACGGGCGACCTGCGTCTGCAGGAAGCCGTGAGCCGCCTGCAGGCCGTCGAGGCTGCGCCGCTGCTCGTCCTGCGATCCGAGCACGCTCACGAAGACCGTCGCCTGCGAGAGGTCGGTGGTCGCTTGCACGCCGGTCACCGTCACGAAGCCGATCCGCGGATCCTTCAGGTTCGGCACAGCATCGGAGAGGACCTTCCGGATCGCCTCGTTGACCTTCCGTCGACGCTCAGCGCTCGCCAGGGACGACCACCTCCCGCTCGCTGCGTAGGAGCTCGAAGTCTTGCGACCCGAGGTAGCGCACGACGGCGTCGAGCAGGTTCTGCAGCTCGGTGTGCTCGCGTGCGGCGCACGCCACGGCGAGCGTCGAGCGCTGCCACAGGTCGTGGTGATCCACCTCTGCCACGGAAGCACCGAAGCGCTCGTGCAGCTGCGCTTTCGCGGATTTGACGTACTTCCGCTTCCCCTTGAGCGACCCCGACTCCGGGAAGTGGAGCTCGACGGTGAGGATGCCGACGTAGCCGGTCGCCACGGCGCGGGCGCGCTACTCGTCGTCGGCAGCTGCCGGCGATGCGGCCGCAACGGGCGCCTCGTCGAGCTCCGTGCGCTCGACTTCGCGCGTCTCGTACGCCTCGAGCACGTCCCCTTCCTTGACGTCGTTGAACCCGTCGAGGAGGATGCCGCATTCGAAACCCTCGCTCACCTCGCGCGCGTCGTCCTTGAAGCGCTTGAGCTGTGCGATCGACGTCTCGTAGATGACCGTGCCATCGCGCACGACGCGCACCTGAGCTCCACGGCGTACGACGCCGCTCGTGACCATGCAGCCGGCGATCGTGCCGAGCCGGGAGACCTTGAAGAGCGCCCGGACCTCGGCCTCGCCGAGCGTCTCCTCCGTCTGTACCGGCGAGAGCATCCCGACGAGCGCCTGCTGGATGTCGTCGGTCAGCTGGTAGATGACGCGATACGTGCGAATGTCGACACCCTCGCGCTCGGCGAGCTGACGCGCCTCCGCGCTCGGGCGTACGTTGAAGCCGATGACGAGCGCGTCCGAGGCGGACGCGAGGTTGACGTCGTTCTCCGTGACGCCGCCGACCCCGGTGTGGATGACGTTCACGCGGACCTCGGTGTGCTGGATCTTCTGAAGCTCGCCGAGCAGCGCTTCTACCGAGCCCTGGACGTCGCCCTTCAGCACGATGTTGAGGTCCTGCACCTCGCCGGCCTGCAGGTCGTCGTGGAGCGTCTCGAGGGAGACGCGCCGCCGTGGGCGCTGGGCGAGCTGCTCGCGCCTGAGGCGCTCCGCACGCACGTTCGCGAGGTGCTTCGCCTGGCGTTCGTGCTCGACGACGCGCACGAACTCGCCTGCCGCCGGCGGATGGTCGAACCCGAGGATCTCGACCGGCTCTCCCGGCCTGGCCTCCTTGACCTTCTCGCCGCGGTAGTCATAGAGCGCGCGCACTTTCCCGGATGCGTCGCCGGCGACGGCGGCATCCCCGACCCGCAACGTTCCACGGTGCACGAGGACGGTCGCCACGGGCCCGCGTCCGACATCGAGCCGCGACTCGATCACGACACCCGACGCGTCAGCAGCCGGATTTGCGCGCAGATCGAGCTCGGCGTCCGCGACGAGGAGGATCTTCTCGAGGAGGTCGCCGAGGTTCTCCTGCTGTTTCGCGGAGACAGCAGAGAACTGCGTGGTCCCACCCCAGTCCTCGGGCTGGAGCCCTTCCGCCGCCAGCTCGCTCTTCACCCGATCCACATTCGCGTCGGGCACGTCCATCTTGTTGACCGCGACGACGATCGGCACCTCGGCCGCGCGTGCATGTGAGATCGATTCCTTCGTCTGCGGCATGACGCCGTCGTCGGCCGCGACGACGAGCACGGCGATGTCCGTCACCTTCGCGCCGCGGGCCCGCATCGCGGTGAAAGCTTCGTGGCCCGGCGTATCGAGGAACGTGATCCGCCGTCCGTCCACCTCGGCCTGGTAGGCGCCGATGTGCTGCGTGATCCCGCCGGCCTCGGTGTCGACCACCGACGTCTCGCGGATGGCGTCGAGCAGAGTGGTCTTCCCATGGTCGACGTGTCCCATGATCGTCACGACGGGTGGTCGCGGAGCGAGGTCCTCGTCCTCGTCGTCGAACTCGGTGGGCTCGAGTTCCTCCTCGGCGGCGTGCTTGATCGTGATCTCCCGCCCGAGCTCTGATCCGATGACCTCGACTTCCTCGTCCGAGAGCGACTGCGTGGCCGTGCGCATCTGCCCAAGCGACATGAGGATCTTGATGAGCTCCGGCATCGGAACGCCGAGCGCGTGTGAGAGGTCCTTGACGGTGGCGCCCGACTCGACCGTCACCGGCCCCGTCGCGGGCGGCGCCGGTGCCTGGCGCGGCTGGGAGGGGGCAGTCGAACGATCACGCGCCTGCCGCCCCTGGCTGCGTGCACCGCCGCCCTCGATGACGACACGCCGCTTTCGTCCGCCGGGTCCTCCTCCCCGGGGGCGAATCGGGCGATTCGGTCTGTTTCGTCCGTCGGCCATCAGCGTCTAGTTTAGAGCGGGAAGTGCTTTAGCCTTCCTCGCCGTTGCCCTCCTCGGGTGCGTCGCTCGGCTCGTCGGCGACTTCGAGCGCCTCCGAGCTCACCTCGGGCTCCGCGTCCTCGACCGCCACGGCCACAACGGGGACGGCCGCCTCGACGAGCGCCTCCTCGCGGGGCTCCGCTGCATCCGTCGCGGTGAGCGCCTGATGCGCCGGCACACCGCAGTAGCGAGAGCCAGGGAGTGACGCGTTCGGACAGCGCTTGCCGTTCGAGAGCACCGCCGCGCAGCGTCCCGAGTACTCCTCGTCGTCCTCGGCTCCGGCATAGGCCGCATCTGCTTCCGCCTGCGCGAACTCGGCCTCGGACTGGATGTCGATCTTCCAGCCCGTGAGCCGCGTCGCGAGTCGAGCATTCAGCCCCTCCTTGCCGATGGCGAGTGCCAGCTGGTCGTTCGGGACGATGACCGTCGCTTCACGGGTCTCGTCGTCGATGTACACCTCGCGCACGCGGGCGGGAGAGAGCGCCTTGGCAACGAAGCGGGCCGGCTCGGTGTTCCAGGGGATGATGTCGATCTTCTCGCCGCGGAGCTCGGAGACGACCATGCGCACACGCGATCCGCGCGGACCGACGCACGCACCAACGGGATCGACTCCCTGCATGTGCGACTCGACCGCGATCTTCGAGCGATACCCGGGCTCGCGGGCGACGCCACGGATCTCGACCAGTCCGTCCGCGATCTCGGGCACCTCGAGCTCGAAGAGCGCGCGTATGAGCTCTGGGTCGCGGCGGGAGAGAATCACCTGAGGGCCCTTCGTTCCCGACCGCACCTCGGCGATGACGGCCTTGATGCGGCTGCCCTGCTCGTAGCGCTCGCCGTCGACCTGCTCCGAGCGCGGGAGCAGGGCCTCGACGCGGCCGAGGTCGACGAGCACGTTGTTCCGGTCGCCCGCCTGCTGCACGATCCCGGTCACGACCTCGCCCTGGCGATCGACGTACTCCTCGTACATGATCGCGCGCTCGGCCTCGCGAATGCGCTGCTGGATGACTTGCTTCGCGGTCTGCGCCGCGATCCGGCCGAAATTGTCGGGCGTGACGTCCGTTCGCACGATCTTGTCCGGCGGGACCTGAGACCAATCGAGCTCGAGGTCGTCGTCGGTGATGAGCGTGTGCTGACGCTCGCCCGTCTCCTCCTCGATCTGCTCCAGTTCGGCGATTCGCGCCTCGCGCGCCTCGTCGACGAGCCGCACCTCGATGTCCTCCGGGATCTCGATCCCGTAGACCCGAAACTCGCCGTCGCCGTCGAGCTTCACCTCGGCGTGACGCGTCGCTCCGGGTGTCTTCCTGTAGGCAGCTCTCAGCGCGTCCTCGAGCGCGGTGATGAGGATCCCCTCTTCGATCCCCTTCTCCTTCTCGATCGTCTGGATGCCTTCGAGGATCTCCTGGCTCATGTCGTCAACCCCTCGTCGATCAGATTGCCCCGCACGATGACGTCGTACGGGATTCGCAGCGTCGCCTCGGCCGTCTCGACGGTGACCGCGTCATCGGCAACGGCGGAAACCTCACCGCGGATCCGGCTTCGTCCGTCGATCTCGACCTCCGTGCGAACGGTGACGCGTCGGCCGACCGCGGCCGCAAAGTGAGCCGGCTGTCGGAGCGGGCGCTCCGGGCCGGGCGAGGACACGTCGATCGTGTACTCCGCGCGGTAGGCATCGAGGGCGCGCGTCACGCGCGCGCAGAGCGCGTGATCGACACCAGCCGGATGGTCCACCCAGACGCAGAATCGACTCGGCGAAAGAAGCTCGACCGCAAGGACCTCGACTCCGGGTACGCGCAGCTCCACCTCCGGGGTGATCTCGTCCTGCAGCGTCCGTTCGCGTATGAAGGTCGCGGTCATTCGGGCCTCCTCAACAAAAATGGGCGCCGGGCGCCCATTTCGTAAAGCCGGTGAAATGTGGTGCGCGAAGGATAGCACCTCACGCGGTGCCTCGACCGAGGGCGGCTCAAGCGTCGAGAACGACCGTGACGGGCCCGTCGTTCACGAGAGACACCTGCATGCGCGCGCCGAAAACACCTCGTTCGACACGAACGCCCGCTGCTTCGAGCCCACTCGCGAACGCCTCGACCAGCGGCTCCGCATGCTCGGGCTGCGCTGCGTCGGTGAAGCTCGGCCGGTTGCCCTTCCGCGTGTTCGCGATGAGCGTGAACTGGCTTACGACGAGTGCCTGCCCTCCGACATCGAGGAGCGAGCGGTCGAAGCGTCCTTCGTCGTTCTCGAAGATGCGGAGTCTCGCGACCCTGTCGGCGAGGCGCGCCGCGGTGCCGAGCTCGTCGTCGGTCGCGACGCCCACGAGCACGAGTACACCGGCCCCACACGAGGCACCCACATCGCCCTCCACGTTCACCGACGCTTCCCGCACGCGTTGCACGACGGCACGCATTCCGGGATTCTCACGGCGGTAAAGCAGGAGCGCGAATCGGCCGATACAACGGGCGATGGAAGCCGCTGCGCACCCCTGGCCGACACTCGGTGTGCTGATGCTTCGCGACGGCCTCGTCGCGAAGGAACAGCTCGAAGCCATCCTCAATGAGCAGCGCGACTCGCGCCAGCAGCGCATGTCGGGACACCGGCTCGGCGAGATTCTGATCGACCGCGGGCTCGTCACACCGACGGACGTCGCAAAGCTCGTGGCAGAGCAGTACGAGTTGCCGTTCACCGAGCTCGACACGACCGACATCGAGGTGCACGTCGCCCGTCGGTTCAGTGAGGAGTTCGCCAGGCGCATCTCTGCGATTCCGATCAACACCCGCCCGGACGGCTCGTGCGTTCTCGCGATCGCGGATCCAGCGACGGTGCTGTTCTCCGACGAGCTTCGCCGCGTGCTCGGGCCGGCCCTCCAGTTCGTCGTCGTCGGGCCGGACGCAATGGAAGCGGCGATTGGGTTCGTCTTCGATCGCGCTGACGAGCAGGCGGGAGCTCCCGAGGTGCGGGAGCCCGGGTATTTCGAGGGCACTGTTCTAGAGCTTCGTCAGGAGGATCCCGCTGCCGTCGTCGCACCGTACGCGTCGCCGCCTGTCGCCGTGCATGCCTCGCCGACGACCCACCACAGCCCACCGCTCGGAGCGTTGCTCGTTCGTGAAGGGCTCGTGAGCGAGGACGACCTCGATGCGGCGCTCGCGCAGCAGCGTCTCTCGACGAGCTGGCGGCTCGGCGAGATTCTCGTCAATCGCGGCGTGGTGACTCCGGCTGGAATCGCGCGCGTCATCGCGGAGCAGTACGAGCTCCCCTTCGTGGATCTCGCGAACGCCTACGTCGACCCGGCCGTCGCATCCCGGCTGCCCCGAGAGATCGCCCGCAACTTTCCCGCCGTCCCCATCGCCGAGTGCTCGGACGGCTCGCTTCAGGTCGCGATCGCAGATCCGACGAACGTCTACTACTCGGACGAGCTCCAGGACTCGCTCGGAGTGGCGCTGACGTTCGTCGTGGCCGCGCCGGACGCGATCGACGGGGTTCTCGACTCCGTCCACGAGCCTGCGCCGAAACCCGAGCTCGCAGAGGCGTACGGCGGTACGGACGCGTCGTTCGTGTCGGTCGAGTTCGATGACGAGTTGCAAGCAGCCGTCGAGGTCGAAGAGGTCGTCGCCGAGACCGGCGACGACCTCCCGGACTTCGCCTACGGTACGGCCGCCGTCGACGACGTCGAGGTCGACGAGGCTGTGGCCGAGTCCGACGTCCTCTCCGCCGCCCTCCCCGAGTACGTCGTGGCGGAGGAAGCGACAGTCGAGGAGACCGTGGTCGAAAAGCCGGTGGTCGAGTCCGACGTCCTCACCGCCGGCCTCTACGAGCACATCGTGGCGGAGGAAGCGACAGTCGAGGAGACGGTGGTCGAAGAGCCGGTGGCCGAGTCCGACGTCCTCACCGCCGGCCTCTACGAGCACGTCGTGGCGGAGGAAACGACAGTCGAGGAGACCGTGATCGAAGAGCCTGTCCTCGGGTGGCTTCCGACCTGGACGACCGAGATCAAGCTCGTGGACGACGAGCCCGAGCTCGGGGACGAGCCCGAAGCCACCGACCCGGACTCGGACGATCTGAGCTCTGCGCTCCTCGCCGAGGTCGTACAGATCGATGAGCTCGACAACGCTGAAGAGATCGACGATACGGCGGAGACGCCCGAGACAGCGACGTACTGGGAGCACGACGAGGAGGTCGCGCCAGAGCTCGCGCCGGTGAGCGCATTCGTCGAGCACGCCGTCGTCGAGGGCGAAACGGACGAAGCCGAGGAAACCGAAGACTCCGAGGTGTCCAGTCCGATCGAGGAGCCCGTCGTGCTCGAAGCAACCGCTTCAACTGCTGCCCTCGAGGATGTCGACGTTACAGTCGAGCACGTCCTCGGGCTCGGTGCGACGGCCATCCACTTCTCGCCGAACGACGGTGAGTACGTCGTGCGCGCGCGAGTCGACGGCAGCGTGCGGGAGCTCGGCGTCGTCCCTAGCAACGACATGGAATCGATCGTCGAGCGCCTGCAGAGCTCGGTCGCGATGCGGACACACGTCATGCCGACGCCGAAGGGCGACAAGGTCACGTTGTTCCCGCTCGAAGGGACCACCGCTCCGACGGAGCTCGCCGAGCTCGGACTGGCCGGGGATACCGATGCATCAGTCCGCGAAGCATTGGCTCGACCGTACGGTGCATTCGTCGTCTGCGGTCCGGTCGGCAGCGGCACGACGACCACGCTCTACGCGGCGCTCGGGGTCCTCAACACCCCGGATCGGGTCGTCGCGACAATAGAAGACCCGATCGAGCGCGTCCTCGACGGCGTCGATCAGATGCAGGTCGACGTCACGAGCGATGTCACGCTCGCCGAGGGTCTCCGTACGTTGCTCGCAACCGATTTCGACGCGGTGCTGGTCAGCGAGATTCGCGACCGCGAGACCGCCGAGGTCGCCTTTGCCGGGGCACTCGCGGGCCGTCACGTCCTGTCTGCGCTGAGCGCTCCTGGTGCCGCCGCAGCGATCCGGCGCCTACTCGACCTGGGACTCGAACCGAGCTCCCTCTGCGACGCCCTCACGTGCGTCGTCGCCCAGCGCCTCGTTCGACGGGTATGCCTCGACTGTCGTGAGACGCACTACGCGACCGAGTCCGAGCTCGCCGAGCTCGGACAGTCGCTCGAGGAAAACGGGCCGCGCCTCCTCGCTCGAGGGCGAGGCTGCACGTCGTGCGACGGAACGGGCTTTCGCGGCCGTGTGGGCATCTTCGAGGTCCTGAGCGTGACCGACGAGATTCGCGCCCTGGTGGCCGACGACGCCTCCACGAAGAAGCTCCATCGAGCTGCACTCGCCGGTGGGATGCGAACCCTGCGCGAGGACGGGGTCCGGCTCTGCCTCGAGGGTGTTACCACGCCTGCCGAGCTTCAGCGGGTCCTCGGCACCGAGAGCAGCGGCTAGTCCGCGACCGCCTGGTCGAGAGACTCCCCCTCGCTGCTCGTGCGGGGACGTAGCGACCTTGCGATCTTGATGTGCGGCGTCGCTTCCTTACGTCGTCCCTGATTCACCAGGGCGCGTCCCAGCGCGTAGTGGGCGAACTCGTCGGCGGGAGCCAGCTCGACGAGGGCGCGAAACTCGGCTTCCGCCTCGGCCCAGCGGCCGATCCGAAAGTAGGCGATCCCGAGCGCCTCACGGATCGAGCGCGACTGGGGCTCCCGCCGCTTGGCCTTCTCGAGCGGGACGGTCGCCTGCGCGGCCATGCCGTTCCGAAGATGTTTCCGGCCCAACTGGAACAAGTCGTACGTCTCGGTCAAGGCGTGAAGCGCCTTGTCCGCGAAGCGGACCAGTGGAAGGGGTCTGGGGGAACCGGGAGGTTCCCCCAGCATGAACCGAAGCCCTCTGTCCGCGAAGCGGGCCCGTGGAAGGGGTGTGGGGGAAGCCGTTTCATCCCAGCGGCCCTCCGCGGAGGGAGCGCACCGACACGAACCCTCGGAACCGCGCCCACAGGGACAGCTCGGAGCGAGCGCGCCCGAGGAGCTCCCGAAGCGCACTTCGTGCCGCGTCTGCGTCGCGGCGCGCGTTTCCGGGCGGCCCGAAGCGTGCCCTTGCTGCCGACATCGTAAAGGAGGCCCCGTCGACACCGAGCTCGTCCTCGACTGCGGTCCGCAGGTCGTCCAGCGTCGCACTCGCGGCGACGACGATCCCCTGATCGCGGAGGAATGCCTCGAGCTCCATGCGGCTTGCTGCCGCGATCCGCCGCGGATCCGCCGTGAGGTAGCGGAGCCTGCGGACGACCCACTTCGACACGCCCACGACTCCGCCGCCGAGCGCGGCGAACAAGGCCGCGAGACCGAGCAGCGATGGCCTGTTCCCACCATCCGAGCTTTGCGGCACCGTCACGTTTCCGGCCGTCCGGCCACCCCGTCCGACCCGGCCGGCAGCCCCGAGCTGCCCACGCCCGAGCGCCGCAACGGCCTGTGCATTCTCGGATGCGAAGGAATAGATCCCCGAGAAGGTCCCCCTCCCCGGAGTCGGGTCGAAGGCGACCCAGCCGTACCCGGGGAACCAGACTTCCACCCACGCGTGCGCGTTGTGGTCCGTGACCCGCCACACTCCGTCGACGAGCTTCCCGCTCGTAAAGCCGACGGCAACCCGAGACGGAATCCCGAGGAGGCGGAGCATCACCGCCATCGCTCCGGCAAAGTGCTGGCAGTAGCCGGCCTTCGTGGTCGTGACGAAGTTGACGAGCGGCGGAACCTCGAACGAACGGGGCGGCTGCTGCTCGTACCGGAATCCGCCAGAGCGCCGAAACCACGACTCGAGCGCGAGGACCGACGCGTAGGGCGTGCGCGCATTGCCGGTAACTCGTAGCGCCTCCTCGAAGAGAGGTCGATACGCGCCGAACGCGGTGTATCTCGGATCGGCCAGGAGCGCTCGAACCTTGTCGGCGCGCTGCGTCTCTCCGAATGCAGGCAGGCGCTGTCCCCACAGGGTCAGGAAGCGATGCGTAGCCGACGGGTATCGCGCCCGCACGCGCGCGAGAGCCGCGGGCGATGGATCGGGGACGTAGCTCCACACGCGATAGCGGGTGCCTCCGTCGAGCGTATGTCTCGCCTGAATGACGCCCCCCGAGAGAAAGAAGACGGTTCCAAGTGATTGCGCCGCAAGCACGACGGGAGTGCCCGCCGCGACGAGGTGGTTGTCGACGAGCGCCTTCACCTCGACGCTTTGCTCGAGCCAGTGGCTTTCGTCACGTGAGCGGGGTGGAGCGAACGCGTCTAGCGGGACGGATCGCTCTCCCTCGGCGACTACTTGCGGAGAGAGCTGCTCGAGCCAGCGGTCCGCCGTGAACAGATCCAGCGTGGATGCGCGCCAGTACTGGGCACGCTCGGGGCCCTTGATCTCGAGGACGACGGTTTCCGTCGGCGGGAACCGAATTCCGTCGTAGTGCGCGTCCCACACGAACTGGACACCGAGCGCCCTCGCCGGCAATCCTCTGAAGTCCCAGTTCTCCCACTCGACGACCGCTCCGCGGACGAACGTCGTCGCCGTGGAGGCCCAGACGGAAACCGCCACGACGAGTCCCGCTGTCGCGGCCCCGACCGCAAGCCCGGGCACCGATCGTGCGCGGAGAAGGAGGAAGATCGAGAGTGCGGCGGCGAGAGCAAGCGCCCCGATTGCGACGTCGCCGTCGCTGACGAGGGTCGCCGGCCAACCGGCCGCGGCCACCGTCACGGCGGCAGCCAGCAGCGGTCGACGGGCGGCGACCAGCAGCGCTACAGCGGCGGCGAACCCGAAGATCGCGACAAGGAGGAGTGCATGCATCTCCGGACGTTGCGTCGGATCGAAGGGAAGGACGACGCCGTAGTAATCGCCGATACCACTGGTGACCCCGTCGACGACCGGCGCGACGACACGTTCGTCACGGAACGGAAGAAGCTCCCAGGGCTGTGCTCCGAAGGCGAACCACAAAACACCCGCGCCCGCGCCGACGACTGCAAGACCACGTAGCCGGCGGCCGGGAAGCAGTGCCGGAACGAGAGCGAGCCCGACGACGGCGAGGGCTTCGCCGACCTCGCGCGGCTCCTCCATCCTGAGCCATGACGCCGAGATGACGATCGCCGGGATCACGGATGCCGCGAGCGTCCTACCCACCGGCAACCGTCCATGCGCGGGGCTGATCGAGCGCTACAGCGAGGTCGTCTCCAGATCGCACGACCGCAGTAGGAATTCCCGAGGCCGCGAGCCGGAGTGGGCCCGCAGCTGCCCGGGTCGGCCGCCCCACGAAGCTCGGCGCATCGATCCAGACGACCGAGACGCGTTGGCGTGTGGCTGCGCCGAGAAGCGCCTCCACTGTCTGGGGCTCGAGGATCGCGGTCACGACCACCAGCTCGCCCGCCTGCCCGGCCGCCGACTGGCCGCGTCCCAACGACTGCGAGAGGCCGTGGCTCGCGTGCGGTTCCGCGCCGGCGAGCGCGTCGAGGACGGCACGAAAGTCCCCGTCGAGCGAGCGCATCTGGACGACATCACGCTCCGACCCTGTCGTGACGAGCATGGCCCTGCGCCCCCGGCCGGCGTGGAGCTTGAGAATGGAGCCTGCAGCGCGGACCGCCGTATCGAAGCTCGAATCGGGTGGCGTGCCGACCGCTCCGCCTGAGTCGCAGTCGAGCAGGACGACAACCGTGTCACGAAGGTCGTCCTCGAGCTCCTTGACCATCAGCTGCCCCCGCCGTGCCGTCGTCGGCCAATGCACCCGACGAAGGGACTCGCCCCGTTCGTACTCCCGCACCGAGTGGAAGTCGAAGCCGGCCGGCCGGCGCAGAATGAGTCGGCGTCCGTCTCCGCCGTGCCGCCCCGAGTCGCTGAAGAGCGATTGGAGGTCGACGACCGTCGGGTGCACGACGACGCCTGCAGCGGACGAGTCCACCGGGATCGAAACCGACTCGAGGCCCAGGTAGTCGCCGAGCACGACCCGTGCGTCGGAGATCCAGAACGCCCCACGTGGGACCTTTCCGAGCTTCAGCTCACCGGACGCTGTCCGGCCGTGGCCGCGCAAGCGGCTCTCGTATGCGCCGAGCCGCCCGAGAACGACGTGGGCGACGAGCGAGCCCACCGGGAGGCGCGACGCGCGGTGGGCTTCGATTCGGAGCCGAACGTGCTCGCCTTCGATGGCCGGCGCCGGCTCGACGAGATAGTCGACGGTCACGGGCCCGCGTACGAGGCCCGCCCAGATCCCCGCTGCTCCGGCGGCGATCAGAAGGCCGACCCCCGCGACTCCGAGCGGGCGCGATCCGAACGCGAGCGCGGCAGCCGTGACCCCGAAACCCAGCACCAGCGCACTCCCCAGCCGGCTCATACCGGCACCGGGGTCTGGTCGAGGGCGTCCTGAGCGACCTCGGCGCCCGTGAGCCCGACCGTACGCGCCTCTGGCGCAAGGATCAGCCGATGGGCCAGCACGGCGACGCCGACCGCCTGCACGTCCTCCGGAAGCACGTAGTCGCGCCCTCCCGCGACGGCGCGGGCCTTCGCCATGCGCAGGAGCGCGATTCCCGCTCGGGGACTGGCGCCGAGCGCGAGCTTCTGGCTCCCGCGCGTGTGCCGGAGGATCGAGACGACGTACCGACCCACGCTCTCCTCGACGTAGACCGCGCGTGCGGCCTCGATCGAGGCGAGAACATCGTCGTGGTGTGCAACGGCTTCGAGCCGATCCAGCGGGGGCGCCGTCGTCTGTTCGGCCAGCATCCGCGCCTCTTCGGCGAGCGGCGGATAGCCGAGCGAGAGCCGCGCCGTGAACCGGTCCAGCTGAGCCTCGGGCAACGGGTAGGTCCCTTCGTACTCGATCGGGTTCTGCGTCGCGACGACGAGGAACGGGAGCTGGAGCGCGTAGCTCGTCCCGTCGATCGTGACCTGTGCTTCCTGCATCGCCTCGAGGAGCGCCGACTGTGTCTTCGGCGACGCGCGGTTGATCTCGTCGACGAGGAGGACGTTGGCGAACACGGGGCCGGGCTTGAACTCGAACTCGTTCTCCTTCTGATTGAAGACGTTGACCCCCGTGACGTCGGTCGGGAGGAGATCCGGCGTGAACTGCAGCCGCGAGAACGAGAGATGGAGCGAACGGGCGAGGGACTTCGCGAGCATCGTCTTCCCCACGCCGGGAAAGTCCTCGATGATCAGGTGCCCTTCTGCGAGGAGGCAGAGCACGCACAGCTCGAGTGTTGCTCGGGGCGCCTTGACCGCAAACTCGAGGTTGGCGACTACGCGCTCGACGACATCCGCCGCCGCGACGGAGGCCACCGCCTCGCCGGCACGGGTGCCGTCGTTCATACCTTCGAGAGTACCCGCTCCACTTCGTCGAGCACGGCAGCCGCGATGACGCGCTTGGGAGCCTTGCCGACCCCGCGCTCGCCCCCCTCGGAGACCAGAACGACCTCGTTGTCCAGGGCGTCGAAGCCGACGTCCGGTCGACCGATGTCGTTGAAGACGAACAGGTTCGCGTTCTTCGCGTGCCGTTTCTCGCGTGCGCGCTCGAGACCGGATCCCGAGCCGTCCGCCGCGAAACCGACGAGGACCTGATCCGCTCTCCGTGCTGCTCCCAGCGACGCGAGCACGTCCGTCGTCGGCTCGAGCTCGATGACCCAGGGCACGCCGTCCTTCGGTCTCTTGGTCGTCGAGGGCGAGGGAGGCCGGTAGTCGGCGACGGCGGCAGCCATGACGATCACGTCCGCATCCGCGCGTGCGAGCGCCTCGCGCGCGAGATCGCCAGCCGTCGGCGTCTCGACGACCGTGACGCCGGCCGGAGCCGGCACAGCGAGATTCGCGGCGAGCAACGTCACGTCCGCACCTCGACGACGCGCCTCCTCCGCCACTGCGACGCCCATACGACCCGACGATCGGTTACCAACGTATCGAACGGCATCGAGCGGCTCGCGCGTTCCGCCCGCGGAGACGACGACACGCTTGCCGCGAAGGGGGCTCGTCGCCTGCGAACGAAGAAGCTCCTCCACGCGGTCGAGAATGTCCTCGGGCTCAGCCATGCGTCCGATCCCTTCCTCTCCTTCGGCGAGCTCCCCCTCCACCGGTCCGACGAACTCGACCTCGCGTGCTCGGAGCGTCGCCACATTCGCCTGCGTGGCATCGTGCGTCCACATCCGCGTATTCATCGCGGGGGCGACGAGCACAGGTCCGGCGTGCGCCAGCGCCGCTTCGGTCAGCAGATCGTCGGCGAGCCCGTGGGCCAAGCGCGCGAGGGTGTTCGCGGTCAGCGGCGCTACGACCAGCAGGTCGGCCCGCTGGAGATGTGGGTACGGATCGTCGCTGCGCGCCTTCCGCGCGAGCGCGAAGAAGGTCTCGGCCGAGACGAATCGCTCCGCCGAAGCTGTGACGAGCGGATACACGTCGTGGCCCGCTCGGACGAGCAGTCGGGCGAGCGTGCACGCCTTGTAGGCCGCTATCCCCCCCGTGACGCCCAGCAGGACGCGTGCCATGTTCGCCCGCTCAGGCGGGAAGGTTATACGTGATCTTCCCGCGGGCGATCTCTTCCATCGCCATCGTCAAGTAGTTCTTCGAGCGGGATTCGATCAGGGGCGGAGGCGCCTCGTCGAAGCCGATTCCCTCGCCGAGCTGGTGGTGGTAGTTGTTGATCTGTCGCGCACGCTTGGCGGCGACGATCACGAGCCCGTAGCGGGAGCCGTCGACTTTTTCGAGCAAATCGTCGATTCGAGGATGGATCATGACCGGCCCATGGTACCTGCGCGGGCCAGCTCGCACTCCACGATCGCCGCGAGGGCCGCGGTGGCCCGCTCGAGCTCGTCGTTTCGCACCATGTACCGGAAGCGATGGGCTTGCTCGAGCTGGGCACGCGCGAGGGCGATGCGCTCGCCGATCTCGCCCGTGCTCTCGGTCGCGCGCGCTCTGAGTCGTCGCTCGAGCTCCGGGACGTCCGCCGCGATGAAGATCGTCACGCTCCCGCTCACATTCGCCTGAACGTCCAACGCTCCCTCGAGCTCGAGCTCGAGCACGCACACTCGACTGTGGTCGGCGATCCTGTCGAGCTCCGACCTCAGCGTTCCGTAACGGCGTCCCGACACGTACGAGACGTGCTCGAGGAACTCACCGGCCTCGACGCGGCGCGTGAACTCGTCATCCGACAGGAACCAGTAGTCGCTCCCGTCGACCTCGCCGGGTCGCTGCGCGCGCGTCGTCGCGGAGACGGCGACCTCCACCTCCGGTACGCGTTCGCCCAGGCCCTTGATGAGCGTGCCCTTCCCTGCGCCCGACGGCCCGGTGATCACGAACACGGGCAACGACACGGGCAAAACTAGTGCCGATACGGTAACGACCGCGAAGCGGCTGCCTGTGGAGCTTCTAACGTACTGATCGCCCGTCGCGAGGCGGATGCTGGACGCCGTGAGGCAAGAACGCAGGGAGTGCCCATATCCGCAGCGATATGGGCGCGACCGAGGACGCGGCATCGCAGCGTCCAGGGCCGCATCGCGACATGGCCGTTCATTGCGTTAGGAACTCTTAGGGATGTTCGCGCGACCCGAATCCGCGCTCGCGGATTCCGGTCTTGCGCAAACGTCACGAGCGGTGGTTGAAGAGCTCGACGAGCTCCGTCCGCTGGCGCTCGGAGAGACCGCCAACGGTCTTCGACTGGCTGATCCGGCACTGATTGAGCAGTCGTGCCGCCTTGACCCGACCGAACTTCGGCACGGCCATGAGCATGTCGAAGACCTTCGCCGTCGAGACGTACTCGGGGGGGTCGAGGAGGATGTCCTCGATGCTCTCTCGGCCCGCCTTCAGGTCCCGCTTCAGCTGTGCGCGCCGGACTCGAACATCGTTCGCCCGCTGAAGAGCTTCCATCCTCTGGTCGAGCGAGCGCGCCGGTGCCTGCGCGTGCGTCTTCGTCGTGACCATGAGCCGGACGAGTCTACCAAGACTCCATCTCTGGTCAAGCGGGAACGTTTTAGCCTATTTGCAGGGGTTTTTGCGTTGTCTAGTTTGTCGACAGAACATCGCGAAAGCGAGATGAGCGCGTGAGACCGTGAATGTCACGCCCGCTGAGCGCCATCGAGGTGGTCTCGGCACTCTCGAGCTCGACCCGGATTCGACCCGGTGCCATGGGATCCGCGAAGAGAACCGTGCCCAAGGCAACAGCGCTCGCACCCGCCGCGACGACGTCGCGAGCGTCGGCTGTAGAGCTCACGCCACCCATCCCCACGATCGGCAGGTCGACGGCTTTCGCACAGGCGTGGACGCAGGCGAGCGCGATCGGCCGCAGGCCCGGCCCGGAGTAGCCTCCCGGGCCGCGGGCGAGCCTCGAACGACGCGTGCTCGAGTCGAGAGCCAGTCCGCGGATCGTGTTGACGAGCGAGAGACCGTCCGCGCCCGCGTCGGCGACTGCACGCGCACTCTCCGCGATGTCCCACGTTGCCGGGGAGAGCTTTGCGTAGATGGGCTTCGTCGTGACGTCCCTCGCAGCCGCGACGAGCTCGGCCGCGGTCTCGGGCGCCTCTTCGACGTTCGGGCACGAGAGATTGAGCTCGAAGACTGTGACGGACTCCTCGCCGTCGAGTCGCTCGCAGATGCCGGCATAGTCGCCCGCCGAGAAGCCGCCGACCGAGACCCAGAGCGGCACTCCGAGCTCCGCGAGCTGCGGCAGGTTCTCCCTCGCGAACGCGTCGAGGCCAGGGTTCTGGAGGCCGATCGAGTTGAGCATCCCGGTCTCCGTCTCGGCAATCCGCGGAGGAGGGTTGCCCTCGCGAGCGAGCGGAGTCACCGTTTTCGTCACGAAGGCGTCGAGCTGCGTCGCGACGCCCGGCGCGGTGAGCGCATCGAGGCAGCCGCTCGCGTTGAGGATGGGAACCTTCACGCAGCGTCCCGCAGCACGGGTCCGTCGACGCAGAGCCGTCGGTAGCGACCGGCAATCTCGACGACGCAGCCGTAGCAGGCCCCGAATCCACACGCCATCGGTGCCTCCCAGGCGAGCTGCGCGCGAGGGACCAGGGCGCGAACGGCCTCGAGCATGGGCTCGGGCCCACATGCGAGCACGTCACCGGGATCGTGGGGAAGCACGTCGGTGACGAGACGCGGCTCGACGACGACAGTGGCGCCCGGGAGGAGCCGTGCGGCCTCGGCATGGCGCTCGGTGCGGAAACCGAGCACCGCAGGGGGATGGCTGAGTGCTTCCGCCAGGTACGGCATCGGCGCGATTCCGATGCCGCCGGCGACGAGCAGCGGCCGCTCGAGGTCCAGATCGAAGCCGTTGCCGAGAGGGCCGAGCACAAGGACCGTCCGGCCGGCTTTCAGCTCGCAGAGCGCACGCGTGCCGGGCCCGATCGGGTCGATCAGGAACGCGAGCTCGCCGGGAGGCGCCTGGCAGAGGCTCATCGGCCGCGGAAGCACCCTTCCGGGCGCTTCCAGCATGAAGAACTGCCCTGGAATGCCGGGCTCGAGCTGGCCGCGCTCGAGCCGGAGGAGCGTGTATGGCCCGACCGGCTCGGCGCCGACGACTGCGAGTCCCTGGCGGCCGGCGAATCGTCCGCCGAGTGACAACGTGTCACGGGGCGACAGAACTACACCTCGATCCCGATGCGCTCTTGGAGCGAGAGCGCCGACTCGGCGCGAGCGTTGGCGATGGCGTGCACGGCGGCCGCCGCTCCCGAGATGGTCGTCACGCACGGAACACGGGCGACGAGCGCGGCCTCGCGGATCAGGTAGCCGTCGGCCCTCGCGCCGCTGCCCTGCGGCGTGTTGATGACGAGGTCGCATCGTCCGCGCCGGACGAGATCGACAACGGTCGACTCGTCTGAATCGGCGTTCGCGACTTTGGCCACCTCCTCGATCTGAAGCCCGGCCGCGCGCAGCGTCCGGGCCGTGCCTTCCGTGGCCACGAGCTCGAAGCCGAGCCCGGCGCGCGCCTGAGCGGCAGTCATCCACTCGAGAAGATGACGGCGCGTGACGTAGAGGCGCGTGAGCGTCCGTACGATCGCGTCGGTC
>Ga0184632_10000047_pt1 | contig 33882 bp, 28 predicted proteins | sample PLM31_50_b1_FD_133153 | JGI IMG/M metagenome (GOLD analysis project Ga0184632, IMG submission 133153) | Groundwater sediment microbial communities from an aquifer in East River, Colorado, USA - PLM3-1_50_b1 | ecosystem: Environmental > Terrestrial > Soil > Riparian zone | place: USA: East... | reverse complement strand
TGGACGTCCATCCCGACGTAGATACTCATCAGGGCCTCCTTCCCCGAGCTCGTCCATCCCGAAGCCTAGGCTGTCGGGCTGAGCAGGGGACGGGGGCCCGACCCACATAGCGTCAGGTCAGAGCGTTGTAACGCTCGCCTTGCTTGTACCCGGTCAACGATTGTGTCGATCCGCTGACCGATCGGAGAGCGAAGCAGGCATGATGCGGCGGCGCCGCAACGGCTACCAGGTCATCGTCTACGCCGGCATCGACCCGGTGATCGGCCACCAGCGGCAGATCAGCCGCCAGGTAAGGGCAAGCGCGAGGCCGAGCGGCTCGAGGCGAAGCTTCGCCGCCGAGGTCGCCGACGGCCGGCACCGCGGCACAGACGGCAGCCGAACTGCCGGACACCTGGCTGGCCTGGCAAGAGACCAGCGGCAAGGCGGGCTCCCTGCACGCCCAGCTGGTCTGCTCGGCCGAGCACCGGCACGCCTGAACCTGCACCCCACTGCATCCTGCGAAGGTGCGGTCGTGCTCCGTCTCAGCCGCGGGCGCCGGGCTTGCGCCGCTGGCCCGGCCTGGCCAAAGCCCGGCTCGCCTCCAGCACCCCCCGCGGGTCGTCCAGCAGCACCCCGTAGAGGAACCGCAGGCCGACGCCCTTCTTGGTCGCGTCGATCGCGCACACCCAGGTCCGCCAGTCGCCACCCAGCGACGTCGAACCCCGGGTGCGCCTCCCGCACCGCCCGGTCGAGCGCTGTCACCACCGGCACCGCTGCCGCATCCACTCCCTCGAGGTAGGTCTCGAGCGCGGAACCGGGTTCAGGCGTCTTGTCGGTCATGGCCCAATCCTCGTCGTGCGCCCGACCGCTGGGTCGAACCCGTCAGGTCCCCACGCCCAGACCAACGCCGACGCAACGCTCAGCCGGCCGCCTGGCTCGCGGGTTGCAGCCAGCCAAACTCCCGGGACAGCCGGCGGGCCGCCGCGACGACCCAGCCGACCTGCTCGGAGTAGTCCCCGGTCCGCCACAGCAACGACCAGGGATAGCGGTACGCCGGCTCGACCAGCGGTCGCCACACGATCCTGGGGACTGCCGAGCGGCACGAGGCGGGTGCGCACACGACACAGCGTCCCTGCGCCACCAGATCGGACGCCGCCCGGAGGCTCTCCACGGTCCCGCGGTACACCGTCGGCACGAAGCCCACCGAGCGGCACAGCTCGATCACGAACTGGTTGAACTCCGGAGCCCGCCCCTCCTTGGCCAGCAACAACGGCTCGGCGGCAAGGGTGGCGACCGGTACGCTCGACCGCACGGCGAGGCGGTGGCCTTCTGGGACCAGCACGCCCAGCGGGTCGAGCCGGAACAGCTCGGCGGCCACCTCGAGCGGGGCCAGCGAAGCCCGCCCGAGCCCCACGTCCAGCCGGCCGTCCACCAGCATCCTGAACTGTTCGGGCACGCCGGCCTCGACCTCGTGGATCTCCAGGTCCGGGTACCGCTCCCGGACCGCACGCAAGATCTGCGGCATCGAGTCGTAGCTGGCATCCACGATACCCACCCGCAGGGTGGGCGCTGAACCGGCACGCTGCGCCGCCACCGCCGCCCGGTCGACGTGCGCCAGGATCTGCCGCACCTCGAGCAGGAAGGCGCTCCCACCCGGGGTCAACTGCACGTGGTGGGTGGTGCGCTCAAGCAGGCGCACGCCCAACTCGCGTTCCAGCCGCTGCAGCTGCTGGCTCAACGCGGACTGGACGATGTGCTCCCGGGCCGCCGCCCGACCGAAATGCAGCTCCTCGGCCAGGACCACGAAATAGCGTAGCTGGCGAAGCTCCATACGCCACCCCCTGACCGCGCCACCCCGGAGTCACACGGCTCCACCCAGCCTGGCAGCTAAATGCCAAACAGTCCATACCCCCCATACCGCGCTCGGCCATCAGCCCAGGTGATCAGCCTTGCTCGACTTGCCCGTTTCCCCGGCTGGCCCGGCCCGGTTGACTCCTAACGACCACCCTTCCGCCGGCACGGCCAGACGTGAGGCCCTGATGGCAGGAGCAAGCCGCCAGGAGACAGACGGTGGCGAACGGCGCCCGTGCGACCACCTCGCGGTCACCCGTCCCGTCCAGCCGCACTCGGATGCCTGCCTGGAGTGCCAGGCAAGCGGAGACGGCTGGGTCGAGCTGTGGCTCTGCCTTTGCTGCGGCTGGGTGGCCTGCTCCGACGACTCGCCCCACCAGCACGCCAAGGCCCACTACGAGGAGACCGACCACCCCGTCGCCGCTCGGCTGCGGCCCGGCTCACGCCTGCGCTGGTGCTACGTCCATCGACGCGCCGTCTGACATCGGGGCGGCCATCACTTGGCGTGATGAGCTGGACTCGGATTGGCTCTTTCCCCACGCCGGTGGGCTCCTTCTACTGAAATGAGCGCTCGATCACACGGGGGTGACCATGCCGGTCGCGACCACCTATCCAGGTGTGTACATCAGGGAGATACCGAGTGGCGTCCGCACGATCACGGGCGTTGCCACATCGATCACGGCGTTCATCGGGCGCGCCCAGCGTGGTCCGACGGACGAGCCGATGACGATCAACAGTTTCAGCGACTTCGAGCGCGTGTTCGGCGGCCTGTGGGCCCAGAGCACCCTCGGCTACGCCGTCCGGGACTTCTACCTCAACGGGGGAAGCCAGGCGGTCATCGTCCGGCTCTACCACCCCAAGTTCGCGTCGGCCGCCGACCGGGAAAAGGCCGCCGAGGCAGCCGCGGCGACCGCGGCGGCCGCGACCGGGGCCGACGCCGCGGCGGCCGCCGCGGCCGCGCAGACCAAGGCCGACACCTATCAGGACGAGCCGGAGAAGAGCGCCGCCGCGCTGGTCGCCGCCGCGGCGAAGGCCGCGGCCGACGCCGGCGCCACCGTGGCCGGCGTGAAGAAGGCCGCCGACGACGCGGCCGCGGGCCAGGGCGGCAACCAGGCGGCCCTGGACACCGCCGCCGCGGCCACCGGACCGGACGCCGCCGCGGCCGCGACCGCCGCCCAGGCGAAGGCGGCCACCTACACCACCGACCCCGACAAGTCGGCCGCCAAGGCCGTCGCGGACGCTGCGGTGGCCGCCAGCACCGCCGGGGCGACCGTGAACGACGTGCAGGGCGCGGCCGAGGCGGCTGCCGAAGCGGCGGCACCGGTCAGCAGGGCCGTCCTCGACGTCGGCGTCAAGCTCGAGGCGGCCAGCGAGGGCAGCTGGGGCAACGGGCTGCGCGCCCGGGTGGACCACGATGTCCTGGGACCCGATGCCGCCAACCTGTTCAACGTGTCGGTCCGCGACGACGCCACCCAGGAGCTCGAGGTCTTCCGCAACGTGTCCGTCGTTCCGGGGCACCCCCGGCGGGTCGACAAGGTGCTGGAAAACGAGTCCCGGCTGGTCCGGGTCACGGGCGACCTGCCCGCCAGCCGACCCGACGAGTCAGCGGACCTGGCCGAGGGAGACAGCGACGTCTGGGCGGACCACGATCCACCGACCAACACCAAGGTCGCCGACGCCGACAAGGCCTCGGACGGCGGCTGGCTCGAGGTCAACGACTTCACCGGACCGGGCAAGCAAAACGCCAAGGAAGGCCTGTACGCCCTCCGCAAGGCCGACCTCTTCAACCTCCTCTGCATCCCGCCGTACCTCGCATCCGGCGACGTGGACAACGACTCCCTGGTGGCCGCCGCCGCCCAGTTCTGCGAGGAGCACCGGGCGATGCTCCTCGTCGACCCGCCGACCACCTGGGTCGACAAGGACGCCGTCAAGAGCCAGCTGGCGGACCTCGGGACAGGCAGCCGCAACGCGACCGTGTTCTTCCCGCGGCTGAGCCAGCCGGACCCGCTGCGAGGCGGCCAGCTGTCGGACTTCGTGCCGTGCGGGGCCGTCGCCGGCGTCTTCGCGCGCACCGACACCAACCGGGGCGTCTGGAAGGCACCCGCCGGCCTGGAGGCGACGCTGGTCGGCGTCCCGAGGCTCAGCGTCTCGCTCACCGACTCCGAGAACGGCGAGCTGAACCCGCTCGGGGTCAACTGCCTGCGGGCCATGCCGGCCGCCGGGCGGGTCGTCTGGGGCGCGCGGACGCTGCAGGGTGACGACCGGCTCGCCTCGGAGTGGAAGTACATCCCGGTCCGCCGCACCGCCCTGTTCATCGAGGAGAGCCTCTACCGCGGCACCCAGTGGGTCGTGTTCGAGCCCAACGACGAACCGCTCTGGGCGCAGATCCGGCTCAACCTCGGTGCGTTCATGCACAACCTGTTCCGGTCGGGCGCCTTCCAGGGCAAGACCCCGCAGGAGGCGTACTTCGTCAAGTGCGACAAGGAGACGACCACCCAGAACGACATCAACCTGGGCGTGGTCAACATCGTCGTCGGGTTCGCGCCGCTCAAGCCCGCGGAGTTCGTGATCATCAGCATCCAGCAGATCGCCGGACAGATCCAGGCCTAGCGAGGACGACATGGCGCAGTTCAGCGTGAACACCCAGCGGTTCGATCCCTACAAGAACTTCAAGTTCCGGGTGAAGTGGGACGGCCGGTACGTGGCGGGTGTCAGCAAGGTGGGCGGCCTCAAGCGCACCACCGAGGTCGTGAAGCATCGGGAGGGAGGGGACCCGTCGTCCAGCCGGAAATCACCGGGTCGCAGCGAGTACGAGGCCATCACCATCGAGCGCGGGGTGACGCACGACAAGGACTTCGAGCAGTGGGCCAACAAGGTGTGGAACTTCGGGTCCGGGCTCGGCGCCGAGGTCTCGCTGAAGGACTTCCGCAAGGACATCACCATCGAGGTGTACAACGAGGCCGGGCAGCTGGCCCTGGCCTACAAGGTCTTCCGGTGCTGGGTGTCGGAGTACCAGGCACTGCCGGAGCTCGACGCCAATGCCAACACTGTGGCCATCCAGCAGATCAAGCTCGAGAACGAGGGCTGGGAGCGGGACTACGAGGTGCCCGAGCCGTCCGAGCCGACGTTCACCGAGCCGGCAGGCTGATCGACCATGCCGGGCCCGGGGGCGCACGAGCTGCTCCAGGCGTGGGAATCTGGCCTGCCCCGGTCGCCGACGAACCGTGCCCTCACCCTGCTGGCGACGGCCATGCCCGGCACGCCCGTGGAGGAGATCGCCACACTGCCCATCGGGGCGCGGGACGTCGGCCTGCTGCGGCTGCGCTCGGCGCTGTTCGGCGACCGGGTCGAGGCGGTCTGTTCGTGCCCTTCGTGCGGTGAACCGCTCGACGTCTCCTTCGACCTGCGCGACCTGCTCAGGGACGACAACTCCGAGGCCACCGACGCGACCGCGTCGACGCGGCAGCTCACCCTGGACGGCCACCAGGTCACGGTGCGCGCGCCCAGCAGCCTCGACCTGCTCGCCGTCGCCGGCGAGCCCGACCTGCTGGCGGCACGCCGCGCGCTGCTGCGCCGCTGCCTCGCGGTCGCCGGGGACTCCGGCGCGCCGTCCGCCGACTCGCTGCCGGACGACGTCGCCGAGGCGCTGGGAACGCAGATCGCCGCCCTCGATCCGCGGGCCCGGATCGAGCTCGATCTCGGCTGCGCCGCCTGCGGCCACAACTGGCGGACGGTCTTCGACATCGCCGGCTTCCTCTGGGCCGAGATCGACGCCTGGGCGCCCCGCATCCTGCGCGACGTCCACACGCTGGCTCGCGCCTACGGGTGGCGCGAGGCCGACATCCTCGCCATGAGCGCCCGGCGCCGCCAGAGCTACCTGGAGCTGGCGTGGTCATGACCGACTTCCTGACCGAGCTCCTCCGGCGCAGCCGCGGGCAGGCCCTCGGGCTGGCGCCGCGGCTCCCGTCGCTGTACGAGCCCGCCGGGGCCGAGGCGCTCCAGCCGGCGGCGGAGGAGCCGGTCCCGCGGCCGCTGGCTGCCGAGCCGGCGCCGTCCGCCGACCCCCGGCCGGCTCCCGCGGAACTGGGCGACCTGCCTCCTCCTCCGGCCCGCGACGCGGTCCTGCGGCACCGCGAACGGATCCCGGCCCGGAGCCGCAACGACGACGAGCTCCAGCGGCGGCCGATCGTCCAGACCGAGGTACCACCGAGCGAGCCCGTCGAGGAGATCGAACACCGGCTGGTCGTCGAAGCTTTGGCGCTGCCCGCCGAGCCCGTGGCCGGCAGCCCCGGACCGGCCAGGCGGGAGGTGGCCGCCGTCCCGCTCCCGGTCGCACCGGCGGCGGCGCGGGAGCACGTCGGCGAGGACCGAGTCCTCGGCGACCGGCCGCGCGAGGAGCCGCCACCGCCGGACGAGCCCCGACGGCCGCGGCTGGGCACGCTGTCCGAGCCGACGCGGCCGGGCACGCTCGCCGTCGCGTCGCGGCGATCCGAGCCTCCGCCGAAGCCCGCCGGCGGCTCTACCCCGCCGTCGGCACCGACCGTGCACGTCACCATCGGGCGGGTGGAGATCCGCGCGGTCACGGCACCGGCGCCGCCGGCTCGACGTCCGCCGTCCGTCCGGACGACGAGCCTCGACGAGTACCTGAGCGAGCGGAACCGGCGGAGGCAGCCGTGAGCAACACGCTGGCGATCGCCGCCACCACGACGGCCCTGCGCAACCTCCTGCTGACCGGGATCCCGGCGCGGGACGCCGAGCTGTCCGACCTCGACGTCACCACCCGGACCCCGGACGCCGCCCGCAACAGCATCAACGGGACCTCGCTGAACCTGTTCCTCTACCGGACCGTGGTCAACGCCGGATGGAGCAACACCGACCTGCCGCGCACCGCCAACCTGGGGGAGAGCGGTGACCCACCGCTGTCGCTCAACCTGCACTACCTGATCACCGCCTACGGCCGCGACGCCGTCGACCAGGATGCTGTCAGCCACCGGGTGCTGGGCGGCGCGATGAGCGTGCTCCACGACCATCCCCTGCTCGGCGCGGCCGAGATCGGCGCCGCCATCCAGGGCAACGACCTCGCCGACCAGCCCGAACGCATCCGCATCACCTCGCTGCCGCTGACCGTCGACGACATGTCGAAGTTGTGGAGCACCTTCCAGTCGCAGTACCGCACGTCCGCGGCCTACGAGGTCACGGTGGTGCTGATCGACAGCCGGCGGCCGTCCCGGGCCCCGCTGCCCGTGCTGACCCGGGGCCAGGACGACCGCGGCGTCGTGGCCGCGACCGGTGGGGCGCCCGTGCTCTCGGCCATGCGGCCGCCGCGCTCGCAGCCGGCGGCGCGGCTGGACGAGGACGTGGTCGTCGAGGGCCACCACCTGGAGGCGAACCCGGTGATCCGATTCGCCAGCCTGCTGCCCGAACCGTCGCCGGTGGTCGAGCTGGCCCGTCGTCCGCGGCAGCCCGGTGAGCCCCCCGACCGGTTCGTGGTCCGGCCGCTCGGCCTGGCCGACGATCCCGACGCGCTCGGTCGCTGGGTGCTCGGGTTCTACACCGTCACGGCCGCGCTCGACCCGCCCGACCTCCCCCCGCTGGTCAGCAACGCGATCGCCTTCGCCCTGGCGCCCACCATCACGGTCGCGCCCAACAGCACCGGAGGACCGGTGGCGCCGGGGGCGACGCTCACGGTGACCTGCAGCCCGCGGGCCCGCCCGGACCAGCGCCTGCAGCTGCTGTTCGGCGACCAGTCGCTGGCGCCGACCGGGTTCATCAACCCCGACCCCGCCTCGCCGACGTTCGCGCAGACACCGACCACGCTCACCTTCACGGTGCCCCCGGTCGACGGCGGCCGCTACACGGTCCGGCTCCGGGTCGACGGCGTCGACAGCCTGCCGGTCAAATTCGCCGGAGACCCCGAGATCCCGCAGTTCGATCCCGAGCAGCAGGTGCAGGTGGCATGACCGATTACGACCAGTGGCTCGCCGCCAACGACGCCTTCCTGACCGAGCTCGTGGCTTGGTTGCGCGGCCGCCTGGAGCAGCTCGCCGGCGGCCAGGAGATGCTGGAGCTGCCTCGCCCGGGCGAGGATCCACGACGGCCCGGCTCGCGGTCGCTGCTCGAGCGACGGCGCCGGCCGTCCACCGGGCCGACCCCGGCGGTGCCGGTCGCCCCCGCCGAGCAGCCCGGCCCCGAGACGCCGGCGGCGCTGACCGAGGCCGAGGACCTCGACGAGCCGCCCCCGCTGATCCTGCTGGCCAGGCGCCTCGGGCTGTCCGCCTTCGAACGCAACGTGCTGCTGCTGGCGGCAGCGATGGAGCTGGACACCCGGATCGCGCCACTGTGCGCCCGCGCTCAGCGCGATCAGCAAAAGCCGTACCCGACCTTCGCGCTGGCGCTGACGATGTTCGAGCGTCCGGCGTGGGACGTCATGTCGCCGGAGCGGCCGCTGCGCCACTGGCAACTGATCGACATCGACCAGACGCGTGCCGAGCCGCTGACCGTGAGCCGGCTGCGCGCGGACGAGCGCATCGTCAACTACGTCAAGGGCCTGAACTACCTCGACGAGCGGCTCCGGCCCCTGCTGCGGCCTGTGCCGCGACCGGACGACGCCGACTTGTCGCCGTCCCAGCTGACGACCGCCTCGGCGGTCCAGACGGCCGCGCACCGATCCGCGGCCGAGGGCCGACCCGCGGTGATCCAGCTGCTGGGGCCCGACGCGGCCAGCAAGCGGCTGGTGGGAGCCCGCGGCGCCGCCGAGGTCGGGCTGCACCTGTTCGAGCTGTCGTTCGACGACCTGCCCACCGCCGGTGCCGACTTCGACGTGTTCGCCCGGTTGTGGCAGCGCGAGAGCCTGCTGTCGCCGATCGGGCTCCTGGTCGATGCGGCGGAGGTGGACAAGCACGGCGCCGCCGGTACCACGATCCGTCGCTGGCCCTCCGCTGGTGCCGGCCTGGTGCTGCTCGACGTCCGCGAACCGTGGCCGGGCCTGGGGGACGCTTCCGTCGTCCTCGACATCGCCAAACCCACCCCGGCCGAGCAGCGCGAGGCCTGGCACGCCGCGCTGGGCGCCCGCGCGGGCGCCAATCCCATGCGGCTGACCGGCCAGTTCGACGTCAACCTGCCGACGATCCACCGGGTCGCCCGCGAGGCGGTCCCGTCCGACCGCGCGGTCACCGACGACGAGGTCGCCGCCGGCCTGTGGAGCGGCTGTCTGGCGCAGACCCGCACGGGGCTCGACCAGCTCGCCCAGCGGTTGGACGCCAAGGCCACCTGGGCGCAGCTCGAGCTCCCGGCCGAGGAGGAGGGGCTGCTGCGGCAGATCGAGAGCCAGGTGGCCTTCCGCGCCCAGGTGTACGACACCTTCGGCTTCCGCGACCAGATGAACCGGGGTCTCGGGATCAGCGTGCTCTTCGCCGGGGAGAGCGGTACCGGCAAGACCATGGCGGCGGAGGTGCTGGCCAACGCCCTCGGGCTGATGCTCTACCGCATCGACCTCTCGGCGGTCGTGAGCAAGTACATTGGCGAGACCGAGAAGAACCTCCGCAAGCTGTTCGACGCCGCCGAGGGCGGCGGCGCGATCCTCTTCTTCGACGAGGCGGACGCGCTGTTCGGCAAACGCAGCGAGGTCAAGGACAGCCACGACCGCTACGCCAACATCGAGATCAACTACCTGCTGCAACGGATGGAGACGTTCCAGGGCCTGGCCGTCCTGGCCTCGAACCTGAAAAGCTCGATGGACACCGCGTTCCTGCGGCGGTTGCGGTTCGTCGTCAACTTCCCGTTCCCGGGGGCCGTCGAGCGGGCCGCGATCTGGTCCGGCGCCTTCCCCGAGGGCACGCCGCTCGGCGACCTCGACTACGACCGGCTCGCCCGCCTGCACGTGACCGGCGGCAGCATCCAGAACATCGCCCTCAACGCCGCGTTCGCGGCCGCCCGAACCCGCGGCAAGGTGACCATGCCGGTGCTGCTCGACGCCGCCCGCACCGAGTTCCGCAAGCTCGACAAGCCGATCAACGAAGCCGAGTTCCGCTGGCTCGAGCGCGCCGGAGCGTCGGCATGAACATCGAGCTGCACATCGAGCGCCTGGTGCTGGAGGGGATCGACATTCCCCCGGGCCAGCACCACCTGCTCCGCGAGAGCGTCCGGGCCGAGCTCGTCCGCCTCCTGCAGGACGGCCGCCTTCCCGGCCCCGTCCCGCACGGCGGTGCGGTCGCCAGCGTGCGCGCACCCTCCGTCAACCTGCCGGCCGGGCTCGCGCCAGCCCACCTCGGTCGGCAGCTGGCCGGCGCGATCCACCGGGGATTGCGATCGTGACCGGCTTCGCCGAGGCGACGTCCTGCCGGACCGCATGCAGGGAGGTGACCCCGCGGGTGTCCACCGCGCCGGACCCCGGCCCCCGATTCACCCCCGAACGCCCGTCGACGGTGCAGCACCACAAGCGGATGACAGCCGACTTGGACGCGGCCGAGCGCCAGGCCGATCGCGTTGGCGCCCGGATCGGAATCTTCCTGGGGGCGGTTCCGGTGAGCGGGGGTACGCTCCCGTTGTCGGTTCGTGACACGGTCGAACCCCTGCTCGGCGTGTCGCTCGACGACGTCCACCTGGACGTCGGGCCCGAGGCAGGTGACCGTGCCGGCCGGGAGCATGCGCTGGCCGTCACGCGAGGGAGCCGGGTCGCCTTCGCCGAAGGGGCGTTCTCGCCCAGCACCAGTGCCGGGCGGGGTCTCATCGGTCATGAGCTCACGCACGTGGCGCAGCAGCGAGCCCACGGTGCGGTGGCGACCCAGCGGTTCGCCGCGGTCCTCGACTACGAGCAGATGGCCCGTGACATCCGAGCCGCCGTCCAAGGTCCCGGGACGGGTGAGGAAACGATCTACCGTACTCTGACCCGCCTGCACCGCGAGCCGGATGCCGTCAAGGAGCTCGAGGACGCCTACCAGCGATTGTTCAACGAGCCCCTGCTGCAGGCGCTGCGCGGAGACCTCGACGACGAGGAGTTCGACTACGCGTCCGGACTGCTCGGAAAGCCCGTCACGCCGGGTTCGAAGCAGCGAATCGACCCCGCCGTCCCGGTCGCGCTGGCGGGCTGGAACGCCCTGGCGCTACGGCTGAAGGCTGCAGCGGACTACCAGACCTGGGGGTTCCTCGGTGGCACCGACGAGGAGGCCATCTTCGCGGTCCTGCAGCCGCTGGCTGGAGATCCGGAGAAGATCGCCAAGATCAAGGCGGCGTACGCGGCGATCAGTGGGGGCAAGACCTCGGCCCTGGTCGACATGCTGAAGGACGAGCTCTCCGGGGACGAGCTCGACCACGCCCTCGAGCTGGTCGCCGTGCCCGACCTCCATGCCGGGACGCAGGCCGAGTTGTCGCGGGCCCAGGTTCTGGCGGTCCGGAACGAGCTTCAGCCGGGCACGGCGGTTGCTCCTCCCATGGCGCCCATGGCGCCGCTACCCGCTCCGGATCTGTGGGACGGGCGGGTTGGCGCTCCCGGCTACGCCGCCAAGCGGGCCACATTGAAGGCCCAGCTGACCACCGATCTCATCAACCACCTGGGCCGGGAAATGCCGGATATCAGCCTGAAGGCGGCAGCGCCGAAGATTCCGCTGACCGCACTCGAGGGTGCGGCCAACGCTGCCGTCGAGGTAACCGATGACGAGTACCGTCCCTGGTACGCGGTCTCCGCGTCCACCCCGGGGCAAGCCGCCCTCCGGTCGGGGTTCTCGTTCAAGGAGTCATCGGGCAACCTGCTGGACGCGACGTCCCCGGCGGCCCGCGCGTCCGTGGGCATCCCGATCAGCGCTCGTTCAGTGGCTCACTGGATGGTGCGGAACGACGATCCACCCGTCCCTCCAGGTGCCGTCCAGCACATGGAGGCCCACGACTTCGACCCCGATCGCCCCGGGTTCGGGGAGGATGCCTGGCTGGACGCCCAGGTCATCACCCCGTTCATCGCGCCGGCAGCACGGAACGCCCAGCTCCGGCAGTACGACCAGTTCGGGTTCGCACTCCGGCCGCAGCCCGGCAAGATCGTCCTGCCGACCTCGACGCCCGGCAGCAGCCTGGGTTCCGGTGGGGTAACCCCGAATCTGGTCGATCGCAAGATGATGTGGGAGACGTGGCACATCGCCGTGCACGAGTACCTGCATAACCTCGTGCATCCTGCCTTCAAGAAGGCGGTCGCGGGGCCGGTCATGAAGGAAGGCTTCACGGAGTTCTTCACCAAGGAAGTCCTCAGCAAGGCGGCCCCCGTCGCCCATCTCAACACGGGTCTCGTGCAGAAGGTCGAGGGCGGCACCTTCCTCCCCCCGACCACCCAGAGCCTGGTCGGGCCCCACACGACCCCGCCGTCGTACGCCGGCAACCTGGCGCATGTCGAGAACGTCGCCAAGACGGTGCCGGGTGGAGCGAACGCGATCCGGTCGGCGTACTTCCAGGGCCACGTGGAGATGCTGGGCATCGACCCGACCACACACCGCTTCGTCACTGCACCACCGGCGTCGGTCGATCCCAGTCTGGTGAGCGTGCCCGCGGGCATCACGACCCTGGCGGACCTGGCGGATCGTTCAGGTGTGCCCGAGCCAAGCATTCGCGCGGCCAACCCGGGGATCCCCGCTGTCGGCCTTCCGCCGAAGGTCAAGCTGCCGGGCGCTCGGGAACACCGGGTCGCCGCGACCGTCGTGCCGGCGGGGGTAGGCCCGCGCGAGACGGCGGCACAGATCGCGGCGCAGAACGGCGTGAGCCTGGCCGCGCTCATGAAGGCGAACCCCGCCGTGAGCTGGGCAACCCTGCTCCGCGACCAGCGCATCCTGATCCCCCGACGGTGAGAGGTGACATCCATGACCGCAGACGTGCCGTCGGGTGACGACCCGACCGCTCAAGCGGAGACGATGGGCAAAGGGTGCGCGCTCCGGGTGTCCCGGCTGGCTCATGGCGACCTTCGCGACTGGCTCGGCCTTCCTCGCCACTGCCCGCGGACCGAGGTGGACACGGTGCTGACGCAGACGACGACGGAGACCAACGACTCGGATCCGTACTCGGGTCCGCTGACCTACGCACCGACATCCGGAGCTCCGCACGGCCTGACCGTCCACTATGCCGAGGGATGCGTGGAGTACATCGTCGTTCCGGCGCCGAGGATCTCGCCTTCCGTCAGGGAGTCCCTGGGCGAACCGGAGGTGACGCTGCCGTCCCTCCTGGAAGGGTCGAGCCAGCAATGGGCCTACCCGGGGCGGGGACTGGCCTTGCACCTGACCGTGGACGGTCGGCCGAACTGGCTGTACGCCTTTGCGCCGATGTCGGTGCCGGACTACCTGGACGGTTCCCTGAGCCAGGTCCGGACCCTCCGACATCGGCGACGGGTGGTGCCGTGAGCATGGCTGCTTCGAGGACACACGAACGCGTGCCCGCATCGAGCCGTGTCCCATGGTCCCCGACCGCGCGAACTCCACGGCGGCGGCGAACCTCCGTCACCGTGGGCCCTGCGCTGCGGTCTCCCTCGCAGCCGCTCGACGCCGCGGTCCGCCTGGAGATGCAACCACGCTTCGGCCGTGACCTCAGCAGCGTCCGCGTACACACCGACGAGCGGGCCGCCGAGTCCGCGCAGGCCGTCGATGCCGCGGCGTACACCGTGGGGAACGACGTCGTCTTCGGGCGCGGCCGGTACGCCCCGCAGTCGGCCGCGGGGCGGCAGCTCATCGCGCACGAGCTGACGCACGTCGCCCAGCAGGACGTCCGTTCCGTTCCCGACCAGGTCGAGCTGGGGCCCGCGTCGGACGAGCTGGAGCGGGAGGCCACCGCGGGGGCGCGCGATGTGGCCGGCGGAGCGGCCCGATCGGGCGAGCTGGCGCCCGCCGGGCGTTCGGCGCGGGGCGTGCCGCTGCAACGGTCGCTGCTCGGCGGGCTGGTCGGTGGCCTCGCCGGCGCGGCTGGCGGAGCCCTGATCGGCGGGCTGCTCGGCGGCCCGATCGGCGCCGTCGTCGGGGGCCTGGTCGGCCTGGTCGGCGGCGCGCTCATCGGCGACACGGCGACCACGCGGAAGCGGTCCCTCACCACCTCCGAGATCGCCTACGCCAAGGACGTCTTCAAGAACAGCATCGACTACTCCGAGATCACGATCACCCGGGACAGCCTGATCTCCACGGGCGCCCCGAAGACGCTGGGAAACACCATCCACCTGCGCTCCGACTGGGGACACTTCGTCGGCGACACCCTGGAGCTCACCCAGGACGGGCTGGAGACGCTCATCCACGAGATGGGTCACGTCTGGCAGTACCAGAACGGCGGGCTGGCCTATATCCCCGAGAGTCTCTGGGCCCAGTTCAAGGGGTTCCTCGGCTCCGGCGACCGTGGCGCCGCCTACGACTGGCGCGCGGCGCACGCGTCCGGCCTGCCGTGGAAGAAGTGGAACCCCGAGCAGCAGGCGTCGGCCATCGAGGACTACAACCGCAAGCTGCGCAAGAGCAAGGACGGCACCGCGACGATCCTCGACCTCAGCGAGCTGTCCACTCTGCTGTCCTACATGCAGGAGGTGTGGGCCCGCCAGGGCGCCCCGCACTACGAGACGCCCGACCCGAGGAGCGTCCCGATTTGACCACGTTCCCGAACTCGCCGGCGGTGCTCAAGGGGGGGCTCGTGCTGCTCGACCCGACGACCGCGGCCGTCCGGGGGGTCATCGCGTTGCAGTACAACCCGGACACCGTCACCAGGACGCTCCAGGTGAAGGGGGCCGGGCCGGAGGGGGGCGACCGCTCGGAGGCGTTGCGGCTCAAGGGGCCGCCGACCGAGACCATCAAGCTGGACGCCGAGATCGACGCCACCGACCAGCTGGAGTTCCCGGACCAGAACGCGGTCGCGACCCGGTCCGGTGTCTTCCCGGCGCTGTCGGCGCTGGAGACGATCGTCTACCCGACGAGCGCGCAGCTGCAGGCCAACCACGAGCTCGCCGCCTCCGGGACTCTCGAGATCCTGCCCATGGAGACGGCTCTCACGCTGTTCGTGTGGAGCAAGAGCCGGATCGTGCCGGTGCGCATCACCGATTTCTCCATCACCGAAGAGGCCTTCGACGTCGCCCTCAACCCGATCCGGGCCAGGGTCAGCCTGGGGATGCGGGTGCTGTCGGTGGACGACATCGGGTTCAGTCACAAGGGAGGGGGGCTCTTCATGAGCTACCTGCAGCACAAGGAGCAGCTGGCCGCCGGGCGGGCGGGCGCGGGGCTGCGCACCCTGGGGCTGACGGGGATCGGCTGATGGCCGCGAACTTCCCCGCCACGAGCCGCTACGCCGGCGCCGAGGTCGCGACCCACGAGGACGCCGACGGCCGGGTGACCGCGTACCTGCGCCGGCGGTTCCTGCCCCATCCGGAACGCTTCGCGCTGCTGCAGCTCCACACCGTCGCCGAGGGTGAGCGGCTGGACAACCTCACCGCCACCTATCTCCGCGACCCCGAGCAGTTCTGGCGGGTGGCCGACGCAAACCGGGCCATGCGTCCCGACGACCTCATGGTGGTCGGCCGCCCGCTCCGGATCACCCTGCCGGAGGGCATTCCGGGGGCGACTGGTGCTTAAGGGAGTGCACCTGACCCTGCTGGTGGGGCCGGCCGTTCCGGTGCCGGTGCCCCGCTCGGTGCTGGACGCCCTGACCAGCGTCGAGGTCACCTCCCAGGACGAGGGCGTCGGCGGCTTCTCGCTGTCGTTCACCCTGAGCAACAACTCGGTGCTCCCGACGCTCTTCCTGATCGCGGGCGGGAGCCCGATCCCGATCGTCCGCGTCATCGTGGTCGCCACCGTCAACGGCACCCCGAACGTCCTGGCCGACGGGGTCGTGACCAAGACCCAGGTGCTGCCGGGCAGCGACGCCGCGCACTCCACGCTGCAGGTCATCGGTGAGGACCTGACCACGGTGATGGACAAGATCGAGGTCACCGGGCTGCCGTACCCGGCGATGCCGGGCGAGGCCATCGCCGCCGTCATCCTGGCCAAGTACGCCGTGCTGGGCGTGGTGCCGCTGATCATCCCGAGCATCCTGCTCGACGTCCCCATCCCGACCAGCCGCATCCCCACGCAGAAGGGCACCGACCTCGAGTACCTGCAGTACCTGGTCAACCGGGTCGGCTACGTGTTCTACCTCGAACCCGGCCCCGAGCCGGGGTTGAGCACCGCCTACTGGGGCCCGAAGGTGAAGGTCGGCGTCCCGCAGCCCGCGCTCAACACCAACATGGACGCGCACACCAACGTCGAGCAGCTCACCTTCAGCTTCGACAGCCAGTCCCGGTCGCTGCCGGTCATCTTCATCCAGAACGAGCAGAGCAAGGCGCCGATCCCGATCCCGATCCCGGACATCGGCCCGCTCAACCCGCCGCTCGGCCTCGTGCAGCCCCTGCCGAGCAAGTTCCGCAGCCTGCCCGAGACGGCGAAGTACTCGGCCATCCAGGCGGTCCTGCTCGGGCTGGCCGAGGCCAGCAAGTCGGCCGATACCGTCAAGGGCACCGGGAGCCTCGACGTCCTGCGGTACGGGCGCATCCTCAAGGCCCGGCAGCTGGTCGGGGTGCGCGGGGCGGGGCTGGCGTTCGACGGCCTCTACTACGTCACCCAGGTGAAGCACTCGATCAAGCGTGGCGAGTACAAGCAGACCTTCAGCCTGTCGCGGAACGGGCTGATCTCGACCCTTCCGGAGGTACCAGTATGACCGCGGCCACCAAGTACTACGGCAAGTACCGGGGGACCGTGGTCCAGAACGTCGATCCCGAGCAGCGGGGCCGGATCATGGCCCTGGTGCCCGACGTGTCAAACGTCATCCCGACCACCTGGGCCACCGCGTGCGTGCCGCTGGCCGGCAAGTCGATGGGCACCTACGTGGTGCCGCAGATCGGCGCCGGGGTCTGGATCGAGTACGAGCAGGGCGACCCCGACTACCCGATCTGGGCCGGTGGCTTCTGGGGGGTGGCCGCCGAGGTGCCGCCGCTGGCGCTGGCCGGCAACCCGGTGAGCCCAAGCATCGTGCTCCAGACCGGGCTCCAGAACACCATCATCCTCAGCGACGTCCCGGGCCCGACCGGCGGGATCATGCTGAAGAGCTCCACCGGCGCCATGATCCTGGTGAACGACCTCGGCATCACCATCAGCAACGGCAAGGGCGCCACGATCGTGATGAACGGGCCGAGCGTGACCATCAACAACGGCGCCCTCACGGTGCTCTAGGAGGGGTCGTGCCAGGATTCGTGGTTCACGTCGGCGCCACCGTGCTGTGTGCCCACGCCGGGCAGGCGCAGCCAACGGCCCCCAACCCACGTGTCACCGTGAGCGGGCAGCCGACGGTCACGATGAGCGCGCCGTACGTTATCGCGGGATGCACGCTGCCGCCGCCGCCCGGGGCCAACGGCCCGTGCGTGACCGCGCAATGGGTCACGGGAGCCACCCGCGTCACCTCCAACGGTGTCCCGTTGCTGCTGCTCGACAGCCAGGCCGTCTGCGCGCCCACGGCGACGCCGCTGTCGGTCGTCCAGACCCAGGCCCGGGTGAGCGCCCAATGAGCCCGGCCCTGCACATCGACTTCCCCTGGCACTTCGACGGGCGCGGGCGTACCGCCACGGTCGACGACGACGAGCATATCCGCGACATGATCGAGCAGCTGCTGTTCACCAGTCCCGGTGAGCGGGTGAACAGGCCGGACTTCGGGAGCGGGGTCCTGGAGCTCGTCTTCGCGCCCAACAGCCAGGAGTTGGCCGCCGCCCTGCAGTTCACGATGCGGGCCGCCCTGCAGCGCTGGCTGGGCGACGTCATCGAGGTCCAGGATCTCGAGGTCATCAGCGACGACTCGACCCTGCGCATCGACGTCGCCTACGTGGTCCGGCGCACCGCCGAGGTCCGCACCGCCACGTTCACCCGAGGAGACGGCACATGACCACGAGCACCCCCGCGTGCCGGGACGACCGCCGTCGCCAGGAGCTGTTCCGGCAGCGCGAACGGCTGAACGGGGTCGACTTCGTCGAGGTCCTCCCCGGGCCGGCCCTGTGCGTGCACTTCTTCGGCGAGGTCCCGCCGGTCCGCGACGACGAGCACCCGGACGGCCTGACCGTCGCCAACGTCGTCGTCCGGGGCGGCCGCCGGATCCGCGACGTCCAGGTCCTCGCGCTCGAGCGGGAGGTGTCGGCGGACCCCGACCGGGACGACTGCCTGCGCGTCACGCTCGACCGGCTCGGCGACTTCTCGACCTACCAGCTGTGCGTCGTCGACGTGCCCCGGTTCGACCCGCGCTACTCGTGCGTGGAGTTCGGGTTCCGGGTCGACTGCCCGACGGGCCTCGACTGCGCGGCCGAGCCGGACTGCGCACCCGAGCCGGCACCGCCGCCGGAGATCAGCTACCTGGCCAAGGACTACGCCAGCTTCCGGCAGCTCATCCTGGACCGCCTCGCCGTCACCGTGCCCGACTGGCGCGAGCGGCACGAGGCCGACATGGGCATCGCCCTCGTCGAGGTGCTCGCGTACGCGGCCGACCACCTGAGCTACTACCAGGACGCCGTGGCCACCGAGGCCTACCTGCACACCGCCCGTCGGCGCATCTCCGTCCGCCGCCACACCCGCCTGGTCGACTACGCGCTCCACGAGGGCCTCAACGCACGCACGTGGGTGACCGTCTGGACCAGCGCGGACACGCCACCGGCCCGGGCGGCCGACCTCCGCTTCGTGACCGGCGTTCCGGAGCTGACCGCGACGAGCGGGCGAGTGGTGCCGGCCGCGGACCTCGACGGCGTCCCGGCCAGCCGCTACCTGGTCTTCGAGCCGGTCGCCGACCCGGACGACGAGCTGCGGTTCTGGGCCGCCCACAGCGAGATCGGGTTCCACACCTGGGGAGGGGCCGAGTGCTGCCTGCCGCAGGGCGCCACGTCGGCCACCCTGCGCGCCACCGAGCCGCCGCTGCGACTAGGCCCCGGCGACGTCCTGATCCTCGAGGAGGTCAAGGGCGCCGACACCGGCCAGCCCGCCGACGCCGACCCCACCCACCGGCACGCCGTCCGGCTCACCGGCGTGACCGCCACCGTCGATGAGCTCCTCGACGTGCCGGTGGTCGAGATCGAGTGGTCGCCCGCTGACGCCCTGCCGTTCGCGCTGTGCCTCTCGATGCGGCTGCCCGCGCCGGACTGCACGCTGGTGGAGGACATGAGCGTGGCCCGCGGCAACGTCGTGCTGGTGGACCACGGGACGACCGTGACCGAACCGCTGGGACCGGTCGGCGTCGCGGCCACCACGGGCGCGTGCGCCTGCGAGGGCAGCGTGCTCGAGGTGACCGAGGTGCCGGCGAGGTTCGCCCCGACCCTCGCCGCGGGACCGTTGACCTTCGCGGAAGCCGTCGACCCGACCGCGCCGGCAGCCACGGTGCTCGTGCGCGACCCGCGCCTCGGGCGGCCGCAGGTAGCGCTCCACGCCACCTCGGGCGCCCCGGAGCTGTGGACCCCCCGGCCCGACCTGCTGTCGAGCACCGCCGACGACCGGCACTTCGTGGCCGAGCTGGACGACGACGGACGCGCCCATCTGCGCTTCGGCGACGGCGAGCTGGGCCTGATGCCGCCGGCCGGCACGACCTTCGACGCGACCTACCGGACCGGGAACGGCACGGTCGGCAACGTCGGGCGGGATGCCATCGCCTACCTCGTGCTCCGGTCGCAGTCCTGGAGTGGCGTCGACGTCCGGCCGCGCAATCCGATGCCGGCCTCGGGCGGGACCGACCCGGAGCCCACGGCGGAGGCCCGGTTGTTCGCCCCCGACGCCTTCCGCGCCGAGCTGAAGCGCGCGATCACCGCCGACGACTACGCCCAGATCGGCGGCCGACGACCCGGAGTGCAGCTGGCGGCGGCCGAGCTCAGCTGGACCGGGAGCTGGTACCAGGCGACCGTGGCCGTCGACGCCCTCGGCACCGACGTCCCCGGGCAGGCCCTCCTCCACGACGTCGAGGATCACCTGCAGGTGGTCCGGCGGATGGGCCACGACCTGGACGTGATGCCGGCCCGCCCGGTCCCGCTCGACCTCGAGGTGCGGGTGTGCGTCGACCCCCACCACGCCCGCGGCGCCGTCAAGGCGGCCGTGCTCGGCGTGCTCGGCAGCGGTCGCGGGGCCGACGGCCGGACCGGGATGTTCCATCCCGACAACCTCACCTTCGGCACCAGCATCCGGCTGTCTCGGATCGTGGCCGCGGTCCAGGCCCTCGCCGGCGTGTCGAGTGTCGAGGTCACCCGGCTGCGCCGGCTCGACCATCCCGATGCCGGCGAGCTCGACGCGGGCGTGCTCACCGTCCACGACCTCGAGATCGCCCAGCTCGCCGGCGACCCCAGCCTGCCGGAGCACGGTCGTCTCGCGCTGGTGATGGGAGGCGGACGATGAACTGCACCTGCGCCTGTGGGGGTGGGGCGCCGGCTCCGCCCAACCCGAATGCCAACCGCCCCGGGCTGGACGCGCTGTCGTACCGGGTCGGCACGCACACCACCTTCTTCGCCACCATGCGGGCGAGGCTGTCATCGGCCAGCTACCCCGCCCTCGCCGGCCTGACCACGCACGACGTGGGCGACCCCTCCGTCGCCCTGCTCGACGCCTGGGCGGTGGTCGGCGACGTCCTCAGCTACTACCAGGAGCGGATCGCGAACGAGGGCTACCTCCGCACCGCGACCGAGCGCCGGTCGGTACTCGAGCAGGCCCGGCTCGTCGGGTACCGGCCGCGGCCGGGCGTGGCGTCGAGCGTCTACCTCGCCTACACGATCGACCAGAACGCCGCCCCGGTGGAGATCCCGACAGGCGCCCGGGTGAACAGCGTGCCCGGCCCGGGGGAGCAGATGCAGGCCTTCGAGACCTCCGAGGCCCTGCCGGCGCGAGCCGAGTGGAACGAACTGCGGGTGCGGATGTCGCAGCCGCAGACCGCCGGGTCCATCCTGGACGACGGGCTGTTCCTCAAGGGGACGGCCACCGGCCTCAAGGTCGACGACGCCCTGCTCGTCGACCTCGGCGTGGGCCGCGGGCTGGAGCCGTTCCGCGTGCGCGGCGTCGAGCCGGACGAGCAAGCGGGCCGGACCCGGGTCGAGCTGGGGACGTGGGACGGCCTCGACCCAGTGCGGTCGCTCGTCGAGGCGACGGTGCGGCCGCTCACCGACCTCGACCGCTACGGCGTGCCCACGGGCAGCGCAACGGCCAGGCGGGTGCTCGAGGTGCTGCACGAGGCCTCCGGGCGGGGATCCGGCGGCGACCGCGAGGACGTGGCGGCCTACCTTGGCACGGCGCTGCCGACGCTGGCCGCGGTGCTGGACACCGCCCAGCGCGGTGGCTGGACCCGGCTGGTCCCGTGGCTCGGCGACGTCGTCACCCGGCTGTCGGGTCTGCGGCGACTCACAGCGGAGACGCCGGCGGCGGCCCGGTCCCGCCGGCCCACCCGATCCGCCGCCCGCGGGAGGGACGAAGGAGGCCTCAGCGGCCTGCTGGACCGCCTGGAGGCGCCACCGTCGCTGCCCCCGCGCAGCTCGCGGCGGCTGGACCGGTCGGTGGAGACCTCGTTCGCGGCACACGCCGACATCTACCCCGCGCTGCTCTCCACCCTCCAGCCAGCGGTGCGGCCCATGCTGTACACCGCCCTGGGCCACGCGGACGCGGCACCGACGTCAGAGATCCGCGTCGTCGCCCTGCGCCAGGCGGCAGTCCTGTTCGGCGCCAACGCGCCCCTGAAGCCCCGGTTCCTGAACGGCGTGCCGCAGCCCCCGCCGTGGCCCGAGTGGAACCCGGCGTTCGACGAGAACGAGAAGGTCGCCAACCTGGACCGGGTATACCCGGGGGTGCTCCCCGGCAGCCCGGTGCTCGTCGTCCGGCCCCGGACCGAGGCCTTCGACCACGCCCTGGTCACCACCACCGTCGACACCGCCACCGACGTGTCGCGGAGCGCCTACGGCCTGACCGGGAGGATCACCCGCCTGCAGCTCACCGACCCGTGGTGGCGCCCGCCCAACGACGGGCAGACGGGACCAGAGTGGGACCAGATGGACGTGCTGCGCGCGACGACCGTCTTCTGCCAGAGTGAACGGCTGGACCTGGCCGACGCGCCGATCGGCGACGACGTGTGCGGGGGAGAGGTCGAGCTGGAGCGGCTGTACGACGGGCTGCGCTCGGGCCGCTGGATGATCCTCTCGGGCGAGCGGGTGGACATCCCGGGCACGAGCGGGGTGCGGGCCTGCGAGCTGGTGATGCTCGCCGGGGTCTCGCAGCGGGTCAAGCTGGTCGAGACCGTCGACGACGAGGGCGGCGAGTCCGAGCAGCAGCCGCTCGCCGGGGACTCGCTGCACACGTTCGTGACGTTCGCCGAGCCGCTGGCCTACTGCTACCGGCGCGACAGCGTCGTCCTGCACGGCAACGTCGTCCACGCGACGCACGGCGAGACCCGCGACGAGGTGCTCGGCGCCGGCGACGCCACCAGGTCGCTGCAGAGCTTCACCCTCAAGCAGTTCCCGCTGACCTACACGTCGGCGCCCTCGGTGACCGGCACGGCCAGCTCGCTGGAGGTCCGGGTGGGGGAGGTCGAATGGCACGAGGCCGACAGCCTGGTGAAGCTGGGGCCGACGTCGCGTAGCTACCTCACCATGCAGGACGACGAGGGCCGGACGTCGGTCGTCTTCGGCAACGGGGAGCGCGGGGCCCGGCTGCCGACCGGACTGGAGAACGTCCGGGCGACCTACCGCAGCGGGATCGGCAGTCCCGGCAACGTCCTGGCCGATCAGATCAGCCTGCTGGCGACCAAGCCGCTCGGCGTCAAGGCCGTCACCAACCCGCTGCGGGCGTCGGGTGGCGCGGACCGGGACGGGCGCGACCAGATCCGGCGCAACGCTCCGCTGGCCGTGATGGCGCTCGACCGGCTGGTCTCCACCCGGGACTACGCGGACTTCGCGCGGACCTTCGCGGGCATCGGGAAGGCGAGCGCCGCGCGGTTGACGGACGGGACCCGGACGCTGGTGCACGTGACCATCGCCGGGGCCGGCGACATCCCCATCGACGTCACCTCCGACCTCTACCGCAACGTCATCGCGGCGCTGCGCCGGTTCGCCGACCCGCACGTCCCGGTCAGGGTCGAGGTCCGCGAGCTGCTCGCCCTGGTCGTCAGTGCCCAGGTGAAGGTGCTGCCCGACCACGACTGGGAGCTCGTCGAGCCAGCGGTCCGCGCCAGGCTGCTGGACGTCTTCGGCTTCGACCGGCGCGAGCTGGGACAGGACGTGCTGCCGAGCGAGGTGATCGCGGTGGTGCAAGGGGTTCGCGGGGTCGACCACGTCGACCTGGACGTCCTCCGGGTGATCGACGAGGCGGCCGTGGTCCGGCTACTGGAGGCCTCGGCCGCTCCGGCGCCGCCGCAGCCTGGACGGCAGGCACCTGGACGGATCGAGGTGTGGCCGGCCCGGGTCGTCGACGGGGTGGTCCTCCCCGCCCAGCTGGCCTACCTGCAACCAGGCGTCCAGGACTCGCTCATCCTCAACGAGGTGCCCGCATGACCCGTCCCGAGGGCTACCTCTACGACCTCCTGCCGGCCGTCTACCGGATGCGGGACGAGCTCCAGGGCGCACCCCTGCGTGACCTGCTGGCGGTGGTGGGAGAGCAGCTCGAGGTGCTCGAGGAGGACATCGCCCGGCTCTACGACAACTGGTTCATCGAGACCTGCGACGACTGGGTGGTGCCCTACCTCGGTGACCTGGTGGGCTACCTGCCGATCGCCGAGGCCGGTGTGCCCGGCACCGCCGGGACCGCGGCGCGGCGACGGGGTGGCCGGCTGCTGGTGCCCCGTCGGGACGTCGCCAACACCATTGGCTTCCGGCGCCGCAAGGGCACGCTGGCGCTGCTCGAGGTGCTCGCCGCCGACGTGGCCGGCTGGCCCGCGAAAGCGGTCGAGCTGTTCACCCTGCTCGGCTGGTCGCAGCACCTCGACCACCAGCGACCGGCCCGCGGGCGCTACATTGACCTCTGCTCGACCGAGCGGCTCGACCGCCTCGACCTGCCGTTCGACGATCTCGCGCACCGGGTCGACGTCCGCCGGCCGAGCTCGCATCGCACCCGTGGGCGGTACAACGTCCCCAGTGTGGGCCTCTTCCTGTGGCGGCTGACCTCGTACCCGGTGACGCGCGCCCCGGCGGCTTGCATCGAGCGGGAGGGGTCGCACTGCTACACCTTTAGCGTGCTGGGCAACGACACGCCGCTGTTCAACCGTCCGGTGGCCGAGCCGGACTCCGCGCACCTCGCCGAGGAGACCAACCTGCCCACCGCGATCCGGCGCCGTGCCTTCGAACATCGCATCTCCGAGCGCCCGCTGGTCAGTGTCGCGTCGTCGGTTTACTACGGGGTCGGCAAGAGCCTGTGGATCGAGGTCACCGGTTGGCCGCGGCGGGGCCGTACGGGTGGGGTGCGGGCGGAGGACGTGATCCCGGCCGACCTGACCGACTGGCACGGGTACCTGGCGCCGCGGGGCAAGGTCCTGGTGGATCCCGAGCGGGGTCGCATCGTCTTCGCGCCCGGCCAATCCCCCAAGCGGGTCGTCGTCAGCTACCGCTACGGGTTCAGCGCCGACATGGGCGGCGGCGAGTACCGGCGTCCGGTCTCGCAGCCGGCGCGGGCCCTGCGGTACCGGGTCCGGCAGCGGGACACCGGGACCGAGGAGTTCCGCACCATTCAGGAGGCGTACGTGCGGTGGCGGCAGGACAGACAGGCCCCCGGCCCGGATGGCGAGCAGGCCCCCCGCGCCGCGCTGATTGAGGTCGCGGACAGCGGCGTCTATGAGGAGCGGCTCGTCTTCGACCTCGACCCGGGCGAGAGCCTGCAGCTGCGCTCGGCTCCGGGCAGCCGGCCGGTGCTGCGGCTGCTCGACTACCGCGTCGACCAGCCCGACCCGTTCAGCGTGAGCGGCGGGCGGGCCAGCCGGTTCGTGCTGGACGGCTTCCTCGTCATCGGCAGGGGCATCCAGGTCATCGGGGCCCCTGCGGCCGAGGACGAAGGCCCCGCGGCAGGCACCGGGACGCCGGCCGAGCCCGGCGAGCTGTGCGACGTCACCATCCGCCACTGCACCCTGGTGCCCGGCTGGGACCTCGACTGCGACTGCACCCCGGGGCGTCCGGACGAGCCCAGCGTCACGCTCAACGACAGCCGCGCCCGGGTGGTCGTCGAGCACAGCATCATCGGGTCGATCTGGGTCCACGCTGACGAGCGCGGCCGCGACCCGGCGGAGCTGTCCGTCAGCGACAGCATCGTCGACGCCACCAGCCCCGGCGGCCTGGCCCTGAGCAGCGAGGACGGCCGGATGGCGTTCGTAGACCTCAGCATCGCCCGCTGCACGGTGATCGGCGAGGTGGCGGTCCACGCGATCCGGCTCGCGGAGAACAGCATCTTCACGAGCCCGGTCAGGGTGGCCCGGCGCCAGGTCGGCTGCGTGCGGTACTGCTACGTCCCGGATGGGTCCCGCACCCCGCCCAGGTACCACTGCCAGCCCGACGTCGCCGTCGAGGACGCGGCCGCCGAGGTCCGCCGCAAGGCCGGGCAGGCCAGAAGGCCGGTGGATCCCGCGGCGGTCGTCCGGGCCCAGCAACGCGCCCAGGACCGCGTCCGCCCGGCGTTCGAGAGCATCCGCTACGGCACGCCGGTCTACGGACAGCTGGCCGAGGCTTGCGCCGAGGAGATCACCCGGGGGGCGGACGACGAGTCCGAGCTCGGCGCGTTCCACGATCTGTACCAGCCACAACGGGCGGCCAACCTGGCGGTGCGGCTCGACGAGTACACGCCGGCCGGTATGGATGCCGGCACCTTCTACGCGAGCTAGGGGAGCAGCATGAGCGGCGACTTCACCCGCGACTCGTTCGACCCGTACCAGCACTACACGCGGGTCCTCATGCAGCAGGGCCGCGTCCAGCTTGACGCGGACTGGAACGAGCAGGTCGCGATCACCCACCACCACCTGCGCACCCTGGCGACCGACCTGATCGGGCCCTTCGGTGGTCCCGTGGACGACTGCGGCTTCGCCGTCGTGACCGACCCGGCGGCGGTGGAGACCATGACCGGAAGGTACGGTCTCCCGCTGGACCCGCAACGAGTGAACGAGCTCAAGCAGCGCCTGGGCAACGGCGACTTCGTGATCGGCACCGGCAGGTACTACGTCGACGGCCTGCTCTGCGAGAACGAGGTGCCGGTGACCTTCGGCGAGCAGCTCGGCTATCCCTTCGACGACGAGACCACGCTCGACGCGCTGCCCGGAGCGGGGCCGTTCCTCATCTACCTCGACGTCTGGGAGCGGCAGGTCACCGGCATGCAAGCAGCCGACATCGTGGAGGTGGCGCTCGGGGGCCCGGACACCGCCATCCGCACGCAACTGGTCTGGCAGGTGAAGGTCCTCACGGACGTGTCGCCGGTGTCGTGCGCGAGCTACGGCGCACTCCAGCGGCCGCGGCGGCCATTCCTGCGGGCACGGGCCAAGCAGCCCCAGGAGCAGCAGGACGCGTGTGTGATCGACCCCGCGGCCCGCTACCGGGGCGCCGAGAACCAGCTCTACCGGGTGGAGATCCACCGTGGAGGCACCGCCCGCCGCCCCGACGATACGGCGGGCGGCGCGACCTTCAAGTGGTCCCGCGAGAACGGCTCGGTGGCCTTTCCGGTGACCAGCCTCGCCGAGGACGCCCAAGCGGGCGAGACGACCGTCGGACTGGCGACGCTCGGCCGGGACCGGCGGCTGGGGCTGGCCCAGGAGAGCTGGGTGGAGATCGTCGACGACGGCTACGTGCTCCGCGGTCGGGTCGAGCCCCTGCACCAGGTGGAGCGGATCGACCGCGACGAGCTCGAGGTGGTGCTGTCAGGCGTCGGACCCGCCAAGACTGGGCAGGACCTGGCGCAGCACCCGCTGCTGCACCGTTGGGACCACGACGCCTCGGACGCCTCGACCAGCGACGAGGGTGTGCTGCTGGTGACCGAGGCCGACACCGCCGAGGCCGGGTGGATCGAGCTCGAGGACGGCGTGATGGTCCAGTTCCCCGGGTCGACCGATCCCGCCCAGCCAACCGAGTACCGGACCGGGGACTACTGGCTGATCCCGGCCCGGACCGCCACCGGGGACGTCATCTGGCCCCGGCGCCAGGTCGGCCAGCAGCTGGAGTGGGAGGCCAGGCCTCCCCACGGCGTCGAGCACCACTACGCGCCGCTCGCGATCGCCTCCATGGACCAGAACGGCGTCCTCACCGTCCAGTCGCCGGACTGCCGCAAGCGGTTCAATCCGTTGCCGTGAGACACCCCTAGCCATCGAGCGCCACCGGAACGGCGGGACTCCTTGGAACAGCCGGGGTCCAGGCTGGCTTCCGCTCGGCGCTCGCAGCCCGTCGTGCACACTGCTGGCGATCCGCACCGCACAGCTGCGGGAGGCGCTATCCAGGCAGTCCAGAGCCCATATGGCTGGCGTTCGGATCTCGCGGGCAGTGGGGGAGCGTGGTCAACGATGCGGTCAACGATCTACCTTGACGCAACCATTTCTGGCTCACCATCGCGTATGCCGTGACCTGCTAAACCGTATCTCGATGATTCACCCTTATCGGTGCCCTGTATCCTCGTAATCGGAAGGTCGTCGGTTCGAATCCGACCTCGGGCTCCACAAACCAGCAGCTCACAGCACATATAGCGCTCTCCAGCGGCTTGCCTTGCTTGCCTCCATGATCATCCTTGTGGCCGAAACCTGGCCGCAGGAGGCATCCGCGGGTGATCAAGAAGCGCGGCTACAGCTGGTGGGTCGTCGTCTACACCGGCCGCGACCCACTCACCGGCAAGAAGCGTCAGAAGACCGGCACGGCCAGGACCCGAGCCGAGGCCCGCCAACTCGAAGCCAAGCTGATCCGGGAGGCCGGGACGGGCCAGCACCGGGCCGCCGGCAACAAGACCGTAGCCGAGCTGCTGGACGCCTGGAGCGAATGGCGACCCCGCAAGGGCGAGATCGCCGAGCGCACCATGCTCGGCTACCGCAGCCTGATCGAGCACAAGATCATCCCGGCGCTGGGGGAGCTGCGGCTCAGCCGCGTAGACACCGCCACCCTGGACCGGTTCCTGGCCCAGCTGAGTGAGCGCGGCACCCGCTGCAAGCACTGCCAGCACCTGGTCCGCATCGGCCAGGCGCCGCTGCGTGCTGGGGACCGCTACCGGCCCCGGCCCGGGCTGCGCGAGCGCGAGCATCCGACCGACTGCGCGCACGGCCTGCCGATGTCACCCAGCGCCGTCCGGGACGTTCATGCCGTCTTGGCCGGCGCCTTCAAGCAGGCCCAGGTCTGGGGCTGGATCGACCACAACCCGATGACGCTGGTCACCCGCCCAGCGGTCCGGCGATCCGACGTCCAGCCGCCCCTGGTCGCCCAGGCCGAACGGCTCATCGACACCGCCATGGCCCAGGACCCGGAGCTGGGGCTGTTCCTGGTCTTGGCCGTGGTACTCGGCGCCCGCCGGGGTGAGGTGTGCCGGCTGCGCTGGTCCCACATCGAACTGGACCGTGGCGAGGTCTTGGTCGGCGGGAAGATCACGAGCCTCCCGGGGGAGCTGCGGGAAGAGGATTGGACCAAGAACCGCTCCAAGCGCCGCGTTGCCGGTCGCGCTGCTTGGCGCGCTGGAGCTGCTGATGAGCGTGGCCCGCACCGGCCTCCCGCACACCCACCGCACCCCGGCCGCCGAGGACCGCAGCACAGATCGCGACCTCACCGCGACCGCGGTCGTCCGGCCGCAGCTGCCCGCACCCGACCACCGCACCACCGCCGGGAACGGCAGCGGCCCGCAGCGCGACAGCCGCAGCCGGGTGCGCGAGCTGGTCGCCCACGAGCGGGCCACCGGCACCCGCCTGCACGCCCGCGACGTCGCGACCGCGGCCGGGATCAGCGAACGCCGCGCCTACGAGCTGCTGCGCGCCGCCCGCACCGAGGACACCGAGGAGCCAGCACCATGACCCAGCTCCTCGCCGACGGACCCGGGCCTCACCCCCCTGGATGAGCGTCCTACGAAGCAGGGCGGTGGGGTCAGCGGTTGAACCATGCCACCACGAGCTGCACCAGGACCATCACCGCCCAGAGCACCGCCGCGAACCTCGGGACCCACATCACCAGCGGCACCGCCGCGCCGAAGGCCAGCAGTGTGCCGCTGATCGTCCTGGTGAAGCCCTGACGGACCTCGTCGGGGACCGGTTCCTTGAGCAGGTGCCGCCGCTCGGGCGTGGTCACATACCGCCACAGCCACCCCTGGAGCAGCATGGCCAGGATGAACGTCAGCGCGTATACGGCCACCGCGAGCGGCCGGTCGTGGTAGTCGGCGAGCAGGTGGACCGGGAAGGGCATGAGCGCGATCAGGCCGAGGAAGGCGAGGTTGGCGGTCAGCAGCGGGCGGTCGACGCGGGCGATGACGCTGAAGATGCGGTGGTGGGTGAGCCACAGCTGGCCGAGGATGATGTAGCTCAGCGCGTAGGCGCCCAGCGCGGGGAGCAGGTGGCGCAGCTCGGTGGTGAATGCCGACCCGTGCAGCCCCGCTGGTATCCGGAGCTCGAGGGTCAGCAGGGTAATGGCGATGGCAAAGACGGCATCGGAGAAGGCGAGGACGCGATCGGCGTCGACCGGGCCGCCCCACAGCAGGCGTCGCTGCTCGCGCAGGTCCTCCCGCCGGTCCCGCCGGCTGGCCTGCCGCTCAGGAGACCCGCCCTGCGTTCGGCGTCGCCCGATCATGGCGACAGGATAGTGCCTGGCCACGCCGCCCCACGCCGGGTCGCTCACCATGCCCAGCACATGCCCTCGTAGGGCTCGCTGGCGAGGATGCTTACTTGGGCATGGTGGCCGACTCGGAAGGATGCCGGCGGTTGTCGCGCTGGCACAGGCGTTGCTGGCGCGCTTGGTGCGCGTCCCGTTACCCGCTGCGGCGGGCGGCAGCGCCCTCGCCCGGCGGGGACGCTGCGCGTCGGGCGGAACGCCCGACCCGTGTCACCGGGACCATCCGGCCCGACCCGGGGTCAAGCTGGAGCCCCCGCAGCCGCCGGTCGCCGCCTGGCCGTCCCCAGCGACGGCGCCGGCGGCGAGGAGGAACGAGCTTGACGCCGGCGCCTGTCGGGCCGGGTGGTATTCCCGCCGGGTGAGGGCATCGGCCGAACGCGGCCGGGTGCAGGGTCCCGGCCGCGCCGAGGCCGATCCAGGCCCTCGGACCGTCACCGATCGCGCAATTGTCATGCACATTTCCGGCGGCCTCCTGGCGGCTCTGATGCAATTCTCTGCACTACCGGCTCCCCCCTGGACGGTCCCTCCAGGGGTCCCTTGATCCCCTTGATGGGTCCCTCAACCCCTCCCTAGATGGGTCCCCCTGGGGGTGAGGGGGCAGTGGGCGCCGGCCTCGGCTCGTTTGCGCTGGTCAGACGCTCCGCGGGGCAGGGTCACGCGCGGTTTTGCGCGTGACCCTGCCCCGCGACGCTACGTTGGAGTCCGCCCGATCGATTCATCGCCCGTCGATGGGCCTCCTTCGTCGGCCCACTCCGGGCGAAATTGTGGAGGGCGGACGATTGGGCCGGCCCTACGGGCCGGGCGCGCATTCGCGCGCGATCCAGAAAAACCAGTTTGCGGCTTCGCCGCCATTCCGCGTTTCATCAACCCGCGTTACGTCAGCCGGCGCCGCAATCAGCGAGTGGCCGAGGCGGCAGCTCGACCTTCCGCCTCCAGGGCCGTCAGCTCCGCCGGCGTGGGCGGCTCGACCTGGCTCCCGTGCCGGACATAGACGTCGCCCTGGCTGATGTGGGCCAGCGTCTTGGTCACCCGGTAGGGGACCATGGAGGGATCGCGCAGCACCTTGATGACTCCGATCTCGCCCCGGTCCCAAGTGACGCGGTGGTAGCGGATCCGGGGGGCCGGGGCAGCGTAGGCGTTGAGGATGTGCTCCAGCCGGTTCTGGTCGATGGCCGGGTCGACGCTCTGGATAAACTGGTGGGTCTTGTCGTCGAAGCCGACGATGAGGAACCGCTCCCCGCTCGACTTGGTCGTGGCCAGGGCGAGGATGTCGCGGATGAACTCGGCCTTGTCGGCCTTGGTGGCCAGGTCCAGCTGGCGTTTGAACTCGACGTTGGTCGTCTCCCACTCCGGCAGCAGGCCGGCCACCAGCTGCTGGAGTTCGGTCTGGACCTGCTCGGTCGCGCGCACGATCCCGGCGTAGGTCGAGTACACCTCGATCCGATCCCCCAGGGTCGCCATGCGGACCAGGCAGCCCTCCTCCTCCAGCCGAGCGGCGATGTCGTAGGCCCGCGCGTGGTCGCTGCGCCAGTCCAGGGCGTCGAAGACCTTCTGCCACGGCACCCACTCGACCCGGGCATAGCCGACCTGCCGGTCCTCCGACAGGGCGGTGGCCTGCCGCAGGAACGCCAGCTGCTCGTCATCGAGGTCGATGGCGAAGACCTTGGGCCAGATCGACCGCAGGGACTGGACGGCCAGCCGCCTGCCCTTCTGGGTCAAGCGCACCGACAGCGACCCGACGCTTCCGGGCTCGACCAGCCCGAGCCGGTCCAGGTCCTTGACCGCATCAGCCAACGCCTCGAACTGGGGGGACTGGTGGAAGGCCGGCGAGGACGCGTCGGACGGCCCGCCGAGCCGGCCGAGCACTTGGTCCCAGGGCACCCCGACAAGCCGTGCCTGTGAGTCCGCGCGGGTCAGCTCCTCAGTGGCTTGGAGGACGCGCTGGACCCACTCGACGTACTTCATCGGGTCGGGCGGCAACGTGGTCTTCGCCTCCTCGGGCGCACGCCCAAGGTCTATCACGAGCGGGGGCCAGGGCAGTGTACCGGGGCGCGGGCCCTCACTCGCGCCTGGTCGCGACGGGGTAGCGGCTAACGAGGCCGAAGGCGGCGCCGGTGGCATCGACCGCTCGATCCGACTCACGAAGAGTTTGCTTGACCGCTCAGTTTGTAGCGTTCAGGCTGCTTTGACTGTCCAGCACGAGTCCTCCCACTCGACCCCCGCAGCCGGGGATGGAAGGAAGTGCCATGACGAACCTCCGAGCGATCCGCCAGCCACGGCTGCGCTGGATCGTGACGGCCGCGCTCCTGGCCAGCCTGGCTGGTCTGGTCCTGAGCCAGGTCGGTGCCGCCGACGCCGCCGGCTCTACCACCGCCGGCGCAGCCACGGCTGGTGCAGCAACCTCACATGGAGGGTCCAAGCCGACCGTGGTGCTGGTGCACGGCGCCTGGGCCGACAGCGGCAGCTGGGACCAGGTGGTGGCCCGCCTGCAACGCCAGGGCTACACCGTCATCGCGTTCCCGACCCCGCTGCGCTCGCTGCCCGACGACAGCGCGTATCTGGCCGCCTTCCTGAGCAGCGTCCCCGGCCCCATCGTGCTGGTCGGCCACTCCTACGGCGGCGCGGTCGTCACCAACGCCGCCACCGGCAACGAAAACGTCAAGGCGCTGGTGTATGTCGACGCCTTCCTCCCCGACGAGGGCGAGACCCTCGGCGAGCTCCTCGGGACCCCGCCGGGCTCCTGTGTGCTCGGTCCCCCCACCGAGATCTTCGATCTGCGGCCCATCCCCGGCGCCCCGCCAGAGGTCGTGGACGCCTATATCAAGCAGAGCCTGTTCCCGTCCTGTTTCGCCAACGACCTGCCCGCCAAGCAGGCGGCCGTCCTGGCCGCCACCCAGCGGCCCATCTCGACCCTCACCCTCGGACAGCCGTCGGGACCACCGGCCTGGGCCGACATCCCGTCCTGGGCGCTGGTCGGCACGGTTGACCGCGTGATCCTGCCGGCGACCCAGCTGTTCATGGCCGAGCGGGCCGGTGCCCGGATCGTCAAGGTCAAGGCCTCGCACCTGTCGATGATCTCCCAGCCCGGCGCCGTGACCCGCCTGATCGTCGCCGCGGATCGCGCCACCCGCTGAACAGCGCCGCTGCAGCCTCGGCCGGTGTCCTGATGCACATTCGCAGCTGGGACACCGGCCGGCCTCGCATCACGCCACCGGCCGTCGCCGAACTGATCAGGACCAAGCGCACCCTTGGCCGCCATGACCCGCGCTGGCCACCGGCTCGGGCCAGTGCGTCGGACCCGCTACGCTACGTAGGTGTGCCGCCCGCCTCCCGGCTGGGCCGGGCTCGGACGCTTGACGGAGGAATGCCGTTTCGATTGTGGGCGCCCGACCCAGCCGGGAGGTAGATCGTGGGCGGCACGATTTATGCGGCTTCGCCGCCATTCCCGTATTTCATCAAGACTTATCATGTCACTTGCCCAGGCAACACGGCCATCCCTCCTCCGAACCCAGTGAACTGGACAGGATTAGCGCCGGATCGCGGGGCTGGTGGTCTGGCGTCACGAATGCGACGATTCCCTTCACGACATGCAGTACTCAAGGCCCCGTTGGAGGGCAGGCTGGCGGTGCCGACACTCGCGCTGTTCAGCCCGGGTGGTCGATGGAGGATGCGATGGGCACCCCAGACACCCCAGATCGGCAAGATATCCACGGCCAAGCGATCGATCGACATACGGACGCCGGGCAAACTGCGACCAGCTCGTCTTGGTGGCGGCTACGCCGGCGAGTCGTCGGCGGACGCCGAGCGTCCCGCGCAGGAGGAGGCGGCGACGGAGATCGACGAGATCATCGTCACCGGCCAGCGGGATTACCTCTACCGCGCCGACCAGTCCGACGCGCTGGGCACCAGCATTCCGCTCGCCGAGCTGCCGGCCACGGTGAACGTGATCACCGAAGATTTTCTTGAAGACACGCGCGCATACGATATCGAAGACGTATGATCTAGCTTACAACCGATTGCATAACGCAATCAGAACCGCGCGGATGTGCCGCGTGAGGAGAGGAAGTGGTATGGCTAAGCTCGTGTTCGGAATGAACCAGTCCCTGGACGGCTACGTCGACCATATGGCGTTTGCGCCAAGCCCCATGCTCTTCCGCCACTTCATCGAGGAGGCTCAGGGGCAGGCGGGCAGTGTGTACGGTCGCCAAATGTATGAGGTCATGCGTTACTGGGACGACGATCATCCTGAATGGGATGCAGAGGAACACGCCTTCGCGGCGGCGTGGCGGAAC
>Ga0184632_10000046_pt1 | contig 34058 bp, 34 predicted proteins | sample PLM31_50_b1_FD_133153 | JGI IMG/M metagenome (GOLD analysis project Ga0184632, IMG submission 133153) | Groundwater sediment microbial communities from an aquifer in East River, Colorado, USA - PLM3-1_50_b1 | ecosystem: Environmental > Terrestrial > Soil > Riparian zone | place: USA: East... | reverse complement strand
GGGCAGCGCGACGTTGACGATCGCCACGTCGAGCACGACCATGAACTGGGCGGCAACGATTACCGCCAGCGCGAGCCACCTCCGTCTGTCCTGCTGCCCGGAGCTCATTCGCTTCAAAGTCGCGTTTCGCAGTCCGGCCCGGCATCGGCGCTAGCGTGAAACCGTCCCCCCAGCTAGCAGGCAACCGGAGACTCGGACGTCGTCTAGCGCGTCCCGATCTGCATGCGCAGGAGACGCGGGAGTGCCGCGCCCAGTCGCGCGGGAAGCGGCGGTCGGCGGCCTTCCTCTTCGGCGCGTTCCACGGCCATGATCGCGGAGCGAACAATGCCGCCGCCGAGCCGTTTCAGCGGCTCGGGCGGCAGTGACGCGACGCGGCGCGTTGCGAGCGGCAGCGCGGTCCACTCGTCGTCGAGCCGGAGCGCGAGGGATGCCAGGATCTGTCCGCCAAGCCAACTCGGGCCGACGCCGTGTCCTGAGTAGCCGAGCCCGTAGTGGATTCGCTTGCCGTCCACGGTTCCGAAGAACGGCAGATGATCGGCCGAGACGTCGATCGGCCCGCCCCACGCTCGTTCGATCCGGGCGTTCGCGAGCCCCGGAAGCAAACGTCGCAGTCCGCGCTCCGCTCGCGCGGCCGTGGCGAGATCGCCCGTGAAGCGCTCGTCGACCTTGCCCCGAAAGCCGATCGGCCCCGAGCCGCTTCCCATCAAGACTCTTCCGTCTTTGGTCGTGCGGAAGTAGTGCAGAAACATGCGCCCGTCGACGATCGCCTCGTCGCCGGTCCACCCGATCTCCTCGAGGAGCTCCGGCACCGGTTCGGTGAGCACGACATAGGAGCTGAAGTTGGTGACGTGCCGTGCGACCGGCCGCCAGCCCGTTGCGGCCGCGTTGATCGCCACCACTACCTCCGGCGCCGCGAGGCGACCGCTCTTCGTGCGCACGGCGCCGTCGCCGATGTGAACCGCGCGGCTGTGCTCGTACAGATCGATGCCCGCATCGACGACCGCCCGGCGAAGCGCGCGCACGAGGCGGGCAGGCTGAACGGTCGCGCCGTCCGGGAAGAAGACTCCGTTGCGAAAGACCGGAGACGTGACGCGCGCAGCCACCGCGTCGGCGTCCAGCGGGACAGCTTGCTCCGCGGCGCCAACCGACGCGGCGGCCTGCACCGCGTCGTCGATCGCGGCGTCCTGTGCCGCAGCGCTCGACACCATCAGCATCCCCGCCTCTCGTAGCCACACGTCCTCGCCGCGCGCCTCCGCGAACGAGCGCACGCCACGCACGATCTGCTCGCCGGCGCGGGCGAGCTCGAGCGCGCTGTCGCGTCCGAGCAACGGCAGGAGCGTGGCGAGCGACGCCCAGTAACCGTGCAGAAAGCCGCCGTTGCGTCCGCTCGGGCCCGCGCCACAAGTCTCGGCCTCGAGGACGACCACGCGTAGCGACGGCTCGCGCTCCTTCAGCGCAAGCGCGGTCCACAGCCCGGTGTAGCCACCGCCGACTATGCAGACGTCGGCCTGCACCTCCCCCGCCAACGCCGGACGAGACTCATCGGAGCCCGCTTCGTCGAGCCACCACGGCGGCAGCTGCGGCGCGACGGTGGGCACGCCGCTCAGGCGGACCTCGAGCGGCGGATCTGGAAGAGGACGTTCGCGAGCATGCCGATTACGGCAACGAGGAAGATGACGGTGCCTAGGACGTTCACCTGCGCAGGGGCTCCAACGCGCGCAGCGCCCCAGACGAAGAGCGGGAACGTCACCTCCGAGCCGGCGTTGAAGTACGTGATCACAAAGTCGTCGATGGAGAGCGCGAAGCACAGAAGCAGCGCGGCCAGGATCGCGGGCGCGATCAGCGGCAAGGTGACTTTGCGGAACGTCGTCCACTCGTTCGCACCAAGATCCATCGCCGCCTCCTCGAGATGCCGGTCGAAACCGACGAGCCGAGCCTTGACCGTCACAACCACGTAGCTGACACAGAACATGACGTGGGCGATGACGATGGTCGAGAATCCGAACTGGAAGCGCAGGCTGAGGAAGAGCGTCAGCAGAGACGCGCCGAGCACGATCTCCGGCGACGACATGGGTAGGAAGATGAAGATGTTCGTCGCGCCGCGGCCGCGGAAGCGATACCGGACGAGCGCGAGCGCGATCAGCGTACCGAGCACGGTCGCGACAACGCTCGCGATGGCCGCGATCTCGAGTGAGAGCACCATCGAGTCGCTCAGGCCCGGAATGCCGTCCCAGTTGCGCCAGTTCTCGAGCGTGAAGCCTTCCCAGACGTAGTTGAATCGGCCTGCGGGTTGGTTGAACGAGAACAGGATCACCACCGCGATCGGCAGCATCAGATAGGCAAACGCGAGAATCGCGTACACGGTCAGCGTCTGGCGGCGCACGGCTCTCCAGGCACGAGTGAGCCCGCTCTCTCGGCGGCGCGGAGCAGCTTCCGCCGACGCAATCATCCGGTGAGCTTCTCCGTGCCGGCGGCCTTCGCGTACAACGCGACGAACAAGAGAATCGCCGCCATCAGGATGAACGACATCGAGGCAGCAGCCGGGTAGTCGGTTAACTCGAGGAACTTCGACTGGATGACGTTCCCGATCATGTGCTGGTGCGTCGAGCCGAGCAGCTGCGCGTTGATGAAGTCGCCGGCTGCCGGGATGAACGTGAGCAGCGTTCCCGCGACGACGCCGGGCAGCGACAGGGGCAAGGTGACGCGGAGGAAGGCCTTCCACCGGCTCGCGTAGAGATCCTGCGCAGCCTCGATCAAGTCGTGGTCGATCTGCTCGAGCGATACGTAGAGCGGCAGCGCCATGAACGGCAGGAAGTTGTAGGTCAGGCCCGCGACGACGGCGGTGGAAGTGGCGAGCAGTCTGCCGTCATCGCCCAGGAGGCCAACGTCGCGAAAGAACCCGACGACCGGTCCGGAGTCGGCCAGGATCGACTGCCACGCCAGGGTCCTGATCAGGTAGGTGACGAAGAACGGCGCGACGATGAAGAGCAGCAGGAGGTTCTTCCACCGTCCGCCGCGGAACGCGATCCAGTACGCGAGCGGGTAGCTGAACAGCAGCGCGAGCACGGTCGCGATGCCCGCGTACTGGATCGAGCGGACGAAGTGGCCGCGGTACCTCGTGATCCCGTCCCAGTAGTTCCCCCACGCCCAGTCGAAGGAGTAGCCGACGTCGAAGTTGCCGGTCTTGAGCGACTCGACTAAGAGGTAGCCGAGCGGGACGGCGAAGAACAGCGCCAGGTAGGCCAGCCCCGGCGCGAGCAGAAGGTAAGGCGTCAGCCCGCGGTGCCGGTGCAGCCAGTTCACGCGTCTACGACGTGATCAGGTTTTGCCAGGCTTCGAGGTACTTCTGGTTGTTGAGTGCGTTCGAGTCGAAGATGTGCACGTTGTCGAGCACCTCTTGCGTCGGGAAGATCAGCGGGTTGTTGGCAAGGTCCTTGTCGATCTTCACCATCTCCGCCTTCGCACCCTTGACCGGGCAGATGTAATTCACATAAGCCTCGATCTGTGCAGCGATCTTGGGGTCGTAGACGAAGTTCATGAAGGTCGACGCCGTGAAGACGTCCCCGCCCTTCGGGATGAGCATGTTGTCCGTCCAGATGTCGCCGCCGGTTTCTGGCAGGTTCCAATGCAGGTTCTTGTTGGTCACCGTCAACTGCACGACGTCACCTGACCACGAGAAGGCCGCGGCGAGGTCGCCCTTCGCGAGCGGCCCGCTGTAGTCGTTGCCCGTGAACTGGCGGACCTGGCCGGAGTCGACGGCCTTCTGGATTCGCTTCAAGGCCTTATCGAAAGTCGCAGCGGTGACTTTGCTCGGATCGTCGCCGTTCGCGAGCATGACGAGGCTCATTGTGTCCGCCATCTCGGTGAGGAGCGTGATCTTGCCTTTCAGCTTCGGGTCCTCGAGCAGCATCGGAACGGACGTGACGGGGTCGGTCAGCTTGTCGTTGTACGCGATGCCGGTCATGCCCGACTGCCAGGGCAGGCTGTACTCGCGATCCGGATCGAAGCTCGGGTGCGCGAGCGCATCCTGGAGGTTCTTGAAGTTCGGGATGGCGCTCTTGTCGAGCTTCTCCGCCCAGCCCTTCTTGATCAGAAGTCCCGGGTAACGGGAGTTGTCCGTCAGGACGACGATGTCCCTGTCGATCGACTGGCCGCGGGACAGCGGGCCCTGGATCTTCCCGAAGAACGAGGCGTTGTCGTTGACGTCCTCGATGTAGCGAACGGTCGTGCCGGTCTTCTGCTTGAACTGCTCGAGTGTCGGCCGCTTCTTCGTCTTATCGTCGATGTCGATGTAGAGCGTCCAGTTGGACATGCGCAGCGTCTTCGCGAGGGTCTTGTCGTTACTCCCGCTGTCGCCGGCGGACTGCTCTCCACCGCCGCCGCAGGCGGCCAGCAGCCCCGGCAAAGAAAGGAGAGCGCCTCCCTTGGCGGTGCGCTCCAGAAGCTGACGTCGGGTGATCTCGGTCATTCGGTCTCCTCCATGGAATCGACGACGAAGGTGGAATCTGGGCTCCAGCTGAGGGTCAAGCGCTGCCCTGGCGAGGCTCCGTTAAGGCCGGGCGACGCATTCTGTCGGTAGACGGTCAGACGACCGCAGTCGGTCTCGACGATGTACTGGGTCGAGACGCCGACGTAGGCCTCCTCGACGACGGTGCCGTCGAGCTCGTTGACCTGTCCCTGCCCGAGCGCAATCTTCTCGGGCCTGATTCCCACCGCGACCTCCCCACTGCGGCCGGCGATGGCTTCGGGCCTGACGCGCACTTCGGGCCCTCCGTGCAGCCGGACCGTGTCGGACCCGCTCACGGTGCCGGCAATTAGATTGGACACGCCGAGGAAGCTCGCCACGAACGCAGTGGCCGGCGTCTCGTACAGCTCGGTCGGAGTCCCGAGCTGCTCGATCTGCCCGCGGTTCATGACGGCGATCTGATCGGCCATCGTCATCGCCTCTTCCTGGTCGTGCGTGACGTGGACGAACGTGATGCCGATGTCGTGCTGGATTGCCTTCAGCTCGAGCTGCATCTGCTTGCGCAGCTTGAGATCGAGCGCACCGAGCGGCTCGTCGAGCAGCAGCACCTTCGGCTTGTTGACGAGCGCCCGAGCGAGAGCGACGCGCTGCCGCTGGCCGCCGGAGAGCTGGCGCGGCTTCCGCTTCTCCATCCCGTCGAGGCCGACAATGTGGAGCATCTCCTTCACCTGGCCGCTCAACGTCTTGCCGCGAACCGAACGCCGGCGTAGCCCAAAGGCCACGTTCTCGAAGACCGACAGGTGTGGAAAGAGGGCGTAGGACTGGAAGACCGTGTTCACGTCGCGCTTGTACGCGGGCAGGCCGCTCACCTCGCGATCTCCGAGGAGAATCCTGCCCTCGGTCGGCTCCTCGAAGCCGCCGATCATCCGCAGCGTCGTCGTCTTGCCGCAGCCGGACGGGCCGAGCAGCGCGAAGAAGCTCCCGCTCGGGACCTCGAGGCTGAGCCGGTCGACCGCGACAACGTCGTCGAAGCGCTTGGTGACGTCCACGAGCCGAACGTCGGCGGGACGTGTGGCGGCCGCCACGGGCGTCTCGCGCTCGCCGGTCACCGTCATCGGCCGAGGCGCGTCCACGCCTCGGCGAGCGCGTCGCCGAGGATCGAAGCGATCTGATCGAACTCCTGCTGGCCGGCGACCAGCGGCGGCGAGATCTGCACCACGGGATCGCCGCGGTCGTCGGAGCGGCAGATCAAGCCGCGCTCGAAGAGCCGGGGCGACAGAAATCCGCGCAGGAGCGTCTCGCACTCTTCCTCGTTGAACGACTCGCGCGTCTCCTTGTCCTTGACGAGCTCGAGTGCGTAAAAGAAGCCGGTGCCCCGCAGGTCGCCTGCGATCGGCAGCTCGAGGAGCTGCTCCAGCGTGCTCCTGAACTGATCTTGCGTTTCCGCGACGTGCTCGATGATCCGGTCGCGTTTCATGATCTCGATGTTCTTGAGCGCAATTGCGGACATGACGGGGTGTCCTCCGAACGTGATCCCGTGCGCGTACATGTTCGTGCCCTGCATGAAGGGCTCCATCACGCGGTCCGTCGCCGCCACCGCGCCGATCGCCGCATAGGAGGACGACAGGCCTTTGGCGATCGTGATCAAGTCGGGCCGGATGTCGTAGCGCTCGGAGCCGGACCACGCACCAAGGCGTCCGAAGCCCGTGATCACCTCGTCCGCGCAGAGGAGGATGCCGTAGCGGTCGCAGATCTCCCGGACTCCGCGCCAGTAGCCCTCCGGCGGAGTGAACGCCCCGCCGGCGTTCTGCACGGGCTCCATGATCACCATCGCGATCGTGTCTGGGCCCGTCGCCTCGATCGTCTGCACGAGGTCGTCCAGCAGGAACGCCGTGAACTGCTCCTCGGTCTCGTCAGCGGGACGGTGGTAGCGGTTCGTGTTCCGCACGTGCTGAACCTCCGGCACGAGCGGCTCGAACGGCGTTCGGAGCTCCGGGATGCCGTTGATGGAGAGGGCGCCCATCGTCGTTCCGTGGTACGCGATGTGCCGGGAGACGGCTTTCCAGCGCCGCGGCTCTCCGCGTGCGAGGTAGTGCTGGCGCGCGAGCTTCCACGCCGACTCGACCGCCTCGGAGCCTCCCGACACGAAGAACAGCCTGTTCAGGTCGCCCGGCAGGAGCGATGCGACCTCTGACGCGAGCTCGATCGCCCGCGGATGCGCATAGCCCCAGTTCGTGTAGAACGGCAGCTCTCGCATCTGCGCGGCCGCGACTTCGCCGATCTCGTCTCCGTACCCGTAGCCGATGTTTACCGAGAAGAGGCCTGCGAGCGCGTCGAGATACCGCTTGCCGTTCGAGTCCTCGAGGTAACAGCCCTCCCCGCGGACGATGATCGGCACCTCGCCGTCCTGGTAGCCGCCCATGCGCGTGAAGTGCAGCCAGAGATGCTCTCGCGCGGCGCGCTGCAGGTCCAGCGTGGTCGGCGCCGCGCTCGTCATCCGATCACCGGCATTCGAGTCCCCCAGTCGTAGAGCTGCTTCACCATGTCGAGGTACAGAAACGTCTCCGTCGAGACCACGCCCTCGATCGCGCGCATCCGGTTAGTGAGCTCGAGCAGCTCCCGCCGGTGCGAGGCGACCAGCTCGACCACGAGGTCGTACTGGCCTGCTGTGATCACGACGTAGTCGGCTTCTTCCCAGCTGGCGATCTCGTCCGCCACGGGTTGGGGCGAGCCGGCCGTCTTGACGCCGACGAGCGCCTGCTCGAACCCGAGACCGAGCGGGTTCGTCACTCCGACCACCTGAAGGATGTCGTCGGCGCACAGCCGGGCGTAGCGGGCGCGGATCGTCGCCTCCGAGACGCCGAGCTGGGCCGCGATGCCCCGGAACGATTCCCGCCCGTTCGCCTGGAGGGCTTCGATGATGCGTTGATCGAGCGCGTCGATGCGACGCGGCGCGCTGATCGGTCCCCGGCGGCGCTCGGCTGCGCTGGCCGGTTGAGCGTGAGCTCTGCGCAAAGCGAGGCGATTCGTACCACGCGCCACGCATTTGGTCAATGTAGGTGGCTACTTGAACTCGCATTGCGAATGCGGGATGCTCCCGGCTGCACCCGATCCGGGGAGGAAACGGCATGGCACGAACACCGTTGGCGCAGCGCGTCGAGGAGGCCTACGCCGGCGTCGTCGAGAGCCGGACGACGCGACGCGAGCTGCTCAAGCGAACGACCGCGGCGGGGGTCGCCGTGGCAGGGGCCGGCACGATGGGAAGGTTCGCCAAGGCGGCCTACGGGGCGTCGCTGCCTCGAGTCGCGGTCGTCGGAGCCGGGCTCGCCGGGCTCACCTGTGCGTATCGACTCAAGCAGGCCGGCCTCAGTGCTGAGGTCTATGAGGCCTCGACGCGAATCGGCGGCCGCTGCTGGACGATCGATCAGGAGTTCGCGCCGCTCATCGCCGAGCACGGCGGGGAGTTCATCGACCAGAGCCACACGCACATCCGCCAGCTGGCGCAGGAGCTCGGGTTCAACCTCGACAATCTGCTCCGTGCGCAGCCGAGGGGGACAGAAGACTTCTACTGGGTCAATGGAGGCAAGTACGAGTACTCGAAGCTCGTTGAGGACCTGAACGGCATCTATCAGAAGCTGCACAAGGACGTTTCTGCCGCGAGCTACCCCACGCTCTGGAACCTCTCCACGCCACGCGGTCGGGAGCTCGACAACATGTCGATCATCGAGTGGCTTGACGAGACCGTGCCGAATGGAGGCTCGAAGTCGAACCTTGGCCGCGTGCTCGACATCGCCTACAACATCGAGTACGGCGCCGAGTGCAGCGAGCAGAGCTCGCTCAATCTCCTCTACCTGCTCGGCTACATCGGGCAAGGACAGTTCCGGGTCTTCGGTCCGTCGAACGAGAAGTACCACGTGCGCGGCGGAAACGAGCTCATTCCGAGGCGGTTGGGCGAGGCGCTCGCTGGACAGATCTCGCTCGGGACCGCACTCGCGTCGATCAAAATGAACTCAGGCGGCTCGTTCACGCTGACCTTCATGAAGGACATGGGCACGCTCACGGTCACGGTCGACCACGTCGTCCTCGCACTGCCGTTCTCGCTCCTGCGTTCGGTGAACTACTCGAAGGCGGGATTCGAGCCGTTGAAGGTGACGGCGATCAAGGAGCTGCCGATGGGGACGAACTCGAAGCTGCACGTCGAGTTCAAGGACCGGTTCTGGTACGGCCACGGCAACAACGGGAACAGCTACTCCGAGACGGGCTACCAGAGCGCCTGGGAAGTCTCACGCGCCCAGGGCGGCGTCAAGGGCCTCCTCGTCGACTACACCGGCGGCAAGATCGGCGCGAGCTTCGGGAGCGGCACGCCCCAGGCCCGCGCACTGCAATTCATATCGCAGCTGCAGCCGCTTTATCCGGGTACGGACGTCACAGGGAAGTGGACCGGCAATGCGACGCTGGACTTCTGGACCGCCTACCCGTGGACGAAGGGCTCGTACTCGTACTGGAAGGTCGGGCAATACACGAAGTTCTCCGGGATGGAGAAGGAACGACAGGGCAACTGCCACTTCGCCGGCGAGCACACGTCGCAGGACTTCCAGGGCTACCTGAACGGAGCGGTCGAGACGGGTGGACGCGCCGCGGCCGAGATCCTTGGGGACCTGAAGCACGCCTGATGGCGATCAGAGAACACACAGCGTCTGACAAGGTCCTCGCCGCCCGCGAGCGGTATGTGGCGCGTGGGATCGCGACGCCGCCGCTCGTCGTCGCGCGAGCCGAGGGCGCGCGGGTCTGGGACGTCGACGGCCGCGAATACGTGGACTTTGCCGGCGGTCTCGGCTGCCAGAACACGGGCCACGGTTTCGCGGCCGCCGCGATCCACGAGCAGGTCGACCGCTACCTGCATCAGTGCTTCATGGTCGGGATGTACGAGCCGTACGTTGACGTGTGCCGGCTGCTCGACGAGACCTGGCCCGGCGACGCCGAGACGAAGTCGGTGCTCGTCAACTCCGGGGCGGAGGCGGTCGAGAACGCGGTGAAGATCGCGCGCTGGGCGACGGGGCGTACCGCGGTGATCGTGTTCGACCACGCCTTCCATGGCCGCACGAGCATGACGATGGCCATGACCGCGAAGGTCGTGCCCTACAAGCAGGGCTTCGGGCCCTTCCCCGGTGAGGTCTACCGCGCGCCCGCTCCGTATCCGTATCGCGGCGTCTCGTCCGAGGCCGCGCTTGTGGCTCTGAGCCACTTGTTCAAGCAGGACGTCGACCCCGCCTCCGTGGCTTGCGTCGTGCTCGAGCCCGTGCAGGGCGAGGGCGGCTTCATCCCGATGCCCCTGGACTTCGTCCCGCGCCTGAAGGACATCTGCGAGAGGCACGGGATCCTCTACGTCGACGACGAGGTGCAGGCAGGTGTCGGCCGGACAGGTCCCGTCTGGGCGATCGAGCACTACGGCGTCGAGCCGGACCTGTTGGTCTCGGGGAAATCGCTCGGCGGCGGCCTGCCCCTGGCCGGCGTGACAGGCCCCGCCGAAATCATGGACAGCGTTCCTCCGGGCGGTCTCGGCGGCACCTTCGGTGGCAATCCGGTCGCATGCGCGGCGGCCAAGGCAGTGCTCGAGGAGGTTCGAAGCGAGGGATACCGCGAGCGTGCCGAGCAGGTTGGGAAGCGCGTGAGATCGCGGCTGGAGGACTTAGTGGCTCAGAGCCACTTGCTCGGCGAGGTGCGCGGCCTCGGCTCGATGCTCGCAGTCGAGCTCGCGGAGCCCACGCCCGATCTGGCCAAGGCCGTCACGGCCGCTGCTCGGGAGCGTGGCCTCGTCCTGCTGTCGTGCGGGATCTACGGGAACGTCATCCGCATACTCGTGCCCCTCACGATCGACGACGCGCTGCTCGAGCGCGGCCTCGACCTGCTGGAGGAATCGCTTGGCGACGCAAGCACTGGCTGAGACGCCTCCCGTCTCGGCGAAAATCCCGTCGGCTGTGGACGTTCGGCTACTTGGAGTGCGGAAGACCTATGGCGACGTCGTCGCGGTCGACGGCGTCGATCTGGAGATCGAGGCGGGCGAGTTCTTCACGATGCTCGGCCCGTCCGGCTCGGGGAAGACGACAACGCTCCGCCTCATCGCAGGCTTCGAGCAACCGGACGAGGGACGAATCGAGCTGAAGGGAGTCGACGTCACGAGCCGGCCTCCGTACCAGCGCGACGTGAACACGGTCTTCCAGGACTACGCGCTGTTTCCGCACATGACCGTGGCCGAGAACGTCGAGTACGGGCTGCGGATCAGGAAGGTGCCGCGGGCCGAGCGGCGCGGGCGTGCGGACCGCGCGCTCGAGACCGTGCGGCTGGGCGGACTGGGCAAGCGCAAGCCGGCACAGCTCTCGGGCGGCCAGCGCCAGCGTGTCGCGCTCGCACGCGCGATCGTCAACCAACCGCACGTCCTCCTGCTCGACGAGCCACTCGGCGCCCTCGACCTGAAGCTGCGACAGGAGATGCAGATCGAACTGAAGCGGATCCAGCAGGAACTCGGCATCACGTTCGTCTATGTCACGCACGACCAGGAGGAGGCACTCACCATGAGCGACCGGCTGGCCGTGTTCTCCGAGGGTCGAATCGAGCAGGTCGGGGCGCCCGCGGACGTCTACGAGCATCCAGCGACGGAGTTCGTGGCCGGCTTCGTCGGCGTCTCGAACGTGATCGAACGTGACGGCGCCCGCTTCACCGTGCGGCCCGAGAAGATTCACGTGCGCGCGGAGGGCGATCCCGCGGAGGGCGGGGTCGCATCCGAGACCGGCACGATCCGTGAGGTCGTGTACGTCGGGATGGTCACGCGCTACGTCGTAGAGCTCGACCGGGGGGGCGAGCTGATGGTTGTCAGACAGAATCTCGAGACGTCTTCACAGGACGCGCTCGAAGAACGCGGTCGCCGCGTACGGCTCGAGTGGCGGCCCGAGCACACCTACCGGATCGAGCCCCCCGAGGAGGAAAATAGATGAGCAAAACCCGACTGAGAGGGACCGGCCGCTGGTTGCTCCTGGCCGCCCTTACAGCCGTCCTGTCGTTCTTGGCCGCGGGCTGCGGAGGAGGCGACAGCAGTTCCGAGGGGCCAAAGGCACTCGAGTCGGTCGGAGACGGCGAAGGCCAGGTCAATCTGATCGCGTGGGCCGGCTACGTCGAGAGCGGCCAGACGGATCCGAAGGTCGACTGGGTGACGCCCTTCACGCAGGAGACCGGTTGCAAGGTCAACGTCAAGACCGGCAATACCTCCGACGAGATGGTGACGCTGATGCGTACCGGGAACTACGACGGCGTCTCGGCCTCTGGCGACGCAACCCTCCGCCTGATTGCCGGCGGCGACGTCGCACCCGTCAACACGGATCTGATCCCGAACTACGCCGATGTCTTCGCGGAGCTCAAGGACCAAAAGCACAACTCGGTCGAGGGACAGATGTACGGCATCCCGCACGGCCGCGGTGCCAACCTGCTCATGTGGCGCACCGACATGGTGGAGCCTGCTCCCGACAGCTGGGGAGCGGTCTTCGACCCCAACTCCCCGTACAAGGGCAAGGTAACGGCGTACGACAACCCGATCTACATCGCGGATGCCGCTCTCTACCTGATGAAGACCAAGCCGGACCTCGGAATCGAGAATCCGTACGAGCTCGACGACAAGCAGTTCAACGCAGCCGTCGACCTGCTCAAGCAGCAGCGGACGATCATCGGCGAGTACTGGTCCGACTACACGAAGGAGCAGGCCGCGTTTGCGAGCGGCAACTCCGTAATCGGAACCACATGGCAGGTCATCGCCAACCTGCTCGTGGCGGACAAGGCGAAGGTCCAGACGGTTCTCCCGAAGGAAGGCGCGACGGGCTGGTCCGACACCTGGATGATCTCGTCCACGGCGAAGAACCCGAACTGCATGTACAAGTGGATGAACCACATCGTCTCGCCGAAGGCGAACGCCGAAGTGGCGGAGTGGTTCGGCGAAGCCCCTTCGAACGCTAAGTCCTGTGACCTGACCGCGGCCAAGGACCACTGCGCGGTCTACCACGCAGACGACGAGGCCTACTTCGACCGGGTCTGGTATTGGACGACACCGCAGAAGGACTGCGGAGACGATCGGGGCGAAGTCTGCAAGGACTACTCCGAGTGGGTCCAGGCCTGGACCGAGATCAAGGGGTAGTTGAGCAGCTCGGTAACGCAGTCTGAGACGCCGCCGCGGGAGTCCCCGTGGCGGCGTCTCAGTGCTTTCCTGTTTCGTCACCCGCGAGTGCAGCTCTCGCTGCTGCTTGCGGCGCCGCTCGGCTGGCTCGTCCTGGCCTACATCGGATCGCTCGTCGTGCTTTTCATCGCCGCCTTCTGGCGGCTCGATACTTTCACGGCGGAGATCGTCCACGACTACGGCTTCCAGAACTTCAGGACGCTGTGGGAGAGCGACGTCTACCGCGCGATCACGCAGCGCACGGTCGGCATCGCGGCGGCGGTGACAGTCACTGACGCACTGCTTGCGTTCCCGATCGCGTTCTACATGGCCAAGGTCGCGGGCCCTCGGGCGCGCGGCCTGCTCGTCGTCGCGATCCTGATGCCGCTCTGGTCGAGCTACCTCGTAAAGGTCTACGCGTGGCGGATCATCCTGCAGGAGGACGGCGCACTCAACTGGTCGCTGGGCCCGCTCGGTCTGCACGGCCCCGGCTTCGGCAACGTCGCCACCTGGCTCGTCTTCAGCTACCTCTGGCTGCCGTTCATGATCCTGCCGCTCTACGCAGGGCTGGAGCGCATCCCCAACTCGATGCTCGAGGCGTCTGGCGATCTCGGCGGCAGGACATGGATGACTTTCCGCCGTGTGATCTTCCCCCTGGCTCTGCCCGCGCTCGTGGCGGGGTCGATCTTCACGTTCTCGCTGACCCTCGGCGACTACATCACGCCACAGCTCGTCTCGAGCACGCAGTTCATCGGAAATGTCGTCTACGCCAATGTCGGGGTCGCGAACAACCTTCCGTTCGCGGCCGCCTTCGCGACCGTCCCCGTGGCGATCATGATCGTGTACCTGTTACTCGCGCGACGCGCCGGAGCGTTCGAGTCGCTGTGACGATCTCGCCGCTCGTCAAGCTCGGCCTGCGCATCGCTACGGGCGTAACGCTTGCGTTCATATACATCCCGCTCGCGATCATCATTCTCTATGCGTTCAACACACGCCGAACGCTGACCTGGCCAATCCCCGGGCTGACGTTCAAGTGGTTCGAGAGGGCGCTCGACAACCCGGGCGTCCGCGACGCGCTCTGGATGTCGCTCAAGGCGGGGCTCGGTGCGACGGCGGTAGCCCTGCTGCTCGGCACGCTCGCGTCGATCGCGGTTTCCCGCTACCGGTTCTTCGGCCGCGAGACGGTCTCGTTCCTCGTCGTCCTCCCCATCGCGCTACCCGGAATCGTGACCGGCATGGCGCTCAACGCGACCTTCAGGACCGTGCTGGAGCCGTTCGGGATCGGTCTTGGCCTCTTCACGATCATCGTCGGCCATGCCACTTTCTGCATCGTCGTCGTCTACAACAACGTGATCGCGCGCCTGCGCCGGACGTCCCGCTCGCTTGAGGAAGCGTCGATGGATCTCGGCGCAGATACCTGGCAGACGTTCCGGTACGTCACCTTTCCTGCCCTCCGGAGCGCGCTGTTCGCCGGCGCGCTGCTCGCCTTCGCGCTGTCCTTCGACGAGGTGATCGTCACGACCTTCACGGCAGGCGCCGACCAGACGCTGCCCATCTGGATCCTGGCGAACCTGTCCCGGCCGAATCAGCTGCCGATCGTCAACGTCGTCGCAGTGCTGGTCATCCTGCTGTCGGCGATTCCCGTCTACTTCGCGCAGCGGTTGAGCCGGGACACCTCCGGCATCGCTGCCCCTGCCACGGCAGCCGCCGGCGCGCGACAATGAACCCATCCACGAAGGAGGAGACGCCGTGAGCGTTGCGGTCACCAAGTACCAGAACTTCATCGGGGGCGAGTGGGTCGACGCCGCCGGTGGCGAGACGATGGAAGTCCTGAACCCGGCCACGGGCGAGACGATCGCCGAGGTGCCGGCGGCAGGCGCGGAGGACATCGACCGCGCTGTCCAGGCCGCGAAGAAGGCGCTGCCGGAATGGCTCGAGACGACGCCAGGCGAGCGGGCCGAGATGCTCCTGAAGCTGGCGGACGTGATCGACGAGCACGCGGACGAGCTCGCTGAGCTCGAATCGCAGAACGTCGGGAAGCCGCTGTCGTACGCCAAGGACGAGATCCCGGTGGCCACGGACAACATCCGCTTCTTCGCCGGTGCGGCCCGGGTGCTCGAAGGCAAGTCGGCGGGCGAGTACATGCGCGGCTACAGCTCGTGGCTCCGCCGGGAGCCGATCGGGATCGTCGGCGGCATCGCGCCGTGGAACTACCCGTTGATGATGGCGGTCTGGAAGCTCGCGCCGGCCCTCGCCGCGGGGAACGTACAGGTGCTGAAGCCGTCCGAGCAGACGCCGCTGACGACGTTGCGCTTCGCGCAGCTGGCAGCAGACATCCTCCCCGCCGGTGTCCTGAACGTCGTGACCGGCGACGGCGTACCGGCCGGCGAGGCGATCGTCAAGCACCCTGACGTGCGGCTCGTCTCGCTCACCGGCGACGTCGAGACCGGCAAGATCATCGCGCGCACCGCTGCGGACAGCCTGAAGCGGGTGCACCTCGAGCTCGGCGGCAAGGCGCCCGTGCTCGTCTTCGACGACGCCGATCCGGCAGCGGTCGCCGAAGGGATCAAGATCGGCGGCTACTGGAACTCCGGTCAGGACTGCACTGCGGCTTCGCGCGTCGTGGCGGGGCCGAAGATCTACGACAGGTTGCTCGAAGCGCTCGTGCCGGCGGTCGAGTCGCTCCATGTGGGCGATCCGGCGGAGGGCGACGAGATCGAGATGGGGCCGGTGATCTCCAAGTCGCAGCAGGAGCGCGTGCTCGGGTTCCTCGACCGGGCGAAAGGCGCGACCATTCTCACGGGCGGCGGGACGAACGGTGACCGCGGCTTCTTCGTGAAGCCGACCGTGGTCGTGGACGTCGGCCAGGAGGACGAGATCGTCCAGCGCGAGGTGTTCGGCCCGGTCGTCACGGTGCAGCGCTTCGCCGACGACGACCAAGCGATCGCGTGGGCGAACGACGTCAACTACGGGCTGGCCGCTTCGGTGTGGACGCGCGACATCGGTCGGGCGCTCAACGCGGCACGCAAGCTCCAATTCGGCACCGTCTGGATCAACGACCACATCCCGCTGGTGAGCGAGATGCCGCACGGCGGCTTCAAACAGTCGGGCTACGGCAAGGACCTCTCGACCTATTCGCTCGAGGACTACACGCAGATCAAGCACGTGATGGCGAAGCTCGATTGACACACACCTCGGTCACACTCTCGTCCCCGTGCCTGGCACCGGGAAAAGTGCCCTCGGTGCAGCAACTTCCCGGGCGGCGTCACAGTTTCGTATCCGTGCCTGGCACCGGGACGTGGCCGAGAGGGCTCCGCGGATGAAGGCGCCTCCGCTCCTGCCCGGTGGGACGATCGGCGTTGCCGCTGCGTCGAGCCCGTTCGAGGAGCGCTCCGAGCTCGACCGCAGCGTTCGCTGGTACGAGGAGCGCGGCTACCGGGTCAAGCTCGCCGAAGGTGTGTACGCCCGCGACGACTTCGTCGCGGGCGACGCCGAGGGGCGGGCGCGCGACGTCAACGCGATGTTCGCCGATCCGGAGGTCGACGTGGTCCAGCTCCTGCGCGGCGGTTACGGCGCTTCGCAGGTGGTGCCACATCTCGACTTCGACCTGATCGCAGCAAACCCGAAGCCCTTCGTCGGCTACTCGGACGTGACGGCACTGCACGTCGCGATCCGCCAGCGGACCGGGCTGGTCACGTTCTACGGGCCGGGCTTCACCGGCATGGGTACTCCCAAGCGCGGCGACTGGTCGAAGGAGCGGTTCATCCGCGCGATGACCGACCCGGAACCGCTCGCCGACGTCCCTGCTCGGCCGGACGACCCCTACATCGGCTCGCTCGGCACGGGACGTGTGACCGCCCCACTCGTCGGGGGTTGCCTCTGGCTCCTGCGCGAGACGCTGTCAACGCCCTGGGAGGTCGAGCTCGACGGCGCGATCCTCTTCTTCGAGGACGTGCACTGCCCGCCGTGGTACGTCGACGGCGTACTCACGCAGCTTCGGAACGCGGGCAAGCTCGACGGCATCAAGGGCATCGTGATCGGGGAGATGTACAAGTGCGAGGAGTGGCGGCAGCCCGAGTCATGGCTGCGCAGCCGCTCGATGGAAGACGTGTTCGAGCATCACCTCGAGCCGCTCGGCGTGCCGCTCGTGCACAACCTCCCGCTCGGCCACGGCGACCACCTCTGCACGATTCCGCTCGGAGTGACCGCGACCGTGGACGCCGATGCTCGTACCCTCAGGGTGGACGAGGCTGCGCTGGAGCCGGCGGCTACGCCCGGACGATCCCCGCGCGACCGGTCCCCATCCGCATCCCGATAACGCCCTCGGCGGCCGACAGGCTCGGCCCGTAACCGGTGACCGCCGAGATGAACGCGTGTCTCTCCAACGCGTACAGCTGGGCGTTGGTCCGCGTCTTGACCGTCGCCGTGCGGGGAACGTCTCGGAGGAGCGCGATCTCGCCGAAGGACTCTCCCGGGCCGAGCGACTGCACCACCCGCCCGTCCACGTAAACGTCGAGCTCTCCCTCCGCCACGAGGTAGAAGCGGTCACCCGGTTCGCCCTGACGGATGACCTCTTCGTCCGCTGGAACGCGCAGCTCTTCGAGTGCCTCGGCCAGCTGCTCGAGCGTCGGCGCGGGCAGCGGCGCGAAGATCGGATTGTCACGCAGAAGCCCGAGCTGCTGTTCAGGAATGTGCCCAGCCCGATCGATCGCGGCTAACCGCGGCCAGACAGGCACAACAAGCAGAGGCAGCAACGCGCCGGCGAAGATCAGCGCACCCCGCGTCCCGAGCCAGGCCAACAGCAGCGGCGCGGCCGCCGCACCAAGACCGACGGTCAACAGAAGCAGACTCTCGAGCACCCCGAAAACGCGGGCGAGGACTTCATCCGGAGCCGCGCGCTGCAGAAGCGTCATCCCGGAAACGTCAACGATCGTGTTGCCGATGCCCACGATGCCTAGCAGCACGAGCGCGAAGATCTGATTGGGCCAGACGGCAACGAGAGCGATAGGCACGCCCCAGATGAAGATCCCGAGACCGAAGTCGGCGGCCAGACGTCGCCTCCCGACGAGTGCGGCCGCGGCGAGCGCTCCGAGGAGACCGCCGATGCCGACCGCCGAATTCAGGAAGCCGACCCCTGCCTGCCCGGTGTCGAGGAGCCTCAGGGCGACCACGACGATCAGGACGTTCAGCATCCCGTCGACGAAGGTCTGCGCCGCGAAGAGGCCGACGAGCAGGCGCAGTCGCCGCTCACGCGCAATCGTGCGAAAACCGGCGAGCAGCTCCTCGGTAATCGAGACCTCGTCCCGCTCCGCGCGGGCAGCGTCGCCGACGGGACGGATACGCATGATCAAAAAGGCCGACCAGAGCAGCAGCGCCGCCGTGACGACGAAGACGGTGCCCGGCCCGCGGGCCGCGAGGAGGATGCCCCCCAGCGCCGGCCCTCCGAAGATCCCGACGCTCTCGATCGTGCTCGCTGCGACGTTGGCGGCGGTCAGCTCCTCCGGCGTGCGGGCCAGCGATGGGATCAGCGCTGCCTCGGCCGGCCGGAACGCCGTCGCGGCGACACCGACGAGAGCCGCAAGCGCGTACACGACGATCGGTCGGGCGCCCGCGAACACAGCGGCCGCCGCGCCCCCGATCAGCACCACGCGTGCGAGATCGGACGCAGCCATTACCCACCGTCGGTCGTACCGATCTCCGAGCAGGGCGGCGAACGGCGAAGCAGCCGCGGCGGCCAGCCAGCGCGCCAGGCCGACGATCCCCACGGCCTTCGCGCCGCCTTGCTCGTACGCGTAGACGACGACCGCGATCCCGTAGGCCCAGGTGCCGAGGATGGAAGCTGCCCAAGCGAGCTCGATCCGTCGCAGGGCGGGGTTGCGAAAGACCCCGCGCAGAGCCCTGCCAGACTCCGCCAGCTGCCCCATGAGACGCCGCATCCGCGGGAGGATCGCACCCCCGCTTGAGTATTTGAAGAGGAGCAGGGAAGATTTGGGTCAGCCAGTCCGTCTAGTTCGCGAATACCGGCAATCCGCCGAGTCACCTTCCGGAAGGAGGAGTTCCATGTCCGATGAGCGCTTCGAGCAGGACGAGCGTGAGGACGAAGAGGTCGACGCCCACAAGAAGAAGAGCGTCATGGCCAACGACGAGCCCGCCTCGGACGACGAGTCCGATGAAGTCGAGGCCCACCAACACGTCGCGAAGCACAAGAACCTCTAACTTCGCGGCCGAATGTGTTTGACGAAGCCCGGGCAGTCCCGGGCTTCGTCTTGCTAGAGCAGCTTCTCGAGCTCGACGAGCAGGCGCAGGGCCGAGTCGGGCTCCCCTTCTTCGCGCCGCCGCTCCAGTGCTGCGGCCACCCGGGCCAGGACGTCCAACTCTCCTTCGCCCGCAAGCGCCGCTTGAGCTCGGCGCGCCCGCTGGAGCAGATCCAGGGCGATCGCAGCCTGGTTGGCAAAGAGGCCGAGCAGCTCCATCTCCGCGAGCGTGAACTTCGCGTCCCTCGGCCGGTCTAGCACCTCGAGCACGCCGAGCGCCCGCTCCTCGTAGAGCAACGGCACCGCCATCAGCCCTTTGGGCACGAAGCCCGTGCTCTCGGCCGTCTCGCGCGAGAACCGGGGATCGGCAAGGACATCCTCGATCACGAGCGGCTGTCTGCTGACGAGGACGAAGCCGGCGATCCCGGTGCTCGACGGGAACCGCTGCCCGATGAGCGTTTCGGATCCCTCGCCCGCTACCGCCTCGAAGACGAGCTCGTCGGCGTCCTCGTCCAGCAGAAAGATCGAGGACGCCTTCGCCTTGAAGATCGCGCGGGCCACCTCGACGATCGAACGCAGCAGGGCGCGATAGCCCTCCTCCGCGCCGAGCACAGCCGCGGCCACGGCTCCTCTCAGGTCGTCGCTCATTTACCCCCTCCCACGTTGGTCGCGGTCAGGTAGAGCAGGCTCTTCAGCTGGAAGGGAGTCAGCTCGGGGTGCTTGGACAGGACGAGCGCGGCGATGCCGGCGATGTGCGGCGTCGCGAAGCTGTTGCCGGTGCAGACGAGCCGGCCGCCGCCCACCCAGGCGACCTCGACGTCGACGCCGCGCGCGAAGAACTCGACCGGCGGCTTCGGGTTGTAGTAGTACGCGAAGGGGTCGTCCTGCTCGTGACTCCCCACCGAGATCACGCTCGAGAAGCGCCACGGATAGCTCTCGACAGGCATGTTGTGTGCCGAGGCGACGAGCATGGTCCGGCGGAAGTATGCGCTGTCGGCCAACTCGTGTAGGAGTCCGGCGAACTTCTGCTTCGTCGTCGAGAGGCTCATGTTGATCACGTCGTAGCCCTGCTCGATCGCCCAGCGGAGACCCTCGAGGAGAACGGTGCCGCTGCCGGTGTAGCCGGCGCCGAGGACCCGCACGCTCGCGAGCTCGCATTCGGGCGCGAGGGACCGGATCACCCCGGCACAGGCGGTTCCGTGCCCGCAGAGGTCACCCGCGGTGTCCTTCTCGTCGACGATCACCTCGTCGCCTTCGATCGAGATGGCCACCGACTGCTGCACTTCGCCCACCGACGGATGGTCCGTCTCGACGCCACTGTCCAGGACGCAGATTCGGACGCCTTTGCCGGTGGCTTCGCCCCACGCCCATTCCCGGGTGATCTGCCCCGGCCACAGCTCGGGCAGCGCGATTCGCTCGACCGCTTCGGCGGGGAGGCTCCAGGCTGGGAGAGGTTCTTCTTCGGTGCTCACACGCCAAGCGTACGAGCCTTTGGAAGAAAGCGCTCGTCTCGCCCGTCTTATGAGTGCTGTGTTCCCGCAATCGCCTCAGGACATCGCCCGGGCCCGCCACGCGGATCTCATCCGCGAGGCGACTCAGGAGCGGTTGGCCAGGCACGCCCGGGCAGCGGCACCGGGCGAGCCGCCCAAGGTCCGCGGCGGGGACGGGGCACTTCGGCGGCGGATGATGGCGGTCGTGCGCAGGGTGGGCGTACGACGGCCTGCGGTTCACACCGCCTGATCTACTCCCGTTCCGCTACGTGCCGCCGGCGAATGCAGCGTCGGCGGCACCTGCGGCTTCCTCGGCCAGAGCCCTCGCTCGCACAACCCTTTCGTCCTGGGCGGAGGCGGTCAGGTTGACGGCGATGAGCTCGGCCGCCGCCCGTGCGGCTGCCGCAGCCAGGGCTCCGGCAGCGGCCGCATCCGCCCGTAGGGCTTGATTCCCGTTTTGCGCGACCAGCGCGGCCAGCAGCGCGACGTCGGTCGCCGCCTCGACGATTTGCAGAGGCGGCTCCGCGGCCCTGGCGTGCGCACGCCCGACGTCGAAGTCACGCCGGTCGCCGCGAGCCTCGCCGCTTCCGTCGAGTGAGCGGAGCGCAGCCTCGTATTGCTCCGCATCGATCTGAGCCAGCGGAGCCGCCCGGTCGCGCAAGGCCTCGGCCTGGGCGGCAACGCCCGCGGCCTCGGGCCATTCGTCTCGCGAGGCCCGGGCCACCTTCGTCAGCAGGCCTGCAGCAGCTGCGGTCACGAAGGCGGCGAGCGACCCGCCGCCGGGCGTCCTGCCGACAGCCGCGACCTCGTCGAGGAAGTCCCGCAGCCGGAGGTCGAGCAGGGTCATGCGGGGATTCTCTCCCCGTATGAACGACGGCGCTACTTCGCCTTGAAGCGGAGGCGCAGTGCTTCGACCAGCTGCGGGTCGCGCTCGTAACCCTCAGCCTCGAGCGCGGCTTCCAGATCGGCGACCAGCTGCTGCTGGAAAGCGGCGTCCGCCTCGGCGCGCGCGACGATCTCGTCGAGCTGGGTACGGGCGAGGGGTAGCTCCTGGGCCGCGCGCACCCACCCAACCGGAGCCGGGGGCAAGGCGCGGATCAGGCGCGCGAGACGCTCTTCGTCGTAAAAGGTCATCGCGAACTAGACGCGGGACCGGCGCCGCTTCTTCCCTCCATGAGCTCACGCAGCCGGCCGAGGCAGCGGGAGATGCGGCTGGCAATCGTCCCGGAGGGCAGGTCGAGCGCTTCGCCGATGGTGCGGTAGCTCTCGTCGCGAGCGAAAAACCGGTCCAGGATCTCTCGACAGTGCCCTGGCGTGGCCGCGAGGGCCTCGTGCACCGCCAGCGCCTCGTCGAGCATGGCAAAACTGTCCTCGGCCGCGGCGGTCTCGAGCTCCTCCTCCGTCACCGGGTGCTCACGGGCAGAGGCGCGGAGCCGGTCGATGCAGAGCCGCCTCGTCAACTGCCCGAGCCAGGGGCGAACGGCCGCATCGTCCCGGAGCGTGTCCAGGTGCTGGTAAGCGCGCGCGAATACTTCCTGGAAGACGTCCTCCGCGTCGGCCTCGGGGAGCCGAAACCCCTGGACCGAGATCGCATAGACGTAGCGGGAGAAGCGTTCGACCAGCTCGGCCCACGCCTGCTGGTCTCCCGAGCGGCAGCGGGCGACAAGCTCTCGGTCCGAGATGGCAGCCATCCCGCTGATTCTGACGTAGTGCCGGCTTGGTGCTAGGCGGCCGGTGACTGACCGACGTCCTTGCCGAGCTGCTTAGACCACCACTCCGACTCGCGGCGGTCGAAGTTCTCCTGCAGCTGTGCGACGTAGATCGAGAGGTCGCTCTCGCGGCTGGACAGGCTCGCTTCGAGCTCGGCGCCGGCCTTCTCGCGCTGTTCGAGCCGCTGCTCGCGGACCTCGAACTCCGCTTCCAGCTGCGCCTCGCGAAGGTTGAGTGCGGCATCGCGCTCCTCCAGCTCCTTGGCCCGGCTGGCGAGCACCTTCTCGCGTTCGTCGAGACCCTTCTCCTTGCCTTCGTACCGACTGCGTGAGGCAAGGATCGCCTGCTCGGCCTTGTTCAGTGCCCCCTCGCGCGCAGTCAGCTCGTCGTCTCGCGCCTTCAGGCGGCGCTCTGCGAGCTCGTCCACCTCCGCCGGGCGCGCCTCCGCCGCACGGCGGAGAGTTGCTTCCTGCCGGTGGAACTCGGCCTCGCGCGCGATCAGCTCCGCCTCGCGCTGGTCGATGCTCGCCAGGCGGGCGAGTGCGTCGTTTGCGACTGCGTTCCCCTCCTGCGCCTGGCGCTGGAGCTGCTCCATGCGCGAAGTGAGCTCGCTCGTCCGGGCCGAGAGCTCGAGCTCGCGCTGATCGAGCTCTCGCGCCCGCGCAGCCAGCTGCTCGTCGTCTCTCCCGTTCTCCGCGGTGAGCTCCGCCTCACGCTTGCCGAGCACCTTCTCACGTGCCTCGAGCTGAACCCGTGCCTGCATCAGCCCCTGCTCTGCCGTCGCAAGCGTCGCTTCGCGTTCGGCGAGCGTCTTCTCGAGCGAGCGGGCCTCTGCTTCCGCCTTCCGAGCCTTCTGCTCGCTCTCTTCCAGCTGGCGCACGAGCTTCTCGTGACGCACGTCGGTCTCTTCGCGGCCGGTCTTCAGGCGCGCCTCCGCGTGCGCGATGTCCTTCTCACGCTTCGCAAGATCTTCGACCTTCTCTTTCAGATCCTTCGCCGCGGCTGCGCGCTCCTCGTCAGCCGTCTTCAGCTCATGGACCTTGAGCTCGATCAGCTGCTCGCGCTCGGCGAGTCGAGCCTCGCCGGCAACCAGTTCCTCCTTCGCCTCGAGCGCTGCATCCAACTCGACGAGCCGCTGGTGGATCTGCCGCTCGCGTTCCTCGAGCTCGGCCTCCGTGGCCGCCAGCCCGGTTGCGCGGCGGTCGAGCGCCGCCGACTGCTCCGCAAGCTCCTGCTCTAGCTGGACCTCGCGGCCGGAAACCTCCACCTGCTCGCTGAGCGATGCGCGGAGATCCTGCTCTCGGGCGAGCGAGGCGCTGAGCTCCGACCGCAGCGCTTCGACGTCCGGGCTGTCGGGCCCGACCGCGGCCGCGATCGCCTCGCCGGGCGAGCGAGGCTCGGGGGCCTCCTTTGCTTCGAGCTTCGCGCGAAGACCGGAGCCGAACCCCCCCTCGATGCCGTGGTCAGGGGTCACGCTCGTCCTAGAACTCGAAGATCGTCGACAGGTTGAGGAACGCCGGCCCGAGCACGACGATGAACATCGCGGGGAAGATGAAGAGCACCGTCGGGAACAGCATCTTGATCGGCGCCTTCATCGCCTTCTCCTCGGCGAGCATCTGCCGCTTGAGGCGACTGTCGCCTGCCTGGATCCGAAGGATCCGTCCGAGTGAGATACCGAGCTGGTCGGCCTGGATGATCGAACGGACGAAGCTCGACATTTCCGGCGAGGCGCTGCGGTCGGCCATCTTCTTGAGCGCCTCCTGCCGGCCTTCGCCGATCCGCATCTCTCCGAGGGCGAGCTCGAACTCCTCGATCAGCGGACCCTCCATGTGCTCCGTGAGCTTCTGGACGGCACCGTCGAAACCGAGCCCGGCCTCGACACTGACGGACAGCAGGTCGAGAGCGTCCGGCAACTCCTGCGCGACCAGCTGCTGCCGGGCCTGCACCTTGCTGTTCAGGAACATGCCAGGACCGAGGAAGCCGAGCATCCCGAGGAGCAGGGCGAAGAGCGGCGCCTTTGCCGGAGAGGCTGCGCTGCCGACCACCAGGCCGGTGAACGCCCCGACAAGCGCGAGGATGCCCTTGGCTGCGATGAAGCTCGTCGGCGAGGCCTTGCGCATCCCGGCCGCCATCATTTTGGCGGCGACCGACGCAGTCGTCGTGCGCGGGTTGATGCGAAGCATGAGCTTCGCGACTTGAGAGACGAACGGTGCGAATGCACGCTCGCGAAAGCGCGGCATTTCCTTTCCCGTGATAGTGCGAACACGACCGTAGTTCGCCGCACGGTGCACGAGCTCGCGGCGGGTCCTCATCGGTGCTGTCGCGAACTCGGCGAAGTAGAAGGCTGCAAACCCGATCGCGGCGATGGCAAGAATTAGCAACATGTGATTAACCTCGGAAGGAGACGATTTTTTTCAGGAGCAGCGAACCGAAGGCCATCATCACGAACGCGACCGCGATGAGCACCTGTCCCTTGCTGGTGAAGTACAACGGGCGCATGTACTCGCGATTCAGCAGCGTGATTGCTCCTGCGATGAAGAACGGGATCCCGATCAGCGTGTAAGCGGACATGCGGCCCATCGCCGTGAGCGCCCGGATCTTGCGTGCGAACTGCTGTCGCTGGCGAACTGTGTCCGCCACCATGTCGAACAGCGTCGCAAGCGATCCGCCGACCTGGCGCTGGATGGTGACGGCCGTGATCGCGAACTCGAAGTTGTTCGAGCCGAGCCGTTCGGCCATATCCGCGAGAGCGTCGTCCATCGGGCGGCCCAGTGACGTTTCCGTGAGCACTCGCCTGATCTCCTCGCTCGCGGGCGGATGGCCCTCGTCGACGACGGCCTGGAGGCCTTGCTTGAACGAGTGGCCGGCCTTGAGCGAGGCTGCGATCGTGATCAGGAGGTCGGGCAGCTGATCCTCGAAGGCACGCAGCCGCTTGCGCATCTTCAACCAGACCCACCCGCAGGGAATCGAACCGGCGATGACGACCACCACGATGAGCAGGACGAGCGAAGCTCCGAAGAGGTACGCGAACATCCCGGCGAGGATCCCCGAGCCGACGACGATCCAGAAGAACTCGACCGTCTTCAGCTGAATGTCCGCGCGCTCCAGCGTGCGGCTGACCCAGTGCCATTGCTTGAGATTCCCGAAGGCGTTCTCGGTGGCCCGAAAAACCGCGGCCAGCGCCTCGGAACGCTTCTGCTTCCGCTTCTGCTTGGTGTTGCCGCGTGCCTCGCCGACGAAAGCGGCGATGCGGCTGCGCACCCACGAACCGCGGAAAGCGGTGAGGAAGAAGAGGCAGGCGAGCAGAACGAGGCCCCCGACTGCGAGCGCAAGCGCGAGCGGGCCGCTCGGCCCGTAGACGTCCTTCGGGACGAGGCTCGAGGGTGGCTTGGCGGCGGTGGCGTTTCCCTCCGCGATCCTGAACGATTTCGCGGCAGAGCCGTCACCGACGACCGACGCCTTCATGCTGATCTTGTCTCCGGGTCGCGCACTCGTCAGATAGGAGAAGCGCCAGGTCTTCTTCAGCGTTTCTGCGATCTTGCCGTACACCGCGGTCAGGTCTTTCGTCGAACCCGCGGCGTAGTATTGGCCGCCGGTGGAGCTGGTGATCTGCTCCAACTGCGTGGACGTGAAGCCCTGGCCCTCGATCCCGATCGCGTAGACCGCCGCGTTCGCATTGCGTGCGGCGACGATCGCAGCCGTCAGCCCGCGCTTGCTTGCGTTGTCGGCGCCGTCGCTGAGAACGATGATGACGCGGCCGGGAAGCGGATTCGCTTCGAGTTGGTCGGCTGCGACGACGATGCCGTCATAGAGCGCGGTCCCTCTCGCGGTGTCGGTCTTCAAACCAGACAGAGCCTCGGCGGCGTAGAGCGGCGCGGGCGAGAACGGCGATAGCGTCGAAACGCGAGCCCCGAAGACGATGACGGCAAGCTCGTCCGCGGCCTGTTTCGCCTGAACGAACGCGCGGGCTGCAGCGGATGCGTCTGCAAGCGGCTTGCCCCGCATCGACTGAGACCGGTCGACCAGCATCGCGATCGCCTTCTTGCGGCCGAGGTTCAGTGCCTCGAACCCCGCCACGGGAAGACCGTTCTCGGTCACGACCGGAATGAAGCGGGCACCCGAGCTCGACACGATCGAGCCGCGCATGGTCGGATACAAGCTTCCGTCCACACCGCTCAACTGCACGGCGGCCGACGCGGCTGCCGGGAGTGCGAGGACGACGATCGCGAGCCCGGCCAGAATCAGCCGGAGGCCTCTCACTGAAACGCTCCCTTGAACTTCGACGCCTGGTGGCCGGTACCGACGGCAGGTGCATCGTTGTCGTCCGTGGTGAAGAAGCTCGGCTGGAGGATGACGCCGTTCGCGGCCATCTTCTCGAGGAAGCTCGGCTTCAGGCCGCTGCAGTTCAGCGGGGTCAGCAACCGGGTGGCCCGGCCACCAGAGGTGTCTGCCTCGTCAGGCGGCTTCGCGAGGAAGACGTCCTGCAGCGTGATGATGTCGGACTCCATGCGCAGGACTTCGGTGACGTGCGTGATCCGGCGGGAGCCATCCACGAGTCGGGAGATCTGAACGAGCAGGTCGAATGCGCTCGAGATCTGCTCTCGGATCGCCCGCAGCGGCAGCTCGACGCCGGCGGTCAGCACGAGCGTCTCCAGGCGGGAGAGCGCGTCGCGAGGGGAGTTCGCGTGGATCGTGGTCAGCGAGCCCTCGTGGCCGGTGTTCATCGCCTGGAGCATGTCCAGGGTCTCGGCGCCGCGGACCTCACCGACGATGATCCGGTCGGGGCGCATGCGCAGTGCGTTCCGGACGAGCTCACGGATGCGGACCTCGCCCTGACCCTCGATGTTCGGCGGGCGCGACTCGAGCGTGATCACGTGATCCTGCTGGAGCTGAAGCTCGGCCGCGTCCTCGATCGTGACGATGCGCTCGTCGCCGGGGATGAACGCCGACATCGCGTTGAGGGTCGTCGTCTTACCGGTGCCGGTACCGCCGGAGATCAGGATGTTCAGCTTGCCCTTGACGCACGCGGCCAGGAACTGCGCCGCCTTGGGCGAGATCGACCCGAACGAGATGAGGTCGTTCATCGTGTACGGGTCACGTGCGAACTTCCGGATCGTCAGCGTAGGTCCTCTGAGGGCCAGAGGCGGAATGATCGCGTTCACGCGCGAGCCGTCAGGTAGGCGGGCGTCCACCATCGGCGAAGACTCGTCGACACGTCGGCCGATCTGCGAAACGATCTTGTCGATGATGCGCAGCAGGTGCGAGTTGTCGGCGAACGCGGCGTTGGTCCGCTCGAGCTTGCCGAGTCGCTCGATGTAGATCCGGTCGAAAGCGTTCACCATGACCTCCGTGACCGAGTCGTCGCGAAGGAGCGGCTCGAGCGGTCCGTAGCCGAGGATGTCATCGGTGATCTCCCGGATGATCTGGCGCCGTTCGTCGCGAGTCAGCGGCGTCCGGTCCAGCACGAGCTGTTCCGTAACGGCACGCGTGACGCGCTCGTTCAGGTCACCGGTCGTTTCCCGTTTGAAGAGCTCGGCGCCCAGCGTCGAGATGCACGCGTGGTGGATGCGCGTTTTGAGCTCCGCGTACGGGTCAGCCGCGGCGGTGCTCCGCGGTGCCTCGAGCCCCGAGCCGCCGGAGAGCAGCTCGGCGGTCGCGGCAGAGCCGCTCCCGTTGGAGGTTTTTAGGCGGTCGTGGAGGCCCATGGGTTATGACCTCGCCAGTGCCGGCATGAAGCGCCGTTTCTTGCCCTCTTCCTTCGCTACGGGGAAGAGCTCCTTCGCCATCAGCCTGATGGCCTTGGAGACATCTGCGCCCTCTTCGGCGAGCACGACGGGGTTGCCGCGGTTGACCGACAGCGGAACTGCACGGTCGGACGGCACCTCGAAGCGGACCTTCATCCCGAGCGCGCCCTCGACCTCGTTCGGCTTCATGCCGACCTTGGAATTCGAGCGGTTCAGGACGATGCGGACGCGCTGCTTCGGGAACGAGAGCAGATCGAGCGTCTGCAGCGCGAGGCGCAGGTTCTTCAACGTCGGCACGTCGAGCGAGCACAGAAGCAGCAGCTCATCGGTGCGGTCGAGCGTCGCCAGCATCGGCCCGTGGAAGAACGGGGACGTATCGACGACGATGACGTCGAACGACTGGCGGGCGACTTCGAGCAGTCGGCCGAGCTTGGCCTCGGTCACGAGCTCGGCGTCCTCCGGGCGAAGCGGTGCCGGTAGCACTTCGAGACCGCACGCGTGGTGCGTCGTGTAGCCGGCCAGCTTCTCCGTGTCGAGCTCACCCGGGGCAACGACCAGGTCGTAGATCGTCTTCTCCGGCTCGATGCCGAGCATGATTGCGGCGTCGCCGAACTGCAGATCGAGGTCGAGGAGCAGCGTCTTGCGTCCCTCGAACTTCGCGCAGGCAGCGGCGAGGTTCGTCGCGGTGACCGTCTTGCCCGTCCCGCCCTTCGGCGAGAAGACCGTGACGATCTTGCCGTGCCGGCCGGAGCCCGAGCCGGTGTCGTGATGCCGCCTCGTCGAGTGGGTCGCCTTGCGAATTGCGAAGACGATGTTCTCCACGAGCTGCGGTAGCAAGAGCACGTCCGCGACGTCCGCTTCGAGCGCCTGCTCGAGCAATCCTGAGCCGCCGCTCGAAGCAACGATCAGAACCGGGGCGCGGGTGTGCTCACGAATGGCTGCGAGCTCGTCCGCGGGCAGTGACGCGCCCCGGGTCGCATGCAGAACGGCATCCAGGTGGCCGCCTGCGAGCGCCGCAGCGCCGTCGGCAACGGTCGTGCTGGTGCCGACCATTTCGATCTCGGGATGGCCTGCGAGCGACTCGCGGAGCTTCTCGAATCCCTCACAGGATCCAGTCGAGTAGATCCGGATGCGTTCGCGCTGTGTTTCAGTGCCGGCAGTCATCACGGCCTCCTTCCGGGCCCGTCGAACAACATCAGGCGTGCGTCCTGGAACGTGTTCGAGCTGTCGAGGGAGTTGTTCGGCGGCCTCAGCGTGATGAAGAAGTCGCCATGCTCCTGAATCCAGATGGCCTTCTGGGTCTGTGCGTCGGTGAGTCGCAACTGCACGGACTCGGGGCTGTCCCCGGAGGAGACCCTCGCACCGGCGGAAGTGCCCAGCGGCGCCCTCATGACGAGGATGTCGCGCAGGATCACGCGGCTCACCGGAGCGTCCTCGTCCTGAGCGTTCTTGATGATCCACGTACCGACGACGTCGACGTGGTCACCGTCCTTCAGCGTTCCGGCAAGCAGCTGGTGGGCTTCGCCGCCAAGCTCGTAGGCGCGCTGCGTGCCCTTGATCTGCGACCTGATGCCCTGCTCCCTAGGTGGAGCGAAGCGCCTGGTGCTGACCTGCTCACCCTCGTACACGTCCTGCGTAGCGACGTACTGGGCGAGCTGATCGGGAGTCGAGATCGCCCCGGCCACGATGGCCTTGCGAGGGACGGTCTGCTCCTTGAGCAGCTTCTGGTCGATTATGTCCGCGCCAGACGTGCCAGCCGGGATGTCCTTGGCAGCGACGAGCACCGTCACCTTGCCTTCGCCTTGCTGGACGTGGCGCTTGTAGTTGATGACGTACACGCTCGTCAGAATGGCGGCGAGAGCTGCCAATCCGACTGCGATCCCGATGTTCTTGACGCGGTAATTCATAGTCCTTTCTCTTTTCTTGAGAGGGCCTGTGGACTGAGCTAACCGATTAGCTGTATTGACTTGACGCCGAACGTGGGCGGAATGCCCGAACCGCTCGTCGCGAGAATTCCCTGTGCGATGAACTCGGTGAAGTAACCCTCGAGCTCCGCGTTGTGACCGTGCATCTCGTAGCCGGTCAGGTGGAAACCGATCCAGCCGATGATGTCGTATTTCGCGTTCGACCCCGTTCCGTCCAACGTCCTGAAGACGGGGAAAAGGAGGACCGTGCCGAGCCGGTCGTTGAGTGCTCCCTGAATCTGGCTAGACGAAAACTTGGCGCCCGGATTGGAGTCATAGAGGCCGAGCGGGAGGTTCTTGTCGAAGCCGTGAAGAATCCATTCCGCCTGTACGCTTGTGCCCGGCGTGCCGCCGCCGCCGTCGAGATTGAGCATGCCGAACGCCCCCGGCGCGCCCATGTTGTCGTACAGCATCTTCGTTGAATTCCCCGGGCCGAACTTTGGACTGCCATTGCCGTCGCAGTTTTGGATCTTCGGGTGGTTGCAGTGCACGACCATCGGCGCCACGTGCCGCGCCTGCAACGGCGAGTCGGTGCGAGCCTTCGCGTCTGCCTTGATGTCGGCCGTGTTCATCCCGAACAACTTGGCGAAAAAGCCGGGGTCGGTCTTCGCGGCCTTGACGCTGATCGTGTCGTTCGCATTGAACGTCGACGTGATCACGATGTCGGCGGACTGCACGTCGCCCCCGTTTTGGTTGGCGTAGCTCAGCGCCGTCGACCTGGCAGTGGAAGGATCATTGGGCAGCATCTGGGCGCCTGCGAGCGCGGCGGCATCCGCCGTCTGCTGGAGGCGCCGGTCGGTCCGGAACCACGAGCCGACGTCGAGCACGAGCGCCGCCATACCCATCACGACGGCGAGAGAGAGGGTCATCAGGACAAATGCCTGGCCCCCTTGACTTCTGAGGCGGGTCATTCCACACGCTCCTTCATCGTGGAGCCGATCCGCCCGCTGTACACGCTCCAATTGAGAATCTTGATCGAGTACGGGTAATCCGCATGCACGGTCACATCGGCGCCAGGCGACCAACCCGGTGAGGCTGTGCAGGAGAGGTTGCTCGCGAGCTCGGTCTGGTCGAGGTTCACGCCGGCCGCGAGAACTTGCGAGCGGCAGGCGCCCGCTGGGTCGGACGTGTTGCGCGAGACGGCCGCCTTGCGCGCACCCGCGCGCACAGCGTCCGTCAAAGTCACGTAATTGTTGAAAGCGACCCCGAACTGGACGATCGCGAGCATCATCACGAGCAGAATCGGTAGGACCAGCGCGAACTCCGTGAATGTTTGCCCTCGTTCGCTTTTTATGTTGTGAGTCGTCTGCTGCATGTCGGTCTCCATCGGGGAATGTGCAGGGCCCTCGCCGCTTGGGAGAGGGCCCCGCCGGCATGCCTGGGCGGCTAGACGAACAGCCGCACCAGGCCTGTTAGTGCGTTTGCAGAGTCGTCCGAGAAGCCCGTGCACGCGAGAACGGTGCTCCCGCTGATCACGGAGAGGCTGAACGTGTACTCCGGCTTCGTCTGGCCACGCTCACGCGAGAGAAGCGCTGCGAGCCTCTGATGCCTTCGTCGGTTGTGCTTCACGGTCAAGCTCCTTCTTTCGGTTGCTCTGCTTTTCGTTGCGTTGACTTACAGGTGGCTGCGAACCTCGTCGAGCGCTGCGCCGATAGCACCCGAGAGCAGTCCGAGCGCCACGATCACCACAACAGTGATCACGGCCAGGACGACGCCGTACTCGGCCATCGTCTGACCCTCCTGCGCGCCGAGGCGTGCCCGGAGGTAATGGATCAGATCCGTGGACATTGTTCACCCCCTTTCGGCATCTCGAGCGCGCGCGCTGCGCGCGGTGGTAAATCGAAAAGGCGATTCGTGTGAAGTAGTGGATCGACTCGAATTCGGGCGAAGCTGAATGACACGCCGGTGCGTCCTTTCTCTCTGAGGCGCGCCGCTTCGCCTGACGGTCAATCTCAGCCGATTCATCGTCCAGCCAGGGATTGCGTGTATCCCTCGCTCGGGTGATCTACGGCGCTGTTCCCCTATGTGAGGGAGAAGGCGTGCGCCATTGGGTTCGATAGTCACAACACGCAAGCGGCGGCGGAGAAAGGCCCAATCCGCGCCCCTAGTGGCGGCCAGGGGCTCAAGACAGAAGGAGCAAACGGCAATGCCACGACGGTTCATTCGCAGAGACAATTGGGAGTTCGGCGGACCACAGCCCGCCCCCGAGGAGTCCCGCGAGCCCAAATCGCGCAAGCGCCGGCTCGCCACCACGCTCGCTTTCACGACGCTCTTCTTCTCAGGCGCGTCCCTCGCGGCGGTTGCCGGCGATCAGTTGTCGCCCTACATCGCGAGTGACGAGTCGTCGGAGGCAATGGCGTCGGAGACGACCACCACGACCGAGGCAGACGCAGCTCCCGCCGCCGAGGAGACCGCGGCGGCCCCGGAGGCCGACGCAACAGCGGAGGCTGCAGCTCCTGAAGCTGCTACGCCGGACGCGACGGCGCCGGCGGCCGACGCGACCGCAGCTCCCGACGAGGCTGCGTCGGATGCGGCTTCGGACGATTCGATGAGGCCACAGGGCTCCAGCGCCGCTTCGTCGGCGACCGGTGCCAAGCAGGCCGGCCGCAAGCCCGCCACACGTGCGCAAAGGGCACGCGCGGCAAAGGAAGCACTGCAGTGGAAGCTGCTGCCGAAGATCCAGAAGGCACCGGCACCCGAGATCGAGGGCCCGCCGAGCGCAGCCACGATCTGGCTGAACTCGCCGCTGCCCGATCCGACCCCGCCCGCACTCCGGCTGTCGCCGAAGTTCGCAGCTCAGCTGAAGACAGCGGCCCGCAGTGCAGGGATCGACTGGGCCGTGATGCTCGGCGTGCTACGCGCCCGCGGAGCCGACGGCCGGTTCCCGGCCGACCCCGGCACGCTGCGCAAGCTCGCGGCGCGCCTCGGCTCGCATGGGCCGACCCGCGGCGACTGGTCGACCATCGTCGCGTACGCGGGCGACACGCGCTTCGCCGATAGGGCGGCAGCGCTGGCCCGGTACGACCGAGCGGTCGGCCTCAACGCCCTCGTCAAGGGACTCGAGGCGTCGAAGCGAATCATCGCCACTCGACTGCTCTCGGATCGCACGGTCTCGATCTACGGCGGAGGCCGCAACGACATCATCTCGGACAAGGTCGACGTGCGCGTGTTGGCGATGATCGCCTACCTGCGTGAAACGTTCGGCAGCGTGACAGTGACGTCGCTGATCTCCGGCCACCGGCTGTATTCCCGGCCGGGCGTGATCTCGGCGCACATCCCGGGTCACGCGGTCGACATTGCCGGCCTGAGCGGCACGCCGATCCAGGGCAATCAGGCCCCGGGGGGCATCACCGAGCACGCGGTGCGCGAGATCCTGTTCGCGCCGGCCGAGATCATGCCCCGACAGGTGATCTCACTGCTCGGCATGGGCGGTCCTTCGTTCCCGCTGAGCGACCACGGCGACCACATCCACATCGGGTACTAGTGGAAGAAATCGCGCTTCGTAGCGAAGACGGAAGCATCGTGTGTGAGCGCTGTGTCCTAGCGGACACGGCGCTCACACGCATGAGGGGGTTGCTCGGCCGGCGTGAGCTGCCGAGCGGCCAGGGCATCCTGTTGAAGCCTGCATCGTCGGTACACATGGCGTTCATGCGTTTTGCGATCGACGCCGTGTTCCTGGATCGGGAGATGCGTGTCCTGAAGATTGCGTCGGGTCTGCGCCCGTGGCGCGCAGCGGGCAGCCGCGGCGCCAAGGCGGTGCTCGAGATTCCGTCCGGTGAAGCCGGGCGGCGCGGTCTTACGGTTGGCGTCCGGTTGGTCGCCGGCTAGACGCTTTCGCCGACGTCGCCTGCGAGAGCAGCCATTCCGTTCGCAGCTCTCTGGCGCGTTTCTCGAGATCCGCGAGCAGCGAACGCACCTCGTTCAGCTGCGGCCTGAGGTTCTCGACACGGCGCAGCTCGCCCGCGATCTGAGCCAGCGAGCTCGCCGGGTTCGCGTTCAGGCGGCGGATGCGCCGCTCGCTCGCCTGGATCTGGCCACTGACCGTAAGCGCCCACGCCTCGGCCTGTTCCTTGAGCGTCCTGAGCTCCGTCTCCGTCGCACGGGTGTCCATCACCTGGCGGAGTCTTCGGATCAGGACAAAATCAAGCGGCTGGGGCATGGACGGCGGCGCAAGCCTCTCAAATGTGAGCTGAGGGCGCTCGCCCGGTCGTGAAGCCGCTTGGATCCCGCTAGC
>Ga0184632_10000045_pt1 | contig 34283 bp, 25 predicted proteins | sample PLM31_50_b1_FD_133153 | JGI IMG/M metagenome (GOLD analysis project Ga0184632, IMG submission 133153) | Groundwater sediment microbial communities from an aquifer in East River, Colorado, USA - PLM3-1_50_b1 | ecosystem: Environmental > Terrestrial > Soil > Riparian zone | place: USA: East... | reverse complement strand
GTGTCACCCACGATCACCAGGTCGGCGCCGGTGAACTGGCGGCCGGTGCGCTGCGCCGCGCGCTGCGCGGCGATGGCCGGCAAATCGGCTCGGGCGTGAGAATCGGAGCCGAACGCGCCTACGGCAAACCGCGCGGGATCGAGGCCGGCCGAGCGCAGCTTCAAGGCGGCGCCACTCTCCACGTTGCCCGTCAGCAGGCCAACCAGCGCCTGGGGGGTGGCGCTGGCTTCGTAGGGCTCGAGCGCGGCGAGCAATTCCTTGATGCCCGGATAGATCCTGGTCGCCTGGGTGGGCTTCGCGAGCTCGGCAGTGAGTAGCTCGACATAGCGACGGCATACGGCGGTGATCCGTTCGTCCGACTGCCAGTCAGGATGCCCGGCCAACTCCATCAGCTCGCGCACGATCTGCGGATCCGTCTTGCCGTCGAACCGGTAGCCGTCGATGGGCCCGGCGGTTCCCATCTCGTCCACCAAGGCGCGATGGATGGCCCGTCTTCCCGCACCATTGGTCCAGAGGAGCGTTCCGTCGATGTCGAAGAGGATTAACCGCATCTAGCAAAAATAGGCGGTTTGGCGGTTTGGCGGTTAGGCGGTTTTCGAGCCGCCCAACCGCTTAACCGCTCAACCGCCTGACTCCGACGAGGTTCTCCCGCAGCCTTACCATTCGAGGCTCATCACCAAACAAATGATCCCCTCCCACGCCGCCCCGGGAGAGCGCCGAGTGCACGATGCGGCCGGCACCCGCCCACAACGCGACGTGCGAGACGCGTCCCCGTTCCGTAAAGAACAGCAGATCGCCAGCCTCGTACCCGGCGCCATCCGTCGCGATCGCGACCTCGCGTCCTTGTACAAACTGCTGGTCGCTGTCGCGCGGCAGCGCAATACTCCGTGCCCCATAGACGGCCTGAACAAGACCGGAGCAATCGATTCCCCACTCCGTACGGCCGCCCCAGAGGTACGGGGCGCCGCCATACCATTTCTGCGCCAGCTCGGGCAGCGCGAGATGGCGGGCTTCGACGCGCAGCTCTTGCTCACGACGCACGCTCCCGGCGGCAACGGCTCCGCGTTGTCCGTCGGCCAGCTCGACAACGCCGCGCCGCAAGGTGAGACGCGCACCCGTAGGGAGCCGCCGGCGCCCGTGCGACGTGACGATGTCGGCACTCAGTGCGCGGGCGGTCGCACGTTCCCGCCAGTCCTCTGCCCAATCGGCCGGACCCGTCGCCACGTACCCCGCGTGTAGCCACGCGATGTAGCCGTCCGGAGCCTTGACGCGCAGCCAGTCGTCACGACGCTCCAGAACGTCGAGCGATTCGCCGTGCAGGACCTCGCTCGCGCGGGGCGCGGACACCTGTGGTTCGCCGAGCAGCGGCGCGAGTGCTGCCGTCACCACCGCCGCGGCATCCACCACGCTTTCATCTGGAAGCAGGCGCACCCTTTCGCTCAGCCCCGCCTCACCCGCCAGGCGACGCAGCGCATCGCGCGCGTCACGGCTCGATGTCGCCCCTACCAGTTGTTGGGGGAGCAGAGACATCTCGAATACCGCAAGGCGGTGATCAGGCGCCCATTTGCGGCGAATGTCGTCCACGGCCCGTTCGACCTTATCCATGGCGCACTGCTCGCTCCACAGCCTCGGGGACGACGAGCGCGGCGAGCGCCTCGACCTGCATTGGTGATTTCGGCGGCACCTTCGCCGTGGTCACCGCGAAAATTACGTCGCCGTCGAACAGCGTGCCGTATGGCGTAATGCGCCGCGCCAGCGCGTCGCTCGCCGAGTGCGCCAGCGCCTGCAGCTGCACGCGGTCGAGAGTTGCATTGGTCGCGACGACGGCGAGCGTGGTGTTGCGCGTCAGGCGCTCGGGATCGCCGAGTGGCGCGCCACCGTCGGCGAGATACTTGAGGCTGTCCACCGTCCCGGCAATTATTTCGCCACGCGCGTTTCTCACGTCTCCAACGGCATTAACGACGACGAGTGCCGAGACGATCACATTTCCCGCCTGCATCGCCCACGACCCCAACCCCGCAGGAACCATCTTTTCGAGCCCGGCGGCCTTGCCGCACGTAGCCCCGCGGCCCACGCCCACCAATCCATCCGCGTAGTCGGGGCTCGCGTTGTCGCACGCGCGATAGGCGTCATCGGGGCTGGGCCAGCCGAGCGGCTTGCCGGCGTTGCCGAGATCGAAGATCACCGCCGAAGGAACGATGGGGATCGTGCCCATGTCCCCGACCGGCAGGCCGCGGCCGCGCTCGCGCAACCAGCGCATCACTCCGTCGGCGGCACCCAGGCCCAGTGCGGACCCACCGGTGAAGAGGATCGCGTCAATCCGTTCGACGAGGTGCCGGGGATCGAGGACGTCGAGCTCGCGTGTACCGGTGGCGCGGCCGCGCACGCAGACCGACGCGCGCAGCCCCGTCTCCGGCGCGAGCACCACCGTGCAGCCGGTGCCGTGCGCTTCGATCGTCGTATGGCCGACGGTAATGCCGGGCACCGCGGCGAGATTCATCCGTGACGTGCTCATTGACGCGCCAAGATAACGTCAGCAACGTTGACGGCCATGACTACTCCTCCGGTCACAAGCGGAACAACCGTGCTGGTCGTCGACGATGAAGACGGCATCCGGCAGGCGTTGACCCGCTTTCTCACGCGCCTGGGCTATCAGGTGCGCGCGGCGGCAAACGCGGCCGAAGCCCTCGAGCAACAGGCCGCGCACCACCCGCAAGCGATGCTCTGCGACATTCGCATGCCTGAGATGAGCGGCGTGGAGCTCCTGCCCAAGGTGCTCGCGCAGGATGCCGACCTCGCGATCATCATGCTCACCGCCATCGATGAGCCGCGCACGGCCATCGAGTGTCTCAAGCTCGGCGCCTACGATTACCTGATCAAGCCGGTGGATCTCGAGGAGCTGGAGTTGTCGTTGCAGCATGCACTGCGCCAGCGCCAGCTGGAGGTCGACCGGCGCGAGCTGGAGCAATGGCTGGCGCGCGAAGTGGCGGTACGCACGCGCGAGCTCGAGGAGCGGTCCGCCGCGATCGAGGATGTCGCGCTCGACGCGCTGGCCGCGGCTCGGGATTGGGATGGGACCGATGCGGCGCTGAACAAACTGGCCGAGGAGCTGGGTGCGTCGCGGGAAGAGCTGGATGAAGAAGTGAGGCGGCGCCGCGCCTAGGCTTTGCCGGCCTTGGCTTTCTCCTCGCAGGCTTTGCAGCGCGTGACGCCCCGGAACGTGCAGATCAGACAGATGAAAGTCCCGCAGTCCGAACAGGGGTAGCCCTCCGAGGCGCGCTCCTCGTTCCCGCAGGAGCGGCACACCATCCCGTCGTGTTCCTTGAGTTTTGGCTTTTCCATATACCTCAAAGGTTCAAACTGTAGGCCTTAATCTTATTGATCAGGGTCGCGCGCGAAATCCCGAGCTCCAGCGCGGCCCGCGTGCGGTTCCCACTGTGATGGCGCAGTGTGCGCTCGATGTGCAGCCGCTCCAGCTCGGACAGCGATTGCGGGTGATAGCGCCGGTCGGTCGTTGCTCTTTGCTTGAGGTCGGGCGGCAGCTGCTCGAGACCGATCTGCGGCTGCCCCCGCCCGAGAATCATGGAGCGCTCGAGCACGTTGCGCATCTCGCGCACGTTCCCGGGCCACGCGGCGGATAACAGCCGGTCCAAGACATCCGTGCTGCATTCGCTCGGACAACCCGGCAGCTGCGACTTGAGATCCGCGATGATCCGCGTGACCAGCTCGAGCCGGTCCTCGCGCGTGCGCTCGCGCACCGGCGGCAGCACCAGCGGCATGACGTTCAGCCGGTAATAGAGATCCTCGCGGAAGCGGCCGGTCTCCACTTCGCGCACCAGATCGCGGTTCGTCGCCGTGATAAGCCGGACGTCCACCGTGAGCTCCCGTGTGCCGCCCAGCCGCCGGAATTTCTTCGTCTCGAGCACCTTGAGGAGCTTGGGCTGCAGCTCGAGCGCCAGCTCACCGATCTCGTCGAGGAAGATCGAGCCCTTATCGGCCAGCTCGAACAGCCCGACCTTGCGCTCCTTCGCGTCGGTGAACGCGCCCTTCTCGTGCCCAAACAATTCCGAGTCGAGGAACGTCGCCGACAGGCCGGCGCAGTTGACCTCGACGAACGGGCCGCCGGAGCGCGGGGATAGACTGTGGATGATCCGCGCCACCCATCCCTTCCCCGTGCCGCTCTCGCCCTGCAGCAGAACGGTCGAACGCTCACCCGCCGCTAGCAGCTCGATTTGCCGTGCCAGCTCCCGCATCGCCGGTGAGACACCGAGTGAGCCGACGCCCTCAGCTTCATGATCGAGCGCACGCAGCCGCGCGTTTTGCCGCGACAGCCGCGCCTTCTCCGCAACACGGGCGATCGCGGCCGCCAGATGCGTCATATCCACGGGCTTGGTGAGAAAATTCTCGGCGCCGAGCTGCATCGCTTTCACGGCGGTCTCGATGTCGCCCTGGCCCGTCAGCAGAATCACCGCCCCACCCTCGCGGCGCAGCCGCTCAAGCACGACGAGCCCGTTCGAGTCGGGAAGATGGAGGTCGAGGAGCACCACGTCGGGCCGCACGCGCTGGAACGTCTCCATCGCCTGCTCGCCCGTGCCTTCGCGCCAGACCTCGTAGCCGATGCGCTCGAAGTACTCCCCGATCGCGCGCAGCACGTCGGCGTCGTCGTCCACGAGCAGCAGCGTATCAGCCATGGTGGGCCTTGAACCGGGGTCCGACCAGCACCGCGAGCGCGCCGGGAAGCAGGCGTGCCTCGAATGGCGTCGTGCCCGTTACCTCGCCGTCGAGCTGCACCGGACGCGGCGCGCCCTCGGGCACCTCCACTCGCACTGTGCGGCCTCGCCCCCACCACACGCGCCGGCCCTTGCCGTTACCCCAGAGCAGCTCGAGCACGGCGCTGGCGCTCTGCAATGCGCCGTCCGCGTCCAGTGCCACCACATCCAGCCAGCCGTCGTCAGGGACGAGGCCGTCGCGCAGCTTGAGAAACCCCGGCGGCAGCTGCCCGCAGTTCAGCACCAACAGCATCGCCGCGCGCACGTCGTGCGACGTGCCGTCCACAGTCACGCGATGCGTAGCACTCCGGACGGATCCCAACGTGCGCACGGCGCGCGCGAGGTAGGCGCCAACCTTCCAGCGCCGCTTGGCCTGAAGGCCCGTGTCGGCCATTAACTGAGCGTCGAAGCCGGTTCCCGCGGCAGCTGCGAAGTAGTGCGGTCCATCGGTCCGCTCGACGACGCCGAGGTCAATGTGCAGGCGCCGCGCGCTGAGCAACGTGCGCGCCGCCCGCGCGGTGGTACGTGGTATCCGCAGGTTGCCGGCGAGCACGTTGCCGGTGCCGCCGGGCACGAGTCCCAACGCGATCCCCGTTCCCGCGATGCCTGCCGCCACCTGCATCGCCGTTCCATCCCCGCCGTGGCTCACCAACACGTCGAATCCGGCGCCTCGCGCTGCCTCGGCGATGCGGCGGGCATCGCCGGGACCGGCGGTGGACTCAACGTCCACGCGCCAGCCACCCGCCTGCAGGATGTCCCGGATTCTCGTGACGGCGCGCGCGTGCGCGCGCGCCGCGAATGGATTGGTGATCAGCAGGGCACGCGTCACTCAGTAACGCCGTTCCCAGAAGACGTCGAAGCCAACCTGACGCGTCTCAGTCGTGGTGACCACGTTGGGATCGCCGGCGCAATTGCGCACGGGCTCGAAGCTCGCCTCCGTTCGCCATTCAGGACTGAACCGGAATTGTAGCGTGGCGCCGAGCGCTTTCGTGAAGCTCGTCTGGCGCCGGTTATTGCAGAATCCCGCATTCAAGACGAGGAACGTCTTTGCGCCAATCGCCCAGCCGGCGGCGAGCTGCGCGCCGGAGAAGGGATTCGTCGGATCGCCGGGGCGGATCTCGAAGTAGTCGAGCGGGACTCCGAGGTCCGACACGACGGTGCGCTCCAACTCTCCCGCGAGTAGCGAAGCGCCGACGCTGCGGAGGAACGCCGCTTCACCGCCACCCAGCTCGAACGACGGCTTGCCGCTGACCAGATACGACAGCAGCTCGGCCTGCGAGTAATCAGCGCGCTCCGCCTCGAGCGTGAGCCGCGGCAGCCGCAGCGTGCCGCGGATGTGCGCCAGCACAGTGATTTCGGCCGGTTGCCCCGGCCCGGGCAACGGATGGACGACGTGGCTCGCCTCGATGTCGAGCTCGGCGTCGAGATCCGGTGTGCCGAAGTAGCGCACGGTCCCGTCTCGCACCACGAACTCGCGGGTCACGGGGCCGATGATCAGCCGGTAGGTACCGCGCGGCGCCTGCAGCGTGCCGCTGAGCAGGTAGTTGCTCCTGACCTTGTCGACGGTGACCGAACCCGACAGCTGGATGTTCGCTTCGCTGGACCGCAGCCACACATCCTCGCCCATGGTGAGCCGGAGGTTCTGCACCTGAAGGCTGTCGAAGAACAAGCTCTGGAATTCCGGACCGAGCCGTTGCGTGCGAATCAGCGAGGTGTCGATGAGGTCCTGTACCCATGGCTCGTCGAGGTTCACGACGCGCTTGTTGACGAGGTCGGCGAAGTGCAGCACGCCCGATGTCACAGTCCCGCGCCCGGTGAGCGTGGCGCCGAATACCGGCCCGGTGAGTGCCAGCCGGCCGCTGGCCGTCAGGGCGAGGTAGCCGCGGAGATCGAGCGCTTTGAACTCGGAGGTCGTGATGTTCAGCGCGAGCACCGGCTTGGTCAGCCGCTCGAGCCGCATGTATCCCGTCAGCTCGGCGCGGCCGCGCTCGCTCGTCGCCGTGATGCTGTCGACGCGAATCGTGTCGCCGCGCAGCGAGAGGCTGCCGTTCAGGTTCGTGTAGCGAACGTTCAGCGCCGGAATGGTGGCCGCCGCATTGCCGATCTCGAGACCACCACGCAGCCGCGGCGATTCCCATGTTCCGCCGATTCCCAGGTCGGCCGAGAATACGCCCTCGACTTGCTGGACTGTGGTCGTGACCGCCGCGAGCACGCCAAGGTCCACGCTGTCCGCGCGCGCCTGGACGGACAGCGTGTCGGGGAGCTGGCGCTCCGCCACCGGAACCAGCGCGAGATCGAGCGGCAGGTGCGCCGTGACGTTCAGGACCTGCTGCCCCGATCGCCACAGATGCACTTCGCCGTTCAGTCTGTGGCTCCGATAATCGATGATCCCGTCCATGAACGGCGCGCGGAAGGAGCCGAACGACGCGTTCGAAAACGCGAACGACCCGGAAAAGGCGGGGTCGGCGCGCGTGCCGGTCGCCGCTACCGAGGCGGTGACCGCGCCCGCCACTCCGAGGGTGTCCTGCTGCATCAAGGCATAGATGCCGGTGAGCGGGAAGCCATCCAGCGATACCTGCGCGTTGATCGGACCGCGCCCCGGCAAGTCTCCTGAGATGGTCAGACGACCGGAGCCTGCCGCGTTCACGAGGCTCGCCGAGTCCACGTGCAGGACCGAATCGCCGAACGCGAGTGCCGTGGGGTTATCGAGGAACCAGACGCCGCTCGGCAGCAGCACCGCGAGCGAGTCCACCGCCACATGCTGTACGCCACGGTCGCCGGCAGGCCGTGCATAGCGCCCGCCCGCGAGGAACGCACCCAGATCCCCGACCCGCGACCGGGCAAACCAGGTGAGCGAGTCACGCGTGCCCTTCGCGCGAGCGGCAGCCGCACCAAACCCCAGCCGCCCGTAGCCGAGCGAGTCGAGGTTCGCCTCGACGTCGAATGTGGGCACGGGACCGGGCTGGTACGCGATCTTGCCCTGCCCTCGGGGCACGCGCAATCCGCGCCAGCGCAGGTCCGCGAGCCGGGCATCGCCGCCAACGGAGAAGCTGTCCAGCGCCCCGTCGAGCGTCAGCCGCACCTGCGCCGAACCCTTGAGCGCGCCCTCGGGCGTCGTTCCCGTCACTTGGGGTCCGGCAATCCAGGTGACGAGTGAGTCGAGGACGCTGAGGCTATCGGCGTCGAAATCGAGCACCAACGTGCCACGGTTCGGCCGTTTCCAACCCAGCGACCCGCTGCCCCGTGTGAGCAATCCGGGCTGTGTCACGCGCAGCGAATCCACGATCAGCCGCCCCTCGTCGAACCGCACGGTCGTCGCGCCGCTGTCGATCACCGTTCCCGCGAAGAGCGACGGGGCAAGCGATGCGGAAACCGCGCCGGTTGGCGGTGTCGTGCTGCCACCTTGAACCGTTCCAGTCGCGGTGAACGTCAGTCGCGACGGCGGACCGTCGCGGGCGAGCCAGCGCTTCAGATTCAGGTCCACCGCGCGCAACGTGAAGTCGCGGGCGCCGAAGCCGGCGCCGAGCAGCAGCGTGCCATCCCCTCGTACCACACCGCCGCCGCCAAGCATTTCGAGGTCGGCGTGGGTCTCTACGCCGTCGAGTTTGCCGTTCATGCGAATCGTGCCGGCGAGCGTGCCGCGCAGGGGGAAGCCGGCCACGCGGCCTGTCAGGCCCTCGAGCGACAGCGAATCGGCACGCACGTCTGCGGACACCCCGAGCACGTCCGTGCGGGAGTCGAGCCCGACGACGCCGCGGACGCGGCTGGCCGGTAGGCCCGCGTCGTGATGCCGCAGCGTTCCGCTGAACGCCGCGTTCTTCAACGTGCCGGTGAGTGTTCCGGTCGCATCGAGCTCGCCCTGCAGGTCCATGGCGGGCACGAGACGGCGGACCGTGCCAAGATCGATGCGGGCGGCATCCACGACAAACGGCTGAAACGCGAGGTCCTTGCCGGCAATATTGACCTCACCCTTTCCCTGGATCTGCGACTCGGGCCATCCCGGCACCAGCGAATCCAAGAACGACCACGCGGTCTCGATCTTCAGCGCACTCATCGGTCCGTCCACGATGGTCCGGCCGGTCAAGCGCCCGTAAAACGGCAGCGAGTCGATGTAGACGCGGGCCAGATCGAGCGACAGATCGCGCGCCACGAGGTCGCCCTGGCGCAGCGCGACGAGTCCCGAGTCGGCGGCGCTGAACGCGGTGACGCGCCCGGTGAGCCGTCCCTGGCCGAAGCTGAGGTCGAGCGGCCGCAGCTGAATCTCGAGAACGCGGCCGCCGTGGGATGTGAGCGTCACACCGCCGTGGAGCACGGCATTCTCTGGGAAGCGCGGGTCGAGGAAGCGGATGTCGGTCAGCGTGGCCGAGTCGGCGCCCATCGTGAGGTTCCAGAGCAGCGTGTCGCGCGGCCATTGCACCGTGCCGCGCGCGCTGAACTGGGTCGCGGGGAAGCGCACGCGCGATAGATCCACGTCGAGGGTGCGACCGTCGATCGTGATGCGTCCCACGACGTCCGCGATCGACAGCTTCGGGTCGCTGGTCTCGGTGGAGAGACGCAGGATGTCGATGCGGATGCCCTTCTCGCGGGGCGCCTGGATGCGCAGCGCCGCGAGCCGGGCATTGAGATGCTCGAAGCGGCGCAGCCGGTAGCGGCCGTCTTCGCCGGAGGACTCGATTTCTTCGTCGCTGCCCGCCGTGCCGCGTTTTTGCAGCCGCAGCGTGAGCGAGCCGTCCACGATCTGCACGTTGCGCAACAGGATGAGCGAGCGCGGGCCGGCGGGACCCAGCGGCTGCACCTTGACCGTGTCTTTTTCACCGAGGCGCAGCAGCTCGTCGAAGTTTGTCTTGCCGTTCGCGTGCTGTACGATGTTGAAGATCGGCCGGTCCAACCGCACTTCCATGAACACCACGCGCCCGGCCGCGAAGTCGATCGGGTTGTAGCCGAGCTCGGCGCGCGGCAGAAAGGCGACGAGCGTCGAATCGGGGTCGAGCAGCCGCACATCCGTGAGCACCACGCCCGTGAACAGCGAGCCGCGTACCTCGCCCACCTCGATCGTGCCCGCTATCGCGCTCTCGACGGCCACGCTCGCCACGCGCGCCAGCATGGTGCGGCCGGCGCGGGTCCCTACGAGCGCGTTGAGCGCGCCGAGGAAACAGGCCAGCAGCCCGACCAACGACCAGAGCGCGACACCGAGCGAGCGGCGGATCATCTAGAACGCCTGCCCGACGGCGAATTGAATCACGACTTTTTGCCAGAAGGTCTTCCGGGCCCGGAGCGGTGGATAGGAATCCCGAATGACCACGATGGGTTCGTCGGGGGCAGGCGGCTGGTATAGCATCGGGCCCCGCTCCGCGGGGTAGCCGTTGTATGCCGCGTCCACGCGCACCGGACCGAGCGGCGTCGCGAAGCGGAGCCCGGCGCCCGGTGTGACCCGTATGCCACGAATTGTGGCCAGCTTTTCTCCGCGCTCCCACACCTGCCCAGCATCCACGAACAATCCCAGCCGCATCCGCTGCGCGAAGATCGGAGAAGGAAAGCGCAGTTCGGCGTTGAGTACGATGGCCGTGTTACCGCCGGTGGGTGCGGTGAACACGCCGAGCCACACCTTCTCCCCGGCCCGGTTGGTCGCAACCGTATCAATCGCGAGACTGTCGCTGATGACATAGACACGGGGGCCCAGCTCATTCCTGCCGTAGCCGCGCACGGAGTTCGGACCACCGCCGTAGAAACGCTGGTCCGGCGGCACGTAGCCCACACTCTGGCCCGCGAGATCGATGCTGCGCGGCAGGATCGTGCCGCCGCGGATGCGCCACGCGAACACGGTCCGGCGTCCGATCGAGTAATACCTCGCGACCTCTGCCTCAGCGCGATTGAATTCATAGGGCGCCTGCGACCCGACCAGACGGGACGAGTGCAGCAGCGTCGCGGTGGTGACACTTCCCTCAGTGGGATCCAGCGCACTGTTCACGCGATCGCGCACCGCGGTGAAACTCACGGCGCCGAACTGCCGGCGGTCGCGCAGGAACTTCCGGCTCGCTTCGTCGCAAAGGCGGAACAGGCTGCAGTAGATCCCTTCGGACGCGTCCGTCCGTCCTACCGAGTAGGAATAGCCGAACGTCACCGGAAGAAGGCCGCGCGCGTTGATCGTCAGGTCGACATTGCCCCCGATCGCTTCGCGCGTGTAGACGCCGAACTCGGAGCGCCGCTCCGCCACAAAGCCGAGCGTGGCGACGTGGGAGCGCGAGAGGAACGCCGGCTGCCGCAGCGTGATGCCGAACGTGTAGTTGAGCGTATCGATCGTCCATGTGCCGGCGAACGGGTTGCAGAGCTGGTTGAGTCCCGTGGTGCTCCTGGGCGTCCCGGCGCCCAACTTCGCCAGCCGCGCCGACAGATCGAGCGTGCGTGCACCGCCGAGGAAGTCGTGCGCGGTCCAGCCGCTCTGCACGCGGAAGCATTCCACCGTCGCGTAGCCCGCGCCGAGACGCACCTGGTGACGCGGTCCCTCCTGCACCTGAACCAGGACGCGAACGCTGGAGTCACGGAGCACGGTTTCCTGCGGTGCGAGGGAATCGACCAGCACGACGTTCACCGAATTGAACACGCCCATGCCGTACAAATCGCGTTGCGTCTGATACAGCGCATCCTGCTTGAATCCGTTGCCGGGCCGCACCGACATGACGCGCCGCACTGTGCTGGTGTCAACGTCCCGCAGCCCACGGATCATCACCTCGCCGATGTGCATCCGCGGCCCGGGCTGCGCGTCCAGCTCGACCTCGGCGCGGAGCACCCCCGCCTCCGAATCGAAGTTGCGGAGCACCTCTGCGTAGGGATAGCCGCCGTTGCGGAGCCTGGCGACGATCGTGTCGGCAGACGCCTGCATGAGGAACCGATTGAAGGGATCCCCCACTTGCAGGGGCAGGTCGCGCTTCAGCTTCGCAACGTTGGAGATCTTGTCGACCCCCAGGACGTCGAGCCGGACCACGCGTACCGGATCGCCTTCATGAATCCGGAAGGTGGCGTACACGTCGCGCGCCGTGCGTCGCACGGACGTGTCCACGACCGCGTTCATGTAGCCGCTCTGGCGATACAGCAGGATCAACCGGACGACGTCGCGGCGGAATTCGACTTCGCTGAAGTAGCGCTTCTCGCCCAGTCCCAACCACCGGACGATTGCATAACGGGCCCATGCGCTCGACTTCGTCGTCGCGATCGCGCTCTCCAGCGTGTAATCGTCGAGCGCGCGATTACCGACGAACGACAGACCCCGGACTACCCGCTCCTGGTCTTGAGCGGACAGGACGGTTGTCGCCGCCAGAGCGGTGAGCAACACCAGGGGTATGACACGCAATTGACGTAGTTTGCCAACTTTGGCTATGTTGCGACACTTGCTCCGTACTGTCAACCTTTTCGACACCGCCAAGAGCGCCCTGTTCCTCTGTATTCTCGCTGCCTGCCGTGGTCAAACCGGCGGCGGGGATCAAAGTCGGGGGCTCGTCTACTACGAGACGTACGACCCTCGCTCGCTCGATCCCGCTCTCTCGACTGACGTTCCCACGGGCGAGATGGTGACACTGCTCTTCGACGGGCTCACGCAGTTCGATGCCGACGGCAAGCTGTTGCCGGGGCTGTCCGATCGCTGGACGGCGGACAGCCGGGCGCAGCACTACGTCTTCCACCTCCGCTCCGGCGTGACGTTTCATGACGGCCGGCCGTTCGTCGCCGCGGACGTAAAGCGCGCGTTCCTGCGTGTCCTCAACCCGCAGACGCGCGGCGGGCGGGTTTGGCCGCTGCTGCCGATTGTGGGAGCGGCCGATTTCGCAGACGGCCGTGCCGGCGACGTGCGCGGAATCGAGCTGCTGGGCGACAGCGCCATCGCCTTCACGCTGACCGAGCCGCTCGCCGTCTTTCCGAAGTTCCTGGCGATGCCCGTTGCCGCAGTCGTCCCTTCCTCGCCGGCGGCGGATTTCGGCCAGCGGCCGGTCGGCACGGGACCGTGGCGCTTCGTGGCTTGGCAGCACGACGACTATCTGCGCTTCGCCGCGAACTCGACCTACTGGGGCGGCGCGCCGCAGAGCGAGTCCCTCACCGTGCGCATCGTCCCCGAACCGCTCACGCGCGCCGCGGAATTCCTGGCTGGGCGTCTGTCCGTCGCGGAGATCCCGTTCGGGGAGACGGTGAAATGGGAGCAGGAGCACCCCGACTGGTTGCGGCGTAAGCCGGCGCTGCGCGTGATCTACGTGGCGCTCAACAACCGCCGCGGGCCGCTGCGTGATGCCAACGTCCGGCGCGCGATCAATCAAGCGGTCAACGTCCCCGAGATCCTGCGCACCGTGTGGAACGGCCGCGGCATCGCCGCGGCCGGCTCGATCCCGCCGGCACTGGGCGGCAGCGATGCTGGCCGGAAGCCATACACATACGACACGGCCGCAGCCCGACGCTTGCTGCGCGAGGCCGGCTTTGCTGATGGGTTTGCAGTGCAGCTGTGGCGATCGGGGACGAACGTCGAATTCGGCCGGGTTGCCCAGGCGATCCAGGCGCAGCTCGCCGGGATCGGGATCCGGGTCGAAATCGTTTCGCGCGACGCATCCAGCATGCGCGAGGCGGTTCGTAAGGGTGACACGGACATGGCCGTGCTCGACTGGTGGGCCGATTACCCCGACGCCGACAACTTCCTGTATCCCCTCTTTCAGAGCGCCAGTTTTGGGCCCGGCGGCAACTATTCCTTCTATAGCGACCGCGGCACCGACTCGCTGATCCTTGTCTCCCGCCGCACCGTGGATCAGCAGGCGCGGGAGGCGCTATACCGGCGCATCGACGCCCGAGTCTTCGAGGCCGCGCCCTGGATCTACCTCTGGTTCCCGGTGGACCTCTGGGCGCTCCAGCCAACGGTCGAGGGCTGGGACGTGCCGGTGATCTTCAACGGCCAGCGCTGGACCAAAGCTCGTGCTGCAGCTCGTCGGTAGGCGGCTGCTGGCGACGATTCCCACGTTGTTTGGTGTTCTGGTCGTCGCATTCCTCCTGTTGAACGTGGTCCCGGGCGACCCGGTCGCAGAGATGGTCGGTGAGCGGGCCGACTCCGCCACGATCGCCCGGCTACGCGCCGAGCTGCACCTCGACGAGCCAATCCCTGCGCAGTTCGGCCATTATCTCTGGGGTGTGGTGCGCGGCGACCTCGGCCGCTCCTACATCACCCAGCGCCCGGTGCTGGGCGACCTCGCCGAACGCTTCCCCAAAACGCTGCAGCTCGCGGGCGCCGCCATGCTGCTCGCCGCCACCTGCGGCATCACGCTCGGCGTGCTCGCCGCGATCCGCCCCGGTGGGGCCGTCGATCGCTTCAGCATGTTCATCGCCTACGTCGGGGTTTCGTTTCCGGTCTACTGGGTGGGATTGCTGCTGATTCTGCTGTTCGCGGTGGCGCTGCGCTGGTTGCCGCCGTCCGGCTACGGCGGGATCGCGTTCCTCGTGCTGCCGGCATTGACGCTGGGCACGCGATCCATCGCGTTTCTCGCGCGCATGACGCGCGGCGCCATGCTGGACATTCTGCCCTCGGACTTCATTCGCACGGCGCGCGCCAAAGGGCTCGGAGAACGGCGGGTCATCGGCCGCCATGCGCTGCGCAATGCCCTGTTGCCCATCATCACCGTACTGGGTCTCGATGTTGGCAATTACCTGACCGGTAGCATTCTGACCGAGACGATATTTTCGTGGCCTGGCGTGGGTCGCTACGTCCTGCTCGCAATCCAGCGGCGCGACCTGCCGGCCGTGCAGGGCAGCATTCTGTTCTTGTCCGTGATCTTCGTGCTGGTCAACCTTCTCACTGACGTGCTCTATGCGAAAGCTGATCCTCGCGTCGCTTACGATTAGCGGCGTCGTCTCCTTGCAGGCGCAGACACCGCGCACCGCGCCGCTGCGCGGGTCGCTGCAGCAACGCCTGACCGCGCTGCTGGATCAGGCGCCGTTCGACCGCGCCACCTGGAACGTCTTTGCACAGGACGATCGCGGTCGCGTGCTGTTCAATCGCAACGGGGATCGCTTTTCGGTACCGGCGAGCAACACGAAGCTCGTCGTCGCGGCCGCCGCCACCGTCCTTCTCCCGGCGGACTATCGCGCGCGCACCAGCGTCTACGCGAATGGAACCGTGACGGACGGGGTGCTGCAGGGCGACCTGATCCTCTATGGTCGCGCCGATCCCACGTGGTCCGAGCGCTGCTACACGATCGATACGCTCGCGCCCGGCGGTTGTGATTCCACTTGGACCGCTGTGGACGCGCTTGCCGATTCCCTGCGCGCCCGCGGCATTCGACGGGTAACGGGCCGGATCGTCGGCGACGGATCGTACTTTGAGCCCACCCTCACCCACCCCAACTGGGACGAGTTCGACCTCAACTGGTGGTACGCGGCGCCGGTGTCGGGCCTGGGGTTCCACGACAACAGCGTGGACTTCGAGATCACGCCCGGGGCGGCGGTCGATCAGCCGCCGACGATCACGTGGGATCCCGACCTGAACTTCTTCACGTTCGAGAACCGGGCGCGCACCGGGCCGCCGGATTCAAATTCCACCATCGGCGACAATTTCTTCCGCAAGCCCGGCACGCTCGACATCTGGGCGGAGGGCAGGGTGTCGCTCGACCGTACAACGCCGTTGATCGAGAGCTTTGCGCTCCCGGATCCGAACCTCTATGCGGCCCGCGCGCTGGCCGTCTCGCTGCGGCGGAAGGGCGTCGCCGTGGGAGGCGGCGCGGTGAGCACGACCGATTCGATGCTGTACCGCGGAGTGCGCTGCTGCAGCGCCCCGCTCACGGAGTACCAGGGCCGCCCGCTTCCGGACATCCTCTTTCCGATCCTCAACAGCAGCCAGAACTGGTTCGCGGAAATGCTGCTCAAGACGCTGGGCCGAGTCCTCGGCGATACCGGGAGCTGGGAGCGCGGGCTCGAGGTGGAGAAGCGCTTCCTGATCGATTCGGTGAGGATCGATTCGACAGCGTTTGCGCTGGATGACGGGTCGGGGCTGTCCGCGAGCAACCTCGTCACCCCGCGCGCGTTCGTGCAGCTCCTGACCTACATGTATCGGCACCCGAAGCGCGCACCGTTCCTGGCCGCTCTGCCGCGCGCGCAGCAGCGCGGCTCATTGCTGCGCCGCTTCGCCGGCACGGCCCTCGAGGGCCGGGTGCTGGCGAAGACGGGCTCGATTTCACGCGTGAATACGCTGGCTGGGTATATCGAGCGCGCGGACGGCAGAGTCATCACGTTCGCGATTCAGGTGAACGCGCATGCCGTGCCGAGCCGGCAGATCCTGGCGCAGATCGATTCGGTGGTGCTGCAGCTGGCGCGCTAGTCGTCCTTCTGTCCGAAGATCGCCATGTTCGAGCTGTGCCCCGGCATGAACTTGGCCGACGGATTCAGGAAGTGGACCGCGTGGTTGACGGCGATACAAGCCTCCGCAACGCCCGTCGCGATCAGCTTGAGCTTCCCCGGATAGGTCGTGATGTCACCGGCCGCGTAGATGCCGGGGATGTTGGTCTCCATCGTCGGCGCGACTTTGATATCGCCCTTCTCGATCTCGAGCCCCCATTCGGCGATCGCCCCTAACGACGACACGAACCCGAGCTGCGGAATCACGCAGTCCATGGCGAGCGTCTCTTCTTCCTTCGTCTTGTTATTGAAGATCGTGACGCGCTCGATTCGCTCGCCGCCTGTGATCGCCTTCAGCTCCCAGAAGGTGCGCAGCTCCATCTTGCCGGCCGCGGACAGAGCGTGTACCTGATCCACAGTCGCCTGATGGGCGCGGAAGCCGTCGCGCCGGTGAATCATCACGATGGATTTCGCGATCCCCTGCAGATTGACGGCCCAATCGAACGCCGAGTCGCCGCCCCCCACGATCAGGATCCGCTTGCCGGCGAACGTCCGGGGGTTGAGGACGCGATCGTGCAGTCCCTTCTCGTTCCACTGGTCCACGTCTTTGAGCGGCAGTTTGCGCGGCGTGAATGCGCCGATGCCCCCCGCGATCAGCACGGTGCGGCCCGGATACTCGTCCTGGTCGGTCACGATCGTAAACACCGGCTTGCCGTTGTCTTCCATCCGCTTCAGTCCGATAACCTTTTGGGCCAGATGCACCGGCGGTTTCCATTGCAGGCCCTGCTCGGCCATTCCCTTCACCAGGTCCTTCGCGAGGATCTTGGGAAAGCCCGCGACGTCGAAGACGTATTTCTCGGGATACAGCGCGGTGAGTTGGCCGCCGACCTGATCGAGGTTGTCGATCAAGCGGTGCGACGCGCCACGCATCCCGGCGTAGAACGCCGCGAACAGCCCCGTCGGGCCGGCTCCGATGATCGTGATATCTTTCGCGTCTTGCATCGCGCGAACGCTAGCGTCCTTACCGTCCTCGGGCTACTGGCGTGCGCCAGTGGCGGACAACCTGCCGCGCTCGGCTGGAGTCTCGGCGGCGAGGCTCACGTCTTCGTCGCGGGCGATCGTTTTGCCCGCGACTTCTACCGCCAGCTCACGGGCAGCGGCCGCCTTTTGGATTCACTCGAGCGGCGGCCGCTGGTCGCCGTCGAAACGCGCAAGGCGCGCAGCGCCACCGTGCTTTCGGCGAGTGGGGCCGCCCCCGCTCGACTCACGCTCGCGCGGTTTCATGCCCCGCGAGCGTGCGGGTACGCAGGGATAGTCACGGAGCTGGTGCTGGCGTTTCCTCCAGGAGGCACCGGCGGTCGGAGCACGCCGCGCTCCCACGTCACCGTCGTCGCGCTGCTCGACGCGCCGACGTTCGCCGGCGGCGCCGGCTCACCGCGTTCGACGCTCACGCGGGCAAACGCGCGCGAGCTCGTCAACCGCGTCGCCCAACGCGCTGAGAGCGTGAGCAGGAGCGCGCGAGCGGTGTTGCTTCGCCAGCTCACCGTCGACCCCGACCAGGCGGCGGACGCCGGCGAGGTCGTCCCCATCGGATCTCGATACGCCGTGGGATTCCGCGCGCGATACGTCACGGCCGCCCCCGCGAGCGACACGTTACTGATCACGGGTGTCGCGACGACGGACGTCGATCTCCGCGAGCTGCTCTGGGTGGTGCGGCCGCGGCGCATCCGGCTCACGGGCGGCATGATTCGGACGAGTGCGGCCGTGCGCTATTCCCTGCGAGGCACCGTCGCCGGCTCGGGCGGCGGTGCGCTGCTCCTGCTCGACGAAATCGCCGACGTGTCGCCGCTCGATTCGCGCGCGACGGCCGTCGATCCAGCGACGCGGCGCATCGTGGCGGCCCAACCGCTCGCGCTCCGTTGCCCCTGACCATAGGTTCTCGCTCGTGAAGATCTACACGAAGACCGGCGACGAGGGAGAGACGAGCCTCTTTGGTGGCATGCGGGTACCAAAGGACGATTCCCGCGTGCGGGCCTATGGCGATGTGGATGAGTTGAACGCCGCACTCGGCCTGGCAATGGCGCTCGAGCCTGCTGACTCTGCGTTGGCATCGATCCAACGCGATCTGTTCACGATCGGCGCCGAACTTGCTACGCCTGACCCTGCCAAGCTCGGGAAGGCACTCAATCGGAGCGGCGCGGCTATCGGGGGATCGGACGTCGCTGCACTCGAGGACCTCATCGATCAACACGAAGCGCAGCTCACACCTCTCAAGAACTTCATTCTCCCGGGCGGAACTCCCAAGGCCGCGGCGTTTCACCTGGCCCGCACGATATGTCGGCGTGCGGAGCGCTCCGTCGTGACGCTGTCGCACCACCAGCAGATCAATCCAGCGATGGTGCATTACCTGAATCGGCTTTCCGATCTGCTGTTCGTCATGGCGCGCGCCACCAACGCGCAAGCCGGCAAACCAGACGTCGCGTGGTGACCATTCGTGTCCCGCTCGTCGAGCAGCGGGACGCCTCCTACGATATCCTGGTTGAGCCGGGTCTGGTCCATGAGCTGGACAGGATCCTGAAGCAATACTGCCCCGCCGCCGCATACGCGCTGATCTCGGATTCACACGTCGGGAAACTCTACGGGGAGTCGATCGTGCAGCAGGTGTCTGCTGCCGGGTGTCAGGTCGAGCTCTTCACGTTCCCCGCCGGCGAGTGGAACAAGAATCGGGAAACGTGGGTATCCCTTTCTGATCGCATGCTCGCCGCACAGCTGGGACGCGACTGCGCGGTGATCGCGCTCGGCGGCGGCGTCGTGAACGATCTCGCGGGGTTCGTCGCGGCGACGTATCTGCGCGGGGTCCCGCTCGTGCAGGTGCCGACGTCGCTGCTCGCGATGATCGATTCGTCCATCGGCGGCAAAACCGGCGTGGATGTGCCCGCGGGCAAGAACCTGCTCGGCGCGTTTCATCAGCCGCGCGTCGTGGTCGCCGATCCCGAGCTGCTCGGATCGCTGTCGAGCGTGCAGCTCGCCGCCGGCCTCGCCGAAGCGGTGAAGCACGGCGTGATCGCGGATGCCGATTATTTCGGGTTTCTCGAGGGAGAGTACGCCGCGATCTTCGCCAAGCATGCGCCGGCGCTGGAGCGGCTCGTGCGCCGGTCGGTGGAGATCAAGGCGGCGGTCGTCGCGCAGGACGAACGCGAACGGGGACGCCGCGCGATTCTCAACTTCGGCCACACCGTCGGCCACGCGATCGAAGCGACGTCCAAGTACGAAGTGTTACACGGCGAAGCGGTGGCGATCGGAATGGTCTACGAGGGCCGCCTTGCCGAGTCGCTGGGTATCGCAGCGGCCGGCGTCGCGGGCCGCATCCAGGCGGTCCTGGAGCGCCTCCATTTGCCGGTCGAGCGCCCGGATGGCAGCCACGTGGATGACCTGATCGCGGCGATGCGTGCCGACAAGAAGGTGCGCGCCGGGGAGATTCGTCTGGCGCTGCCCCGCGCGATCGGGAGCGCGCATGGGGACGACGGTCACGGGTGGACCGTGGCGGTGCCCGAGGCGGCGATTCGTCAGATCCTGGTCAACACATAGCCCACATGGCTTTCCACCTCTCCACAGTGCTTATTTCATACCTCGGATTGAGATAGGCCGCATGCGGGGAATCCCTGCGACGGGACTATTTTCCACAGGTGCTGTGGATAGTGGATAAACGGGGGAATCCCTACAAAGCCAATAATTTGTGATGTGGATAACCGAGTATATTTGCACCGATTGGCAGGAAAGCCTATATTGGCGCGTGGTTTAGGTGGCCTCAGTGGCGGCGTCGCCCGCCGTAACCACACCCATATCGTTTCAAGGGGAGTCGCGCATGGCGAGGTCGAATGGCGGCAAGGCGAAGGCCTTTTTCCGCACCACCCCTTCCGGAGCATTCGACCAATACCTGCAAGACATACAAAAACTTCCCCTCATCAAAGATCCCGCTGAAGAACGTCGCCTTGCACGTCGCGTGCAGCGCGGCGATGAAAAAGCCGCCGAGCGTCTCGTCACCGCCAATCTTCGATTCGTCATCTCCTACGTAAAAAAATATCAGGGCCACGGACTCGATCTCTCCGAGCTCGTCGCGATCGGTAACGAGGGACTGCTCAAGGCGGTCAAGAAGTTCGATCCCGACCAGGGCGTCAAGTTCATTTCCTACGCCGTGTGGTGGGTGCGCCAGGCGGTGCTGAAGGCGTTGGCTGAGCAGACACGCAGCGTTCGCATTCCGCTCAATCAGAACTCGCAGCTGATTCGCATGAGCCGGACCGAAACGTATCTGTCGCAGGAGCTCGGCCGGGAGCCGACCGACAACGAAATCGCGCAGGCGCTCGAGGACAGCGTCGAGAACGTGCGCACCGCGCGCCGCATGACGGCGGCGGAGCTGTCGCTCGACGCGCCCGTCGATCGCACCGACAAGGATGCGGCGACCCTGGGCGAGCGGTTCGCGGGGCAAGAAGGTGGCGAGATCGAGGAGCGCACGGACGGCAAGCTGATGCGCGAGTTCATCGATCGCATCTTCCAGAAGTATCTGACGCCGCGCGAGCGCAAGATTCTCTATCTCTACTACGGACTCGAGGAAGGCAGCGAGGCGATGACGCTCGAGAAGATCGGAGCGCTGATGGGCGTCACGCGCGAACGCATTCGCCAGATCAGAGAACGGGCATTTGAGAAGCTTAGGGAATCGCCCGACGGGAAAGCGCTTAAGGGATTCTGGCGGGCGGCCTAGAGACGTCTAGACGCACAGACGGCTAGCGGCGGTAGGATTGAGGGGTCAGGAAGACGTCTTCCTGGCCCCTTCGTACTAAACGCCGCTAGGCGTCTCGACGTCTAGACGTCTACTATATATGCATGTCCCCCAACCTCGCGGACGACCTCGCATCGATTGTCGGGGAGCGTCACGTCCGCGAAGCTCGTGCGGAGCGACTGACGTATGCGATGGACGGTCTCCCCACCCATCGCCGCGTTCCCGACCTCGTCGTGCTTCCTGGTACTCGTGAAGAGCTGATCGCCGTCGTTCGTCTGCTCGCCGCGCATGGCGTCCCGTTCGTGCCGCGCGGCGCGGGGACTGGCCTCTCGGGCGGCGCGCTTGCGGATGCGGGAGCCGTGCTTCTCGTGTTGACGCGGCTCAATCGCATGGTGCGCGTCGATCCCACCAACCAATTGGCGATCGTCGAGCCCGGCGTCGTCAACGCGAAGTTGAGCGCCGCCGCGCGGCCGCATGGACTCCAGTACGCGCCCGACCCGTCGAGCCAGAGCGCCTGCACGATCGGCGGCAATGTCGCCGAGAACGCGGGCGGGCCGCACTGCTTGAAGTACGGTGTCACCGCCAATCACATCCTCGCGCTCGAGCTGTTGCTCGCGGACGGCTCGCTCGTGAACGTCGGCAGCCCGGGCGGCGAGCCGTGGGGGCCCGACCTCGTCGGATTATTCGTCGGCTCCGAAGGAAATTTCGGTATCGCGACGAAGATTACCGTTCGTCTCACGCCGCTTCCCCGCGCCGTCCGAACCATGCTCGCGGACTTCAATGGACTGCGCGTGGCCGGCGAGGCGGTATCGGCGATCATCGCCGCCGGCATCGTTCCCGCGGCGCTCGAGATGATGGATCAGTCGTGCATCCGCGCCGTCGAAGACTCGGTGTACGCCGCGGGATATCCCCGTGACGCTGCCGCTGTCCTGCTCGTCGAGATCGACGGCCGTAATGTGGATGCTGTCGTCGCAGAGTCGGATGCAGTCGCGGAGCTGCTTCGCAACTCGGGCGCGCGGTCGGTACGCACGGCAGCGAGCGAAGCGGAGCGCGAGCGGCTGTGGCAGGGCCGCAAGAAGGCATTCGGTGCGATGGGACGCCTGTCGCGCGACCTCGTGGTGCAGGACGCCGTCGTCCCGCGCTCCGCGCTGCCGCAGGTGCTCGAAACCATCTCGGAGATCGCGCGCCGGTATGGGCTTGTCGTCAGCAACGTGTTCCATGCAGGCGACGGCAACCTGCATCCGAACATCTCCTTCGACGCGACCGATCCGGCGCTCACGCAACGTGTCGAGGCCGCGAGCGCCGAGATCATGGCCACCTGCATTGCGGCAGGGGGGACGATCACGGGCGAGCACGGCGTGGGCATCGACAAGCTGCGCTACATGCCGCTGATCTTCGATGCGGAATCGCTGGGAGCCATGCATGCGGTGCGGAAGGTTTTCGATCCGGACGAGCGCGTGAACCCGGGGAAAGTTGTTCCCGTGCACGCCTGTCGCGAGTGGGCTTCCCTGGCGCGGGCCTCGTGACCATCCTCGAAAAAGTCACCGCCCTGCTCGGCGAAGGAGCCGTGCTCGAACCCAGCACCGATCGCGTGCCGCGCATCGCCCCCGGCTCTCCCGACGCGGTGGCGCTGCTGCTCGGCACCGCGCACCAGGAGGGCTGGCGCGTGCGGATCGAGGGCGCGGGCACCTGGCTCCAGAGCGACGCTCCCGCCGACCTGGCGTTGACGACGCGCCGCCTGGATCGCATTCCGGCGATCGAGCCTTCCGACCTCACGGCAACGGCTGAAGCCGGCATCGGCCTCGACCAGCTCCGCCAACAGCTCGCGGATCGCGGCGCATGGCTCGCGATCGATCCGCCCGGCCTCGCCGGCCGCACGCTCGGCTCCGTCGTGTCCACCGCGACCGCCGGGCCGCTGCGCCATGGCTTCGGCCCCATCAAGGATCATCTGCTCGGCGTCACGTTCGTGACGGGCGACGGCCGCATGGTGCAAAGCGGCGGGCGCGTCATGAAGAACGTCGCCGGCTACGACCTCACGCGACTCCAGGCGGGAGGCTTTGGTGCCTTCGGCGTGATCGTGCTCGTGCATCTGCGACTGCGCACATTGCCGCGCGCCGACATCACCTACCTGCTCGAAGGCGCGCGCGAAGACCTCACCCAGGTGGGCGAGGACGTTGCCGCAGCCGGCCTCACGCCCGCGGCCCTCGAGCTCGTCTCTCCCGCTCTGGCGCGGCGCGAACGCTGGGTGTTGGGCGTGCGGCTCGCCGGATCGCCGGCATTGGTCGCCGCGGATGAAGCGGGTCTCGGCGCTGCGAGCGGCGGCGGCCGATTCATGCCGCTGCGCGCCGAAGAGGCGCATGCGTTTTGGATGCGCCTGGCGGAGGGATTCGCGGTGCGGCCCGTGACGTTCCGCATCGGCGGCGTACCGTCCGCGAGCGACGATCTGCTCGATCTGCTGCAGCACCAGCTGGGCGACGAATGGATCTCGGCGTCACCCGCCGCGGGCGCGATCCGCTGGACCGGCGATGCGAGCGTCGATCGTCTGCAACGGCTCCGGCGCACGCTCGCTGGAATGGAGGTGCCGCTGACGCTCGAGCGGGCGCCCTGGCCGCTGCGCGGCGCGGTCGGCCACTTCGGCGCGTATCGCGAGGGCGTGGGACCACTCGTCGCGGGCCTGCGACGCACGTTCGATCCGGGAGGCGCCCTGGTCGTCGCAACAGAAGGCACATGACGCGGGGAGGATTTGAAGGGCTGGACGCGTGCGTGCACTGCGGGTTTTGTCTGCAAGCTTGTCCGACGTTCCTCGCTACCGGAGATGAATCCGACTCGCCGCGCGGCCGCATCGAGCTGATGCGCGCGCTCGAGCGCGGCGAGCTCGCCGAGACCGACCTCGCGCTTTCCTACCATCTCGACCGCTGTCTCGGCTGTCGCGGCTGTGAGCCGGTCTGCCCCTCGGGAGTCCACTACGGGCACGGTCTCGAAGCGGCGCGCTCCCGAATCAGTGCGGTCCGCGGCGTGCCGCGCCTGGCCCGGCTCGCGCTGTGGGCGCTGACGACGCCGGGGGTGAGCGCCGTGGTCTACTGGTTCGCGCGTCGGCTGAGAGCGACGGGGATTCCGCGACTGCTCGCCGGGTGGGGACGGTTCAGGTTTGCGATGGGGATGCTGGCGGCGACGAAGCCGCAGCGGCGTGTGGCGTTCGGCGTGCGGCGTAGGCACTTACCGTTCAACGCCGCACGCGACACGCCGCACGCAGTACAGATCTTTCGCGGCTGCGTGATGCAAGGATTGTTCTCCCATGTTCACGATGCGACAATCCGCGCCCTCGACGTGAACGGGTATCAAGTCCGTGAAGTGCAGGGCCAGGGCTGCTGCGGCGCGCTGCACGCTCACGCGGGTTTGCTCGATGAGGCACGCGCGTTGGCCCGGATGAACATCGAGGCCTTCGGCGGCAGTGATGACCCGATTGTCGTGAACAGCGCCGGCTGCGGTGCCTTAATGAAGGAATACGGCCATTTGCTGGGTGATGAGGAAGGCGAGAAGTTCGGTGCCAGAGTGCGCGATGTCACGGAGCTGCTTGCCGGTGACGCTATGAAGGGGCCGGCGCCGGGCGCGCCGCTCGATCTGCACGTCGCCTACGATCCCCCGTGTCACTTGCTGCACGCCCAGGGCGTGGCCGTCCCGCCGCTCAAGCTGTTCGCCGCGATTCCATTGCTGGAGCTCGTCCCGGTGCCCGGCGCCGCCGAGTGCTGCGGCAGCGCCGGACTGTTCACGCTGCTCGAGCCCGAGATGTCGCGTGCCGTTCTCGACGCAAAGCTCGAGCGACTGCGAGAAGCGGCACCGCAAGTCGTCGCCACGGGCAATCCGGGTTGCCTGATGCAGCTCGGCGCCGGTCTCGCGGCTGTGGGGCTGCGCGCGCAGGTGCGCCACCCCGTCGAGTTGCTCGACGACGCCTATCGCGCCGCCGGGCGCTACGAATGACCGGCGGCGCGCGCCGTATCTCGACGCCCGACGGCGTGGAGCTTGCGCTGCATCGGCTCCGCGCCTTTCGCGACGGCCGTCCCGCGGTGCTCCTCGTCCACGGCGCGTTTACTAATCATCGTTTCTGGCTGCACGCAGGGATGGCACACAGCCTCGGCGCCGCCGGCCTCGACGTCTGGCTCGCCGATTTGCGCCACCACGGCGAGAGCGCCCGCGAACCGCGGCGTGGGGCGTGGACGTTCGAGGACTGGGTGCTGCAGGACACGCCGACGCTCGTGGCGCGCGTGCGGGAGGAAACAGACGGCGCCCCGCTCGCGTGGATTGGCCATTCCGCCGGCGGCGCCGCGGGGTTGTGCTGGCTGGCGCGAGTCGCGGCCGCGGCGCCGATCCGGGCAGTCGTCACGCTCGGCACCCCTGGACCGCGCCACCTCGGGCCGGTGCGGCGCACGCTGGCCGGCGCGACGATCGCCCTCTCGCGGGCGCTGGGCCGGTTCCCCGCGCGCGCACTGCGTTTCGGCAACGAGGACGAGGCGGCGGAGATCATTGCTGAATGGATGGAGTGGAATGTGCGCGGCGCGTGGCTTGGCACCGACGGTTTCGACTACTTTGCCGGATTGGCGGCGTTGAACACGCCGTATCTCGGCGTGGCAGGCGGCGCCGACCGGATCTTTGCGCCGCCGGCCGCGTGCCGGCAGGTCGTCGAACGCGTGGGGGCCGCGCGGAAAGCGCTGACGATCGAGCCCGGATTGTCCCATCGCGGTCTGGTGCTGAGCGAGCGCGCCCGGGACTCCTGCTGGCCCAACATCGTCGCATGGCTGAAGGAGACGTTTTGACCGAAGCGGTGCTGTTCGACTTCAATGGCGTGTTGGTGGACGATGAGGCGCAACATTGCGAGGCGCTGCAACGCGTGCTCGCCGATGAGGACATTACGCTGACGCGCGAGCAATACTACGCCAAGTATCTCGGCCTGGACGATCGGTCCGGTTTTGTCGAAGCGTTTCGCCGCGCTAACCGTACGCTGACGACGGAGGTGCTCGAGCACCTCGTGACGACGAAATCACGAGTATACCTGCAGCTCGTCACCGCGTCGTTGCGGATGGTCGCCGGCGCGCCGGAGTTCGTGCGCGATGCCGGCAAGAGATTTCGCCTGGGAATCGTCTCGGGCGCGCTGCGGCGCGAAATTGATCACGTCCTGGGGCTCACCGGACTCGCCGGCCGGTTCGAGATCATCATCGCCGCGGAAGATGCTCCCCGCTGCAAGCCTGATCCTGCGCCCTACCGCGCCGCGCACACCGCGTTCAACCGAAGTGGGAAGCGGGGGGGGCGCCCGATTGCGGTGGACAAATGCGTCGTCATCGAGGACTCGCTGCCTGGACTCGAAGCCGCACGGGCGGCGGGCATGCCGTGCGTCATGCTGACCACCAATCACCCGTCCCATCGTCTTGAGGGACGGGGCGCGGTGCTGGTGTGGGACTCGCTGGCCGGTCACGCAGCCGCGGAGCTGGCCAACTTGTGAGCGACCTGACCGTCACGCGACTCGAGCGCGACGCCGTGCCGGCGGAGGTGATCGATCAGTTGCGGGCCGGCGCCATCGCGGCGCCGGTGGACGCGGGCGTGATCGAGTTGACCGGAGCCGGTACTGGCGCCGTCGCCTGCTTTCAAGGCCTGCTCACGAACGACATCGAGAAGCCGGGCGACGGCGCGTTCATCTACGGCGCGCTGCTCACGCCCAAGGGGATGATCGTCGTGGATGGGTGGGCCGCGCGCCTCGCATCGCGCGTGCGGTTCACCGTGCCGGCCGAGGGGCGAGAGCGCGCCCTGGAGATTCTGCAACGTTCCATCCCGCCGCGTCTCGCGCGATTCGAGGACCGCACCGAAAACTCCGGGGTGTTGCGCGTGGCTGGTGCGCACGCGGTCGCCGTCATGGGCGCGGCCGGTGTCCCGGTGCCGCACGGGCCCAATCGCGTACTGGAAGGCGCTGCGGGAAGCATCGCGCTCGAGGTCGCGCGCACGGGAGAATCGGCACCGTTCGTCTTCCAGATCACGACGGCGTCCGAGCACCGCGATGCCGTGCTCCGGCGCCTGGTGAGCGCCGGCGCGCACAGCGCCGGGCCCGATGCGCTCGAGCTGGCGCGCATCCTCGCGGGGTGGCCCCGGCTTGCTTCCGAAGTGGACGACAGGACGATTCCGCAGGAAGTGCGTTTCGATGAGATCGGCGGTGTGTCCTACACGAAAGGCTGCTACACGGGTCAGGAAACCGTGAGCCGCCTGCATTTCCGCGGACACGCCAACCGGCACCTGCGCGGCCTGCTGTTCGAAACCGATCCGCCCGCGGCACCCGCGAGCGGTTGGAGCACGGTCACGTATGAGGAACGCGACGTTGGCCGCGTCACCAGTATCGCGTGGCTGCCGGACGGCGGCGGATCGGTGCTCGGCCGCTGGATCGGCTTGGGCGTAGTGCGCCGCGAGGTACCGGTCGGCGCCACGGTGCGTGCTGCCGGCCGCGAAGCCCGCGTGGTAGCGCTGCCCTTCGACGCGCCCACCGTCGCTCCGGCGTGACCGTTCTCGTCACCGGCGGCGCAGGCCTCGTCGGCACGCATGTCCTCGAGGCATTGCGCGCGCGAGGAGAACGACCGCGCGCGCTGGTGCGCGAGCAGTCGCGGGCGATCGTCGAGGGGTTCGGCGCCGAGGCGGTCATCGGGGACGTGACCGACGCGGGGTCGTGGGCGCGTGCGGCGCGGGGAGTGAGCGCGATTGTGCACGCCGCCGCCTTGGTGGTGACGCGCGACTCCTTCGAGGAATTCACGCGCGTCAACGTCGGCGGCACGCAACTCGCAGTCGCAGCCGCGCGCCGCGCTGGCGCACGCCTCATTCATGTTTCTTCGGTGGCAGTGTACGGGCGGACCGAGGTGTACACGGCCGGCAAGGATGCCGTCACCGAGGATTATTCGTTTCAGCCGCTTTCCGCTTCCGACTTTTACGCGCGCACCAAGCGAGCGGCCGAGCAGTTGGTGCAGCAGGAAGCAACCAAGGGCGGCCTCGCGGCGATTGCCATCCGTCCCAACGTCATCTATGGCGAGCGGGACCGGCTCTTCACCAAGCGCCTCGTCGCCACGGTGAAACGGGGGGTGCTGCCACAGATCGGCCCCGGCACGAACCACCTCTCCTGCGTGTACGCTGGCAACGTCGCGTCGGCGATTCTCGCCGCGCTCGACCGGTCCCCTCAGCCAGGTTTCCGCGCCTACAACGTCACGTGCGATGCACCGCCGAGGCTTACGCAGCGCGAGTTCTTCGAAGCATTCGCGCGGGGAGTCGGCGTGCGGCCGCGCTTCATTCCGGTGCCGCTCGCCATCGTGCGCGCAGGGGTCGTCTTGTGGAGCGCCTTGCTGCGCTTGGTCCGCCCCGGCCGCTATGCGGGACTCGGCGGCTCGGCGATCACGTTTATTCTGGGGGAGAATCCCTACTCAATCGATCGAATCGGCGCGGAGCTGAGGTGGACGCCGCCGTTTGATACGCGCACGGCCATCGCACGTGCCGTGCAGTAATTCGCAATCCGCCTGAAAACGAAAAGCCCGGGGAGTCCCCGGGCTTTGTCAGGGCCGGGCCTTCGTGGTATCCATCGCCTTCATCGAGTCGGCCATCCGGTGCATGGAGTCGGACATCATCTTCATCGTGTCGGCCATCGCGGCGCTGTCCGCGGCCATACCGCGGTCTTCGGCCTTCTTGCACGCGCCTGCTGCCATGACGACGAGCGCCACAGCCAATGCGATGCGCTTCATTCTGGCTCCTGTTGAGGTATCTAGGGGACCGGCGACGGCGAAACGTACATAGGAGACCTGTGCAGTCAAGCAGCGCTAACTTATAGGAATGATGCACCGTTTTGACCGCCGCTCATTCATCGCATGGCTGGGCACGCTTCCTGTGCTGCGACGTTCCCTCTCGGGAACGGAGCAGCAACCGGTCATCGACGTGCGTCCCACGGCGCTCTTTCAACAGCCGGACGGGCGGAAGAATCTCGTCCGCGTCATCGTCTCAGGGTTGAGCGCTCCGGCGGCGCGCGCGCGCGTGACGGATCGTCGTGGCGCGCTCGTCGGGACAGCCGGCCTGCTCCCCTCGCCTGAAGGCGTGACGTTGAGCGGCGAGCTGTGGGTACCGCTCTCGCAGCCGTCCGATTTCCAGGTGGACGTCGAAATCGGCCGGGATCGCGCGGCGCGCCGGCGGCTGCGTCTGGTGCCGCCGAAACGCTGGACGCTGCATTGGCTCTCCTCGATTCACACCGACGTCGGATACACCGATCTCCAGGAGCGAACGCTCGAGGTTCATCGCAAGAACCTCGACGCCGCGCTCGCGTGGCTCTCCACGCGTCGCGACTTTCACTTCACCGCGGAGTGTACGCTGCAGGTGCTGTCGTACCTGGAGAACCGCTCGGCCGACGCGGGCGATGCGCTCGTGCAGGCGATCCGCGACGGCAGGATCGGTTGGCAGGCGCTGTTCGCGAACATGCTCACCGGTCTGCTCGATCACGAGACGTTCGCGAGACTCGTGTGGCCGGCGGGCAAGCTCGCCCGCGAGCGGGGCCTGAGTTTCCTCTCGGCCCAGATGACCGACGTACCGGGACAACCACTGACGTTCCCCATGCTGCTCGCCGCGAGCGGCGTGAAGTATCTCGCGACCGGGCCGAACCCGGAGCGCGCCGTGCCCCTCCTGCCGCCAAGCGGCGGCGCCGAGGGGACCGCGTTTCCGCAGCTGTATTACTGGGAAGGGCCCGACGGCAGCCGAGTGCTGCATTGGCGGGCGCACCACTACGGGGATGGCACACGCTTCGGGTTTGACGTCGGCCCCGACGAGATGGGACATCGGCTCTCAGACTGGCTGCAGAATCAGCCGGCGTTCCTGGCGCAGAACTGGCCGTATGACACCGCGCTGCTGTACGGTGCCGACTGGCAGGACAACGCGCTTATGAAGGAAGCACTGGTCGCCAACGTCCAGGAATTCGGCCGCCGCTTCATGTGGCCGCGGATCGTGACGGGCCGGGCCGAGGACTTCTTCCGCGACATCGAGCGCCGCTATGGAGCGCGCATCCCCGTGCGGCGGGGCGATACCGGCCTGTACTGGGAGGATGGCGCGGCCTCGACGGCGGCGGAATTGGCCGCGTTCCGGTCGGCTCAGCTTGCGGCCGGTGCCATCGAGATCTTGGCGCTGTGGGATGATCGCCTCGAGCCCCACGACGACGACGCGCTGCTGCGACGCCGCAACCGGGCCGACGCCCGAAGCGCGATGTGGCGGGATCTGCTGCTCTTCGGGGAGCATACCTGGGGTGCCGCGGAGAGCATCGACGCGCCGACATCGCGTCAAACCGTCGCCCAGTGGGCGTACAAGAAGCGCTTCATCGAGGCAGGCGGGGCGGACGCACGAGATCTCCTGCAGGCCGGGCTGTTGCGCCTCGGGCGCGCGACGCGCGCGGGGCGCGGCCGCCTGGTGCTCAATGCAGGCTCGTGGGAACGCACGGACGTGGTGCACGTTCCGGGAGGCGCCGCCAAGGCCCTCACCTACGAAGGTCGCGAGCTCCCGTCCGTGGACCTCGAGGGCGGTGATGCGCTCGTCCTGCTGCGAGAGGTGCCTCCGCTCGGCTACCTGGCGCTGACCGAGAGCGATCGGGACCCCCGCCCCCCCGCTCCCCAAGGCGAGGCGCTCGACGCCTCGGCGGGAGGATTCACGGTGAAGCTCGACGGCGCGAGCGGCGCCATTCGATCACTGACCGGTCCTGACGGCAAAGAGCGTGTGAAGACGTCGGAATGGTCCGGCCTGAATCAGCTCGTCTACGTGCGCGGCGGTGAACGCAGCGCATTGTGGACCTCGGGAGATCGCAACGATCTCAAGAATCCGCCAAAGCTCGATATCACCCAGGCGAAATTCGTTCGCTGCCTTCGCGACCGGTTGCCCGGGATTGGTATCCGGCTCGTCGTCGAGCGCGCCCTGGAAGGCTTCCCTGCCATTACCTCGACGGTGACGCTATACGACGAGCTGCCCTGGGTAGACATCGAGAACCGCATCGTGAAGACGCCGACGCTCGCGAAAGAAGCGCTGTACGTCGCCTTTCCCTTCGCGTTCACCAAGCCCAGCGTCGATGTCGAAGTCCCGCTCGGCCGCATGGCCGTCGAGCGCGATCAGCAACCTGGCAGTTGCCGCGACTGGTACTGTCACGCGCACTGGGTGTGGTTACGCGAGGGAACCGACGGCGTGCTGTGGAGCGGACCCGATACGCCGCTGTTCACGCTCAACGATCTGGTCCGCGGCGCGTGGCGGCGCAGCATCGTTCCCGACGGAACGCTGTTCGCTTACGCGATGAACAACTACTGGCACACGAACTACGCGGCGTCGCAAGGCGGCGCGGTGACGTTCCGTTTCAGGATGTCGCTGCTCGCGCCCGGAGACGCCGCGGAACCGGTGCGCCGCGGGTGGTCCGCGTGTGACCCGCTCTACGTCAGTCCGTCGTATACCAACGACACGCCGGGCCCGTTGATCGCGAAGGATCGGGCGCTGTTTTACGCCGACAAGAACGTCATGATCGTCGGCGCGAAACCCGCGGACGACGGCGAGGGCGTCATCGTCAAGTTGCTCGACGTATCGGGACAGGCGCGCGCAGTGGGACTTTATCCCGCGGCGTACGCGTTCAAGCAGGCCCGGCGCACCACCCTCGTCGAACAAAACGCCGACGCGATTCCCGTGAGTAGCGATGGCCGCGCGTCGGTCGATCTGGCGGCGTGGGGCATCGCGGCGGCGCGGCTCTTTACACCCGCCGAGTAGCCTTCGATGAGCGGTGCCCCTCCCAACCGCAGCGAAGTGGAGTTCGCCCCGAAGGACGCGCAGCTGCGCGACGACGTCCGCACCCTCGGCGCGCTCGTCGGCGACGTACTACGCGAGCAGTGTGGCGAGGAGTTTTTTCAGCTCGTGGAGCGCACCCGGCACGCCGCAATTCGCTGGCGACTGGGGGACGAGTCGGCGGACAACGAGCTGCATACGCTGGTGCGAGCGTTGCCACCGCGTGACGCCGCAACGCTGGTGCGCGCGTTCGCCACCTACTTTCAGGTCGTCAATCTCGCCGAGCGCATTCACCGCATCCGGCGCCGGCGCGACTATCTGCGCGGAGCGAGCGACCCACAGGAGGGCAGTCTCGAGGCTGCGGCGCTTCGGCTGGCTGCCGCCGGCGTCACGCCGCCACAGACCGCCGCGCTGCTCCAACGGCTGCGAATCGAGCCCGTCTTCACCGCGCATCCCACCGAAGCAACCCGGCGCACGCTGCTCGAAAAGGAACAGGTGATCGGGCGGCTGCTCGTGGAGCGGCTCGATCCGTCGCTCACGCCCGATGAAGAGCGCGCCGCGCTGGGCCGGATCCGCGAGGAGGTCACCGCCGCATGGCAGACTGATCCGCAGCCTTCGGCGCGCCCCACCGTGATGGACGAGCTCGAGAACGTGGTTTTCTATCTGACGGACGTCGTCTACCGCATCGTCCCACCGTTCTACGAAGAGCTGGAGCAGGCTGTCCGGAAAGCGTACGATATCGAGGTTCCTACGCGGGCGGTCCTGCGGTTTGGTTCCTGGGTTGGCGGCGACATGGACGGCAATCCCAACGCCGGCGCCGACACGCTGCGGGCGGCCTTCGCGCGCCAACGCGAGCTGGTGCTCACGCTGTACCGCCGGGAGACAGCGGAGCTGGCGCGCCGCCTTTCGCAATCGGGAGCGCTCACGGGCGTAAGCGACGCCGTGCGCGAGCGCGTGGCGGCCTACGGCGCCCAGTTCGCCAAGACCCTGGCCGCGATCCCCACGCGCTATCACGACATGCCGTACCGCGTGCTGTTTGGGCTGATCGCGGCTCGGCTCGACGCGACGCGGCGTGATACGCCGGACGCGTACGCCGGACCTGACGAGCTCGCGCGGGATCTGGGCGTGGTCATCGCCAGTCTGCGCGCGCACCGCGGGGAGCACGCTGGGCTGTTCGGTGTGCGGCGGCTGCTGCGCCGCGTCGAGACGTTCGGCTTTCACCTGGCCACGATCGACGTACGGCAACACGCGCAGGTCCATCGCGCGGTGCTCGCGACGCTGTTGCGTGACCCGGATTGGAGCACACGCAACCCGGCTGACCGCCTGGAGCGGCTGCGCCGGACGCTCCAGCGCGAAGAGGAGCCGACGGGATCGCCTGACGCGCAGGCGACGCGAACGTTGGAGGTATTCAAGGCAATCGCCGACTGCCGCGCGCGCTTTGGGCCGGACGCCGCGGGTCCCTACATCATCAGCATGGCACAGGGAGCGGACGACGTCCTCGCCGTGCTGCTCCTGGCGCGATGGGGCGGGTTGGCGCGATCCGGCCACGTGCCCCTGGACGTCGCGCCCCTCTTCGAGACCGTGGCCGATCTCGAGGACGGAGCCTACATCATGCGTACGCTGCTCGATGACCCGTACTACCAGGCGCACCTGGCGGAGCGCGGCATGCAGCAGATGGTGATGATCGGGTACTCCGACAGCAACAAGGATGCGGGGATCGGGTTGTCGCGCTGGTCGCTGTATCGGGCGCAGGCGGGGATCGTCGCGACCATGGAACGGGCGGGCGTAGATCTCACCTTCTTTCACGGTCGCGGAGGCACCGTCAGCCGTGGCGGCGGCAGGATCACGAGCGCGATTCTGAGCGCGCCCGCGGGCTCGGTCCGGGGACGTTACCGGATGACGGAACAGGGAGAGGCGATCAATGCGAAGTACGGGCTGCGCGGCATCGCCATGCGCACGCTCGAGCAGACGGTGAGCGCCGTCGCGCTTGCGACCGCTCTGCCCCACGCGCCGGATGCGCGTGAGGCCGGTTGGACCAGCATCATGGACGGTATCGCTCGCGACAGCCGGGCGGCCTACCGCGCGCTCGTGTACGACGACCCACGGTTCGTGGAGTACTTCCGCCAGGCAACGCCGATCGACGTCATCGAGCGCATGGAAATCAGCAGCCGCCCTGCGTCACGGCTGAGGGCCGACGCACCGAAGGGCGAGATCGAGCGGCTGCGCGCGATTCCGTGGGTGTTCGCGTGGACGCAGAGCCGCCACTTATTGCCCGGCTGGTACGGCATGGGGTCGGCACTGGAAGACGCGACCGACCGCTACGGCGCGGACGCGCTGCGCGAAATGATCCGCGACTGGCCGTTCCTGCGGGCGCTGATCGATGACGTGGAGATGGTCCTCGGCACCGCGGATCTCGCTATCGCGGCGCGCTATGCGGGACTCGCCGGACCGCTGGGCGCATACTTCTTCCCGATAATTCGGGAGGAGTTCGGTCGCACCGTCGCGAACGTGCTCGCGTTGAAGCACGAGAATGCGCTGCTCGATTCCGATCCGGCGCTGCAGCGCTCGATTCTGCTACGCAATCC